>Ga0310811_10004308_pt1 | contig 17862 bp, 17 predicted proteins | sample YCmetagenome_FD_207642 | JGI IMG/M metagenome (GOLD analysis project Ga0310811, IMG submission 207642) | Soil microbial communities from experimental microcosm in Duke University, North Carolina, United States - YC | ecosystem: Engineered > Artificial ecosystem > Soil microcosm > Unclassified ...
GAGTGCGATAGCTACAAGGGGGAGAGAAATCATCAAGAAACACGTGGAGAGGAAGGCAGCAAGGAAATAAAAGAGAGATAGTAGCGATCTGTGGCGACAACACCCATAGTTAGCGTTATTGTCAATGCGAGTAACATTCAAGTAACTACAAATCTGAAGATTCAGTTCAAACTTTGCTTCGTCATTTTGTTCAGGAAAGGGCGGACCGTTGCTTGTGTCTGAGTTTGAAATCTAAACCAACTTTCGTGGCAGGATGTCACAGAATCTTGTCGGAGGTCCCTGCCTCGGTCCGTCACAAGCATGCTTCTGTCAATCCAATCTAATTGCTTGAACCTATTGGATGTTCTCCACACGTCAATCTGTACCCCGAAAGTGACCCAAAGGTACATAACTTGTATGTGACGCAAATCAAACAAAACGACATGAATGTAGCATGCCTAGCAAAAGTTAAACGAGTTCGATTGAAATCACGGAGCTCTATGGCAGTCCACCAGCTTGATCGATACGGAGTATCTGAAAATTTGTTCATCACGGAGGAATTGAGATGCTGACAATGAACGTACATTAGATTTCGCAGAGAGAGCGAAGAGCGCCAGGATAACATACCCATTCACGTTCCTCTTTGACGGGAGATCCAGTGGAGCAGTCACAAAATGAAGATCACATAACCATCACTGGTGAAATTCCGAACCGTATGCTTGTACAATCTTTATGCTGTGATGCAGCCGCATCTGTCACATGGCTTTGCTGTTTGATACGCATTTTCGTTGGCGTGAAACTTGGGCGAAACGTGAAATTTTATTATCATCCTGTCTGCACTACTGAAGTCGTCTTGTAATTCTGATATCTTCGGAACACAATAGGAGTGTAAACATCGAGATCTGAAAGTCCTGTTTTTGCGCTGTTATGAACGAGTGCATAAGTAAGGACGTTAGAAATTCGATACGACGGAACAATATTTGTGTTTTGAGAATTGATTGTCGCGCAGCAAGACTCGTTCGAGGATTATGTCTGTATTGCAGCCATCGACCCGCGAAAATATGGAGGGGGAGCAGGACAGGCCCCAGTCTATTCAGAGTAGCATGGAGTAATCGATGATTTCAACCCATGACGGTGACGGAAAATTTTGCAGGTTTCTAGCGCGAGCTCAGATTCAAACACGAAAGATCAATAGTTCTAAATTTCAAATCCACAATATATAATCTTATGATGACTTTGGAGCGCGGCGTCCACCCACGTGCGTCTCACGTGCGCTTACTTGACCAACTTCAACTACTATCCATCACGGCTGAGTCGTCACCCCCTCAAGTCGTCAAGTAACGCTTTCGTCACAGTTTGTCACAGCTGCCATTTCTAAGCCCGCTCGGCAATGCCTCAGATGACAGCAGTTAAGTAACTTAAGTTAGAGCGAAAAATTATGATTGTTATTAACTGGTATGGCGTATGGAGTGTGACTGTAATTATAATCATTGTATGGGATGTGCTACATGATGTGGCAAATGAAGTGTGGTGTAGAATGTTCAGAAAATTGCTGATATAATGGTATGCTGCTAGAGGTTAAGTAAACAATAGGATTAGTAGGATTATATGGTATTTCATGGTGTAAATTAGGAATGTTCGAACTACCCAATTCACTAGAAGAGGAGTGAGAGCTGTTGGTGGGTAGCAGAGCACACGTCAAGCCGTCTCCAAGTCGTCGGCTCACTGACAAGTCGTCACAGCCAGTCGGTATTGCTTTAGAACTCCGCCACGGCAACGTTCGGCTGGCTGTCACTAGTGTGAGTTCTGCGTGACTTTGGCTGCTTTCAAAGAACTTCACCATTTCTTCATTAAAATCAGTCATTCAACCTCACAATGAAAGGTACATGTTAGAAACATTGATTGAAGTTGTAAATTATGTGTGGAAGTAAGAATTGAGTGAGATATTTTGGTCGTGATGACTTGTGGGGGTGACGACTCAGTCATGATAGATAGTACAGCTACTAATGTTAGTATTTTGCGCCACCATTAGCTTCGCTCCATCACTTAACAACATTGCTGAGTACTCATGCTCACGAAATAGAACTCCACATTACTTCATTTGTTGTTGCGAGCACATCATCAATTCCTTACTTCAGACTCTTTCATCTGCGTCATCTTGGTCTTTGAACAGGGCAGCTCCAAAACATGTCGACATCATTTACACAATGAAAATATGAATTCCGAAAGGAAGATAATCAGCTCATAGAAGATCACTCTGAAGTAACACCTGATTTTCTCGCAATTCTCACAAGCATGAACTTCATCTCAAGCAGGGCTGTATTTGCTCACTTATGCACAATATGTCTGTTCAGAAAGGACTGGTGAAGAATGCACACCTTATCATACAAGAATTGCATCACCATTATGTTGAGGTTCGACTTATCAACAACAGGACAGGTCAACTTGGAGATGCTCAATGTATCCCCCGCATCTGCCTCGAATTCACACCCCCATGCGCAAGCTGGACTGTTGAATGTTCATCATCTACAATTTCCTCTGCGTCTTGCATATGCGACGACTTTCAATGGTTGCCAAGGTCTAACCCTTGACAAGACCATCCTCGACCTTTGCTGCAAAGTCTTCCACATGGTCAACTTTACACAGCACTTTCATGAATCCGTCAATGAGACGATTCATGCATCCTCTTTCCAGAAGACAAACTAAGTGACGACTTCAACATGTCGAATATTGTATATAAAGAATTGCTATTAGATTTGAACTAGATTTGTCCAACAAGCCGCGCAGCGGCAAGCACTTGTAAATACATAATTACATGGGAATGTCTGTCCCAAAACTACGAGCTCGACGAAAGAAAGCCGCCGACCTCAACTCTGCAGAGACACATCTGACCCAGCCACCTGTTGATCTGCTCAACTTCATAACGAAGCCTTGCAGCAAGTGGACCAGACCAACTTTGTGTTCCGCGGGCGTAACAGGCCCCCACTGTGAGATACAAACGAGGGCCTTGACTTGTTTGTGGGTTGGATTCGAGACCTGTCGAACGTCATTGGATACAATCGATTTGATGTCGCACGCTGAACCTGAAATTGGTGAAGAGGAAAAGTAAACGGCTTGCATCGACCAGGAGAGAGTATGCGGTGTCATATTGACTTCAAACAACACTTCTTGTGAGGTGGTACTGGTACTGGTATGTATGGAAAATAAAGTGAAATCTGTGGAAAACCAAGGAGCTGTATAGTTGCTGATTAAGCTATCTCACGGCTATCCAAGTCAGGCAACCTCATTGGAATCTGCCACATTGTGGTCGAGGACCCACTGCCCAACTGAAACCCTCCTTGCATGGCTGACAGAAATTAACTAATTCAATATTTTGAAACTGCTTTTAACCGGTAAATGGGGTATTGATCATGTCGCACTCCAACTTGCACTTGGCCCTAATGATCGCTGTGTGGTCAACTTCGTATGCGCTTCCAAGGAGCACTATGTCACTATCTTGATCGCTGTTGTGCACAGCGTGAAAGCCATATACTACAAGTACCTGTCACACAAGAGGTAGACCATCATGTTTGTAGACTCTGCCACCCTTCATGACAAACTGTATGTATTCTGTGGATACTGTGCTTTCAAAATTTGTTGCAAAGTTTCCTGGTGTTGCAATCAAGTCAGCGATAAACCCTCTCCTCACCGCCCCAAATGGTACTTCATTATCACCAACAATCCTCAGGTCCTCCTTCAGATCACCTACCTGGGCAAGACAGGTCTCCCCTGCCTCTCCTTCCCACATCTTTGATCTCACACACTCCCAGCCACCCAAGGTTGCCCATCTAAGTACTTTCTTCCAGTTGGCACCCAGATGAACCACGAGGGAGAGTTCCAACGCATTGGATCCATGAGCGAAAACACTGGTATTGCCTCTGCATGAAATATTGTCCAAGTCCAGTTCCAAGGCTGCCTTGAAAGAGCTGACAGCGCAATGCCAGATCTCTCCTTTCCCCTGGGTCATGGTGTAATATGCTGCGAGGGTAGGCACATATTTGGTTTTATGGCCTACATATGTTTCAAACATTTTTACCACAGTTGTGTCAGGAGTGTTCAATGGAGTCCACCCTGAGATTAATAAGGGGTATAATGGTTGACCTGTTCATTGCATGAGTGGCGACCTTCACCCCATATGCATGGGCAGTGCAGATCATTGCCTTCAGTTCATAAAAATCAAATGTGGCCATGTATGCAGCCCCAACCCTACGTGAGACTTCAGAAGCCCGTGATCGAATGGCGTAGTCTAGGACAGCGTTAACAGAGATGACCGACAGATCTAACCCAAACCAGGATTCATTTACCTGCATAGATCTGCATAATGTTGCAATCATAATGGAAACAAGTGGGTATATATGAGCACCTTGCCCAAAATTATAGTGATGGAAAGTGATGATCACCTTGATCCAATCAGTCCCCACACCAATCTGCCTCTGGATGGCCTTGATGCACTCTTGTGTTCCATCTGCCACATCAATGCTGGTGACACCATTGATACCTTCTTGGTTTAAATAGAGGGAACTCTTTGGACCTGGATGGTTCCTCGCATGAGTTATATGCGAGATGGAAAAGCATGTATATGAAAATACATACAGTGGCTCAAAAAAGTGTCTCAATGTTTGTGGGTTTTCATGTAATTGCTTCATTGTGAGTCAGGGTGTGGGAATCTGGCTAAGCTATAGGGAGATGTTGGGGAGCTCTGCCTCCGGACATCAATTTTGCTCCCTATGGCGTGGGAATAAAATGACATCATGCGGAGATATGGTCATTTTAATCTGGTGACTCATTGAGACACTTTTTTGACTTTAAGTCTGACCAACACAATCTCTACAATTACAGGGTCACAGAGGCACAGAGTTTGCTGGTGGTTGTAGCATTAGTCAGCAGCCAGTCAGGTTGCATGCATGTAGTAGTCAGTCCTCATCGTCTGCACCAGGTTGAGGTTTCAGGCTGGCACCACTCCAACCGGTGAACAGAGAGAGTTTGCACAAAGCCTTCAGCCTCATGCCTGTGTCCAGAATCAAGTTTAGAGTTGAGCCCAGAGCCAAGCCCAGAGTCGAGTCCAGAATCAAACATAGAAGTGTAACAGCCTCGTGCAGTACACGAACACAAGTTCGAGACCTAATAGAGCCATCGTGGAGAGCCACAAGGGAAACACATTCAAAGCATAGCATTCAGATTCTAAAGTACAAAAGACCATCGCTCATGTCTTCTCTCTCTTTAGCCAAGCACACAAGAAAGAAAACACTTCCATCCAGAGACAAGAGCAGACTATTCATCAAGAAGACAGCATCTAGCACAGAGCTCTCAGATCTTACATTGGAGGACTCATCACCACTAGACACCCCAGAGATTAGTGAACGCACCCTTGCTGACCAAGACAACAGAGTCAGAGTACGAGGTCACCAAGCAGCTAGAAGAATGCGAGGACGATGAAGAATCATTACCAGGAGCCCCAGAACTGACCACAACCATCCCAATTCCAGAGATCGTCCTCCCAACACTGGAATTCACCCCCCAATCCCATTCCCAAAAACCCAGCACTCGCATCAATTCATCGTCCCTAGTGCAAGCAAACTGCGCACACCCTCAAAAACAAGCATAGTGCCATCACCCATCCCAGTCCAGATACAACTCCCATCGATGGCAACCACACCTGCACCATTGGTATTCAGTGGGAATGACAACGAGAACCTGCAGAACTTCTTACATGAAGTGGAAAGATATATCCAACTCACCAGAATCATTGATGAAGCAACAAAGGTCATCCTATTTGGCACATTCATATCTGCAGGCTCCCAAGCAGATATATGGTGGGGCAGCTTGACGGCTCAACAGACAGCCTCGTGGGCAGCAATTAAGGCAGCGTTTGAAATGCAGTGGCCAGCCATAGTTGTAGCTGCAAAGTCTACCCTGGATTACCAAAAAGAGCTCCTCACACTAAGGCTCAAAGAGGATGACATAGGTGAACGCATCACAGTAGCGGGCGTATCAACACGGTCGCACCTTCACTACCATGGATGCCTGCAAAAGTTAGTCCAAGACGCAGGAGTAGTGAACACACCAGTATTCATTCACCAAGTCTGTAAGGCACTCCCACATGTGATGTGGGACTTAATGTCGCCAGCACCAGCCACATGGACAGTATTCTTGAATGAGATCAAGGATGTGAAGATTGACATCATCCAAGACAAGGCTAGAAGGGAGAAGGAGAGGAGAGAGAAGGAGAAAGTGCAGAACTTGGGGCTCACCAAGCTGGAGAGCATGCAGACGGACCCAGTTAAGATCCTGCATCTGCAAATGCAGCACATGACAATTGGACCAGCCAACAACCCCTCCCCCATCACCATGAATACCCAACCCAGACTAGCTAGCAATACGAACATGACACACAACACTCTACCTAACCCTGCCAATAGCATGTCAACTCGCTGTCAGATGTGCTATGTCACAACAAACCAGAACACCACACAACGTCCACGAGGTCAACCCCCTACACAAAAAGAACAGGATGCAATGCGAACATGCATCAACGAGTTAGTACACCAGCCAGACATGTCAAGCGGGCAAGCAGCATATATAGAGCAAGTACGACAGTGGGAGATGCCATGGGGAAGTGGAACCAGGTGCTCAGAACAGACCCCATACCCCTTGATGCCAGGGACGGCGCAAATCTGTTCAGGAGAGTGCTTTAGGTGCGGATTGCACAGACACATTGGACCAGAGTGTCAGGTCCTGGTAGATGACCAGTTGCTGAAGAACGAGTCCATTTGGAGAGGACTATACACATGCACACTGGGAACATTCAACAGAGCCACAGCGCCCCAGGTGAATATAGTATTTGAAGATGCATATGCCCCTACTAGAGGAGATCAGGGAAATGGGAGTGGGTTGTCAGTGTAGAGGACCACTCGACGACCCACATGCATAAGGCACCTCATAATGACAGACCATCAGTTCTTGCATGAGAGAAGGAGACATGTGAGGACCAATATAACAATCCGGCCAAGTCAATGTCTCTTAAGAACGATGTCATCATGTCTATTGACCTTAGTGAACAATGTGACATTGTTAACTTGTACTTGGTGGGTGAGGAACAATTACAGAATGCATACCTCCCATTCCTGCAAAACATCACACTAGCAGGACCCAAAGGAGAAGTTGTATGGGTCACAGCGCTGTTTGATGAAGGAGCAATGGTCAGTGTGATGTGCTCTTCATTCTTTGAAAAAGTCAAGCATCGCCTCAGGAACTGGATACCATCAGCCAAATGCTTAAGAATGGCCAATGGGACCATCATCCCATCATGCACAACATGGAAAGGAGAGATCGAGATTGTGGGAACCAAAGCACATGGGGAGTTCAAAGTATTCGACAGTGGAGGAGGATGGAAGTTCTTATTTGGGAAACCGATGCTACATGTGTTCAAGGTGGTCCATGACTATCGAACAGACGAGGTAGACATTACAGGCATAGGTGGAACATGAACACTGTACAACCAAAGCCTAGCAAGGAGACCATCAGTTGAAGAAGCAATAGAAGAAACTGCACATAAGAGAAGAACTGAAAAGGAGTGGATACGCATGGAGGAAGAAGAAAAGGAGTGGATACGACAAGCAGAGGAAGAGGAAAAGGAGTGGATATGCATGGAGGAAGAAGAAAAGGAGCAGATACAACAAGCAGAGGAAGAGGAGAAGAAGAGCTCAAAACCAAACCACGTAGCTGGCCATGAAGCAGCTAAATGAGTGGGAGGTCGATGGTGGAGAATGAGCAAGAAAGCAAAAATGGTAAGCATAGAGGACAAAAGTACTAACCACAGCACGCCAGCAACATCTGAGATACCCATATGTATACTAACGGAAAAGGGGGACATGCCTGAAGAATCAGTGGAGGTGCTGCTGAAGAAGGTACCAGTGAGCTTCCTAGAGAATGACAAAGCCATCTTCATGTGCCTCACGGACCTGTTCAACACAAACCGGGTAGCATTCATCGTCAAAAAAGTTCAATACAGCAATGACTTAACAGTAGGAGAATGGGAACGCACAGAAAAACTCACAGCTTCATTTGCAGATATATTTGCAGGATCATTGGGGGAGGTACTTCCAGTGCCAGGCGCCAAACACACCCTAAATATTCCAGATGGCACCACATTCCATATCAGAGTCCATCAAAGAGCACTTACCCCTCCACAGTTGCAATTCCTCCATGGTAAGATAGATGAGATGCTAACTGTGGGAATCATAGAAAGAGCACCTCCAGACCAGGTAAAGTGCACAGCCACCACAGTACTAGCACAGAAGGCACACGAGCATGGAGGCCTCTCACTAGAAGAGCTACAATATGGAGTCAACAAACAGTGCCAACAGAACGGAATGCCACCAGCCTTCACACTGCCTGAATGAGAGGTAACAGGGCAAATGGTACCCCAGCAGTCAGACGAACTGCAAAAATGGCGTATATGCCAAAACTTCAATGAAGTCAATAGGCATACAGTCATCGCACCCATGCCACAGGGAGACATATGAGCCAAGCAACTTTGGCTCAGTGGCCATCAATACATTTCAGTTTTTGACTTTGCATCTGGATTCTATGCTATCAAGGTACCAGAAGAGTTGAGACCATACACAGCATTCTATGTCGAAGGAAGAGGTTGGTTCTGGTACAAACACATGCCCATGGGGCTTACAGGCGCACCATCCACATTTGCAGATATGACCACTACTCACTTACACGATCTAATTGCAGATGGTACAATGGAATTATTTGTCGACAATGGAGCATGCGCAGCAAATACCTTCAAGGAGATGATAGAGAAGCTCACAAAGGTCTTCGAATGATGCAGAGAGCGGAAGCTGTCTCTTTCCCCATCAAAATGCAGACTTTTCATGATGGAAACCACGTTTGCAGGTGCTACAGTGGGACTGCAAGGAGTCCAACCAGACTTACAGAAGTTAACAGCAATAGTGAATTGGATGCAACCAACTGACGCACTTAACCTTGAATCATTTCTAGGTCTCACCAGTCACCTCCGCAACCTTGTACAAGGATATGCCAAACGAGAAGGCCCATTAAGAGACTTAGTAAAGATGGCCCCGCTCCATGCCCCATACACTAAGAACACTTACCAATGCACACTATGTGACTTCAAGTTAGCAAATCGATGGACCGATGAGCACACCAAAACATTCTTAGACTCAAAGCAGCCCTTGTTTCACAGCCTATACTACAGGCGCCCCAGTACGACGGATCACCATTCGTGATAACCTCAGATGGGTGTCAGGAAGGCCTAGCAGCAGTACTGTCCCAATGCACATGCATTCAAAAACCTTCAGGCAAATGGTCAGAATGACTCCTACCAATAGCATTCGCATCAAAACGCACCTCAGCATCCGAGCAAAAGTACAAACTGTTTCTTCTAGAATTCGCTGCATTGAAGTTCAGTTTGGACAAGTTCTTGGACATTGTATGGGGGCTTCCTGGTAGAAATAGAGACTGACTGCCAAGCTTTAAGGGATGTACTTCTCAATGATCACATGAACATAGCTCATGCACAGTGGAGAGACAAAATTCTAGCACATCAGATAATCAATGTCAGACATGTTCCCAGGAAACTCAACATAATTGCCGACGGTGAAGGCGAGGAATGATGAGTGGGTGAGGGCTAGACCTGATGTGAGCTCTACAGTGCTCCTCTGGACGCGAGATATAGCTCGTCCCAAGGGGATTGCTACTGAGAAAAGATTCCTCTGTAGGAGAGGGGAGTCGTGGACTGGGCTTTGGTCTGGCTAAGGGCGTGTGAAAACGCGCTGTAAGTCACGAAGCGCGGGAAAAAGTGCGAAAATATCGTGAAGTGCGTTACTTTCTGAAAAACACGAAAGTGGGGCTCTCTAGCTCGAGGGTAGATACTGAAGGAGAAATGGATGCGCTTCTCGAGAATATCCTGAGACTACTGTGGAATGCAACGATGGAGTCTGAAGTCGATGGATTTTTGATGCTAAGTCCTACCAACTAATTGTCTAAGTGATGGATCAGAAGTGTAGTAAAAACCTCTAACTATGCGCTGACGTGTCAGCATGCTAAGTGAGTTCCCAGGCCTCGGAGCCGAGTAAGTAGCGCTAAACGTACAAGGGTGATGTAATATAAACACATAATGAGATAAATGAACATAAATGTGAATGCAAGGACATATGTGATATAGTGCGAGTGAAACCAAGTGAGATATGCACCAATGGACCTTGGAGGATGAGGACAGGACATGCAAACGGAATGCGATGGGTCCCAGGGAGGCATGCGATAGCGCATGTCGAAACGTGAAAAACACGAGAATGCGAAATACGCGAAATGCGCGAGAATGCGAAACCTGCGAGATATGCAAGTGCGTGAATTGCGAACTGTGTGGGATCGCGAGATGTGCATAATTCGTGAGATGCGCGAAAACGCAAGGAATCTGAATGCGAAATGCACAAAATATGCGAAATATGAAACACGCGGTATATGCAAAATGCGTGAAAATGCGAAACGTGCGAAAACGCGAGATGCGTGGAATCACCAAAACACAAAAACGCGAAAATCGCGAAGGTCGCCGCACTTCAACAGGTCCAGTATAAGGTCTTGCTATATGATCTGTACGTGCCCATAGAGACTTGAGTCTCTACAATGGACTAAGTCAACAATGGGAAGGGCAACCAAGAGACATCAGGCTGCTAGATGGCAGTGACTGGACTGTAAGTGAGGACTGGGAAGCAAACAGTGGATTAGTCAATGATATCTTGTTCAATAATTCTGTGATAGAACCACAACTAACCACAAAGTTACAGGAGTGGTTCATCAATGAGCCAGTATTCTGGGAAGTTGTCAAATCTATTGCACAATTAGGATCAACAGGATCACTCAGGGATTGGAAATGCGCAAGATATAGAGCATCTCAGTACATGATTGAGGAAGGGAAGCTCTGGCATCTATGGGGAGGTACTGCAGTACGAGCATGAGACAGAGTAGAATGCATCATGCAAGAAGAAGCCAAACACCTCGCAATCAAGCAGCATGAGGAGGGAGGGCATTTGGGTCGAGACTCGATCAAAATCACTCTCATAGACTGCATCTACAGCCCAGGGTTAGATGCATTAATCATGTCAGCTATTGCAGACTGCGCTAAGTGTAAAAATTTTGGAGCATCACACTTACACTCACTCCTTGAACCTATTACGTGCAGGCACCCATTTGAGTTATTAGTGGGCGACTATTTGATGCTGCCGAAAGCCAATGGATACAGCACACTAGGCATATACCTAGATACGTTCTCACAGCACATATGGGTATTCAAGCACAAGTCAGCAGGAACCGCAAGGACAACAACTGAAGGTCTCTCACAAATATTCGACAACTTCATTGCACCTGAAACATTCATGAGCGACGGTGGCAGGCACTTCAATAATTCGGAGGTAAAGGATTTCTGCACAAAATGGTCCTGTGAAACACATGTAGTGGCAGCCTACTCACCATGGATCAACGGGCTCATAGAAGGCACCAACAAGATATTACTGCACATACTCAAATGCCTTTGTGCACCCAATCTAGGCAAGGATGATTACAAAGCAATTTCCTGGGATACACTGCCCAATAGTTGGCCAAAACACCTTGACAAGGCAGTAACCGCACTGAACTATCACATACTCCCTGCATTCAAATTCTCACCAAAAGAGCTTTTATTAGGCCAAGTAATCAACACACCTCGTACAGATCTAGCTAACAGTACATCAGCTATATGGCACTCAGATATCAGCATACACATGGCATATGTTGGACAGCAGCAGTTAGACAGATATGACGCCACAGTATGTCATGCAATCAAATGGAAGGCAGCATTCGACAAACAGGTGCTTGCACGATCACCAAGGGAAGTCATATTTACACCAGGACAACTTACTCAGTTTTATCACAGTGCCATACATAACTCGCTCAAGGTGAGAAGGAAGTTGCTTCCTAAGTGGTCAATACCATGCAGAATCACTGAACGACTACGCAACTCGTACAAACTAGAAAACCTGGATGGTACTCCCATCCCAGGGGAATTCCATGCCAGACACCTGTGTGCATTTCATCTGAAGGATGGAACCAAATTAGCAGAAGAACAGAAGCAACAAGAGAGAGAATGAACGAGAAAAGGAACAGAAAAAAACCAATATAATGAAGATGAGGTGGATGAAGATATGACAGATGAAGGCAGCGCAGAGGATAGAGAGAATGGAGAACAACATGACAAGGCAGATGCAGATAGCAGGAGGGTGGTCGACAAGGATGTCACTGTTTTTTGAGGGGGGCACATGGAGTAGGGGACCCCTAGGGAGGAGGGTCACAGAGGCACAGAGTTTGCTGGTATTTGTAGCGTTAGTCAGCAGCCAGTCAGGTTGCACGCATGTAGTAGTCAGTCCTCATCATCTGCACCAGGTCAAGGTTTCAGGCTGGAACCACTCCAGCACAATTGCCCTTGTGGCACAAAAATACCTCAGGCCAGGTACAAGGGCACCAGGGCTTGATAAACACTTGTGTAGTGCGATATCTGCATCCCCTGCACCCTCAGTACCTAGATCACTAGGAACAGAACACTAATGTTAAATAGAGAACTACACTAGAACAGCTTATGAACATACCACACAGCCATAAAGCCTGCCATCAAGGAACATTTAGCATGCAATGTGGCCCTGATGGTGCACTTGACAATGCTCTCTTTGGTAACCTGTTCCTCCCATGAGGTCTCCATGTACGGATGCAAGAAGACTGACAGCAGGTGGCAGCCTGAGACAACTTTGAGTCCTGGAAATGAAAGTGATGCGCTTACAATGGATGTGAGTGTCGACAAAACCTGGCAGAACTGTCAAGTGCCGTAGGTCTATTACTTCACCATCAAAAGATACAAGGTCACCACCATTTTCTGGAAAAGGGGCAACATTGAGTATCATTCCAGAGTCGTTGCATATCATTATTGCTTGATTATCAAAAGGTCAAGCATGTATGGGTCAAATAATTTCCCAGCAAGGACTATCTTAGTTGCCACAGCATGTTGGACTTGGCCTTCTAGCATGGGGGCAGTTGCTGTGAGCTGCATTTTCCAGGATAAACTTTAGCTGGTTTCTGCTCTGTGGTCGACTGGAGACAATGAACCAAAGAGAAGAGCCCCTGAGAAATCACTTGATGGAGTAGATAGACGGAGTTTGACCTACCACATATGGCGGCCGAGCAATGCTGCAGCACTGCTGCTGGTCATACCATAATTTACTGTCATCTTCCACAGTTTCTATGAAAGTGAGAGCTTCACTGCTTTATGTTACTTGATGTCCTAGTTCAGAAGTTGCCGACAGAGACCTTGGTTGCTGATTGTTTTGAGGGTCATGAAACTGACTGGGAGAAAGCCTCATTTGAATATCCTGCGCATATTTGATTGACGCTGTGGCATGGGCGGTTACAGCATATATAGTCCTAGGAACCTTGTTACAGTCAATTCGCATTGTCAAAATGCTATTGGGCAATTTCCCAATAATATAGGGCTAGAGATTTAAAAACTGGCACATATGAACACAAGACTCTCAATCTGTTCCGTGTGCTCGGCAAGGTGACTTGGAAGATCACCATTTTCTGCAATACTTATCCAACCTCCAGTAACAGATCAATGGAGGTCCCCCAGATCTATTCAGTATATAACATACAAACAAATATTTTTTGTAGACGTGTCATGTCAGCCATGGTGTTTTGATAATTGTGGGGAATGCAAGCACTGACTGGTGCCCTCGAAAATATGAATTTGAATATGTTTCAATGAAGAGCTCCATAGGAAAGCTTCATGGTGTTCTAGGGAGAACCCTTGAGGTATATGTTGAACAGAGCACATGTATTATACAAATGAGAACATCATAATATTTTTAGAAGATCCTGAAGTAACATTTAGAAGCTTGTTGTTGAAACCGTTGGTTTATTTTGGCCATGGAGGTTTTGAGCACAGTATGGAGATCACCCCATACAGGGCCTGCACCCATCTGGTGCCCTTGCAAAAATTCAAATCTAATCAGTTACGCATCAATGAAGTCGAAGTGTTCTATGAAAGAGCTTTGTGGCATTCCAAGAAGTCAGAGTGAAACAATTACATCACAGTGGCCTGTGTGATGATTCAGTCAGATATATCATTGACAATAAAAAGAGAGCTGTGTCGCTAATAATTCAATTGTAAGTGAGTCAGTCTTCCTTGGATTTTCACCAGTATGCACCTTATGGGTATATTGCAGGAAGTGTGTGGCATCTACTATTTAGCTGATAGCTCAAAGTAGCCGACACAAGGTATAGAATGTGTTCACAAGAGAAAGATGATGGTGTTAAAGTCTGGTATTCTGGGTTGTAAAGACGCTGCCCCTAGGTATATGACAATAGCCCATATTTAACTAATTCTAGAGTAGAGACAACAGACACTTGGGTAATGTAGGAATAGTTTAGTTGGCTGATAATGAGGGTGTATGCCTGACATTGGGTGGTTGGGACTTGGCGACTGTCAAAGATATATAAGGTAGAAAGAAAGGGGGCAGCTTGATACATAGTCAGCTTGGATTATGAATGTTATTCAGTTGAAACTGGAAACTATGGCCGAAAGCAGTGACCATTATATCTCCCCCTCCAGAGAGAGCATGCTCTCTCATCTCCTGGTTTCTTCTTCACCCAGAGGTGTTCATTGCTTCAGGTCAGGAAGAGCTGGTAGATGCTGAGGGCAATGGCCTGTGGGGTTCCTTCTGGATCTCTCCCAGTCCCTTCTTGAGCACCTTGGTTTGCTGTTTCTTAGCAAAGTTCTTCCCCTTCCTGTTCATCATCCTCCACTCCTCTATCTTATCCCTCTGGTGGGCAGCCGATAGAGCTGTGTGCCACACCATACGGTTGACTTGCTCCATCTGCATGGCAGACAAGTGTTAAGGTCATACTCAAAAGATATTGGATCCAAAGGGCTTCGGCCTCAGCTCATACACTGTGCCCCTTTCCCAAGTATAGCCCTGTATTTCAGAATACTATACTGATCATATCCGAAGATCTGGATGGCTATTGTAGTGTATCTGAAGGTCCGGACGACTATCATATGATATCCGGATGTAGAGACAAGTATTGTATACTTATCTGAAGGTAAGGATTTAGTATCGTATTCCTATCTGAAGATAAGGAATAGTATCATATACTATCTGGATGGTGTCCGGATATCGGATGGAAGTATATAGGCTAGTCTAGACAAGTCTAAGACTAGAAACTAACAGAGTATTGACTATCCGTAGATAGAGGCGGATGCGTTAGACTTATCGGATATGATCCTTAAGTCTTGGAGGGTGACAAGAGTTGATAAGACTCGAGCCTGGATAACAGAATGAGGACAATCTAAGATGATATTTGAACTGGGGTGCTATAGGACATATACAAGAGTTTATATATGATAGAACTACGCGAGAGGCTATGCACAAAGTATCGCAATGTATAAGCAACACTTATTAAAAGTCAAACATAAGCCGGAAGTTAATCACAAGTGAACAGATCAGTAAAACATAGCTGGAAGTAAGCATAACCGATATACCGGAAGGGAAGATATACTAAATGGAGGAAATAAGCAGTGTTTAACGTTATATGAACAGTATATGAATGAAGAAGCTTATCGTGACGGATCCAGTACGGATCTGATTGGATCTGACATCTGGAACTTCGGATGAGAAGCATGAATGTATGGGATATGACAGTATCCCCCCTTTAGGGCCGATCCCTAGAAGGCCAAGAATCATAGATCCGGTCCACAAGAATCGATGGAAAAGAATGATGGTAGTAGTGCTGAGTTCGGATTTCCACAGATATACCAATGTCAAAGTGTCGCAGATGATTCCTACCCCCCACTTATTAACACACACTAGCTTAACTTGAAAAATGTCTGGAAACAACTCTGGAGCTCAGCAATCTGCTAAGGCTAGGCTTGAAGAGCTTAGGCAACAGATCTTGGATGTGGAAGAAGTGGCCTGGATGGAGGAAGAGGCTTTGAAGGCTCAGGAGGCAGAGCGGAAGCGTCTAGCGGATCTGGAGAAAGTGAGGCAAGTGGAGCTCTGGATCCAGCAAGCGGAAGAGAAAGACATCAGGAAATAGTTAAGGAAATGGTGTGTTTCGGATCCGTTTGCTAGTCTTTTCACTAACGTTTCAGATAGACTCAGAAGATGTCTTCTAAGGAGGACAGATCTTGCGCATGCTGCTCCGGAAGGGTGCAGATCTGTCAATGGACGGATGCAGCAGCTAATCCTTTGGTGAGTTGTCCAGAAGTTTCGGATCTGCGTTTTTTGACGTTTGGATAGATCAAGTCTTGTGATGCTTGCCAGAAGGATAAGGCCACTTGTCCCAGATGGCCTGGAACTATCAAGGCTTCCAAGGGCAAGAAAAGGCAGCATGCTGCCAGATCTCCTTCTCCCAGGGGCAAGGGTAAGAAGTGTCAGCAGAGTCCCACTCTGGAAGCTCCGGATTACATGGAGTATGATGACCAGGCTTGGGTTGCTGCTGCTAACAACATAGTAGTGGAGCTGGCTAGGACCAACGCTCTCCTGGAGAAGAGGATTGAAGCGGCCGAGGGAAGTAGGGCTGCCACAGAGTGGATGTGTTCTGGATTGGAGTTGTTCCTCCAGCAACAGAGGGAATTCCAAGCCCTCTTGTTCAAGGAGCTTAGGCTTGACCCCCAGATCGCTTCAGATAAGGCTTGGATGGGTCCGGATGAGGAAGAGGAAGGTGATGAGGAGATGGAAAAGGCATCCGGAAGTGAGGAGGGCAGATCTGGAGGGGATGAGGAGTCTATGGAAATGTAGATATTTTTGGATCTGTTTTCTTAACTTCCGCTACTTGTACTTGTAGTTTCCATTATGTACAATTTGTATACTTCAGTTTTGAATAGGACCAGGCTTGTCTGGATATGCTGAGTGATAATCCGATACTAGTTTGGACGCGTTTCCGAGTTCTGTAGCTAGTAACCATGAAGTCTCTTCATCCATTCCTTCATATCCGGACCATCAGATGAGGTATAAGAGTTGACATTGTCTTCTTCGTCGGTCTAGCTTAGAGTCTAGGATTTCAGATATCTCATACTCTGGTTCTCCATTAACTTCTACTGGAGGCGGAGGGGGTTGGATACGATTAGGAATGGTGTTCGGTGTTGCAGGTTCTAATTGGGACACATGGAAAACAGGATGGACGGAACGCATAGAATCCAGAAGTTGGATGGTAATGGAATGTGACCCCGGACAAGCTATAATCTCAAACGGACCTAAGTTCTTTTCCGATAGTTTCTTGGACGGAAGTATTTAGCTTTCACGAATACTTGTTCTCCAACTTTGAAGTCCAGAGCAGGTATCTGATGCGTGTCCGCAGGTCCTTGATATCTCTTCTGCGCAAGAGACATTTCTTCTCAGAGGAATAGGTGTAGTTTGTTAAGGTCTATAGCATAGTCACAGGCGAGGGTGGATGAGAGGTCGCGTTCTGGATGGATGGATATGTTCAGATGGTAACCCTTATTGGCAAAGAATGGTGACACTCCAGTGGTAGCACTTGGAGCGTTATTATAAGCGAATTCTGCCAATGGAAGGAGTTCCGACCAGTTATCCTGCTAATAATTGCAGTAGATGCGGAGGTATTGTTCTAGGGTTTGGTTAGCTCGTTCCATTTGTCCATCTCCTTCTGGATGATATCTGTCATATCCCATACATTCACGCTGTGACAAACACATTAGCGCTGGGCGGATATTGAATAAATTCCCATAACTGGCCTCGCTTGTCGCACACCTACGTAGAATCCGGTCCGATGTCG
>Ga0310811_10004309_pt1 | contig 17862 bp, 14 predicted proteins | sample YCmetagenome_FD_207642 | JGI IMG/M metagenome (GOLD analysis project Ga0310811, IMG submission 207642) | Soil microbial communities from experimental microcosm in Duke University, North Carolina, United States - YC | ecosystem: Engineered > Artificial ecosystem > Soil microcosm > Unclassified ...
TGAAAGCCGTGAAAAAAACTCAGGACCTGTCTTGTCCCCGGGAGTTTGCCGGCTGCAAAGGCCGTATCGCTTCCATAGCGCCAGTAGTCGTGCAGCATGCCGATCCACCACAGCGAAAAAGGCGGGATCAGCTGGGGCATCTGAGTAGGATAGCGGCTGAGCGTGACGCCTTCCGGACGTCTGGACAGGTCTATCTGTTCGATCGCATTTTTGACCAGCCGGTCGTCCCCGCTGTTGTACAGAGACACGAGGGCCTGGATGCGGGTATCGCCTACGTACTGCAGCTGTTCGTAGTAGGGGCAGTCCATATAGGTCTCTATTGCGCAAAGACGCGCAGTATGCCAGCCGATGGCCAGTATGCTGTCGAGCTCCGGACTGGCCGCGCGGAATTGCGCCTTTTGTTCGAAGGGGTAGCCGACGAAGGTCCCGTAAATATCATTCAGCACCAGGGGCTCGTCGCCGGTGGTGATCCTTAGCCGGATATAACGCCAGGTCCGCCAGGTCAGTGTGGTAAAAGACTGGCCGTCGCTGCCGTCGGAGAGGATGCTGTCCCTTCTGCCGATGATGGACTTGCCGTCTATATCCGAGCGGTTTCCTTTTCCGTGAGACGGAGAATAGAGGGCTTCTGCATAGGTCAGGGAGAGCCTTGCGTTCTTTCCTCCGCTGAAGACCAGAGTCGGGTAGGCGTTGGTGAGAGAAGACTGATCGAACAGGATGGTCGCCTGGCTGTTTGGCGGGATGGCGAGCGGGGTAGGATGGTTTGGCCAGTCGGGGGAGACTGTTATGCCTTCGGACTTGCGGATGGTTGATATCCGTTGTTTCGCCAGTTGCATCGGGGGAAGGGAGGAGGGGGTGAGCAGCCAGGCCGTGGTGGAGGCAAAAGAGGTGGGGATGTTTCGGGGGACGCCTTCGGCGATCACCTGGGCGTGCTTCCAGCCCGTCGCCGGATAGCCGCCGGTTGTCCAGCCGGTAAGCTTTTTGTTCATGTCGGTCAGCTGTCCCGGTCCCGCGACATAATAGCCGGGCACCCGGACCTTCAGCGGTGAATAAGAACTATCCATGACCGTTAGCCAGCCGGTGTCGGTGTTCAGTGCCCGGCCTTCCGGGCCGGCGGCCTGGAGGATGAATCCGGTGCGGAAGGAGATTTGCGCTTCCGTTCTTTCCGGCCCTTCGTTCCATACCTGCGCGGCGACGCAGTTGGTTCCTTTGTGCAGGAATGGGGCCAGGTCCACCGTGGCATAGTTCCAGTGATGGACGTCCCCGCGTGCGGGCCCTATAGAGACCAGGCTGTCGTTGACGTACAATTTATAGCGGTTGTCGGCCGAGACGCAGACGGGAAGGGAGGATGGCAGGGTGGGCAGGTCGATCAGCCTGCGGAACAGGTAGACGCCGTATCCGTCGGGGGAAGAGCCGGGCGTGGCGATCCATGAAGCCTTCCATTCTTTGGCGACAAGGTCCTGTGCGGCGGACTGAAGAAAGGACAAGGCAAGCAGGAGGACGAGTCGACTTTTAAGCACGTTAGACTGTTTGTCTATAAAGATGCAAATTTCGCGTTATCTTTACCGGCATGAAACGGTTTTTATTTTTTGCGTCGCTGCTTGCATCAGGCGCGGTCCATGCCCAGGTGATCTTCCCGAAGATCGATTCCACGATGAAAATAGGCAAGGTAGGCTACCGGGTCGACTGCCGCAACAAGAGCTACACAGCCAATCCTTTGTCGATCAAGCCAGTAGGATTTGAGAGTGGGGCGAGGGACATCAGCTTTACGCTGAAGGGCCGGGTATCCGGCGCCCAGATCGATGACCTTAACCGGGACGGTAACCCCGACCTCGTATTGTTCATTTATGCCGATAGCAATGCCAATTCGGGAACGGTCTACGCGTTCATGTCCGAGGGGAACAAGGAGATCATGCCCTGCGTGCTGCCGGACGTCTCCATGAACCCGAAGATAAGCACGGGCTATAAGGGGCATGACCAGTTTTCGATGATGGAAGGGACGCTGATCCAGCGCTTCCCCGTCTTCAATGCCGCGGATTCGGCCGACAAGCCGACCGGAGGCAACCGTACCGTTCTGTATCAGGTAACTAAAGGAGAGGGTGGTGGATATAAATTCAATATGATCAAATCCTACGACGCGAAATAGGCCCTGTCGGGGCTGTTACAGGCTGATATCGATATCATATTTTTCAAGGAGGCCCGGGAGACCCGAGAGGGAAAACCGGGCTTTTTTAATTTTGTTGAATGATGAGTCGATGGAATAGTTGAAGGCCGAAATACGAATCCCGAAAGGTCGTTCTCCTGGAAATTGCGACTGGAAAATTCCTGTTCTTCGTATTCTTTCCCGTTGAGTTGTTCCATGCGTGAAAATAAGTAAAAAACATTGCCTGCGATGTCCAATTTCGGGGCGTCCGGTGATTATAGTTAAAAAGAGTATGAAAGAATTTGTGTTGTTATTCAGGCAGCCGGACCATGACTACAGTATGGCTTCGCCGACGGAAATGCAGACGCTCGTGAGGAAATGGCAGGACTGGATGGGTGGCATCGCCGCGCAGGGGAGGCTGGCCAGCAACGGGCCGCGGCTTTCGCCGGAGGGGATGGTGCTGAGGGCAGGCGCTGGTGTTTCGGACGGCGCTTTTTCGGAGACCGGCGTGACGCTGGGTAGTTATATCGTTGTAATGGCCGGGAGTCTGGAAGAGGCGGCGGTTGTGGCGCAGGGGTGTCCGGTCCTGGATATGGGAGGCAGCGTCGAGGTGCGGCCTGTTATTTAGCGGTCAGTAATAGTTGGCGGAAGAAAGGCACCAGTTCATCGGCGAGGAGGCCGTGGTCCTCTACGCTGGGATGGCCGCCGCATCCCCTTACGGTCATGGGTTGGAAGAAATGGAGGGCGATGGGTTTGTCGGACGGATAGAGCGCATCGACGCGCGTTTTCACTGCGACGATACAGTTGCGGAGCAGGATACCGTCTTTGCCACCAACTGTAGGACTGTTCAGGATAGCTATGCGTGCAGCAGGGTTGTGCGACTTCACGGTCTGAATAAATTTTATATATGCGCTGACAAAAGCGGCGCTGTCGAAGGGCTGACGGGGAGTGTGGCCGTCCCCGTGGCTCAGGTCGTTGGTGCCTAGCGCGATGCTGACGACGCTGGGGCGCCAGGCGGCAAAATCCCAGTTCCGCTGGTTGTTGTCGCGAAGGTCGGCGTTGCCATAGACTTCGGGCATCGTCGGCGAATTGCTGTTCCAGTTGCGATAGACGCCGATACCGCTGACGCTGCTGAGGATGTAGTTGGCCCTAAGGGCCCTGGCGACGCGCGGGCCATAGGCATTGTAGGCGTTGCTATGGTCAAAATAGCCGCCGAGCTTGCAGGGATATTCGGAGGTGTCGGCTGCCGCGCCGCAGGTAATGCTGTTGCCGATGAATTCTATCCCCGGAGCATTGGGGCGGGTGAGGGGGTGTAGTCCTTTGCCCGTGATCTTTTGAATAACCAGTTCCCCGGATCCGCATTCGGTGGTTCTGTAGATCCAGACCGTGTGTGGCCCGGCTGTACCCATTTTGAGAAGGGTGGGCGCGTGGGCGGAGTCGCCGATGACAAATTTACCCCGATAGACGCCGTCCACTTCGTATTGCAGGTAGTCGTGGTTGCTGCGCGTGAACGCATAGAGCCGGCATTCCGATCCTGTGGCACGGAAGCCGAAATGGGCGGCCGGGCCTGCCAGTTCCAGCTGGCTGCCGGAGCGCCAGTGGCGACCATATGGCTGGAGCTCAGACGCTGGCAGCTTGTCTTGTGAAATGGCTGTGCAAAATGATAAAGTCAACACGCCGATAAAGAGGCTGCGAAATATCATGGTATAATATTTATGCTTTCGCCTTCGAAGAGGTGAATACTTTTGTCGTAACGGTCGCCCCCTGCAGCGACGAAAAAGCCTTTGTCGGTCCTCTTTTCGGCCCGACGCCTGGTGAATGCCGTCAATGGCGCTGTGAGGATGGTCGCGGTCGCTGTGACTGCCAGGCGGATAAAGTTATTGCGTTTCATCGATGAAAGTTGGTGCGGGATGAAGATAACCAAAAAGGGCCGTCCCGCGGTGGGGTCGGCCCTTTTCTTTCCTCATGTGTAGACTGGAACTATCAGGATATTTAGAACCCTGGATTATTGGGAAGGAGATTGGGGTTGACGTCCGTCTCCTGCTTGGGTACCGGGAAGAGCAACTGGTTGGCGGTAAAGGTCGCGTTCCAGACGGTCTTATGACCAACGAAATCGTCCCAGTTAGCGGTGACGTCGTTGTGTACCTTGCGCGTCCGGATCATGTCGAACCACATCTTGTTTTCGAAGCAGAGTTCGAAATAGCGCTCCAGCCATACTTCGTGCTCGAAGTCGGACTGGGAAAGGGCGCCGATGGGAGCCAGGTTAGCCCTGGCGCGGATCGCGTTGACATAATTGGTTGCGTTGGTATTGGGGGCTCCTTCCGCGCGGTTGGATGCCTCGGCGTACATCAGATAGACGTCGGCCAGCCGATAGATCGTGTAGTTGAGGTCGGATTTGGCGGTACTGCGGACAGCCGTCGAATCGAACCATTTATAGATGTAGTGGTGTGCGAAGACGACGGGGGCGTTGTTCTTGATGCTTGGATAGGTAGTATAGAAGAACTGCTTTTCCTGTGCCCGTTTGTCCCCCGCGGGGAAGGAGGCGATGAACTGGTCTGTCGGGAAGACGGAGCCATATTCGTCGGAGTACTTCGAGATGCCGGAGTAGTTGGGGATGGTCAGCGCCGTCAGTGGGTTGTTGCCATTGGCCGCGGCCGAGAACTGGGCCTGCAGAATGAACTCACCCCTGTTCTTGTTCGCGGGTTTGATCATGTCCGTGTAGTTGGTGAACAGCGAGTATCCTCCGTTGTCGATGACGGCTTTCGAGTGCTTGGCGGACTCGGCGTAGAACGAGCTGCCGCCGTTGACGGCTGCGCCTGCATAGGTCAGATAGACGTCGGCGAGGATCGCCTCGACTGCGCCCTTCGATACGTAGCCAGTGTTGTCCTGCCAGGGGAGGCTGGCGGCCTCGGCTGCCAGCAGGTCGGGGATGATGACGCTGTCGTAGATGGCCTTTGCCGGGGTGCGCGGTATCTTAAGGTTGAGGTCCTTGGGAATGGCCGTCACTTTGGGAACGGCCCCGTACAGGCGAACGAGATAGAAATAGTAGAGGGCGCGCAGGGCGTGTGCCTGTGCGAGCATATTGTTTTTTGTAGAATCGGTCACGACGCCCGACGGCATGCCGCTGAGGCTTTCGAGGGCGTTGTTGCAGGTGCCGATGCCGAGGTACAGGTACTGCCACCAGGTGTCGAAATAGAATGAGGTATTGTTGTAGGCGAGCGTCTGATAGTTGACGAAGCCCGTCTGTCCGAGGTCACTGTTTGACTTGCCGGTCATGAATTCCATCAGGTTCCAGGTGTTGCCGCCGTATGAAGCGGGCTGGCCCTGTAGCAGCGTGGGCAGGTTGGCGTAGCAGGAATTGACCAGGGCCTGGGCCTCCTTGGAGGTAGTGATTTTGAATCCGGGGGACAGGAAGCTGGTCGACGGCGGCTCGAGAAATTTCTTGCAGGAACCGAGCGTCAGCGTTAGGAGTGCGATGCTGAGAAATTTATATTTAAAGCGTTTCATCAGTGTGTCTTTTAAGAGTTAGAGTTAGAATCCTACAGACAGGCCGAGGTTATACGTTCTCGGGCGGGGGTAGGAGAAGAAGTCCAGGTTCTGCGAGAACCCTGCATTCTGACCGAGGGTGGAATTGAACGTATCCACTTCGGGGTCGTAGCCGGTGTACTTGGTATGCAGGAACCAGTTCTGCACGCTGGCAGAGATGCGTATTTTCGTCAGCTTCCATTTGTTGACCAGGGTCTCGGGAACCGTATAGCCGAGGGTGAGGTTCTGACCGCGGATAAAGGAGCCGTCCTCTACCCACCAGGTGTCGAAATGGGAGTCCTGAGCGAATTTGTAATTACGAACCTGGGAGATCATCGTATTCTGGTGGTTGGGTGTCCATCCATCGAGTACGGTAGCCAGGCTGTTGGCGATAGTCTGACGATCTTCGGTGGAGTGTTTGAACGTACCGGCAGTATTCACACCCTGTACAAAACGGATGTCGAATGAGAAGTCCCAGTGTTTGTAGTTCATCGTGGTGCTGAAGGTTCCCGTCCATTTCGGATAGGCGCGGCCGATGATGCCGAGGGCAAGGTTGTTGTCCTTGTCGTAGATGTATTTTCGGTCGCCGACGTGGAGGCCGTGGCTGGCGGCCAGTGCGCCCTCGCTGCTGCCGTAGGTGCCGATACGGGTTGCTCCGTAGAAGGAACCGATGGGCTGGCCTACGCGAAGGACGTTGGTCTGACCGAGGAAGTTGGGGCCGGGGAAGATGTCGGCGTTGCCGTCGTTCAGCTTGATGATCCGGTTGCGGTTGGTGGCGAAAATGAAATTGGTCGTCAGCGTGAAGTCACGCGTCTTGACGTCGACGGTCTGGAGGTTTACTTCGAGGCCGGTATTGCGCACGGAGCCTACGTTCTGGTAAACATTGTTTTGGTTCAGACCGGCCGACCAGGGGATGGGTGCCTGTAACAGCAGGTCCTTCGTGGTCCGGCGATAAAAGTCGACGTTCAGATTGACCCGGTCGTGGAACAGGCCCATTTCGACACCAAGGTCGAGTTGCTGGCTTTTCTCCCATTTAAGGTTCGGGTTGCCGATATAATAGGGGAGGAGTGTCGACTGGAGCGCACCGTTGAGGGCGGTGGTATTGGGCTGGATCTGGCCTTTTTGCTTGTCCTGGGCGATCTCCTGGTTGCCCGAGAAGCCATAGCTGCCGCGGACCTTGAGATAGTTGATCGTGTTGCTATGTTTCAGGAAATCTTCTTCGGATACACGCCATGCCGCGCCGACTGACGGGAAGTAGGCATACAGGTTGTTGATCCCGAATTTGGAGGTTCCGTCAGCGCGTAAGGTACCGGTGAACATATACTTTTCGTCGATATTATATGTTACACGGGTGTAGTAAGAGTTCATCGACCAGATAGTTACATTGGACTGCGTATTGGACCGGACAGAGCCGGCTGCCTGATACTGCCACTGGAAAAAGTCGTCGATGAAGTTCTGAGACTCCTGATCTGCCCATTCCTGCCGGTATTTGACCCATGATGCACCCAGCAGGGCGGTCAGACGCTGACGGTCATTGATCCTTTTATTCCAGGTCAGGTAGTTTTCCGTTTGCCAGTAGTAGTTGTAATAAGTGTTGATATGAGCTTCGCCGCCCTGGTCCTGGGAAAGGTGCGGAAGGTCATTGCCGGAGTAGAAATTGTTCTTCTGCGCGCCTACGTTGAAGCCCATGTCAGACTTGAAGTCGAGGTCCTTGGTGATATGGATGGTGGCGTAGACGTCTCCCAGCGCCTGCAGGGTATTGTTGAGGTTGTAGCGCGACTGAGAGATGTGGACCGGGTTGGGCCCGCCCTCGAGGCCGGCGATATCGTTGTTGCCGGCCCAGCTGCCGTCGGGATATTTTACCGGAACAATGGGCACTTCTTCGGTCACCATGCGGGGGACGTTGAGGGAGCCATTGGCGTCGGAGACGAGGCGCTGTTGGCTTTTGATCAGCGAGATGTTGCCGCCGATCTTCAGCCAGTCGTTGACTTCATTGTCGAGCGTCAGCTTGACGTTATAGCGATTGAACCAGCTGTTGACCATGATGCCCTGCTGGTCGAGGTAGCCGAACGAGGCGCTGAACAGGGATTTGTCGCTGCCGCCCTGGATATTGATGAAATGGTCGTGCGAGAAGGCCGGTTTGTAGGTCTCTTTCTCCCAGTTGGTGTTGTAGAGCGGTTTGTCATTCGCGTCGAACAATTTGGGGAGGCTGAGGTGGTTCATCTGCACCGGGGGAGTCTGCACCTGACCCAGCGGGTCGTATTGCTGGCCGTTGGCATAAGACGCGTTGTAGATCTGGACGAACTGGTCCGAGTTGAGCGCTTTCAGGTGCCGGGTCAGAACGGCCTCGTTGCCGTTGCCGTCATAGGTGACCTTCGAGATGCCATGGCGTCCTCTTTTGGTGGTTACGATGATGACACCATTTGCCGCGCGCGACCCGTAAATGGCCGTCGAGGAGGCGTCCTTGAGGACATCGAGCGACGCGATCTCGTGGGGGTTCAACGTATTGATGTCTACGCCAACCACGCCATCCACCACATAAAGGGGGTCGAGGCTGGAGTTGATAGAACCGATACCACGTACGCGGACCTTGGCGCCCTGGCCCGGAGCATTGCTGTTGATGCTGACGTCAACACCCGCAATCTTGCCCTGCAGGGCCTGGGTAACGTTAGGGACGGGTCTGTCCACTATCTGATCGGCTTTGAGGCTGGCGATGGAGCCGGTGAGGTCAGATTTTTTTGCCGTACCATATCCGATGACCACGACGTCGTTGAGGCCGGTGACGGTCTCCCTGAGCTTGATTGACAGAGAGGTTTGGCTTCCGATCTTTATGCTCTGCATTTCATAGCCCACATAGGAGAATTCCAGTGTGGTGCCTTCGTCGGGAACCGTCAGCTGAAAATGGCCCTGGGCGTCGGTGGTAGTGCCTACAGAGCTGCCTCTGACCGTGACAGAGACCCCTGAAAGGCCCTCGCCTTTATCATTGGTGACCGTGCCGCTGATGGTGCGGGCTTTGATCTCCTCGCGGGCGGCGGCTATGGGCGACAGTTCCCTGTATATGCTGGGAATGCCCTCGCTGCGGTCGCGGACGGTGGAGATGACGATGGTATTGCCCACGAGCTCGTAGCGAAGGCGGGTATTGAGCAGCAGTGCTTCCAGGATGCTGTGGACCGACCTACGGCCGCTGCCGAGGGTAAGATTATGGATTCGCTTGATTTCCCGTTTGTTATAAGCGAACATGAAGGGCGTCATCTGCTGGATCTTTTCCAGGGCGGACATTAGGGGTTCGTCCTTTAGCTCCAGCGAAATATAGACCTTGTTCAGGTCTTGCCCGCTGGCGTCGCGGGCGCTGAGTAGCTGGACGCTGCTGAAAAAGCACAGGAGGAGTACAAAGCTGATTCGCATAAAATACAGCAATCGTTTTTTGGTTTGGTTAAGCAGTTCCTGGCGCCCTGGTTCCAGGCAGGGGCGCTCAAACGCTGACAATAAAGAAAATGTCATAGTTTTGATTGTTTTAAATGATGATGACTTGTTTAAAGCAGGATACCTCACCTTTCAGGAAAAAGGTATCCTTTTAAGGCCTGCTTCGGGTTCCAGCCGGAGCGGGTCTTTTTTATATAGGGTTCTACTATATACCTAATTACCGGGGCTACTTACATCCCTCTCCACTGATCATGATCTGCCCATGATCGATGGCATAGTCCATGTTGTTGATCTTCGATAAGACCTTGATGATGGCTTCCAATGATTGTCCTTCAGTAAAGGAAGCGGTCACAGGGCAATTTTCTGCGGCGGGGTTGGTAAAGACGATGGTGGCGTGAAATCGGGCCGAGAGCTCGTCCATCGCCTCTTTCATAGTTACGTCATTAAAAATAAGGTAGGGTTTCTTCCAGGTAAGCACTTCGCCGGCGTCGACCGGGATCTTTTTCAACCGGGTGTGCAGTGAGTCGAGGCTCAGCTGTTCGTTGCGGCGAAGGATGCTGTATTCACCCGCGTCGTTCTCGACCTTTACTTTTCCTTTCGTCACGGTGATGACGATGTTCCGGTCGGAGAGGGCGTTGATGTTGAAGGCAGTACCCAGCACCGTGGTACGGACCGTGCCGGTGTGGACGATAAAAGGACGGGGGTCGTGATGGATCGCGAAATAGGCCTCGCCGTGGAGGGTCACTTCACGGGTGTTCGAACTGAGTCCTTTCTCATAGTCCAGACGGGCGTCCTGATTGAGTAATACAGTACTTCCGTCCGGAAGGGTGATACAGCGGTTTATAGGTGGTTTAACGGCCAGTACCGGCGGCGGCGCCGGATGTGCTGGGGTAGAATTGCGCGAATAAAGGGCCAGGAAGCCGAGGATGGTGATACCGAGCAGGGATGCAGCCCAGCCGGTGTAGAGGAGGATGCGGCGGCGGGAGAAAGACTGGACGGGGGTAGGATCTTCGCTGGCAGAGGGAGGCGTTTCGGGCTCACGCCGGCTAACGATGTGCCGGAGCATAGCGTCGGCCGTCTGCCTGTCCTGTAGATAAGTGGGGAAATCTTCCTTCCAGGTCTCGTCGATGAGGTTACGCAGGGCTGCGTCGTGTTCCGAGCGGAGCAGCATGTCAAACAGTTCGTTCTGCTCCATGGGGGTACTCTCTTTATTAAAGTACCTCCTGAACAGATAGGCCAATCGTTGTGATGCTTCCATGGTTGTAGCTTGGTTGAGTCTGGTATTTTTCAGAAGGCAAACACAGGCTCATAATTAAAGACTGAATTAACGAATGATAGGAGTAGGTGAAAAGAAAATATTTTTTGAAATTTTTAACGCGGGGTTAGTCGATGAAATTCCGGATGACCATGAAGCAGACGAGCAGGAGTCCGTCGGTGGGGAAATGAAGGATGTCCCGGAGCGTTTTCAGCGCCTGGACGAGGTGGGTCTTGACGGTATTACGGGAGATATGGAGGTGCGACGCAATTTCGTCGTGTTTCATTCCCTGGTGGCGGCTTAGTGTGAAGATCAGTTTTTGGCGAGGGGACAGCTGATCGAGGGCGCGCTGCAGTTGTTCTTCGTTCTCACGGGTAAGCACCACGTCTTCCACCAGGTTCGCTTCGGGTTCGGGCAGTCCGGCCATCCGGCGGCGAAGGGCCGATTCTTTGGCCATATTTTTCAGCATGTCGAACACCTGGTTGCGGGCAATGGTGAAGAGCCAGTTGTCAAAACGAAGTACGTGGGGAATCTTTTGGCGATGGAGCCAGACTTTCAGGAAGACGTCCTGTACCAGTTCGTCCGCCTGTGCGCTGTTGCCGGTCAGGTGATAAGCATACGAGTAGACCTTTCGCCGGTAGTGATGAAAAATGGGAGCGAAGGCTTTTTCGTCTCCTTCTGCTATTCGGGCAAGCAGGTCATTCTCATCTGGCAATGGCAAAGTTCTGGCTGCGATATTTTGGCTACCTATGTCAAACATCGTTGCAGGTTAGTTTGTATGCACATACCAAATTTATCTCAATTTGAGCACTCTCCAAATTTATTTGGGCACATTCCTGTTGTGGATTTTGTAGTCTGCTAAAATTTCTTTGTTGCCGCTGCGAGCGGGGGCGCTTTGATGGGAGATTTGAAAGCCTTGCTGGGTGAGGGTTTGGGAGGACTGTTGCAAGAAGTGTTCCAGGCGGTGGGTTTGCTAAAAAGAAAGTTGTGCAGGTTTATTTAGCGAAGGCGTAAGGGAGAACTATTATTGGGGAAGCGCTTTTGCGATGAGGGGAGCAGTCTTCTTTGGTAGACGAGCCGATCTTTTATGTCTGGGTAGAGAGCGGGAAGATGGACGCGGGTGTTGTTCGCAGGTGGCCAGAAGGGAGACTACAGTCAGGAGGCAACATTTATATAGGATGTGGCGCATGCCCGGGGAAGATACAGCGGGGAAATTTTTTCTTGAAAAACTAATCAATTAGTTGTTGAACTAATAAATTAGTAGTAGATTCATTTAAAATTTGGACAGACATGTTGAAACTAGCCAAACGGGAAGAGCAGATCATGCAGGCGTGCTGGCATTTGGGAAAGGCATTTATCAAGGAGATCATTGCCGAGCTGCCGGTGCCCAGGCCGCATTATAATTCGGTAGCGACGATGGTGAGGATACTGGAGGAGAAGGGGTTTCTCGGCCACGAGACATTTGGAAACACTTTCCAGTATTATCCTGTGGTTTCGAAGGAGGACTATCAGAAACATGCATTCGAAGATATCGTAAAGTCTTATTTCAATAATTCTTATCCAAGGATGCTGGCCTATTTCGCCAAAGAGCAACAGCTGTCCCAGGAAGAGCTGAATGAGATACTGGAGATCATTAAATCCCGTAAGAAATGATACCTTATATCCTGCACGTCACGGTCATAACTACCATTTGTTACTTCTTTTATAAGCTGCTGCTGCAGAAGGAAACCTTTTACCGATGGAACAGATGGATGCTGGTGGGTTGTCTGGCGCTTGCCTTTCTGCTTCCGTTGCTGCCTGCGCCGCGGATCGGAAGTCTGTGGGTGAAGCAGGATATTGCGGTGGAGGCTCTGCCGGTGAGCGTGACGGAGTCAAAGCCGGTTGAAGCGGACGCGCGGCAGCTGGTGGATATACCATCGGATGAGGTGGCGACGCCGGAGCTGTCTGTGATCAGGCCAGTGGTATCGGAACAACCGTCGGTGAAGTCGGGGTGGATGGCCACGGCGGCGGCGTTGGCGGTTCGGTGGGTCTTTTATATCTATCTGTTCGGCGTACTGGTCTTCGGGCTCAATTTCCTGCTGCAGCTGGGAATTCTCCTCTATCAGTCCTATACCAGTCCGGTGATAAGGGATGGTCGTTTCCGGATAGTGGAAACCGGCGGGAACCGGGCGCCCTGTTCTTTTGGGAACACCATCTTTATTAATCCGGCAGGATATGACTGGGAGACCTACAACCAGATACTGATCCATGAGAAGACGCATGTCAGCGGGCGGCACACCGTCGATATCCTTTTGGCGGAGGTCGCTGTCGTATGTCAATGGTTCAATCCGGTAGTCTGGCTGTATCGCCGGGAAGTGGAAAACAACCTTGAGTTTTTGACCGATGCGGCCGTTCTCCGGCACGGGGAAGTGGAGCGGCTGGCTTACCAGCTGAGCCTTCTGCGGGTATCTGCGCCGCATTTGCCCTTCAGCATCACTAACAACTACAATCAATCACTATTAAAAAGACGTATCGTTATGATGAATAGTTCAAATTCGTCCACATGGACGGTATGGAAATACTTTTTCCTGCTGCCGGTATTTACGGCACTGGTGCTGTTGATGAATAAACCGGCGGCTTATAGTCAGGAGCCATCAAAAAATGATCGGCTTGTTGCGCCGGTTCCTCCGGTCACTGTAGTGGCAACGGTCCCGGCTATCGCCGCGGCTCCTGTCACTGTGGTAGCTCCGGTAAGGCGTATTGCTGCGAAAGCGACGGTAGTGTCTCCGGCGGTTCCGGCGCCGGTAGTCGTGCCTGCGATTGCTCCGGTGGCGGCTCCGGTGGCGGCGCCGGTGCCAGTGCCGGCGGAGGCTGCGCAGCCTTCGGATACGCTGACGGAAGGCGCCTGGTTCGTTACGACGTCCGACAGCAAGTTATCGTTCGAGCTGAAGGCCGACGACAATGATGAGAACCATTTCTGGTCTTCTACGCTCAGGGTAGGGAAGGACGAGATCAATCCTTTTCCGGGTGCCGGCAACGTTAGTTTCAGGCTGGTCCGGGATGCGGGTACGATGTTGTTTACCGGCCAGTTCGACGGTCAGCAGGGGTTTGGACATTTTCATTTTCAGGCAGACGAAGGCTATTTCAGGGCCCTGCAGCAGATGGGGGTAGAGGATTTGGAAGGCCGCCGGCAGTTGTCCTTTTTCATGGCCAACGTCAGGAAGGAATTCGCCGATATGGTCGTACACAGCGGGTATCCGCATATCAGCGGGCGTATGCTGATCAGCTTCTCGGCCCTGCATATCGACAAGGATTTTATCCAATACTGGCGGTCGTCGGGGGTGCAGGACGCGGATGAACCCAGGACCCTGATCACGCTGAAGGCGCAGAATATCGACAAGGCTTATGTGGAGGAGATGAAGGCGGCGGGCTATGATCATCTTTCCGCCAGGGAGTTGAATACGCTGAAGGCGCAGCACATCACGGGCAGCTATGTCCGATCGATAGGCAGGGGCAAAGACAATCAACTGATCCCGGTGCGCGAGCTCGTTTCCTATAAGGCGATGAATATCGACTCAGGCTATATCAATTCTTTGCGCAAGCTGGGATATACCAGTCTGGAGCGGAGGGATATTGTGATGCTTTATAATATGCATGTGACGGCGGATTATATCCGGTCGCTCCAGGATATGGGGTTCAGGGACCTGGCTCCGCGGGAAATCGTGCAAATGAAGTCGCAGGAGGTCAGCCCTGAGTTTTTGAAAGGTTTCAGGGATGCGGGATTGACCGGTCTTTCGCCCCGGGAGCTCGTGCAGTTGAAGGTCACCGGTGTCGGTCCGGAGTTTATAAAGGGGTTCCAGAATCTGGGGTATCGGGATATTTCTCCGTCGCGTCTGAGTATGCTGAAGGCGACGGGTGTCACTCCGGATTTTGTGAGCGAGTTCAGGAAGATCGGATTTGACGATATACCGCTGTCTGTGCTGCCTTCGCTGAAAAGCATGGGCGTGAATGCGGAATGGGTGTCGAAAATGAAGGAGAAGGGCTTTGTGTCGAAGGATCTGAACAAATATATCCGGCTGAAGAATGATTTTAATTGAGGACTGACTATACTATTTGGTGTATCCTGCCGTTCTTGCGGCAGGATTTTTTATTTTTGCAGAATGTCAAATAGCCCCGAACAGACCTCGGCTTCGAGGATCCGTGTGATGATAGCGATCTTTTTCTTTGTCTCCGGCTTTGGTTTTTTCACCTGGGGTAGCCGGATTCCCACGATACAACAGGAATTACACCTTAATAATGAGCAGCTGGGCATCGTTCTTTTTGCCCTTCCCATTGGGTTGATGACGACGCTTCCGGTGACGGGTGTGCTGCTGAGCCGGTTTGACAGCCGAAGGGTCATGATCATCGGGGCGGTTTTGTTCAATGCGATGCTTTGCGCCATCGGGTTTGCGACGAAGGTCTGGCAGCTGGTGCCGGCCCTTTTCTTTTTCGGGGTATCCCGCAACCTGCTGAACATATCGGTCAATGCGCAGTCTATCGGGGTACAGGCCCTGTTCGAGCGGACGATCATTGCCCGTTTTCACGCGGTATGGAGTCTGGCGGGGATGAGCGCCGCTGCGCTGGGCTATGTCATGGTGTCCTCTTCCGTGTCGCCGGCCTGGCATTTTTTGGTAGTCGGCTTACTGTTGACGGTGATGTGCTTCTATGCGTATCCGGGTAGTCTGCGGCAGCAGCCGAGTCCGCGGCAGCGCAGGTCCTGGTTTGCCCTTCCTGACCGTGGTCTGGTGAAATTCGGATTGATCTCTTTTGCGTCGATGGCTTGTGAAGGTGCGATGATCGACTGGAGCGGAATTTATTTCCGGGAGGCGGTACATACGACGGCGAGCGCGGCTACGCTGGGATATGTGGTCTATATGGTAGCGGTCACCGTAGGAAGGCTGACCGGAGACCGGCTGGCCAACCGATTGGGTATCCGGACGATGTTGACGTATAGTGGTATATTGATCGGAGTGGGATTGCTGACGGCGGCCTTTTTGCCTTATCCGGTCACTGCGGGGCTTGGATTTGTCCTCACCGGTTTTGGCGTCTCGTGTGTGATCCCGCTGGTCTTCAGCATGGCCGGTCGTTCGTCGGCGATGAGCAGCGGGTCGGCGATCGCGTCCGTTTCAACGGTGGGGTATATCGGGTTTTTGATCGTGCCTCCGGTGGTGGGATCTGTCGCGCAGCACGCAGGCCTGCCCGTTGCGATTGGGATGCTGGCGGTATTTGGGCTGCTGATCTCGGGGTTGGTGCAGCTGACGCTGGATCAGGAGAGTATTCCCGCTATTGTGGGGCCCGATCCGGCGGAGCCGATGGTATAGATAAAATCTATCGATTTATAGATAATTGCGATGATATTCTATTGACTTACGATCTTACATTTGCGTCACTTCGCGATTGCCGACCTTGCCAGTGACCTGTCTCAATTTACATTTCTAAAACACAAATAGCATATGCCTAACAGGATTTTATCGATCGGAGAAAAGTTTCCCGCATTTAAGAAAAAAGCAGTAGTATCTATCGAGAAAGGAAAGGAATTTACGGAGATCACGGAAGAATATGGTAGCGCGAACGGCAACTGGACCGTGATGTTTTGGTGGCCCAAGGATTTCACCTTCGTTTGTCCTACGGAGATAGCCGAATTCAACAAGAAGAACAGCGAGTTTTCGGATCGTGATACGGTCGTTATCGGCGCGTCTACCGACAGCGAGTTCGTACATGCTGCGTGGAGAAGGGATCACAGCGATCTGCGTGATCTGAAGTTCCCGATGCTGGCCGATACTTCCAAATCTTTGGCGGAGGAGCTGGGTATTCTGGATAATGAAGAGAAGATCGCTTACCGTGCAACATTCATTATCGATCCTCAGGGAATCGTGCGTTGGGTCAGCGTTTATGACCTGAATGTGGGTCGCAGCGTGCAGGAAGTTATCCGTGTTTTGGATGCGCTACAGACGGATGAGCTTTGTCCCTGCAACTGGAAGAAGGGAGAAGAAACGCTGACTGAGCAGCTGAACATGAACTAAGTGTCCCGTGTGAGCGGGCTTGGCCGGATTTTAAAAATTTTAAACTATGAGTGCAGTAGCGACAATACAGAACGAGACATTGCAGAATTTGCTGGGGGAGTTGAATATTCCCGGATATGAACCTTCGGCCAGTGTGCTGGCGCTGGTTGCCGGCGAATCCCGATATATCAAAGACCTGAAGATCAATGTAGGGAATGTACTGAACAACAGCCAGTATTTGAACAGGAAGGAGGCGGTATTGCTGGCGTTGGCGGTAGCGGTCAACGAGCGGTTTGTGCTGCTGCAGGAGTCTTTTACGGGGATGGCGCGGGAGGCCGGGGCGACGGACGCGGAGATTGCGGAAATTGTGGCTTGTACTTCGTTGATGAACACGAATAATGTCTTTTACCGTTTTCGTCATTTTATGAAGAAGGAGTTTTATGACAATCAGCCTGCCGGTATCAAGATGAGCGTTATGGCCAGTCCTGTGCTGGGCAAGGAGTTCTTTGAGCTGGTGAGTCTTGTCATTTCGTCGATCAATGGGTGTGAGATGTGCGTCAGTTCGCACGAGCGGTCGGTATTGCAGCATGGCAGTAGTGAGGCGAGGGTTATGGAAGGGGTGAAACTGGGTGCTGTCCTCAAGGGGCTGATCGCGGTTTTGGCTTAGGAGAATGTTTGGTTAATGATACAGAGGCCGGCTCAGGAATGAGCCGGCCTTTTACTAACCCCAAATTTAGCCATTGTAAGGCCTATCACTCGTGTTCGATCATTTCGAATCCGATCTCGATGCTTCGTTGTATCTCTACGGATACTGGGTGATCGAATAGCTGGCTTCTGCTGCACCGGTTGGTCTGGAGGGTATGGATGGTAAAGCTCCAGCCTGGTTTTCTTTTTACCAGAAAAGCGATATTGTCGACGCTTTCCCGGTGTCGGAGGGCGCGGAAGAAATTTCTGTCCTTTTCGAGGTTGATCTCGAAGAAGGAAGAAAGTGTGCCGACGTGTTTGTCCAGGGCTTTCCGGTATAGCCGGGCTTTCTGGCTGGTATCCCCTTTGAGGCGGACGATGCGGGTCGGATATTTTTCCGTATACAGCTCGATAATCAGTATCAGAGTCGTCATCAGGCAATTGATATCTCCGCGATCGTGGACGGGCTGCGCTTTTTCCGGAATATCTCCGATGTCCAGATTGTATACGTCTGCCGTTTTCTGGTGGAACCGGACCTCGCGGGTTGCAGAACCGGCGGCACCTTCGCTGGTGAACTGAAAGGCGCTAAAGTCCGGCAGCGCTTTCAGGGCTGTACAAGAAGACATAGTGAATGATTGTAAAAGGATGAATAAATGGTTATTTGTAGATCCTTTTGCGCTTTGGCCTGCCGGGGCTGGGATCAGGGGGCTCGGTGGCTTCCGGTTCCGGGGGAGGGATGCCCGGCTCTTCCACGACCGAAGGTTCGGGTTCTGCCACCGGCTGATGTGTCGCAGGCTGACGCGTCGACGGAAGGG
>Ga0310811_10004310_pt1 | contig 17861 bp, 12 predicted proteins | sample YCmetagenome_FD_207642 | JGI IMG/M metagenome (GOLD analysis project Ga0310811, IMG submission 207642) | Soil microbial communities from experimental microcosm in Duke University, North Carolina, United States - YC | ecosystem: Engineered > Artificial ecosystem > Soil microcosm > Unclassified ...
ATAAAAACCGTACCACCCTTGAAGTGATGTATGGTGCCAGCAAAAGCCTGATGGTGCATGGTAGCTTATATGCATCCGATTATTACCAAAACCAACAGCATTTTGAAGGTGGCAGCATATATGCCAAGTATCGCTTTTTGTCGATAGATTCTGTCCAAAGCCATTTCAGGGGAGCGGTATTTGCAAAGCTATCCGATATCAATAACCCGCTGCACTACCAGGAAATTTCGCTGGAAGGAGATAACAGCGGTTTTCAAACAGGCGTGGTTTTTACTAAGCTAATGCATAAATTGGCGATTTCCGGTTCCGCAAGCTACCTGCACGCTTTTGATAACCGGGGTGGATATGATATCCCTATTGGAAATGCGCATGATGCTGCGGCTTATACACTTTCGGCAGGGTATCTGCTATTCCCGAGAAAATATGAAAACTATAACCAGGTAAACCTTAATGTATATGCCGAGTTATTAGGAAAGGCAAACCCTGGTTATGGGCAAAGTTATCTTGATGCCGCACCGGGTGTGCAGCTGATATTCAATAGTTTTTTCCGGGTTGATTTTTCTTTTCATACCCCTTTATATAATGATATGACTAGGCTCAGTCAGAATATTTACCTTGTCAGGTTGGAGTATAACTTATTTAACGTTTTTTAGCACCTGCTATATGAAAAAAATCATCCTATTTATAACTGCAATGTTGTTTTTAAGTCAGGTATTTGCCCAAAAGATGCCGATGAAAAAGGATACGTCGATGAAGGGCATGGATATGGGCGATATGAAGATGGATTCCGGTTCAACAATGTCCATGAAAATGAATAGCCAATACTCGTTGGACATACCAATGAGCCGCGATGGTTCGGGAACATCATGGGTGCCCGATGAAACGCCGATGTACGCGTACATGATCCACGGTAAAAAGTGGATGACCATGATACACGGCAGTTTCTTCCTGAGATATAATAAACAGGATCTGTTCAATTCTGGCAGTCGTGGCGGGAAAAAGTTTGACGCCCCGGATTGGTTAATGGCAATGACGCAAAGGCCAGTAGGAAAAAACGGGTTATTCTCTATAAATACCATGTTTTCTTTTGATCCATTTCTGGTTGGCCCGGGCGGATATCCTTTATTATTTCAAACGGGTGAATCCTACAAAGGCAAAAAGCTGGTAGATATTCAGCACCCCCACGACCTGTTTGCCGAGCTAAGCGTCAATTATACCCAGCGTGTTGCTAAAGATGCTGATGTATCCCTCTCATTCGGTTACCCGGGTGAGCCGGCTTTAGGCCCGCCGGTATTTATGCACCGTTTATCGGCTATGAATGATCCGGATGCGCCGTTGAGCCATCATTATGCAGATGCCACACATATAACATTTGGTACCTCAACGCTTGGCTTTAGATATAAGGACATCAAATTGGAAGGATCGGTCTTTACCGGTCGTGAGCCGGATGAGTACCGCTATAATTTTGATGCGATGCGCTTTGATTCTTATTCTTTGCGCTTATCCTACAATCCATCCAAAGAGTGGGCTTTGCAGGTATCCAACGGTTGGATACACAGCCCTGAAAGTGCAGAACCACAACAGAATGTGGACAGGTTTACCGCGTCTGCCATTTATACCAAAATGCTGGGTGATGATAGCTATTTAGCAACTACATTGGTTTACGGGCAAAATCATTTCTCAGATAACCATAAAACACTGCCATCTGTATTACTGGAAAGCAGCTGGCAAATGCATAAAACAGCTGTTTATGGAAGATATGAATATGTGCAGAAAGATGCCGATGAACTTGATTTGACAGATACTTATCCCCTCAATCTAAATTTTACTATTAATGCTTTTACATTGGGTGTTAACCGGATATTGGCGACTGTTGTCAAAACAAATCTTACCGCGGGAATTCAATCTACCTTAAATGTATCGCCATCAGAGCTGAAGACATTATATGGCAGCACGCCGTTAGGTTTTGAAGTGTATTTGAGGATAACGCCGAGGTAGAATAAGAGTAAAGATGGGTGTCACACTGAGTCGCTCGAAGTGTAGTGCGTAAAGGCCTTTGCCCGCCAATGCTTCGAGTGCCTCAGCATGACATTACCCACAAAATATTCCCGTTACTTATATAACTTGTAGAATGGTTTCGATCTGTCGAAAATCACTTGCGGCATACTCATGCCCCTCCACCTCCCCAAACCCATATTCCGCATAAATAAAAGGTATCTCATTCTTCTTCGCTGCCTCAAAATCACCCATAGTATCACCAACGTAAACCGGATTTTTCAATTGATTGCGATCGATGATCATTCCAATATTTTCAGCTTTTGGCCTGCCTGTATTGCCCGAACATTCATAGTCGGCAAACAAATGCTCAAGCTGATGTTGCTTCAAAAAATTCTCGATATAACCAGAAAGACAATTGCTCACTATAAAAAGCGGGTACTTCTCACCAAGTACAGTCAATAGCTCTCTAACATCCGGATAAAGCTTGCCACCATATTCCCTCATGTGGAATTTTTCCTGGTCAGCATAGGCATTAGCCATGTTGGTGTATTCTTCCTTTGGCAAGAAAAGAAAGTACTGTGCAAAAATATCATCCAGCAACTTCCCGGCAAATGCATGGGCATGCTGCTGTGTGATCACAAAATCAGTTACTCCTTTATTTTGCAAGGCCTTGTTCCATGCCCTTACGCACGATTCAGAAGCATCCCAAAGGGTGCCATCCAAATCAAAGATCAGTCCGTCAACCTTCAATTCTGAAATCTTTTAATGGTTTCGGTAATATGTGCCAGATGGTGTTTACCATGCCATGCGTATATCGCCAAATTGCGTTTTAACGGTACGGTATCGCCTGATTCAGGATGAACGAACGTACGGTTCCATTGCTCCTCAGTAAAGCTTTCAAACAAAGCTACCAGGCGCTGATGGATACCATCCAGCATTTTTAGTGACGGCTCTATCGGCAGGCGGTAATCAGGCAATAATGCCCAATCTGCTTCCTCGTAAGCTTTGATGGTTGGGTTTTCCTCAGTCAGTGCCCATTTAAAGCGGATGATGGAGTTCATGTGGCTATCTGCAACGTGATGTACTACCTGGCGGATGGTCCAACCACCAGTACGGTACTGCGTATCTAACTGCTGTTCAGTGAGTCCCAATACAGCATTACGCATTTTACCAGGTAAGGTTTTGATATCATTTATCCAACCATTTATAGCGTGCTGCGTATACGAAACGGGTGGTTTAAACTTGCCGGTGGGGTATCTTAGTTCTTCCTCTGTCATAGTTTTAACTGGGTGAATGTGGCGAATATCTGTTCAGGGCGAACAGGCATTCGCGTAAAAATAGCAATTTTAGCGATGCATTGTCTTGTATGAGGCAAGCTTTCATATATTTTAGCGTTTACACTGTGTTATTTAAACCGATGATTAAAAAATTATTAATACCACTGCTGTGTTTTGTGTTTACTTTTTCCCATGCCGAGACAATCAAGACCGATGTTTTGGTGATTGGCGGCGGGGCCAGCGGAGTAGCGGCGGCTATCCAAAGCGCACGCAGCAAAGTAAAAACATTACTGGTTGAACCTGGTCCCTGGCTGGGCGGCAGCATGACGATGAGCGGTATGTGCGTGTTGGAAGCCAACCGTGACCTGCCATCAGGAATATGGGGCGAATTTCACAGGAAAGTGACTGATTACTACCGCCCGCGTTTGGGTTACGATACTACGCATAATTCCATACTTCGCTTTGAGCCTTACACTGGTGCCGAAATTTTAAAAAAGATATGCGACACGGTTAAAAACCTTACGGTCAAAATGAAAACTCCATGGACAGCCATTAAAAAAGACGGCACAGGCTGGGAAGTAACGATTATGGTGAATGGCGAAGCAGCAAAAGTGGATACCAAGGTATTAATAGATGGTACCGAGACAGGTGAAGTTGCCGCAAAAGCGGGTGCGAAATTTGAAGGTGAAACCGATACGGAGCGAATTGCCTGGATAGCCATTTTGAAAGATTTCGGGCGGAATGCGGATAAATCTATACCAAAACCGGAAGGGTATGATGCATCGGCTTACTCCTGGTTAAAGGGAAATGATATAAAGCAAATGCTTCGAGCTGCAATTATACCCAATGATAAATACATGATCGACTGGAACAGGTACAATAGGGGTAGTGCTGGAGCTATAACCAATAAGGACGAACTTTATAAAAAGGCAAAGCTGCGCACTTTGGGTTTAGTCTATTACTTACAGACAGAGTTCGGTTACAAAAACCTGGGCTTGGATGGCCAGTTTGGGACACCGGATAATCTGCCGCCTGCACCATTAGTGCTGGAAAGCCGGCGAATAAAAGGAGCGGTAAAAATGATCGATGACGATGTGTTAAAACCTTATGACCGGGAATCAAAAGTTTATCGAACCTCAATCGCGGTAAGTGACGCTTCAATTTCTGCAGACTCTGCAACAGCCAGTCGTGTGTTAGCAAATGGTACTCCCGGGTCATCGTCCATTTCAGTCAGAATGCCGCACGTTGGCTACACTATTCCTTTAGGTGCGATTGTGGTTAAAGATTTGGATAATATGCTGGTAACAGAAAAAGCTATCTCAGTAAGTGAGGGCATAAATGGCGGCACAAGTTATCCATCGGTGCAAATGACTTTGGGTCAAGGTGTGGGTGCGACTGCCGCATTTTGTGCATTCTTTAAAACCACCACCAAACATTTGCATGTACGGATAATCCAGGGTGAAATATTGGATTACAAAGGTTATTTATTGCCGATTACAGATGTCACGCAAAAAGATCCGCATTGGCGGGCCGTACAGCAAATTTGCGCAACAGGTTTACTAAAAGGAGTTCAAAAAACCAATGGCGATAAAATCGAAATACATTTTGAACCTGATGATGTGGTTAGCACCGAAGAAATAAAGCCCTTTTTATTAGAGCTATATACCCGGGCCTTTTTATGGTTCAATAAAGAAAAGCCGGGCGATAAATTTACTGTGGGTAACCTGCTTTCGCTCATCAGTGATTATACTTTGACCGATCCCAAAACGTTACAACTGCACCTGCAAAAAGCATGGACACCGCAGTTTAAGCTAACAGGGACTTTTGATTTGAACCGCCCTGTAACCCGTATGGAGTTCGCGGTATTAACCAATAAATATCTGAATCCCTTTGCTAAGACGGTGGATTTGAGTGGGCGGGTGATAAATTAACTTCGTGCGTCGTGTCATACTGAGCTTGTCGAAGTATGTGCGTAAAGGCCGGCCCACCATGCTTCGAGAACCTCAGCATGACACCCACTTTTATCGTTTTAATCGATGCTATTTCAATATCGCATACAAATGTTCATCCAAAATCTCACCCCCTTTAATGACGGCGTTTTTCATTATACCTTCTTTCACATAGCCTGCTTTTTCTAATACCCGCATTGATGCCGGGTTTTTACTGTAAACACTTGCCTGCAGACGTATAAAGCCGAGACGGGTAAAAGCGTATTCAGTTACCAGCTTTATCGCTTCGGGCATTATGCCTTTGCCCCAAAGCTCTTCGCTTAACCAGTAACCGATGATAGCCGTTTTGCGGTAAACATCCTGTCTCGGTTCCATGCCTATGCCGCCGATTACTTCATCATTAATAGTAATGGCAAAGTTGATTAAAGGGTTTTGGTCAATCAGAATGCTAACCCAGTTGATGGCGTCTTCTATCGTATAGGGTGCCGGAAAACGGTCCATCAGGCAGGCGGAGACTTTGGGGTTGTTCGCATTTTTCTGAAGCGATACCTCGTCGCCTTTTTTCCATCCGCGGATAACAAAACCGTTTCCATGTAGTTCCATAGTGGCTAAAATAACATTATTATCCATTTACTAAATGGAGCAACTTTTATTTATAAGTCAACTCCTCTTTTTCCTCCAAATTTTTAAGGATTTCAGGTTTTGTAAGCAAAGCTGGACGAAGCTTTTTCTCCGACATTAGTTTTAATTGATCATTGGTATGTTTGCTGCCTTTTTGCGAAGCGTTGCTATAACTTAACGATACCATGGCTCTTGGATGGTCGCCGAATTCTGTTACCGCAACATAGGTATCGCCGGCAACTGCCGTGAAAGTGTTATTCTGACTAGGTCGAAATTCGATTGCACGATAGCAACCCAATGAACCGAAACAACCATTTGCGGGGAGGTCTGCATTTCCGCTTTTAAATCTGAAAACCTTTCCCCAGGGAACATCGAGGCTTCCAAATTTCTTTATGGTAAGAGCCGCTGCCAGTTTAAGCTTCTGGGTCACATATTCAGGGTTTTTTACACCACCCGGAGTATGCAAGGGGTCGTTGATATTAAACTGTTTAGCTAAAATAGAGTCGCCATCTATTGCAAAGCAAAACTCAACAAATAGTACAGCTCCCCTGCTTGCGGTATCGGTACGCCTGTCCCATTTGCTTAATACTGATGTTGCAGCAAGGGTAAGACTGTCTGACGAGGCATTTCCTGCTTTGATTATCCCGTCCAGATTTCTGTCAACAATTTCCATTCCCGTATTTAATTTGTATCCTACCAGGTCATCAAAAGAAATAGAATGATTGTTTTTAAGCATATTTATTGCCCTTTCTTCACGGTAATCCTGGTTATACCATAAGTCGGGTGAAAGATAAGCCGGGTAATCACTTTTCTTAAGCACCGTCGGGTAGGTGCATAGCCAGGGCGCATCATTAGCATTTTGAACAAAGCCTGTTGCCGGGTCCAATAATTTTGGGAGCTTACTATAAGGCAAATTTGTTGCCCATATGTATTTTGATTGCGTTCCGTCGATTTTCTTCTGCCAGAAATTAAAGTCACCCTCTGATTTAACAGGGGCATCACCAGCAAAAAGGTAGAAAATGTTTCCGCCCTTATCTGCGTAAATCACATTGAACATCGGCATTTGCAGCATTTTTTCTGCCGATTCAAACTCAGCAAAATTTTTTGCTTTGGCCATTTTGTGGTATTGTTCATTAAAGTACGCGTTATCTAACCCGGCTATGCGTACCGCAAAGGCTTTGTTCCCTTTTTCAACGATAACAGGACCGTGCTTACTGTATTTACAGATCAGCTTTTCGTCCTTCATGGTGCCATCACTTTGTTTGACATGAAGTATTACCTCCCTTGTTTCAAATGGCATCACTTTACCGTCGAGCAGGTAGCCGTTATCTTTTAAAGTAAGTTCATACCGGTTAGAGGCCTTTATTGGGTTAACCGTATGTGTCCATCCAAGGTAATTGTTGAATGCGATGGCCAAAACAGGCATACCTACTAAGGTTGCTCCATATGCTTCGAAACCCGGTGAATTAAGATGTGCCTCAAAAAAGGTAAAATAACCCGACCATGGCAAATGGGGATTAGCTAGCAGCATGGCATGCCCGGATGCGGAGCGCGATGCAGCTACGGCCAGGGCGTTGGATCCTTTTGGCAGGTCCTGGACCGAACCATAGATATCTGCCCCCGCAACAAAATCCAAACTGATCACATTAACGGTATGAGCTATAACATCTTCAGCGGTAATGGGTAATACTTGTTTGCGGCTATTGTCAATAGCCTCAGGATGCGAGTTGGCATAGTCGTTCATCCCTTTCACAAAAGCATCAAGATACGAACGGTATTCCTGATGCTGCTTTGCGTATATTTTTTTGGCCAAAGCGGGTAAATCAAATTCCTGTACCAGCTTATCTTGCTTTAGGTAGTAAGACCCCCAATACTCTGCAGCCCTCCCGCGCGCAACGCCATAAAGTTGTAATATCAGGTTAGCATGATTGTGCATTTGCGCCCATCCAAAGCCATAATACATGCTGGCGGTTGTTTTGCCATAAATATGGGGCACGCCATAATTATCCCAAAGGATGTCAGTATTTGATTGCTGGGCCTTGGCGTTAGTTTGGATCAACAGCAAAAGGCATACAGCAAAGCATGTAGTAATTTTACTAAACCGCGAGAGATTGGTCATAAGGTCTGGAATTTAGGTTTATTTAAAACGTACGAGTAAACCCGTTAGTATTTAATCAGACCTTAGGATATAAAATAAATTCCAACCAAACAGAATCGATCCTGCTTACGCAAATGAGCAAACCACCCAAAGTGACATACCCGAAATCAATATCCAAAGCATTACCCCCTGGAATAGCGGAACAACACCAACTGATTTTAACTTTTTGAAAGATAAACCTGAGCCGATCAGGAACAGTGTTAAGGTCAAGCCAATTTTGGCGACGCTTGTCAGGTACGGAACAATTGGTTTTATAAATGGCACATAGGTATTGACAAGCATTGCCACGATAAACAGCCCTATGAAATAAGGTATCTTAACAGATTTGCTCCCGGTTTTGAAAGCTATAGTGCTGATAAATGCCAGGGGAATTATCCATAAAGCCCTAGCCAATTTAACAGTTGTAGCCACCTGCAACGCCTGCGCACCATAATGTGACGCCGCTCCAACTACAGAGCTGGTATCATGAATAGCTATTGCGCACCACAAGCCGAATTGCGTTTGTGATAAGTGCAAGTGATGGCCGATAACCGGGAAAAGAAATAAGGCGATTGAATTGAGAATAAAAATCACACCTAAAGACACGGAGATTTGCTTTTCTTCAGCCTTAACCACGGGAGATAAAGCTGCTATTGCGCTGCCTCCACAAATAGCCGTTCCAGCTGAAATGAGAAAGGAGGTTACTTTATCTATCTTTAAAAAACGGCCTGCCAGTAAGCCAACAGTCAGTACGGTTACTATAGATACAATTGTAAATAAAATACCTTCCCTGCCTGCCTGTAACGCACTCACGATATTCATCCCGAAACCAAGGCCCACAACTGATGCCTGCAACAGCCAATGTGTGGCTTTATGGGATAATTGGGCGTATGGGTTGTCCATTAATTGCGCAATTATCAAACCAAGTAATAAGGCCAATGGCGGCGACATTACAGGGAACAGACAAAGTACTAATGCCCCAATAAAGATCGTCTTACGAGCATTTTCGCTTAAATGAATTGGTAAAGTATGATTTTTAATCCCTGCAGTTTCCATCTTTTTTGTGTTTTGATGGAACAAAATTGGGTTGGAAAAGCACCGATATCAAATCGTAAAAGTTGATCTCCCATAACTTTAAGTTATGGAAATGGCAAAATGTTTCCGTGTTTTTGTTATGAACAGGCAACTTCCATGAAGTCAATCATCTTTTTCAGTTAGCTCTGTGGGAGCTTCCTGTTTATAGAAAGAAAAATATGGGCGTTGGCGGCGGTGCCGCCTTCTGGAATATGTTTCCAAGTGCATAAGTCGCCTTCTTTTAGGTATCTTAGCTTCATAAATGAAAGTAGGAATCCTGATTTTTGCAGTAATACTTTGTGTGGGATGTTCCAATCATCCCAAGCCTATTGATGTAAAAATTAGCCTGGCTGACAACAATCATTCGCTGAAAATTTCCGGGTTTGATAAACTCATCGTTGCGGATATCCGACGTGACACCGACAATGAAGCATGGCAAAGCTTACTGCCTGTTTATAAAATGCCTGCTGATTCCGATATGAAGGATTATCAAAACGTTCAGCCCGGAAAATATGTGGTGAAGGACAGTCTTGTAATTTTCACTCCCGATACTGCTTTTAAAAAAGGGCAGGCTTATTTTTTAAGATTTTTCCGGCACGATGAAGGAACGAGCGCCTGGCAATACATCAGGGAAAAGAAAAAGCCTGGAAGTGTCAGCTATAAAGATTTGGTTTTTAGCTATTAAATACACTCAGCTATTGAATTTTTAATAATAATTCGTATATTTGCACGGTAATTAAAAGAATTAGAGGGGGCAGTAGTCCCCTCTTTTATTTTACCTGTATAATCATCAGCCTAAAAATACGGATAAATGGATATTGAAAAGAGGGTGACACAACTGGTTGAGGAGAAGATTTCCGATAGACCCGACCTGTTTTTGGTGAGTGTAAAAATGCATTCAAGCGGTAAGCTGGTGATATTGGTTGATGGAGAAAAAGGTATAGGTATTGCCGATTGTGCGGCTATCAGCAGGCATGTTGGCTTTCACCTGGAAGAAGAGAATGTGATCGAGAGTGCCTACAACCTGGAAGTATCTTCACCTGGTATAGATGCACCGCTGGTATTACCCCGCCAGTATGTAAAAAATGTGGGCAGGCAGTTGGCCATCAAAATGGCTGATGGTAGTAAAAGAGAAGGCAAACTGACCGGGATGACCGAGGATGCCATAGTAATTGAAGAAACAAAAAAAGAAAAAGGGAAAAAGGCAGAAATTGTCGAAAGCGCTGTCCCTTTGGCACAGATAACAGAAACAAAAGTTTTAATATCATTTAAGTAGAAAAATGAGCAATATTAATTTAATTGAGTCTTTTCAGGAGTTTAAAGACTTCAAAAACATTGACCGCCCAACCATGATGAGTGTTCTGGAAGACGTTTTCAGAAGCATGATCAGGAAAAAGTATGGTACCGATGAGAATTGTGACGTGATCGTAAACACCGACAACGGTGACCTGGAGATCTGGCGTACGCGTACGGTAATGGAAGATGGTTTTTCTGAAGACGACGACCTGGAGATTGAATTAGCAGAAGCACACAAATATGATGAGGACCTGGAAGTAGGCGATGAGTATGTGGAGCAGATCACCCTGGAAAGCTTTGGCCGCCGTGCTATCCTGGCTGCACGCCAGACGCTTGTTTCAAAGATCCTGGAGCTGGAAAAAGACGAAATTTTCAAGAAATATAAAGACCGTGTGGGTGAGATCGTAACCGGTGAGGTTTACCAGGTTTGGAAAAAAGAAACTTTAGTACTGGATGACGAAGGCAACGAGCTATTGCTGCCAAAATCAGAGCAGATCCCTGCCGATTATTTCAAAAAAGGCGATAATGTGAAGGCAGTAGTTAGCAAAGTGGATATGATGAACAGCAATCCGAAGATCATCATTTCGCGTACTGCACCTGAGTTTTTACAGCGATTGTTCGAGCTGGAAGTACCTGAAATTTTCGATGGTTTGATCACTATCAAGAAAATTGTACGCGAACCGGGCGAAAGAGCAAAAGTTGCTGTAGAATCTTACGATGACCGTATCGATCCGGTAGGCGCTTGCGTAGGTATGAAGGGATCGCGTATCCACGGTATTGTTCGTGAGTTGAAAAATGAAAATATCGACGTTATAAACTTTACAAATAATCTACAGTTATATATTCAGCGTGCATTGTCGCCTGCAAAGATCACATCTATTAAACTGGATGATGAGAAAAAAACAGCTGCTGTGTACCTGAAACCCGACCAGGTATCATTGGCTATCGGCCGCGGCGGACATAATATCAAATTGGCAGGTAAGCTAACCGGCTATGAGATAGATGTTTACCGTGAAGCTGATGAGCAGGATGAAGACGTGGATATTGAAGAATTCTCAGACGAAATAGACAGCTGGATACTGGACGAGTTTAAACGCATCGGCCTGGATACTGCAAAATCAGTATTAGCATTAAGCGTTGGCGAACTGGTTAAACGTACCGATCTGGAAGAAGAAACGGTGAAAGAAGTGCTGTCTATTCTGCAGGCTGAGTTTGAATAAACTGAATAAGCAAAATTAAAATCGTATTTTTGCATTATCTAAGCAGAGAAAGTAATATTAAATGTCAGAAGACAAAGGAATAAAATTAATAAAAGCAGTAAAGGAACTCAACATTGGGATGGGTACCATCGTTGATTTTTTATCCGCAAAAGGGTATAAAGTTGATAAGCAGCCTATGGCTATGCTTAGCGGTGACATGTACAATACTTTGTTGAAAGAGTTTGCTGCAGACAAAATTATTAAAGAAGAGGCCAAACAGATCAGTATAGGCAAGATCAGGAAGGAAGAGACGGTTCCGGTTCCCGAAAAACCTGCTGAGCAGCGCCGTTCGAGAGACTTCGAGAACGAAGAGATACTGATTAAGAATACAGGCCATTTCTCTACCCCGGTTGAAAAACCGAAGCCAGAACCTGTAAAGCCTGAAGACCGGAACGACACGAGCCTTCCGGGTGTGAAGGTGGTGGGTAAGATTGACCTGAATGCGCCATATCGCCCGGAGAAAAAAGAAGAACCGGTGGTTGCTAAAAAAGATCCGGCACCGGAAGTAAAACCGGAACCAAAAGAAGAGGTAAAAGCACCTGTTGCAAAAGCCGAACCGGAACCCGTTAAAGAAAAAGAGCCGGCAAAACCAGCAATTGAAAAACCAGTTGCAGAAAAGCCGCAAGAAACAGAGGAGCCGGAAACTGAAGTGATCCGGGCAAGAGCACAGCGTTTAAGCGGACCGAATGTAGTTGGTAAAATCCAATTACCGGTAAATGAGCCAAAACGCAATCAGCCTGTAGCTTCCTCATCCAACTCTAATAGCGCAGCCGACCATAAGCGTAAAAGAAAACGTAAAGAAGGTGGTGGCCCGCAACAAGGGCAGGGAGGTAACCAGCAACAGCAAGGTAATGGAACCCCTAACCACCCTAACAGGCAACAAGGGGATTTCAGGAACAGGAATCAGAATGCAGGCGGTGGTAACCGCCCTGATTTCAGAAGAGGTACACCAAGTACACCTAAAGAAGAACCTTCAGAAAAAGAAATACAAGACCAGATTAAGGCAACGCTTGCCCGTTTAAGCGGCGCAGGTAAGTCGGGTAAATTTGCACAGCGTGCTAAATTCCGTCGTCAAAAACGCGATGACGTAGCAGCAAATGCTGAAGAATTGGCATTAGAGCAGGAAGCACAATCGAAAGTGTTGAAGGTAACGGAGTTCGTTACTGCAAATGAGCTGGCATCCATGATGGATGTTCCTGTTACGCAGATCATCTCTACCTGTATGAGTTTAGGTATGTTCGTGTCCATCAACCAACGCTTGGATGCGGAAACCTTAACCATTGTGGCTGATGAATTCGGCTACCAGGTTGAGTTTGTAAAACCTGAAGACGAGGAGGCCAACTTAGATACTCCGGATGAACCGGGAGATCTGTTGCCACGTGCACCAATCGTAACAATCATGGGCCACGTTGACCATGGTAAAACATCATTGCTCGACTTCATCCGCAAAACGAATGTAATTGCGGGTGAGGCTGGTGGCATTACCCAGCACATCGGTGCATATGAGGTAACATTACCGGATGACAAAGGGAAAATAACATTCCTGGATACACCAGGTCACGAAGCGTTTACCGCGATGCGTGCCAGAGGTGCCCAGGTAACAGATATTGTAATTATTGTGATCGCTGCTGATGATAGTGTGATGCCGCAAACACGCGAGGCCATAAACCATGCGCAAGCTGCCGGTGCACCTATTATTTTCGCATTTAATAAAATGGATCGCCCCGGTGCTAACGCGGATAAGATCCGTGAGCAGTTGTCAACCATGAACATTTTGGTTGAAGAATGGGGCGGTAAATATCAATCCCAGGAAATATCGGCCAAAACTGGTTTGAATGTAGACAAGTTGTTAGAAAAGGTATTGCTTGAGGCAGAATTACTGGAATTAACAGCTAACCCAAACAAACGTGCAGTAGGTACAGTGATTGAAGCAGCTTTGGATAAAGGCCGCGGTATTGTAACCACAGTGTTAGTACAGGCAGGTATGCTTAGAGTAGGTGACCCTATCCTTGCAGGTTGCTACAGCGGTCGTGTAAAGGCATTGACCAATGAGCGCGGCCAACGCGTAGATTCTGCCGGACCGTCAACACCGGTACAAGTGTTGGGTATGCAGGGTGCTCCGACTGCAGGTGATAAATTCAATGCACTGGAAAGCGAAGTTGAAGCACGCGAAATCGCCAATAAACGTTTGCAGTTGCAACGTGAACAAGGCTTGCGTACACAGAAACACATTACCCTGGATGAGATCGGTCGTCGTTTGGCTGTAGGAAACTTTAAAGAACTGAACATTATAGTTAAAGGTGATGTGGACGGTTCGATCGAAGCGTTGTCAGACTCTTTACTGAAACTTTCTACCGAACAGATCCAGGTAAATATTATATCGAAAGCAGTTGGTCAGATCTCCGAATCCGACGTATTGCTGGCTTCGGCATCAGATGCGATCATCATCGGCTTCCAGGTACGCCCTTCACCGGGTGCACGTAAGCTAGCCGAGCAGGAACAGATCGATATCAGGCTTTACTCGATCATTTACGATGCGATAAACGAGATCAAAGCAGCAATGGAGGGGATGCTTGCCCCTACCTTTGAAGAAAAGATTGTTGCGAACGTTGAAATTCGTGAGACTTTCAAGATCAGCAAGGTGGGTACCATTGCAGGTTGTATGGTACTGGATGGTAAGATCACACGTAACAGCAAAATCCGTATTATTCGCGAAGGTGTAGTGATCTACACAGGTGAACTTGCTTCGTTGAAACGGTTTAAGGATGATGTGAAGGAAGTAAACGCCGGCTACGAGTGTGGTTTGAACATCCAAAACTTTAACAATATTGAAATCGGCGATATTGTAGAAGCTTATGAAATTGTAGAAGTTAAGCGAAAGCTTTAATAACTTTTCTTGTAAAAGGTAAAGGCTCCCTGGGTATCAGAGAGCCTTTTTTATTTAATGATGTTTTTTGATCCTGTGGTGATGGCGTTTTACCGGGTGATGTCTTTTGTGACGATGTCTTGTTTGTGCATTAACCGCCTGAAAGCTAAATGTTGCCAACAGGATGATAGCTAGTACTTTTAAGGTTTTCATGATAGTGGGGTTTAAAATCTTTCCGATATCAAAGTTTTAGCGCAATATAAAAAATTAATTTAGGGGAAATAAGTACTGATTATTAATATATAAAGAACTTGTTGTAACAAGATCAATACAAAAATGACTAATTTTTATTTTTTTCAACTAAAATTTTGGTTTATAACTAAGAAGTTAGTAAATTCCATGCACATTACCTGATCAAACTTATAAACCTATACTTTAATGAAAAAACATATCCTGCGAATTAGTCTACTATGTTTTTCAAGCGCTTTTTTTACAGGCAAGTCTTTTGCCCAGACTGCCATGACGGATAGCGCCAACCTGCAAATAGCGTCAGCCAATTTTTATAAGGCTATTGGTCAGGAATCCAGATTGTATAACGGCCACGAGTACCAACCCTATGACCCACGGATAAAAAACAGTGCGCTCTTCCCGGATGATGCAAAAACCTGGGCAACCGGCGAGGTTAATTATGATAATATCGCTTATAAGGGCGTGCCGATGATGTACGATATTTATAAGGACGTTGTTGTTGTACAATTATACAATCGCTTTTCCATGTTTACACTGCTAAGTGAGAGGGTGCGTGATTTTAGTTTTTCAGGCCGTCATTTTATCAGGATTAATGCCGATCAGATCGTAGATAATAAAGCAGAACTCACCACTGGCTTTTATGATCAGCTTTATGCCGGAAAGATAGAAATACTGGTAAAAAGAAGAAAAACGATCCAGAATTCTTCAAATGCAGTAGCCGCCCCTGAAACATTTTTTTCAGAAACCAACGATTATTATCTGAAGAAAGGAAATATATATTACAAAATAGGCAGCAAAGGTTCTATTTTGAAATTGATGAAGGATAAGAGAAGCGATGTTCAGAAATATCTTAACCAAAATAACATAAGGTACGGAGATAATCCTGAATTCGCAATGGTCAAAATGGCATCCTATTATGACCAAATAACCAATTGAAAATTTCGTGTTGCGGTAATTGTACGCAGGAATACCAATTATAACCGACATAACGGGCTGCGAGGCTCAAAAGTCATTAAGCCACTATTGAATCGTTATCCTAATGAAGAAAATTTACTTTTTAGGCCTATGCCTGCTTGCTTTTTTCCAACTGGCTAATGCCCAGGAAAAGCTGATCAGTGTCGACTTTCACGCGGCTAAGATCCAACAGTTTGTGGATGATCTGCAGGCAAAAACCGGCTATCATTTTTATTATGAACAAGCACAATTTGATAGCTTGAAAGTAACCGTAACGGCGACTGACCGTACCCTTTCTGCTATATTATTTATGGTTTTTGACAAAACCGATTATCATTTTGCTATTGCCAACCAGGATGTGTTCCTCACTAAAGGACGCGAAATGCGGCCCAACCTTGTTGCTGGTTTTTTTACACCCGCCTCAACGGCAGTTACACAAGGCCCCCAAACAGTGGTAGACTATTCAGAAGAAAAGACGGTGAAAGTAGCGGAGGCAACCACGGAGAACAAGCTGTACGAGATAGGGCTGCGGACAAGTAACCTAAAAGGCACAGCGAACCTGGCAGGCTATGTAAAGAATGCCAAATCCGGCGAAGGGATCATCGGGGCGAGTGTATATAACCCGGATACGAAGATCGGTATCGCCACCGACCAGTTTGGCTACTATTCATTGACCCTGCCCAAGGGAAGACAAACGCTGGTGATCAAAGGACTGGGGATGAAAGATACCAGAAGGAAGATCGTGCTGTATTCAGACGGCAAGTTGAACATCGAAATGCAGGAACAGGTGACCTCACTGAAAGAAGTAAAGATCTCGGCAGAGAAAGTAGCCAATGTGAGAAGCGTAGAGATGGGGGTAAACAAACTGGATATCAAAAGCATCAAGCAGATCCCGACCGCTTTTGGCGAAGCAGATGTATTGAGGGTAGTGCTCACCCTTCCAGGCGTACAATCGGTAGGGGAAGCCACGACAGGCTTTAACGTGAGGGGCGGCTCAGCCGACCAAAACCTGATCCTGCTGAATGATGCCACGATCTATAATCCGTCGCACTTCTTCGGGTTTTTCTCGGCCTTTAACCCGGATATCGTAAAGAACATCGAGCTCTACAAAAGCACCATCCCGGAGAAATACGGAGGCAGGTTATCTTCAGTGCTGGACGTAACTGACAGGGAAGGGAATAAGAAGAAATTCACAGGCACAGCAGGAATAGGGCTGCTGACCAGCAGATTGAACCTGGAAGGCCCACTGATCAAGGATAAAACCTCGTTCATTTTTGGGGCAAGGACGACCTATTCAGACTGGCTGCTGAGTTTACTGCCGGACGCCTATAAACACAGCTCCGCCTCGTTTTATGATGGTAACTTTGACATCACTCATCAGATCGATGACAAAAACAGCCTGTACCTGACCACCTATTTGAGCCAGGATAAATTCAGATTGAACAGCGATACCGCCTACGGCTACAGTAATAAGAACGCTAACATTAAATGGAAGCACAGTTATACCAATAAGCTGTACAGCGTGATCATGACCGGGGTAGATGACTACCAGTATGATGTATCCAGCACAGCCAACCCTGTAAATGCTTATAAGCTGAACTTTTCGGTAAGGCAATATGATTTTAAGACCGACTTCAACTACTACCTGAACCCGAAGAACACGCTGAACTTCGGATTGAGCTCGATCTACTATAAGTTGAACCCGGGCGATAATGAGCCGAACAACCCCAAATCACTGGTAGCTCCCGACCAGGTGCCGCTGGAACAGGCATTGGAAAGTGCATTGTATTTGGGCGACAAATATGACGTCACCTCACAATTATCCATCAGTGCAGGTATCAGGTATTCACTATATGCCTACCTGGGCCCGCAAACAGTAGACCAGTATGCGCCCAACCTGCCGAAAGAAGCGGTGAACATTACGGACAGTACAACCTACGGCAAGAACAAGGTGATCAATACCTACCAGGGCCCTGAGATCAGGCTGTCGGCAAGGTACCAGATAGGGGATAATACGTCGATAAAGGCATCGTACAATACTCTGAGACAATACATCCACTTGCTGTCGAACACCACAGCGATATCACCGACAGATACCTATAAGCTGAGTGACCCTAACATTAAACCACAATTTGGCAAACAGGCCTCACTGGGCTTGTACCATAACAACGGGTCGAACAC
>Ga0310811_10004311_pt1 | contig 17861 bp, 17 predicted proteins | sample YCmetagenome_FD_207642 | JGI IMG/M metagenome (GOLD analysis project Ga0310811, IMG submission 207642) | Soil microbial communities from experimental microcosm in Duke University, North Carolina, United States - YC | ecosystem: Engineered > Artificial ecosystem > Soil microcosm > Unclassified ...
GGTTTTTTTAGTCCATAGTCCAGTTTCAGAGAGTAGGTTACTTTTATAGTTTTTAAACTATGGACACCCAACTATTGATTATGGTTTAATTAATTCTATTTTTGCGGAAAAATAAAGGAGGACTAACACTATGTATTGGACACTTGAACTCGCCTCTTACCTTGAAGATGCACCATGGCCTGCCACCAAAGATGAGTTGATTGACTATTCAATCAGGTCGGGCGCTCCTTTAGAAGTTGTAGAGAATTTACAGGAACTGGAAGACGATGGCCAGCCCTATGAAAGTATAGAAGAAATCTGGCCTGATTACCCCACCAAAGAAGACTTCTTCTTTAATGAAGACGAGTACTAAGCTGTAGAAATTAGTATTTGACGATAAGATTTTGAAGGCCAACCTGTTGGGGTGGCTTTTTTTGTTACCAGGCAATAATCCACAAGACTCTCCAAATACCTCGATTTTGGCTGATTTAGTGCAGTAATAAATTTTTAAGGAGAGGTCTTATTTTAAATCGATCTAAATAAGGTATCTTTGCCTATCAAAACTAGAACGTGGAGCAACTACTGGTAAAAGAGATAGCGTTATCATTCGACCGTAAAAAGGGAAGGTTTCTGCTTTGCTTTGATGATCAGTCTTTTGAGCAAAATGTCTGCGAGTTTTTGACCACTATTAGTTTCCTGGTTGGTAAAGATGTCGAAGAACATCTCTTGAACACCGATAGCAGTTATGATACTGTAAGAATTCCACTTACTGGCTGCGGAAAGGTTTTAACATTAGGACTTTTAGATTTCATTCGCTTCAGAGAGGCTTACGGAAACCAGATGTTTCTTTTCAAGCTTGAAGATCTCCTTTTACGCAAGGGCGTACAGTTGTCTAAACATCTTTAGACTTAATTCAAATTAGACCTGAGCATTAGCTTTGGTCTGCATTCCGGCAAAGTATTTATTAATTTCGTAATCAAGTTTACGAACTACACCTTACACATTATGAATACTTCAGTAATTAGACTTAAGACTTCCTTACAAGACAGCGTGCTTGAATTGTTGAATGAGCAGATCGCTATGGAAGCACACTCTTCATCAACGTATTTATCAATGGCAGGCTGGTGTTATGCCCAGGGCTTGAATGGCAGTGGCGATTATTTCAAAAAACAGTCAGGTGAAGAGCGCGAGCATATGCTTAAGCTTTTTGATTTCATCACTGACGCGGGTGGACTTCCTGTATCACCAGATGTAACAAAGATTGAACGTAGCTTTGAAGGGCTTCGTGATATATTGGTGAAAGCACTTGAGCAGGAGATTGCCATAACACATAGCTTTAACCGCATCTCAGATCATTGCCATAAAGTTAAAGACTATCAGACTGCACGCTTTTTACATTGGTATCTTGATGAACAACTTGAAGAAGAGCAACAAGCCCGTCGTTGCATTGAGATCTATGATCTGATTGGAGCGGAAGAAGGTGGCTTGTATCGTATCGATAAAGAGATTATTAAACTTAAGACGAAAGAATAAATTAGAATCTTGAATTTAGAAATATAAAAAAAGCCATTCCGTGAGGATTGGCTTTTTTGTTTCTAATTATAGTGATGTAGAAATTTTAATGCTTCGTCATTTTATCTTTCATGAGCGCTTCAGCAACGATCAGATCTTCAGGAGTGGTAACTTTGATATTCTCATAACTACCTTCAAACAAAGAAATGGTATGACCGGCACGTTCGGCTACGCTTGCATCATCCGTAAGACTTGCTTCTTCTTTTAGTTGATAAGCATCTTTGATAAGCTTTACATCGAATGTTTGTGGTGTTTGGATAAGTCGAAATTGTGATCGGTCCATGGCCTTCGTATTGTCTTGATCAGTCATTCGGATAGATTCTTTTAATCGAACAGCAGCCACTGCAGATTTGTGAACGGCAGCCAGTCTGAATGAAGCTCCAATGATATCTTCACTTACCAGAGGTCTTACGCCATCATGAATGGCAACTAATCCACTACTTTCTATTTTGTCCAATCCATTTTTTACAGATTGAAAGCGAGAGTCACCACCGTGCTGAAGAATGTAAGGCTTGTTATAATTATGTTTTTTACAGAGATCTTCCCATGTTTTAAAATCATCACGAGGGAGTACGAGTATGATGTTTATTTTGTCTGAATACTTATAGAAGGCATTCAGTGTATGCATAAGAATAGGCAAGCCCATGAGTTCCAAGAACTGTTTCGGCAAATTGCTTTTAATGCGAGTGCCTTTGCCTCCTGCAACGATGATGGCGTATTCTTTCATAAATAGATCGTTATAAAAATAGAAAAGCTTCAGTTTACTGAAGCTTTTCATAAACAATACTTTTATATACTGATTAGATAATCAACATAGCATCACCATAGGTAAGGAACTTATACTTTTCCTTCTTGGCAACTTTATAAGCTTCCATCACTACATCATATCCACCAAATGCAGCAGCCATCATCAATAATGTTGACTCGGGCATGTGGAAGTTTGTGATCATGGAATTACAGATCTTGAAATCGTAAGGTGGGAAGATAAACTTATCTGTCCAGCCTTCTTTAGGTTTTAATCTGTTGTTTGCAGATACAGCAGACTCCAGTGAACGCATGGAAGTTGTACCAATAGCACAAACGCGATTCTTGTTATCAAGAGCTTTGTTTACAGTGGTCACCACATCATTACCAACAATGAAGTTTTCTGAATCCATCTTGTGCTTGGTAAGATCTTCAACATCTACAGGTCTGAATGTGCCTAAGCCAATGTGTAGTGTGATGTATGAAAGCTCAACACCTTTTATCTGAAGGCGTTTCAATAACTGGCGTGTAAAGTGAAGACCTGCTGTTGGAGCTGACACTGCACCTTTATTCTTAGCATAGATAGTTTGGAAACGCTCCTTATCATCCGCTTCGATTTTGCGTTTGATGTATTTAGGAAGTGGAGTCTCACCCAATGTTTCAACAACTTTATCAAAAGCTTCAGAATCGCCATCAAAAAGAAAGCGGATCGTGCGGCCACGTGACGTGGTGTTGTCAATAACTTCGGCTACTAAATCGCCATTGCCAAAGTAGAGTTTGTTACCAACGCGTATTTTACGGGCTGGGTCTACCAACACATCCCAAAGGTGCATTTCGGCATTAAGCTCACGCAATAAGAAAACTTCAATTTTGGCTCCGGTCTTTTCTTTACGTCCATAAAGACGTGCAGGAAATACCATTGTGTCATTACCAACCAGAACATCGCCTTTGTCAAAGTACTCAACAACGTCCTTGAATATTTTATGTTCAATTTTACCACTATCCTTATGCACAACCATTAATCGTGATTCGTCACGATTCTCGGCGGGTCTTAATGCAATCAGGTTTTGTGGGAGTTCAAATTTGAATTCGGATAGCTTCATAATTATAAGTGCAAGACTTGCCCAATCAAGGGTATTTTTAAATAAGGTTGCAAAAATAAGGCAATATTTATGATTTGCGAACAGGAAAGGCGGATTTTAAAGGCTGTAACAAAAAACTACCGAAATGAGTCTTAATACAGTAATTTTAATTGCCTTTCAGGCGACTAACCCAGCATTGTAAACTCCGTTTAAAAGCGAGATGAAGACATTAAACCTCATTTTTGAAAGCTTTCGCTTTGCATGGCGAGCTCTGAAATCTAATTTATTACGCACCATTTTATCGCTTCTTGGGGTTACAATAGGGATTTTTGCCATTATTTCAGTACTGACTATTGTTGACTCACTGGAAAAGAATATCAAAGACAGTCTTAATTTCCTGGGCACAGGCGTTATCTATCTCGAAAAATGGCCTTTCACAGCTGATGCCGATGGCGAATACCGCTGGTGGGATTTCTGGCAGCGCCCTAATGCTTCTTTTAATGAGTATAAATACCTTCAAGCCAACTTAAAATACCAGAATGGCATAGCCATTTTTGCAAGCAAAGGAAATTCAGTTGTAAAAAGAGGGAGCAATAGCATTGGGCAAGTACGGTTAGTGGGAGGTGGTCACGGCTATGACGATATCTTTGAAGTTAATATAGAGAAAGGCCGCTACTTTAATTTTGATGAGGTAGAACGTGGTAGAAATGTTACAGTAATAGGTTATGAAGTAGCCAAAGCCTTATTCCCAAATGATGGAGACCCTATTGGCCAGACAATAAAAGTTAAAGATTTTAAATACGTGGTCATTGGTGTTATTAAAAAAGAAGGGCAAAGCTTCTTAGGCACTCCGAGTAAAGATTACGCCACCATTATCCCCTATAATTCATTTCGAAAACTTTACCAGACAGGTACCGGTGAGCCATTTGAATTAACCTCAAGAATAGGTGTTAAGGGCAAAGACAGTGACGTTGGTTTGGTTATGTTGGAAAATGAAATCCGGGGCATGCTTAGGTCGAAACGTGGATTGCGTCCTACCACAAAAGACAACTTTGCTATGAACAGACCTGAGGCGATTGCTAATGTTGTAACCGGGATATTTGATGTTATTGGCGTTGCAGGCTGGATCATCGGAGGATTCTCCATACTTGTTGGTGGCTTTGGTATTGCCAACATTATGTTCGTATCAGTTAAAGAAAGAACTTCTATAATTGGTCTTCAAAAATCGATAGGGGCAAAGAACTTCTTTATCCTGTTCCAGTTTTTGTTTGAGGCAATCTTCTTAAGCCTGATTGGCGGACTCGCCGGATTATTCTTTGTCTACCTTATTACATTTATTCCTATGGGTGATCTGGTTGTAGTGCTCACCATTAAAAATATTGTGCTGGGTTTAACAGTGTCGTCGGTTATTGGTCTTATTGCCGGAATTGTTCCTGCTGCCATGGCTGCCAGACTGGATCCTGTTGCAGCAATACGGGCTTAATTTGTATTTCATTCCTGATAAGACATAAAAAAAGACGTTAGTCATTGGCTAACGTCTTTTTTATTTCAGTTTGAGAGAGATTTACTCTTTCTCTTCAACAAGAACCTTCTTCGCATCGGGTCCGGCAATTTTCTCTTTGATTTTGTTTTCCAGGTCTTCCATTAACTCTGGGTTGTCTTCAATCAATTGTTTTACGGCGTCACGGCCTTGTCCTAATTTATTTCCATTGTATGAGAACCATGATCCCGATTTCTGAACCACTTCAAGTTCTACACCAAGGTCAATAATTTCGCCAGCCTTTGAGATACCTTTGCCATACATGATATCGAATTCAACAACCTTGAATGGAGGTGCTACTTTGTTCTTAACAACCTTCACTTTAACGCGGTTACCGGTAATGTCATCAGCAGACTCTTTAATCTGTCCAATACGACGAATATCTAAACGTACTGAAGCGTAGAATTTCAAAGCATTACCACCAGTAGTTGTTTCCGGGTTACCGAACATAACACCAATTTTCTCACGCAACTGGTTGATGAAGATACAGGCGCAACCTGTCTTGGCAATTGTTCCGGTTAATTTTCTCAAAGCTTGTGACATCAAACGGGCTTGCAATCCCATTTTGCTATCACCCATTTCACCTTCTAATTCGCTTTTAGGAACCAGGGCTGCAACAGAGTCGATAACGATAATGTCAATTGCACCAGAACGAATTAAATGATCAACAATTTCAAGAGCTTGTTCACCATTGTCAGGTTGCGATATCAGAAGATTCTCAGTGTCGATGCCTAAACGTTCAGCGTATGATTTGTCAAAAGCGTGTTCTGCATCAATGAAAGCTGCAAGGCCTCCTTTTTTCTGAGCTTCGGCAATGCAATGCATCGTTAAAGTTGTTTTACCGGAAGATTCAGGTCCATAAATTTCTGTCACTCTTCCTTTCGGAATTCCCCCAATGCCAAGGGCAATGTCTAATCCAAGCGAGCCCGTAGAAATGACAGGAACATCCATCACCTTCTCATCGCTTAATTTCATAATCGTCCCCTTTCCATAAGTCTTTTCTAACTTGTCGAGGGTTGATTGCAGGGCTTTTAATTTTTCTTTCGCGTCACTCATATAGCTGTATAATAGTTACAAATTCAAGATGGTTCAAATTACGACATACACCTTCAAATTAAAAAATAGTTTAGTAAAGCGTGACACTAGTTGTCAGGCAATTCACTAAAAAAGGCTTTTTTTTGAGAGGTATTTTTCCAGGTATTGAATTGTGTGAATGTTAGTTAAAATAACATCAGATTGTGAATGCTCTCAATTGCTTTGTTTTAACAGTTTTGATGGTTCAAGATTGACGAAGTATCTTGCTTGGCAAATAAAAGTTTTGATTCGCATGCCAAAAATTGAATCTAAAATATATCGGTTTTTATTGATTATTTTTTTTGGCTTCCAGACTTTTCAAGTGCATGCTCAACTTAATAACAAAGCATTCGAAAACCGCATGGCGCTAGAGCCTGCTGATTCTGGTAAGCTCTTTCTCGGTTTGCATTTTCTTGGCTTCGGAAAAAACAATGAATATTTTAATACTACCATTGATGGCTACACGTTGTTTGGCTATCAACTCAATCCATACTTGTCTTACCACATCAGCAAAAATGTACGACTTGATGCCGGAGTCTATCTGCAAAAGGATTTTGGTAACACAAATTATTCACAGACAGTACCAACCTTGTCGCTGAAAGCGAGAAAAGATAATTTCAATTTTATTTTTGGAACACTGGAGGGCAGCCTCAATCACCAACTCATTGAACCACTTTATGACTTTGAACGTGTTTTGAATAAACGATTGGAGAATGGAATTCAATCGCAATGGATTAAAGATGGTTTGTTTCTTGATATCTGGGTTGATTGGCAGAAAATGATTTACAACAATGACCCTGATCAGGAAAAACTTTTGGGTGGATTGTCATTAAACAAAAGAGTATGGAGGAAGGGCAACACCAGCATCGAGTTTCCACTTCAGCTACTCATTCAACATCAGGGTGGTCAGATCGATAATAATCCAAATCCAGTAAAACAATTATTCAACGGTGCTACCGGACTTACACTGAAACACATATCGACTACATTCATAAAAGAATGGGGTTTAAAATCGTATGTTGCACGTTATGCGGAACAGTCATCTGCACGCAGTCAATATTTTAAGGACGGATATGGAGTTTATATCAATCCATATATCACAACTTCGTTTGGATTAACCGTGATGGGAAGTTATTGGCATAGTGATAAATTCCTTTCCTTCAATGGTGGAGGTTTTTATCCTTCCATATCAGAGCAACGTCCGGAGCGTGTTGACAGGCAGCGCGAAATTTTCATGCTTCGATTTCTGTATGATGTTAAGGTGGCCGATGGTTTGAATTTTACATTGCGTGCTGAACCATTTTATGACACATATTCAAAAGCCATTGAGTATTCTTATGGCTTTTATTTTAATTACTATAACCGATTCTTTCTTCTTCATGCCAGGCAAAGCAGGTAAAATTATTAAGCGTTCAGTACTAGGTCTACTAGTTATTATACTGGTTCTGGTTGTTGTCTATTGGGACCTTGTAAGTTACGGTTATAAACAAGCTAAAGGACAATTAAACATTGTTTGGAATGCTAAACCTGTAGCGTCATACTTAAACGATCCTTCATTTCCAGATTCACTCAAGCAGCGACTCAGGTTTATTGGTGAAGTAAGAAAGTATGCCATTGATTCATTGGGATTGAAAGACACCGAGAACTACAAAACATTATATGATCAGAAAGGTGAAGAGCTTATGTGGGTTGTTACTGCCAGCGAGCCTTTCATGTTGAAGCCAAAAGAATGGACATTTCCAATTCTTGGTGCTGTTCCTTACAAAGGGTTCTTCGAAAAACAAAAAGCTATTGATCTCAAAAATGAATTAGAAAAAGAGGGGTTTGATGTGAGCGTTCGTAACCCTGGGGGTTGGTCAACATTAGGTTGGTTTACAGATCCTATTCTTAGTAAAATGCTTGAGCGGAGTGAGGGTGATCTGGCCAATCTTATCATCCATGAAATGTCGCATGCTACTATCTTTATTAAGGATAGTATTGACTTCAATGAAAATCTCGCATCGTTTATTGGTGATCGTGGTACAGAAAAGTTTTTGATTTCAAATTACGGAATGGTTAGCAAGGAGTATACAACGTACATAGGTGAAGATAAAGATTACCTGGTGTATGTTAATCACATGCTTCATGGTGCATCGGTGCTGGATAGTCTTTATCACACTATGAAAGAAACAGATCCACTTGATCAGAAGCTTCGGTTAAAGAAAATGATGATTCAGAAAATTGTAAACACATTAGATACATTAACGCTCAGTATACAAGACAAGCCATCGAAAAGATTTAAAGATAAACTGCCTAACAATGCATACTTCATGAACTTTAGAAGATATCAGGCTAAGCAAGATCAGTTTTGGGATGTTTATAACAACAGGTTTCGCGGTAATCTGAAAGCATATATCAAATATCTAGCAGAGAAGCATCCATTTTTGTAGTACTCCAAATTTTAATCCTACGGGTGCAAATAGTTTGGATGATTTAGGTCATTCCGTTGCTACAAGCGATATTATGATAGAGAAAAGAGCTTTTGAAGGTCTTTAATTAAGGTTTTTGATCTACAAATACTCATCATATCCACAGGGCATGTCGTGTTTTTTATCAGCGGTTCATCGACGTTTTAAACAAAAATAGGAACAGTAGATTTTTAAACGCGTTTAACTTGCTAAACACTAAAAATTAAAGTTATGATTCCCGATAAAGTTTTATATACAGATGGGCATACCGTTGTTGTTACAGACAAGACTCTTCAAGTGAAGAATAGTTCATATAGTCTGAACGGTATTACCAAGCATGGATTGTACGTTTTAAAACCACAAAGACTACCAGGTATGTTTTTATTTTTAATTGGTGTTGTCTTGGCTGTATGTGGTATTTTTAAATTTGTGCCGCATGCTATTGAACCAGAGTTTTCACTGGGCATATATACAATAGCGACAACAACGGCTATGATTATTGCGGGGTCAATACTTGCAGTTATAGGTATTCTTATTATCGGACTTTTAAGAGAACGTTATGCTGTACGCATCGCTACCGCTGAAGGTGAAAAAAATGCTGTTGTCAGCACGCATAAAGAATACATTACTCAAATACTCGATGCTTTAAATCAGGCCTATAATTTCCTGCGATTACCCACCAGTAAATTACCCAGGTATAAAACATTGTCAAGATAATATTATTACGATATCAAATTCATGAGCCCGTTTTTCAATAAACGGGCTCATGAATTATATCTTCTCCAAATCAACCCAATAATATTCACTGGTTGTTCTGTCTTCAATGCCAACTTGTAAGAAGATGGCAAATTCAAGTAGTTCCTTAATTAATTCTTTCTTGTTATTTCTTGTCAGCAGATCAAGCGTCTTATCACTATCCATAATTAAAGTTCCGGTATAATCAGACCAATCCATTTGGCGTGATTGAATACGAGTGTTTACGGTTTGTGCATAATTACCTTTTGTTATAACAATACAGTCGACATTTTTAAAATGTTGTGACTCACTGTTTAAAGGTACTCCTAAAAGTGACAGATAATCATCATACTTTTTTTCTTGGAGATCTATAGCCGTTACATAATTAGTGGTGAGAATTATTAACCCAGACAGCGTAAGTAAAATACCCCATACGGCATAATTGATAATAATGAGATAGATTGCCGCACCGAAAAGCAAAGGGGTTATATATTTCATACCAGGAGGGAAATATGAAATGATAATCTTCTTTTTCATAAATTATTTTGCCTGAGCAACCTTGACAACCTCGACTGCTTCTATAAAAGTTGTAGTCCAGATTTCTTTTTCGTTTTGTTTTAAAAAACGAAGTAGTTGATGATGAGCTTTTAAACTTACATTAAGAGAATGTCCACCACCAACGCCATGAAACAGAAATACGATAAGACCTTTTTTACTGATAGCTTCCTTTACCAGATTTATGAGTTCATCACCGGTCTGTCCATTTATTCCATATGCTCCAACATTAAAAAGATCAATCTCTTTTGCTGTCTGAATCATGCCGTGCACGCCGCGGGCCGCAATGAAATCATCTTTGATAGTCTCGACATAGGACGTATCACCAACTGTAACATCTCCACAAGGGTATGCGAAGGTTCTCTTTGTTTTTCCGTCAATGGTTGCCAAAATAACATTGTTCATTTTGATTTCATCTTCGAGTCGTCTGAGTGTGTAGGTTGATAAGTTGTAATCTTGTGACACCCAACTTCTATCTGTATTGTTGCCAACACAAGGATGAAACAATGTATGGTTTCCTAACTCATGACCTTTGGCGGCAGCGTTGCGCCATTCTTTCAGGTGATCTTTAAAACCGGGTGAACTCGCCGTTAAGTAAAACGTAGCTTTTAATCCAACAGAGTCGAGGGCAGGTATAGCATGACTAAGGTCTTCATTAATAGCATCGTCATAGGTTAAAACGACAGCACATTTTTTGTTTTTCCAGATAGTAGTTTGTGCAGTGGAAAAATTCTGAATCATCATCAGAATGCAGATAAGGAGAATATACTTTTTATTCATGCTTGTATGGTAAGACTTTATCATGCATTTTAAGATAATTAGATCATTTTTAAAAGGCGCATTTGTCGAGCGGAATGGAAAGGTGATATAAAAAATTGATAGTACTATCGAATATACAATAACTCAATTAAACCTGAGTCGTATAAAATGCTCTAAGCAAGAAACAATTCAAAACTATGAAAAAGAGTGTTATGATTGCGATTGGACTGATGACATTAAGCATCGCCATTTTCGCTCAGCGGAGACAGAGAGATCCACAGGCATTTGCCAACAGGCAAGCAGATACCATGAAACAAGTATTGATGCTTACTGATGCGCAATATGCTACCATTAAAAATATCAATGAGAAGTATGTTAACAAATTCAGTGAGCTTCGCAAAGATTCATTAGCAGGGAAAGATCAGAAGCGTAATGAAGCCAGAACGTTAATGCAAGAAAAGGATAGAGAACTTTCGGCAGTGTTAACACCAGATCAACAAGAGAAATGGAAGACCCATCTGGCTGAAGTCAGAGCAAAAGGAGATGCTAATCATGACAGGTTAAAAGAGCGATCAGCTGATAAATTAAAAACCGCACTTTCGTTAACAGATGATCAGAGTAAAAAGATGGAAGAGGAAAATATAGCGTTTATGGATAAAATGCGGATGTTAAGAAGTGATTCAGCCCAATCGAAAGAAGACCACTCCAAACAATTTAGTACTCTTCGAACTGACCATGAGGCGGCGGTTAAAAATATCCTGACACCTGATCAGTTTGAAAAATGGAAAGCTTATCAGGCTGAAATGAAGAGCAGAGCACACAAGCGGAGTCATTGAATTATGAATTTCAGATCTCAGGTTAACGCAATCTGAGATCTGAAATTTTTGACTTTAATTCATTTCCCTAATTGAATAATATCCTTTCCTTCCAAGATGGATTTATCATAGCCTACTGTTGCCGTACGAATCATTGCTCGTGCCAATTCTTGCATGGTGCAGAAGCCAGCAGGATATAAAGCTCTGCCAAGTGGATACATCCAGAGTATATATTTATAAAAGGAGTGTGTTCTTATTAATCCTTTAATTGGTTTGATAAACCCAGGTCTGATGGCAAAGACTTTATGGAAAGGTAATTTCATAAGATCATTTTCTGTTTTACCTTTTACACGAGCCCACATACTTTTTCCTTGCTCCGTACTATCAGTGCCAGCACCCGAGACATAACAGAATGTCATGGATTTATTCAGCTTGCTTAAAGTTTCAGCAACATGCATTGTTAATGCATAAGTTAGTTTCGTGTAAGCATCTTCCTTTAAGCCAACGGATGTTACACCGAGACAAAAGAAACATGCATCATAACCTGACAGTTGTGATTCTATAGGAGAAAGATCATAAAAATCAGAATGAATAATCTCTTTTAGCTTTGGATGTGATACCCCAGCAGGCTTTCGGTTGATAATCAGAACGGAAGCTATAGCTGGGCTGTGGAGGCATTCATGTAAAACACCCTCACCAACCATACCGGTTGTGCCGGTGATGATTACTTTTGTTCCAGCAGTATTCATAACTAGTTAGTTTTAATTTTAAAGATAAGTAAATAACCTAGACTAGTGAGGAGACGATGCATAGCGGTTTTTATTGCATCGATTGCCATTGACTAAAATTCTGTAAACTTATTAGTGCTTACATTGGCGATCAATGGAGGTAATAATATTGAATCTGATGATGTATATTGAAAATGAAATCGGGATAACACTACTGATTTTTTATAATTTAAAATCGACATGACAAACCAATCCATTGCATATTTCCGTTTGTTAAATCAGGGCTTACTGAATTCATCGTTCAAATCAGTACATGATCTGGTTTCTTATATGGGCTGCGTACAGGCGCAAGATTATTATGGGGCAAAATGGGCTATTGGTAATAGAATAAAAAATATTACTGATGCTGTTGTAGAAAAGGATTTTAATGAAGGAAAGATTCTTCGTACACATGTTCTTCGACCTACCTGGCATTTTGTTTCGCCTGAAGATATTCGCTGGATGCTCAAGTTGACAGCGCCAAAAATAAGAATGCTTAGTAAGGGACTTCATCGTCAACTTGATATTAACGAGGCCGTATTGAAACGGAGCAAAAAAATTATAGCCAAGGCGTTAGAAGGTGGTAAACATCTTACTCGCGAAGTATTGAAAGCCAGCCTTACAAAAAGTAAAATCAACACAGATGACATTCGCCTTGGTCTTTTGTTGATGGAAGCAGAAATTGATGGGATCATTTGTAGCGGTAAACGCGTGGGAAAACAATTTACCTACGCATTACTGGATGAGCGTGTTCCACCAACACTTTTAATGGAACGTGATGAAGCTGTTGCAGAACTTGGTAAACGTTATTTTATTAGTAGAGGTCCGGCCACTATTCATGATTTTATGTGGTGGAGTGGATTGCCCTTAAAAGATGCCAAGAAAAGCATTGAGGCCAATAAGAAAGTTCTTCATCATGAAGTCATACAAGGTCAGGCCTACTGGTTTGGATCTGATATACCAAGCAAGTCAAAAAAAATCAAATCTGTAATGGTATTGCCTTCATATGACGAATACACCGTTGGCTATCGCGATCGCTCGCACGTTATTGCTCCAACCTTGATGAAGCAGACAGGTAATGGTATTTTCAAACCCACGTTGCTGATCGACGGCCATGTATCAGGAACATGGAAACGCGTTGAATCGAAAAATAAAATTCAGATTGAGATTACACCTCTTATCGCTGAACATAAAATTCCGAAACGCTTATTAAAAGAAACTACAAAAGCTTTTGCCAATTTTAATGGCAAGGAGCACGAACTTATCATTGTATAATTGTAGTTTTTATAGGGTTTCTATTTCATTTCGTTATCAAGAAATTGTAAAAGTTTCAGGCGTACTTCATCCACGTCAAACATAACGCCATAATGTGGTGCATCTTTTACAATTGTTAGCTCATTCTTAACATGTGCCAGATCAAGGTAGCTTTTTAGTAAATATGATTGTGCAGGCGCCACATCTGGATCCTTCTCTCCGTTCACTATGAAGAATGGCGGATCATCTTTGTCAACATAGGTTACCGGACTTGCCTGCATGGCGAGATCGGGACGCACCAAGGGAGAAGCACCCAGAAGTTTTGCAATTGGATCGCTTATATTTTCAGGCGTGCTATTGCTATAGAACATGAGCAGGTTACTGGGGCCATAGAAATCACAAACAGCTTTAATCTTAAAAGATGGCTTCTTTCCATTAGGATAAAATGAAGAAACGTTGTTGTTAACAGACAGAGCTAGTAGTGATGCCAGATGTCCGCCTGCTGAAAAACCCATCAATGCTATTCGGTTTTTATCCAATTTATAGGAAGCAGCATGATCATATAAGTATTGTACAGCCGCCATACAATCTTGTATTTGTGCTGGAAATGGAGCAGTTGTACTATGTCTGTAATCAATGGATGCCAAAGCATATTCCTTATCAATAATAGAACGGATTGTATTTGTCATATAACCCATATCAGCATACTTGTCATTTACCATCCATGCCCCGCCATGTACCCAAATTACCAATGGAGTATTAAGCTTTGTGTTGGTTGGTAAATAGATATCAAGGAGATGTTTCTTGAGCGTATCATTGGTGTATGATATATTCTGATAGAATGTAGTTCCTTGAGGAAACGCTGCTTTCACGCTAAGTGGTATCTGAGCATTAGAAAATGTAAAACAAAGAAGAAAAAGAATGGAGAGTAAAATACGCATAACCTTAATAGTTGGTTAATAAAGATACAATAGCTTTCATTTGGGTGACTCATTTTTATATTAAGATTGGAGACACTATTTTGAATGGTTAGGTTCTAGTCATAGCAACGAATTAATTTACCTTACTTGCGTTCATTCATTTTCTTAATTCAAAGAATTGTTTCAAATTGCCAGCTACATCCTATTGGAAATGCAAAAAAGACTCACATCATGGCTTACGCTGAAAAAATTCAGTCTGATAGCTATCCTGTTTCTGTATTCTTGTTCTGAGCACGATGCTCCAACTCCACATCCTACTCCGACACCAACACCAACTCCCAATCCCAACCCTGGTACGCTGCCATCCGAATTGTGTCATTCAAATGTTGTCGATGGGTATACCGATAAAACTTCCTATTATCCAGATGAGAAAATAATTGCATACCTGCAAACTAATAAAGCTGTTAATCTATGCAGGCTTGATGTCTACAGTATGGATGGTAAAATAGCATTTTCGATTGCATCACCGCTAGTAGTGCAGCAAATGAATTCGTCTGATCCTTCAGTAGATGGGTATGGCTATGCACCTACAGTGGAATTTGATATTCCTAAACATATAAAGAGTGGCATGTATCAGATTGAAAATTCAATCCCCTTCATTATCAAGACTAAAGAACAGGTTGATCTGGCTATTGTTTACCCCTCTAATACTGTTAATGCATATTGTTTAAGTGGAGGAAGAAGTTTATACAGTGTAGACAATAAACCAACAGCTGTTTCATTCCTACGCCCGATGGGGATACAACCTTTTTCTGTTCAATGCATGTCGTGGTTTCACGAATTAGAATCTGTAAGGATCGGCTACCTCGCCGACAGTGATCTGGATGATTTTTCTTCTATAGAGAATGCCAAGATCTTGGTTGTTGTAGGTCATAATGAATACTGGACACGCAAGGCCAGAGTAAACTTCGATGCTTTTGTTGACGGTGGTAAGCATGCTCTTATACTTTCTGGTAATACGATGTGGTGGCAGGTGAGATATTCAGAGGATGAGCATAAGCAATTGATTTGTTATAAGCAGGCTCCTGATCCTGTTAGTGATCCATTGTTGAAAACAATCAATTGGGATAATTCAGAACTTCAGTACTCTATAATTTCTAGTATTGGCGCAGACTTTCCGCGTGGTGGCTACGGCTTAAAAATTGACAATGGTTGGAATGGCTACAAAATCACTTCACCAGATTCTCCACTTCTTGAAGGTCTGAATTTAAAGAAGGGAGATGTTATTTCTGTTCCAACAACAGAATGGGATGGCGCCCCTATAAGCAGCTTTGATTCTGACGGGTTTCCAATTCTTGATAAAATGGCCATGAATGTTGATCAGGTAGAACTCATCGGTTTTGATATTGGATTTAGAATAAATGAAACGTATGGTACCTTCTTTGTGATGAAGAAAACGTCTGCGTCGGGTGTAATTATAAATACCTCTAGCACAGATTGGTGTTCAAATTCAGGCATGGGTGGTAACTCGGGCGATGCTATAAAGCAAATAACACGCAATGCTATTGACAAGTTGCTGAGTGATCAAAATGTTTTCTCAAAGAAATCAATCTAGTTACTAGGGCTGTAAGTATTTAGTATTAAAGATTTTGATAGTTCAGTTTTTAATTTGAAATCTTTTCACGCCGATTTAATTTCCATCACTCGTTTTTCAAACTCCTCATTAGGTATAATGGATTTACTCTTCACACGTGTTTTGTATGTGTAGATTGTATTGAGTGAGTAGTCTAGTATGCGCGAAATTTTTTCACTATCATGAATACCCATACGTATCAATGCAAATATGCGGAGCTCTGTGTTTAGAATCTGATTATCTGTAAGGACGAATCTATCCTCAGGTTTGAAGAATGAATTAAAATTATCTACAAAGTCGGGAAACAGTTTAATAAAAACTTTATCGAAGCTTCTGTATAAATCTTCGCGCTCTTTCTGATGATGAATGTTATTCAGAACAAGGCGTATCTCATCATACTTTTTTGCCTGAAGTTTATTGTGAATCGATTTTTTAAAATCTTCAATTTTGGTGAGATAATCTGATGTGACAGTGAAGTAATATCCCAGGTACTCCTCTTTAATTTTATTAGCTTCAACCAGTTTGTAATTGATGTTGTTAATTCGAGTGTCGGCCTGTTGAATTTTTCTTAGTTGTTTATAAATGATGAAAGCAAAGGCTATGGCTAGAAGACTGAAAATGGAAATGGCGATACCATACTGCGACCAGATTTTACGATGCCATTCCAGATCATTAAGTTGTGAAGAGGCAATCAATGGAAGGATGGAGCTTATTTCTACCTTTCGTTGAAGTGCACCATAAAACTCGGCATCATCGAGTGCTTGCTTAATAAAACGGTAAGCATTCTTGGTGTCGCCTTGTTCATAGAGAAGTTTGGCGAGTGTATACATGGCTACGGTTTCACGTGTTGCTGAACGGATGTCTGCTATAGAAGAAAGAGCACCATATTGAATAGCTTTTTCATGGTCATTCAAAACATAGTTTGCCATACTCAGATCACAATAGTCTCCTGCAATCTCATGCATAGTGAGTTTCATTTTCAGTAGTTGTGTTATTGTTTCGATAGCTTGTGGGTAACGGCCTTCGCGAAGATGTTTGGCACCGATGAGATAAAGATGGTAGGATGATGTCGGCTCAGTAAGAGCAAGAGCTGAGTCTATGTATTGAGTGCAGAGTGCTGCATATTGTTTCTGGTAAAATGATCGTTTGTTATAGTTATTAAGATCGGAGTATGTACGCGACATAACCCAGTAGAAACTGATTTTAGAACTATCGGGTAAATTTTTGGCATTGATTACCGAAGTTGAATCAAGGGTTTCTTTGAACATACCCGATGAAATAAAAATGAATGCCAGCTTAGTGCGGGCATAGTCAATGAGCGAACGATCTTTCAGATGATAAGCCGTGAGCAGGAGTTTGCGTCCATACAAAAAGGCGGAATCATATTGAAAAAATTTATACTCATGGTAGAGCTTGTTATAAAGGTCAAACTGTTTTCTGAGATTATTGATCGGAGCATTTTCAGCTTCAAGTCTTAATTTGTGAATTCGTTCCAGTTTTTGTTTGATGTATATATCCTTTCTATCCAGCTCCTTGTTAAGCAGCAGTATAAGGCTATCAGTGCGTACGTTACCTTTTGCAAATGAAGATAACGAGAGAACCAAAATGATTGACAATAGAGCTTTATTCATACGGGGTCATCAAAATAGAAAAAGCTACTTACCATCGCAAATATTCCTCTGTGTATTTAGCAAAGCTTGGTTCGAAGAATTGTGCTATTTAGTAGCTATTGGTGTGTCTTTAAATTCATCAATAGCCGTAACAAGTAAGTATGAATAAAACTCTCAATCTAATCATTGAGTTTAAGATCAGTTTTGATTTATTGCCGCCCCAAATAATTTGAGTGAAATGAAATTAATATTAAAGACACTATTACTCCTCTGCATAATTCCGCTTTTGATCTCCTGTAAGTCCTCACATTTAAATGCCTACGAAAAGCATAAAGATGACAAAAACTATATTCCAGGACATATTATAGATTTAAA
>Ga0310811_10004312_pt1 | contig 17858 bp, 11 predicted proteins | sample YCmetagenome_FD_207642 | JGI IMG/M metagenome (GOLD analysis project Ga0310811, IMG submission 207642) | Soil microbial communities from experimental microcosm in Duke University, North Carolina, United States - YC | ecosystem: Engineered > Artificial ecosystem > Soil microcosm > Unclassified ...
TATGCGACCGGCACCAGCGTCCAGCTCACGGCGAACCCCGGCACGGGGTGGAGCTTCTCGGCCTGGAGCGGCGCGGTGACGGACTCGACCAACCCCGTCGACGTGGTCATGGACGTCGACAAGACGGTGACCGCGACGTTCGCCGACATCGCCCCGCCGACGGTGGCCCTGAAGACCCCAAACGGAGGTGAGAATCTGGGCCTCGGCCTTCATTACTCGATCACGTGGACGATGGCCGACAACGATACGGTCAACAGCGTCGATCTGGCACTCTCACGAAATGGTGCCGCCGGCCCGTTTGCGGCCATCATCACGGGGCTCCGAAACAGGTCCAAGTTCGACTGGGTTGTGACGACACCCGCCACCACCCACGCGCTGGTCCGCATCACCGCACACGACCCGGCGGGGCACACGACCCAGGACCTGTCGGACGCGGAGTTCACGATCTCCGCCGGCGTCGGCGTGGACGACTCACCGGTCACGGCCTTCGCGCTGTCACCCCTGTGGCCGAACCCCGTGCGCGGCCGGGCACGATTCGAGATCGCGCTGCCGCGCGCGGCGCACGTCCGCCTTGGCGTGTACGACCTGCAGGGCCGCGAGCGCCTGGTCCTCGCGGACGGCGTGTTCGCCGCCGGCGTTCACGCCATGGACGGCGGCCAGTTCGAGGCCGCCGGGCTGGGGCCGGGACTGTACTTCCTGCGGATGTCGGTAACGGGCAAGACCCTCGTGCGACGCTTCCTGACCATGCCCTGAGTCGTGCTCCGAAGATTACGTCCGGAGAGATCCAGGAGGTCGACCTCGAGCCCACCGGGCTCGGGAAGGCTGAAGCTGAGGGTTGTGCTGCGAGGAATGTTGGCGGCACGAAGAGTGCAGTGATCTTTGGGCATGGCGAGTGCGCTCGCCCCCTTCGTGCCCCCTCGATGCCCGCGAACTGACTGCCGCTTCCACCGTTCCCGCGAGGGCTGGCGCTGGACGCGCCACGGCAGCTTCACCCGTGCTTCTGCTCCACACCGCAGCCCACGGTTCCGCTGTGGCCACTGTGGCCACACCTTCAGCCAACAGACCTTCTCCAACACCTACTGGCTTCGTCGGCCCGACGTCCTGGAGCCGACCGCACACCGCCAGCTCGCCTGCTCCGGCTACCGCCAGATCGCCCGCGAGGCCCGCTGCCACCACACCACCGTCGCGCGCCACAGCCGGCGCTTGGGCCGCCTCGCCCTGCTCTACCTCTGGAAGCATCGTCCCCAGGGGCCGATTCGAGATCCGCTCGTCATCGACGGCTTCGAGAGCTTCGCCTTCAGCCAGTACCACCCGCACTACCTGAACCTGGTCGTCGGCGCTGACTCGCACTACTGCTACGCGGTCACCTTCACCGAGCTCCGCCGCAAGGGCCGCATGACCGCGGCGCAGAAGCGCCGCCGAGCCCGGCTCGAGGAGGAGTTCGGTCGTCCCGACCCGCGCGGCATCGAGAAGGGCACGGCCACCGCGCTCCAGATCGCCGCCCCCGAGCCCCAGCCGATCACCGTCCGCTCCGACGAGCACGCCGACTACCCGCGTGCCCTCTCAAGGCTCAAGGGTTACGAGATTCGCCATGAGCTGACGCCGAGTGTGCGGGCCCGTACCGCCGGCAACCCACTGTTCCCGGTCAACCGCATGGACCTGCTGCTGCGGCACAACAGTGCCAACCACAAGCGCGAGACCATCGCCTTCGCCAAGCTCAACCAGGGCTCGATCGCGCGCGCGGCGTGGCTGCTCCTCTGGCAGAACTTCAGCAAGCGCTTCTCCGAGCGCCACGGCGGCGGCACGCCGGCGATGCGTCTGGGGCTCACCGAGCGGCCGGTGCCGATCCGCGAGCTCCTCAGGGAGCGGCTGTTCCCGACCCTGGTCGAGCTGCCTCAGGAGTGGGCCCGCTACTACCGGGAGGAAGTCCCGACGCGTCGCATCCCCAACGCGCGCCGCCACCGCCCGAAGCTCGCGGCCTGAGTCGCTCCCGGCCCAGCCCTGGCGCGGGCATGGACCCCGCCAGCAACAATCCTCGCAGCACAACTGAAGCTGAGGGTCGAGAGGGATCGCAACGGGCTGGGCACGAGCACCGGACGCACCAGCGCCCCGTCTGTCGGGCCGACCCCCGTGGAGGGAGCCGTCCCGGGTCGGAGGCCGTCACGTCCACGGTGACCGGCGGCAGTCAGCGAACGAGGGCCCGGCGTTGGCAGGGCCCTCGTTTCACGTTTCCGCGATCGCGACGGGCGCGACCTCGCTCAGAAGTGGACCGTCCAGCTCATGCCGATCGACGGCATGATCGTGAACCAGAGCTCGTCGCCCCGGTCCAGGAACACCTGGCCCGAATCGTCCTTGTTCTTGAAGTAGTCGTAGCCGTACACGTTCTCATGGTTGGTGAGGTTGATCACCTCGACCCAGCCGGTGAAGTCCCCGTGCCGCCCCGACCACTTCCGGGACCCGCGGAGATCGAACCGCGTGTAATCCGGCAGCCGCGCGCCGTAGATCTTCTGCGGCCGGATCGCGAAGTCGGGCTGGCCATAGTCGTTCAGCGCCGGGACGAACTGCTCGAGCGTCGCGGGCCAGCCGCTGTGGTACGAGAACGAACCGTTCCACTGATAGCTTCCGAGCTTGTACGTGAAGTCGACGTTGGCCGCGTGACGCTGGTCCTGCGGCGCACTGTGATGGAGGTCGTAGGTCAGCGGATCGAAGCTGTTGACGTTCTCGATGCTGACCACATCCTCGTTCGAGACCGCGTAGGAGTAGCTGGCGCGCATGACGAGCTTCGAGCCCAGCGGGCGATCGTAGTAGACCTCGACGCCCTTGCTCGTGTTCTCACGCGGGATCACCCGGATGCGGTCCTCGTTCGGCTCCGGGAACGCGTCGACGGCCCCCTTCCAATTGCGGAAGACCGGCCGCAGATGCGTGCCGTGCTTGTAGTAACCCTCGATCCGGAGCATCGACCCCTTGTCCCAGGTGCGGTCCCAGCTCGCGGTCCACTGATCCGTCCGCTCCGAGCGGAAGAACGTCGTGTCGCCGTTCATGATCGCGAGGTCATCGATGTTCTGCATCTGCCGGTAGAGGCCCCATCCCAGGCGCAGCGACATGCCACGTCCCATGCTGTAAGCGGCGCTCACGCGCGGGCTGAAGTCTTGATCGTGCGTCCACGTCGTCTGGTCGTAGCGCACGCCGGTCTCGAGCACCAGCGGGCGCACGACCCGCCAGCGGTTCGACAGGTAGCTCCCGAACTGAGCCCCGGACGGCTCGAAGTGGCCATTCGCGATGATCGGGTACTCACCGGGCGGTGGCGGTTCGGGGTCGTCGGGGTCCTGGTAGGCGATGCTGTGGAACGTGTCCTTGCTGTGCATCTGCCGGATGTCCGCGCCGAACGTGACCAGGTCGTTCTCGGATGCGCTCCAGGCCCAGTCCTGCGTCGCGCCGAACGTGGTGTAGCGCTTTTCGTCGTCCACGACGTAGTAGGGCGCGATCTCCAGCACGTCCCGCTCGGATCCCAGCCGGTTGTGGTTCACCCACCCGCCGAACAGCGTGGTGCGTACGTTCGCGTGCGGGCTCAGCGTGGAGTTGAGCGAGCTCCAGACATAGGAGTTCGAGAAGTGATTGTCGGCCTGCTCCCGGGTGTTGATCGTGTCCAGGAACCCGGTCGTCGCCGCGATGTTGTACACGTACTTGTCGAGCGCCGTCAGGAATTCGACCGAGAGCTTCTGCTTCGAGGAGAAGTCGTAGCTCAGCTTGGCGAAGCCGTCGCCGTACTGGGGCTTCGGCAGGTCCGCCTGATCGATGAACTGGTACACCAGGCCCATGTACCCGGCGCGGGCGAACGTCAGCCATGAGCCCTTCCCTCCCGCGAACGAGCCCATCCCCAGGGCGTGCGTATTGAGGAAGCTGACGCTCAGGTCGACCGTGGTCCCCTTCGACTCGGGGCCCCGCGACGTGACGTCGAACACACCACTGCGCTTGTTGCCGTAGCGGGCCGGGAATCCGCCCGTCATCAGCTGTACGCCGTCGATGGTGTTGGCGTCGATGATGCTGATCGCGCCCTCGTTGAAGTCCTTCAGGTGATAGGGCTCGTAGAGCTGGAGGCCGTCGAGGAGGATGAGTGTCTCGCTGTGGAGCCCGCCGCGGATCCCGAAATGGGCCGAGTAGTCGTTCGACACCAGCCCCGGCAGGCGATTCACCGCCCTGAAAATGTCCTCGCCGATCATGGGGACGGCCTTGATGTCCTCGCGCGACATGGTCTGGTGCGTGGATGTGCCCTGCCCCATGAATGAGAACGTGCCGGGGGTCACCGTGACCTGCTCGAGCGGCACCGCGTTCCGGACGAGCTGGAGGTCGAGCGACTGGGCCTGGCCGGCGACCACGATCAGCTGGCGACGCAGCGGGGCGAACCCCAGGCGGGTGGCGCTGAGGGTGTAGGTCCCGGGCGCGATGCTCTCGAATACGAAGCGGCCCTTCTCGTCCGTGTAGACGGGGCTCGAGCCGCCGACGACCACGACCTCGACGAGGTCGATGGGGGCCCGCGATTCCGAATCGAGGATCCGGCCCAGGATCTTGACCCCCGACGGTGGATTCGTCGCCTGCGCCGCGGCGGGAAGCGGCAACACGCCGAGGACCAGCCCCAGCAGGATCCCGCACGCCCGAGTGGTTCTCATGATGCTCAGTCTCCTCAGGGTGATACACGATGCACCGACAAACGAGCATTGATACTAAGAGAGTTCCACCTCACACCGGTACAGAATTGACGTCGCGTCGGCGCGCGCGCGGGAGTGTCGTCTGGCGTTTACGGTTTCGCAACCGGGAGAGCATGCGGGACCACACTTTCCTTCGTGACTGAGAACTCCGGTGTGCGACGTTGCATTTTTCATTGACGTTGCCTTGTATTCTCAATGAGTATTCTTTTGTACTCATCACGGGGCCGAACTCGCGGTCCCGAGGCCAGTGCCAGGGCCGGCGCGGGAATGGCGGCGCCCCCACGCACCGCCAAGTCGAGGTGTTTCGTTGTCCCCGGTCGCCGCTCCTGCCGTCCCCACCGGCAGCAGCCTCGGCTTCGGATCCATATCCGGAGCACGAGGCCATGAGTTGATACACCGCCGCCAGCTCCCTCGTGCCGTCGCGTTCGTTTCCGCAGCGATGAGCCACGAGCGCGGGGCCCTCCCGGCGCCATCGACCGGTGCCGCCCTGTCTGCGACGACGCTGAGCCATGGCGCCGCCGCGACGCATCCCATCCGCCTGAACGCGCGACCCGATTCGAGGAGGGGCTAGCCCCATGTTGCATTCGATCGTTCGATTCAGTTTGAAGTTCAGATTCCTCGTGATCGCGCTGGCCGTGGGAGTGGTCGGCTTCGGCGTCCTGCGCCTGCGCAGCATGCCGGTCGACGTGCTCCCGGAGTTCTCGCTGCCGTCCGTCGAGATCCAGACCGAATCACTCGGACTCTCCGCCGAGGAGGTGGAGCAGCTGATCACGGTCCCCATGGAGCAGGACCTCCTCAACGGCGTTCCGTGGCTGCACGCCATCCACTCGGAATCCGCCCCCGGCGTGTCCTCGGTGACGATGGTGTTCGAGCCCGGGACCGACCTCATGCGCGCCCGCCAGATGGTGAGCGAGCGCATGACCCAGGCCGTGGCGCTCCCCCACGTGTCCGCGCCGCCGCTGATGCTCCAGCCGACGTCGTCCACGAGCCGCATGCAGATCGTCGGCTTGTCCTCGAAGACCATGACGCCGATCCAGTTGTCGGTGCTCGCCCACTGGACGATCGCGCCCCGGCTGATGGGCGTGCCGGGCGTGGCCAACGTGGCGATCTGGGGCGAGCGCGAGCGCCAGCTGCAGGTGCAGGTCGATCCCAAGCGGCTCCGGGAGAACGGCGTATCGCTCTTCGACGTGCTGGAGACGACCGGCAACGCGCTGTGGGTGTCGTCGTTGAGCTTCGTCGAGGCCTCGACGCCCGGCACCGGCGGCTTCATCGAGACCGACAACCAGCGGCTCGGGATCCGGCACATCCTGCCGATCGTGTCACCGCAGGGGCTGGCGCAGGTCCCGATCGGCAACACGCACCATCGCCTCGGGGACGTCGCCAACGTGGTCGAGGATCACCAGCCGTTGATCGGTGACGCGATCACGGGGAAAGGTGCCGGCCTGCTGCTCGTCATCGAGAAGTTCCCCGGCGCGAGCGCGCCGGACGTGACCCACGGCGTCGAGCAGGCGCTCGCCGAGTTGAGCCCCGGCCTCCCCGGGATGGAGATCGACCGGAACGTCTTCCGGCCGGCGACGTTCATCGAGTCGGCGATCCGCAGCTTCGGACGCGCCGGTGCGATCGGGCTCGTCCTCGTGGCGTTCGTGCTCCTGGTGCTGATGTTCAACTGGCGGACGGCACTGGTCGCGTTCGTGAGCATCCCCGCCTCGATGATCACCGGCGCGGCCGTGCTCTCGGCAACGGGCGCATCGCTGAACGTCGTCACCGCCACGGGCCTGATGATCGCGATCGGCGCCGTCGTCTGTGCCGCCGTGGCGGACGTGCAGATCATGCTCCAGCGCATCCGCATGGAGGGCAACGGCAAGTCACCCGGGAGCATCATCCTCGCCGCGCTGTTCGAGTCGCGCGCCTCGATCGCGTACGCCGGAGCCATCCTGCTGCTGGCGATGGCGCCGGTGTTCTTCGTGGGCTCGACTTACGGTGCGTTCCTGCGCCCGATGGTGCTGTCGTACGGCCTGGCACTCGCCGCATCGTTCCTGGTCGGGATGACGCTCACGCCCGCCCTCGCCGTACTGCTGCTCTCCGGCGAGAAGGGCAAGCAGAACGGCTCGTCCTGGGTCGAGCGCATGCGCGACGGCTACGAGTCGGTCGTGGGCGGGATCGCTCGCCGCGGTCCGCTGGCCCAGGCCGTGGCCCTGCTGCTCGTCGTGGTCGCGCTGGCGACCCTGCCGATGCTCAAGCTCACGCTGCTGCCGGCGTTCAAGGAGCGCGACATCCTGATCGAGCTGACGACCATGCCTGGGACCTCGCAGCCGGAGATGAGCCGCCTCTCGGGCCGGATCGCGAACGAGCTGCGGACCATTGCGGGCGTCCGCAGCGTCGCCGCCCACATCGGCCGCGCCATACGCGGCGACCAGGTGGTGAACGTGAACTCCGCCCAGCTCTGGGTCGACATGGACCCGTCCGCCAACTACGCGGCGACCACGGCATCGATCCAGAAGGTCGTGGACGACTGCCCGGGTGTGCGCAACGACGTCAAGACCTACCTGCGGGAAATGGGCGGCGACGTGGTGGAGGAGCCGGAGGACAACGTCGTGGTCCGCGTCTATGGCGACGAGGACGACGTGCTCCGCGCCCAGGCCGCGCGTGTCCAGGATGCGATCAAGGGCGTGGCGGGAGTCGTCAACACCCGCGCCGAGCTCCCCATTCGCCAGGCCACGCTCGAGACCGAGGTCGACATCGCCGCCGCCCAGCGCTACGGCTTGAAGCCGGGTGACGTGCGCCGCGCCGAGTCGACGCTGATCTCCGGGCTCCACGTCGGCAGCCTGTTCGAGGAGCAGAAGGTGTTCTCGGTCGTGGTCTGGAGCACGCCCGAGACGCGGCACAGCCTGAGCAGCATCAGCGATCTCGTCATCGACACGCCCAGCGGCGGTCACGTGCGCCTCGGGGACGTGGCGAAGGTGCGCATGCGGCCGGCCGCCAGCATCATCCGGCACGAGGGCGTGAAGCGCTTCGTCGACGTGGTCACGAACGTGCGCAACCGCGACCTGAATCGCGTCGCCTCGGACGTGGAAGCGCGCCTCGGACAGATGTCCTTCCCGCTCGAGTACCACGCCCGCGTGCTCGGGGACTACGACGATGGGCGCCTGACGCGCGCCCGCCTGGCGACGCTGTGGATCGCGGCCGCGATCGGCGCGCTGTTCCTGTTCCAGGCGGCATTCGGGAGCTGGCGCCTCGCCGCGCTGGCGATGGTGTCGCTGCCCGCAGCCGCCGCCGGCGGCGTGGCGGCTGCAGCGGCCACGGGCATCACCACTTCGCTCGGCCTGTTCGCCGGACTGCTGGCGCTGCTCGGCGTGGCCACGATCCAGGTCGTGCTGTCGATCCGCGGTTACCAGCGCCTGGAGCGCGAGGGCCGCCAGCTGGACGTCGGCCTCGCCGCCCACGGCGCGGCGGAGCGGCTGCTGCCGTTCCTCGCCAGCGCCGGCGCGACCGCTGCGGCGATGGTGCCGGCGCTCCTGCTCGGGAGCGAGCCGGGCATGGAGATCCTCCAGCCCATGGCCGTCGTCGTCCTCGCCGGCCTGGTGTCCACGACGGTGGTTCAACTGTACCTGCTGCCCGCGATGTACCTGAAGCTGGGCGTCAGCGCGGTGCGCGCGTCCGATCCGCTGGCGAGCGAGATCGGTGAGCCCGTACTCGCGACGTCCGCGGCACGCGCGGGCATCTCGGATTGACGCGCAACAACTCGACCCAGTGAAACCCACACGAGGCAAGACGATGAGACTCGAGCAACGTTGGCTGGCAGGAGCACTGCTCTGCGCGAGCGTCCTGATCGCGGGATGCAAGACACAGGGTGCGGGTCCCGAGGAGGCTTCCGCCGAAGAGGCGGCTCCCGCGACCGTGGTGCACAGCGAAGGTTCACAGCCCTCCCGCGTCACCCTGACCGAGGAGGCGATGAAGAAGATCGACGTGCAGACGACGGCGGTGCTGGAACAGACGGTGAACGGCGCCTCGCGACGGGTGATCCCGTACGGCGCGGTGCTGTACGACACCGAGGGCGACACCTGGACCTATGTCAGCACCGAGCCACGGGTATTCATCCGCTACCACATCTCGATCGAGAGCATCGCGGAGGGCAAGGCCGTGCTGTCGGAAGGCCCGCCCGCAGGGACCGCCGTGGTCACGGTCGGCGGCGCCGAGCTGTACGGCGCCGAGAGCGAGTTCGAAGAGGAATGACGCGATGATTCGCTGGATCGTCGGAACGAGCCTGCGCTTCCGGTTCCTCGTCCTGCTGGCGTCGGTCGCCCTGCTGTGGGGGGGCATGACCCGGCTGCCGAAGATGCCGATGGACGCGTTCCCGGAGTTCGCTCCGCCGCGCGTCGAGATCCAGACGCCCTGTCTGGGCCTGTCCGCGGACGAAGTGGAGTCCTATGTCAGCGTGCCGATGGAGCACTCGCTCAACGGCATCGCGGGTCTGGACATCCTGCGCTCCAAGTCGGTGCCCGACCTGTCGTCGATCGAGATGTACTTCAAGCCCGGTACGGACGAGCTGGCCGCGCGGCAGCTGGTGCAGGAGCGCGTCGCCACCATCATCCCCACCCTGCCGACCTGGGCGGCGCCCCCGGTGATGATGCCGCCGGTGTCCACGACCGGCCGGTTCATGAAGATCGGCGTGTCCTCGGATTCCATCCCGCTCACCGACCTGTCGATGATCGCGTACTGGACGATCCGCGCCAAGCTGCTGCTCGTGCCCGGCGTTGCGAACGTCGCCATCTGGGGCGAGCGGATCAAGATGCCCGAGGTGCAGGTCGACCCGAAGCGCATGCGCGAGCACAACGTGTCGCTCGACGAGGCCATGGGCGTCACCTCGGACGCCCTGGACGTGGGTCTGCTGCAGTTCTCGAACGGTGCGGTGATCGGCACCGGCGGCGCCATCGACACCCCGAACCAGCGCTTCACCGTGCGCGCCACGTCGTCGATCCTCGGCGCCAAGGAACTGGGCCAGATGCCCATCCGCGCCAAGAAGAAGGCCGACGGCACGCCGCTGGTCCTGAACGACGTCGCGAACGTCGTCGACGACACCTGGCCGTTGTTCGGGGACGCCGTCATCGACGACGGGCAGGGGCTCATGCTCGTGGTGATGAAGTACCCCTGGGCGAACACGCTCGAGGCCACGCGCGGCGTCGAGGAGGCACTGAAGGAGCTCGAGCCCGGGCTCCACGGCGTGAAGATGGACGCGACGATCTTCCGCCCGGCGGACTTCATCAACGAGGCGCTCCGGAACCTGTCGCGGGCGCTGCTGCTCGGCTGCCTGCTGGTGATGATCGTGCTCGCCGCGTTCCTGTTCGAGTGGCGGACGGCGCTCATCAGCCTGGTGGCGATCCCGCTCTCGCTCATGGCCGGCGTCGTCGTGCTGCAGATGCGGGGCGCGACCGTCAACACCATGATCCTCGCCGGGTTCGTCATCGCCATCGGCGTCGTCGTCGATGACGCGATCATCGATGTCGAGAACATCGTGCGACGGTTGAGGCAGTACCGCCGCGAGGGCATGGCCGGCAAGTCGGTCGGCCGGGTCATTCTCGAGGCCTCGCTCGAGGTGCGGCAGGCCATCATCCACGCGACGCTGATCGACGCCGTGGTGCTGATCCCGGTGCTGTTCATGGGCGGGGTGTCCTCGGCGTTCTTCCGGCCGCTCGCGATCTCGTACGGTCTGGCGGTACTCGCGTCGATGGTGGTCGCGCTCACGGTCACGCCCGTGATGTGCCTGATGCTGCTGAGGAAGGTGAAGGTCGAGCTCCGCCCGCAGCCCCTGGTCCAGTGGCTGCACAAGGTCTACGAGCCGATCCTGGCCGGGATCATCCGCCGGCCGCGGCCGGTCTTCCTCGCCACCGGACTCACGGTGCTCGTGGGCATCTTCATCCTGCCGTTCCTCGGCGAGTCGCTGTTCCCCGAGTTCAAGGAGCGGGACTTCCTCATCCACTTCATCACCAAGCCCGGCGGCTCCGTCCAGGAAGAGGACCGCATGGCGATCCGGCTCAGCAAGGAGCTGCGCGAGATCCCGGGCGTGCGCAACTTCGGGTCCCACATCGGCCAGGCGCTGCTCGCAGAGGAGATCGCGAGCGTCAACTTCGGCGAGTGCTGGATCAGCATCGATCCCAAGGCGAACTACAACGAGACGCACACCGCCGTCGAGGACGTGGTGGATGGCTACCCGGGCATGTTCCACAACGTCGAGACCTACCTGAACGAGCGCATCGACGAGGTGCTCGCGGGGACCACCGACGCCTTCGTGGTGCGCATCTTCGGCCAGGACCTGCACGGCCTTCACGCGCTCGCCGACTCGGTCGAGCACGCGCTCAAGGACATCGACGGCATCAAGGGCCTGCACATCCAGCTCCAGTCGGAGGTGCCGCAGATCCAGGTCGAGGTCGACTTGGCGGCGGCGAAGAAGTACGGCATCAAGCCCGGCGACGTGCGGCGCGCATCGGCGACGATGTTCGCCGGTGAAGAGGTCGGCGACCTGTTCCGGCACGGCAAGTGTTACGACGTGTTCGTGTGGAGTACGCCCGAGGCCCGGAACAGCGTCAGCAGCGTGAGCGAGCTGCTCCTCGATACGCCCGACGGCGGCCACGTGCGGCTGGGCGACGTGGCCAAGGTGTCGGTCAGGCCGGCGCAGAGCGTGATCTACCGCGAGGGCGATTCGCGGCGCATCGACGTCAGCGCCGACGTCGAGGACCGTGACCTCGGCTCGGTGATGAAGGACGTGGACCGGCAGCTGAAGCTGGTCAAGTTCCCGGTCGGCTACCACTCGGTCGTGCTCGGCGAGTACGCGGAGCGCCAGGCAGCTTCGAACCGCCTGCTGCTGTTCGGGATCGGGGCCGCGATCGGCGTCCTGCTCATCCTCATCGCCTCGTTCGGAAACGTGCGGCTGGGGATGCTCGGCTTCCTGACGCTGCCGTCGGCGCTCGTCGGCGGACTGCTGGCGGCGTACTTCAATGGCGCCGTGATCTCGCTCGGGTCCCTGGTCGGCTTCCTCACCGTGTTCGGGATCGCCGCCCGCAACATGATCATGCTCATCAGCCACTACCAGCACCTCGAACGCCACGAGGACACGGTGTTCGGTCCGGATTTGGTGCTGCGCGGGGCGATGGAGCGGCTGTCCCCGATCCTGATGACCGCACTGGCCACCGGGCTGGCCCTGATCCCGCTCGTGGTCGCCGGCGATGTCCCCGGGCACGAGATCGAGTACCCGATGGCGGTGGTGATCCTCGGGGGGCTCATCGGCTCGACGGTGTTCAACCTGTTCGTGGTGCCGTCGCTCTACCTGCGCTTCGGCGCACGCCGCAGCGCACAACCCGCATTGGAAGCAGTCTGATCGCGCCCAGGACGCGCTCATCTACGCAAGACCACGACAACCTTGGCGAAGGAGGGGCGGGCGATGCTGGGCCGCAGAATGATGTGGGTGACGATCGCAGCGGGCGTGCTGGGCGCGTTGAACGCCCCGGTCGCAGTGGCGGACGCGCCGGAGGAAGAGGCTCCCGAGAGCGCCGTCAGCTCTCCCCCGATGGAGATGGACGATCCCGCTACGCCCGGACCGCGCGGTTTCGAGGTGAACTTCGTGGGCACGCACGAGAGGCTCGGAGCCGACAGGCGGATGGAGATCCTCCTCGATGCGAACTACGGCATCGGCGATCGGATCCAGCTCAAGTACGAGCGCCCCTACATCAGCCTGGAAGAGGAAGACCTGCCGCACCAGAAGGGACTCGGCGCCACCGAGTTCGGGATCAAGTGGCGCATGGTGGACCACGGCGGCTGGGGCGCGGCGATCTATCCGAACTACCAGCTGGATGACGGCTTCGACATGACCGACATCGACGGTGAGCCGGTGCAGTCGGAGGGCAGCTCGGTCTACCTGCCGCTGCTCCTCTCCAAGGAGGTCGGCCACGTTTACACGTTGGCGGCCAACTACGGGTACAGGAAGAACCTCGACCATCGGGGCGATGACATGAACTTCGCCTTCGGTGTCGGGCGTGCGGTCCCGGGCGACGGACGCGTGCTCGCCGAGGTGTTCTCCGAGCGGGACCCCGCACTGCAGAATCGCCAGACCGACGTTCGCGTGGGCTACGTCTTCAACCTGATGCCGAAGTCGTGGGTGCCGCACGGGATGGAGTTCCCCGCCTACGTCTCGTTCGGGCACGCCGTGGGTACGACGGAGCCGAACGAGCTCGTCAACTCCTTCGTGTTCGGTGTGAGCATCATCAAGATCCCTTCGGGAGAGTGATCCAGTGCTGATCCATCACGTGGTCCACCACGCGGCGCACACGCCGGTCTGGGCATTTCCGTACATGATCCGCGGGCTGATCGCGCTCGTGGCGCTCGCGCTGGCTCCGGTTGCGGCCTTCGCCGGGTACAAGGTCTTCGAGAAGGACGACGCGACCCTCGAGGTGGGAATGCGGCTGCAGCCGCGCATGGAGTACTCGCGCACTCCCGCCGCCGGCGGCGGCACCGAGTGGCTCCGCGACTTCCTCATCCGGCGTTCCCGGCTCAAGCTCAACGGCAAGCTGCAGGGCGTCGGCTTCGGTTTCGAGTGGAAGATCGACGGCACCGACCAGAACGGCGTCACCCCCGCTGCCGCGGTCGAGAACGCATGGCTCGAGTACCCGCTGAACGGCTCCATGTCCGTCCGCGCCGGGCTCTACGACGCGCCGTTCTCGCGAGACCTGCTCACCTCGGACTCGAAGCAGCTTGCCGTCGACCGCGGCGCGGTCTCTGCCGTTCCCTCCTCGTTCGGGCTCGTGGACAACGTGGTCGGATTCGACCTGCGGGGCAGCGCGAGGGGCGGACACGCCCAGTACGCGGTCGGCCTCTACGACAACCGCACGCTGCCCTCCCGGCGCCAGGACGTGCCCATGCTGATCGGCCGGCTGGACCTCAACTTCGGCGCCACGAAGGACATCTACCAGGACGCCCACTTCGGGACCGACAAGTGGTACTGCCTCGGCATCAACGGCCAGGTGCAGAGCTCGATCGACGGCGCTGCGGCGTTCACGCCCGACAGCACCACGAACCAGGCCGCCGGGATCGACGGCATGGTCGACGTGCCGATGGGCCGCGGGCGTATCCTGGCGCGCGGGGAGGTCAACGCCATCCGCCAGGTCGCCATCGGGCCCGCCGCCGACCGGAACTCGACGGTGTGGATGCTGGGGGCGGGCTACCTGACGATGAAGGAGCGCCTGCAGCCCTTCGTCCGCTTCGACCGCATCCAGGGCGACACGCCCATCGGCGGCACGCCCCGGGACATCACCTACACGGGCGCCAACTTCTACCAGAAGCGGCACAACCTGAAGCTCCAGGGGGATCTCCAGTTCGTGTCCGGGAACGGCCAGACACTGGACGGTGGGCGCCTCCAGGCCCAGATCGACTTCTGAGGCGTCACGACATGAGCAAGACTCTTCGCCATCTCCTTGCGGTGAGCGCACTGGTTGCCATCGCCGCCTGCGCTCAGTCCTCCACCCCGGGTGGGCCCGCGCCCTGGGCCACCGATTTCCCCGTCGATCCCGCGAACCTGACCTCGGTGGGAAGGAATCCGTATTTCATCCTCGAGCCGGGTTATTACATCGTGCTCAAGGACCACGACAAGAACCAGGTGACGATCAGCGTGCTGGACGAGACGCGGGTCGTCGCCGGCGTCGAGACGCGGGTCATCGAGGAGCGCGAGCTCGCCAGGGGCAAGCTGGTCGAGGTGTCGAGGAACTTCTTCGCCATCCACAAGGTCAGCCACGACGCGCTCTACTTCGGCGAAGAGGTGGACATGTACAAGGACGGCAAGATCGTGAACCACGAGGGCACGTGGCTCGCCGGCGTCGACGGGGCCAGGGCCGGCCTGATGATGCCCGGCACCGCGCGGGTCGGATACCGGCACCTGCAGGAGCAGGCGCCCGGCGTCGCCATGGACCGCGCCGAGATCCAGAGCGTGTCCGAGACGCTCAAGACCCCGGCCGGGAAGCTCGCGAACGTGCTCAAGGTGGAGGAGACGACCACGCTGGCGAGCAACGAGCTCGAGTACAAGTACTACGCTCCCGGGATCGGCATCGTGAAGGAAGAGCAGATGCTGCTCGTCGAGCACGGCAACCGGAAGACGGGCAAGCACAAGACCGGCAAGTGAGCGCCGCCGCGGACGGAGCCTAGCGTCCGGCGGGCCGGGCGGGTGAAGTGATCGCGCTCGAGATCGGTGAGCCGCGCGGCATGACCAGCAGGCCGAGCGGCACGGGTCGCCAGTTGCGCCACCGCGTCATCGAGCCGTCCGCTGCGCGCGCCGCCAGCTGCCCGGACATGCCGCCGTCCAGGAGCACCGCGCGCCGGCAGCCGCGCGCACGCATCCACGCCGCCATCTCGCCCGCGGTCGGCCCCCACGGGAGCTGTTCCCCCGCGGGCCCGAGCCCGGTGAACCGCGTCAGCGCCACGAGCACGCCGCCGTCCTCGAGGACGCCGAGGGCGAGGCGCGAATCGCGGTGCTCGAGGTCGACGCCGCGGCCCCGGGCCTGGAGCGCGCCCGGCAGCGCTCCGCGCGCGACGAGGATCGCCGGGTAGCTCTGGAAGCCGAGCACGGCGCGCTCGCGGTGCGCGGCGAGCTCCCCGGGCTCGAGCAGCCCCACCCGTCCCGAGTCGTCGACGGCGAACGCCATCGCCAGCCCGCCGCGGCCGGGCGGCTGCTCCTCGTGGCCATCGCGCACCAGCCAGCCCCACGGCATCGGCCCCGTGAACTGGCCGGCGTTGAAGCCGGCGAGGGCTCCGGCCGGCAGGCTGTCCACGGTCCAGGCGCCGCGCGTGGACTGGTCGCGCAGCGCGCTCGCCAGCTCGAAGCGCACCTGCCGGGGATCGAGCCGGAGTGCGACCACGCGCACGGAGGCGAGCGGGCCCTTCCCCGCCATCGGCACCTCGGCGCGCCACACGCCGCCCGCCACCGCCTGCCACGCGAGGCCCGCGGCGGCGGCGAGCGGCAGGACGCCGGACGTCAGAGCGTTGCCTCGATCAGCGGCATCAGCGACTCGCACTTCTCCAGCAGCGCGTTCGCCTCGCTCGCGGTGTAGACGTAGTAGATCCCGGCGCCGCTGCCCGGGATGCGCAGGCCCTCGGCCTTGATCTTCGCCAGCTTTTGCGCCGCATCGGGCTGCTTCTTCAGCGCCTCGATGTACTTGCAGAACTCGGTGATCCACTCCTTCCAGCCAGCGTACTGGTAGTCGTCGGTCGTGAACTGGTCCGAGGCCTTCCCGATCGCGGTGCGGATCTCCTGGTTCGCCCAGCCCTGGTTGTAGTGGTTGGGGTCAGGCCCGCAGTGCTGCTCGATCGCGTTCTCCATCTCCTTGCCGACCGTTTCCGCGAGCCTTTGCACGTCCGCCTGCGACTTCACGTTCTGCATCGCATCCAGGTACTTCTTCGATACCTTCTGGCCGTCGGGGCTCAGCATCCAGTCGCTCTTGCACTTCTCGTAGACCTCGTCCGGCTTCACCGTGGCCATGAACTTGGTGACGCGATTGCGCTCAGCGATCTCCAGCTTCAGCGACGCCTCGAACTTCCCGAGGCTCTCGGGCGTCACCTTGGGCTCGATGCGCGAGTCGACGGGCCCGCTCTCGGCGCTGGTCGCCGGCTTCTTGTCGTGCTGGATCGCCTTGTTGGCTTCCTTCTTCAAGGCGTCGCCCCAGCCCGCGTACGCGAGCCGGACGGGGAGCGCGAGCGCGCACGCCAGCAGCAGCAGCGGGAATCGGGATCTTGTCGGCCTCATGATCGGGATCCTTTCGTCGTCGTCTCGCTAGAGCTTCGCGAACTCCACCCGGCGGTTCATCGCCCGTCCCTCGGGCTTGTCGTTGCTGGCGACCGATTGTGTGTCGCCGCGGCCCTCGGGCGCCAGTCGGTCGGGTTGGATCGAGAACTGCTCGCTGAGGACGCGCGCCACCGACGCGGCACGGCGCTTCGAGAGGTCGAGGTTGCCCGCGGCCGCGCCCACGTTGTCGGTGTGTCCCACGACCGAGAGCTTCGCCGTCGGATGCGCCTGCATCCACGCCGCGACCTGGCGCAGGATCGGCGCCGAGTCGGCGAGCACCACGTCGGAGCCGGTGGCGAAGTGGATGCCGTAGGTGACGAGCTTGCCGGTGGCGAGCAGGTCCTGCGCCGGCTTGCAGCCCTCGGCGTAGCGCACGTTCGTGATCATCGGCTGCGTGCTCGCCCACAGCCGGATGTCGAGGGCCATGACGGGGCCCGTCTGCGAGGTGATCTCCGGCGCGTTCACCATGCGCTCGCGGTCCATATAGACCTTGAGCCCCTTCTGGCGCGCCATGAGCATGACGTGGTGCCGCCCCGCGGGGCCCGTCGCGCCCGCGAGCGGGGTGGTCGAGTAGAACTCGCCGTTCCGAAACGACAGGCTCGTGTTCGAGGGCCAGTTCGCCTCCCACACGGTGCTCTCGTCCTTCGACATGCCCTTCACGCTCAGCGCGCCCTCCATGGGCTCCGTGCCGTAGAAGTCGAACTCGAGCGTCCAGTACTCGGGCAGCTCAGGAGCCTCCGGCAGGCGCAGGCGCACGGTGCCGTCGGGGCTCATGCACCGGAGCCAGCGCTCGCCGCCCGACTCCGCGACCTCGAAGTTGCCGATGATCGCCTTCCAGCGCACCGGGAACTCGCCGAGGTCGTCCTGGGTGAAGTCGTCCGCAACAATCACCCTGTCGCCGGGCACGTAGTCGAACTTGGTGGAGACGGCAGCGACCTTGGTGTCGGCGCCCGTGGGCGCGGCCGCGGGGGCGGTTTCGGTCCTGGCAGGCTGCGTGCTCGCGGCCGCCGCGGTCGAGTCCTTCTTCGCTCCCGGCTCCTCGGCGACCTGGACCGCCTTGTCCACGGCGTCCGCGGCCTTCTTGTCCGTCTTGTCCTTCAACTTCTTGAGCGCATCGCCGAAGCCCGCCTGGCTCGGCGAGGCGAGCGCGAGCGCGCCGAGGATGCAGGTGACGAGCAGCGATGCACGCGCGGCGCGGCGGCTTCGCATGATGACTCCCTCCGGGGCTCGTGGCCCCAAGCGTGGCGACGGGCGCTCCCCATGGCGCGCCGGGACCCCGTGGTGGGGCCTCCCTCGAGGGAAAGCGCGAATCGCGGCCGGTTCGGCTCAGCCGG
>Ga0310811_10004313_pt1 | contig 17854 bp, 18 predicted proteins | sample YCmetagenome_FD_207642 | JGI IMG/M metagenome (GOLD analysis project Ga0310811, IMG submission 207642) | Soil microbial communities from experimental microcosm in Duke University, North Carolina, United States - YC | ecosystem: Engineered > Artificial ecosystem > Soil microcosm > Unclassified ...
GCGTGCGATTGCCATAATAGATGCGCAGCGACCGAAGAATGCCGCCCGTGGTCTTCAGCAACCCGAGCACGTGTCAGACCGGGCTGAGGGACGGCATCGGCGCTGCGGTCTCGACCGCGGGCAATGCCAAAGCGCGCAACGCGGCGGGCGGAGCGGTTTCCTCAGGCAGACGGCCAATGCCGACGCGGACGCAAAAAGCGCCAACACGCGGCCAGGCCGTCACCATCGCGAAGGGAACGGAAAATGCCAGACCGGCCGCGAGAAACGCCTCGTAGGGAATTGCAGCAGGCTTAGTCGCGGCCAGGACGGCCAGTGCGGTGACCCCGAACAGCGTGTGCGGCCACAGTGTGCGGAAGGCCAAAGACAGCGGCACCGTGTGGTCGTCGCGGGTCTGCCCGATCCACCCGATTTCACGGCCGAACAGCAAGCCGATCAGAAAGATGGTGTGGCCGAACCAGAGGACCGGCACCAGCAAGATCGAATAGAAAAGTTCGATCCAGTAATTTGCCACAAACCGCGCGGTCCCTCCGAACTCGCGGCGAAGATCGGGCCGCAAGAGAATATCGAGCGAGGTGGCGATCTTGGGCGCGAACCACATCAGCAGCGTCCAAATGAAGAGTGCAATGCCGGCATCGGCACGCATGAAGCTGGCGGATGGATCAGCGAAAAAGAATAACAGGACGGTCAACGCCAATATGGCCATCCAGGCCGGCGATCCGATGAACATCAGGATCGCGAGACCCAGCTGATAGCGGCTGACCGGTGCAAGACCGGGATGAATCAGGAAGCGCCAGTACTGCATGTTGCCCTGGCACCAACGTAAATCGCGGCGGATGAATTCAAGCAAAGTCGGCGGATTCTCCTCCCAGCCGAGATTTTCTTCGGGCAGGACCCGGACTTCGTATCCGGCGGCACGCATCAGTGCGGCCTCGATCTGGTCGTGACTAAGGATATGACGATCCTGCGCTCCATCCATCGACAGAATTGGCAAGGCACAGTGCTCAATGAACGGCTTCAACCGCAGCGCTGCGTTGTGACCCCAATAGGGGCCGCAATCTCCCTGCCACCACGCGCTTCCGATCGTATAGGACCGCATGCCGAGCCGCATCCCGAACTGGAAGATGCGGGCGAAGGCGCTGGTCGACGGCAGTCCAACAACCAGTCCCTGCAGAATTCCGAGCCGCGGATTGACCTGCATCAGGCGGACCAGGCGCAGGATCGCATCCGCCGTCATGAAGCTGTCGGCGTCAAGCGTGACCGCGAGCTCGTGATCGGCGCCCCACCGGTCGCAGAAATCGCGAATGTTGCCGGCCTTGTATCCGGTGTTCACCGTCCGCCGCCGGTACGTCGCCGGCAACCGATCTTTCCAGCGTGCGGCGAGCTCGCCAATGCGCGCTTTTTCGAGCTTCGCCACCGACAGATCGTTGGTGTCGCTCAGCACATACAAGTGGAAGCGATGACCGAAGCCGGAAGCCTCAAGTCCCGCCAGCATCGGCTCCAGGTTGCGGACAATGCGCTTCGGCGCCTCGTTTCGGATGCACAAGACAATGGCGGTGGAGGCGACGATCGGCTCGTCGCCGCGGACCAACGCGGCTTCGGGCACGACGGCCGCAATCGGATTGCGCGAGAAGCGCATGATCAAGAATCCGATCACGGCGTTCCACAGACCCGCTATCATCCATGGCAGCGTGATCGCGAACAGCACGAGCAGAACGATGTCGAGCGCGTCCAATCCGCCCGGTGAGAGCGCGAAGCCCGCAAGCGCCAGCGTCCCCGCAATTGTAGCGGCGAAAAGCAGCGCGAACAGCGCGCGGCGCCAGGTCATTTCACGCCGGACGACATGGACTTTCATGGATTGCGGAAGCGAGCGTTCTGACACGCGTTAACGACTTCTATTCCCCGACGAGCCGTGCGAACCTGATGATATAACACGGGAACGTTCTCAATAGTCCAATCCGAGGGCTCGACGATAGTGACGAAGGACGGCGCTACTAAGGCTGCCCAGGCGCTCTGGTACACGGCCCGCGGGAAAGCGGAGATCCGGCAGGAAACGCTGCAGCCGCCGCGGCCGCATGAGGTGCGGATCCGCGCGCTGTTCGGCGCGCTCAGCAGAGGCACCGAGGCTCTCGTGCTGGGCGGACGGGTCCCGCGCAGCGAGTTCGAGCGCATGCGCGCGCCCTTCATGGCGGGCGATTTCCCGTTCCCGGTGAAATACGGTTACGCTACCGTCGGCGAAATCGACGGCGGCCCCGCTGAATTGGTCGGCCGCAAAGTCTTCGCCCTGCATCCCCATCAAACCTATTTCAATATTCCGCAGGACGCCGTCGTGCCTCTGCCCGAATTGGTCACGCCACAGCGCGCCGTTTTGGCGGCGAACATGGAAACGGCGCTCAACGCCGTATGGGATGCGGCGCCCGGACCGGCGGACCGGATCGCGGTCGTGGGCGCCGGCGCTGTCGGCGCGATGGTCGCCTATATCTGCGGACATCTTCCGGGCGCGGACGTGACGCTCGTCGACACCAACAGCGCCCGCGCGCAGTTGGCGCAGCGGCTCGGAGTCCGCTTTGCCACGCCCGAGTCCGCAAAGAGCGACTGTGACGTCGTTTTTCACGCAAGCGGAACGGCCGCCGGACTCGATGCGGCCATCGCACACGCAGGCGAGGAAGCGACAGTGCTTGAATTGAGCTGGTATGGCGAGCAGCCGGTCGCAGCGTCATTGGGCGGCAGCTTCCACAGCCGGCGTCTGCGCCTGATATCAAGTCAGGTCGGCAAGATTGCCGCTTCACACCGGCCGCGCTGGACGCATGGGCAGCGGATTCGCGCCGCGCTCAATTTGCTTGCCGACGCGCGCCTCGACGCGCTTCTCGCCCCGGCTGTGCGGTTTCGCGATTTGCCGTCTCGTCTGCCTGCATTGCTGGATCCGAAGAGCAATGTCATTGCTCAACTCATTTCCTACGATTAGGGAGGTCCTTTGTTTTCCGTCGAAGTCCGCGACCACATCATGATTGCTCATTCGTTCCGCGGGGCCATGTTCGGGCCGGCGCAAGCGTTGCACGGCGCGACATTCGTTGTCGACGCGGCCTTCTTTGCCGAGAGTCTCGATCCGAACGGAGTTGTCATCGATATCGGCCGCGCCCATGAAACGCTGAAGGCCGCACTCGCCCCGCTGAATTATCGCAATCTCGATGAGTTGAGCGAGTTCAAAGGCATCAACACGACCACCGAGTTTCTGACCAAGCACATTTACGATCAGCTCGCGAAGGCAGCGCGCGCCGACAAGCTCGGCCGCTCCGGCCGCGAACTGAAAGCGATCCGCGTCACGCTCGGCGAGTCTCACGTCGCGCGGGCGTCCTACGAGGCGAACTTGTGGTAAAACGGCTCGTCTTCGCAGTGCCCGGCGATCTTTCCACGCCGACCGGCGGTTACGCCTATGACCGGCGCATCGTCACCGAACTCGAGGCTCTCGGCTGGACCATCGAGTGCATCAATCTCGGTGAGAACTTTCCCTGGCCCGCCAAAGAGACCCGTGCCACCGCTGAGGCGCGACTATTGATGGTGCCGGAAGGCTGTCCCATTATCGCCGACGGACTCGCGCTCGGCGCCCTGCCCGAAGCAGCGCGCCGCCTCCGCGCGCACCATGTGCTGGTCGGCCTTGTCCATCACCCGCTCGCGTTGGAGACCGGGCTTACCGAAACGCAAGCCAACATCCTGCGCGCCAGCGAAAAGGCGGCCCTCGCCGCCGTCAAACATGTGGTCGTGACAAGCAAGGCGACGGCACAGCGGCTGGTCGCGGATTATTCCGTTCCGGAGGACAAGATCACAATCGCAAGGCCGGGAAACGACATCGTGGCATCGGCACCCGGAAATCGCGACGGCAGCGTGCATATTCTCTCGGTCGGTGCCGTGGTGCCGCGCAAAGGCTTCGACGTCCTTGTCGCTGCACTTGCAACAATGACCGATCTGCCGTGGCGCCTCACCATCGCCGGCGACCGCGGTCGCGACGCAAAGGCCGCCGCGCAGCTTGATGGCGACATCGCCCGCCTCAAACTTGGCGAGCGTGTAACGGTGCTTGGCGCGATATCCCCGCAACGAATTTCCGAACTCTATGCCGATGCCGACATATTCGCTCTCGCCTCTCGCTTCGAGGGCTACGGCATGGCCTACAGTGAGGCGATCGCGCACGGGCTCCCGGTCGTCGGCACGCGAGCGGGAGCGATCCCTGATACCGTGCCGCCCAATGCCGGCATCCTGGTTGCGCCCGACGATGTGCCCGCGTTCGCCGTGGCACTGCGCCGGCTCATAACTGATGCCGACGAGCGAAATCGGCTCGCCGCTTCCGCACGAGCGGCAGCGGCCAAACTTCCGACCTGGCAGGAATCCGCAAAAATCGTGGCGCGGACGCTGGAGATGCTCGCGTGAACGGCTTCTCCGCCGACTGGCTTGCTCTGCGGGAGCCTTATGACCTGCGTGCGCGCAGCCGCGAAGTTATTGCCGCGGTGGCAGCCTCAGTCGCCGCGCTGCCGTCGATCCACATTGTCGATCTCGCCTGCGGCACCGGCGCAACGGTGCGCGCACTCACCGGGCATTTGCAGTCACGGCAGGTCTGGCGGCTCGCCGACAATGATCTCGGTCTTCTTGGGCGGGCAAACGCGATGGCGCTTGGCGACAATGTCAAAATCACGGCGGTTCCGCTCGATCTCAATCGCGACCTCGAGGCCGCGCTCGATGGCGCGGTTGACCTGGTCACCACCTCGGCATTTATCGACCTCGTTTCGAAAAACTGGCTCGACCGGCTAACGACAGAAATCGCCGCGCGCTCGATCCCGTTTTACGCCGCATTGACCTATGACGGCCGTATCGACATCACTCCGAATGATCCGGCAGATGCGTCGATCGTGGCGGCGATCAACAAGCATCAGGCCACCGACAAGGGATTTGGCCCGGCGCTCGGACCGGAGGCTGCCGCTTATGCGATCGGCGCCTTCGAGCGCCTAGGTTACACCGTAACTCATCGCCAATCGGATTGGACGATGGGCCCGAACGATCGCGACATTCAACTGGAGATATTTGCCGGCTGGGCGGGCGCGGCGCGCGAAATCGGCTCGCTATCGCTCGCCGAAACCGCATCGTGGCTGACGCGCCGGCGCGCCGGCGTCGCCGCGGGAACATCGTCCCTTTGCGTCGGTCATGTCGATCTTTTTGCGATACCGACCGGCAGGCGCTGAACCGAAAGATCGCAATCAAGCAATATTTCGTCGTCAATTCGATGCGTACGCATTTGCACCCGCATGGCCTGGTCGGCGCGCTCGACCGGCGGCAGCGCGATGCCGGGTCGACCCGCGCCGAGAATAATCGGTGCGACAATCACGTGCAGTCGGTCAAGGCAACCTGCCGCAAGGAAGCGCGAAACGGTGTCGGCGCCACCTTCGATCAGTATTCGGCGGAATCCGCACGCACCGAGTGCTGCAAGGATCGCCGCGGGAGAAAGTTGCCCATCAGTCGTGGGCAGCCGAAGGAGCTCTGCGCCGGGGACCGAAGCAACGGATTTTCCTTCTGCGGTTACCAGGATGCGACGGACACCATCCTCACTGAAGACCCTCGCCTTGCTGCTGAGCCGGCCGTTCGGATCGATGACGATGCGAGCCGGCTGCTGCCCGGCGACCCGGCGTACGGTCAGCTGAGGATCGTCGGCTATCGCAGTACCGACGCCGATAACGACTGCGTCGACCAAAGCCCTCAACCGGTGGAGGTGCGTCAGTCCGGCCGGCCCGTTGATGAATTTTGAATGCCCCGATTCCGTCGCAATACGGCCATCGAGCGACTGACCGATCTGGCCAACCACCATCAACTCATCGACGAGGCCCCGCCGAAGCGGACCAAAAATTTCATTCCAGGGCTGCGGAAGGGGCTGGTCACCCGACCGGAAAATATTGCTAAACTCTAACCATGGGTCGGAGGCCTTGCCGCCGACATCGCTATTTGCGTTATGGGGAAAATTTCTTAGTGACATGGCAGCTAAAAGCACGCTCCGTGCGTTAACAACGGATCCGGCGCCAGCAGGCTGGCACAAAATCGGCCTATTTGCGACCGGAATGGTTACACGGCACTCGGTGTTCTTATATTGGCTAGCGTCTAAAAAAGCAGAAAGTCTCGGAATGATTTCAGTACGCAGTGGCGTAAGCCCATTGTTTGGCAGCAAAGGTCACGTTGGCGTCAGTCGCGGCCTCGCCGAATTTCACGGTCGACGTCCCGTCCTCATCACGGCAAAAAACGAAACGCTCCTTGCGCTGCCCGTGGAAGGACTCGATACCCCTCGTTTGATTGCGTTCAGGGCGCTTTGCGCACCACGCACGCCGCACCTCATTGTTACCGCACGTCGTGCGCTTGCGCTTGGACTGGATGCGCGGACGCCGATGGCGCTGCGGCTCGCGCCGGACGATGATGCGACCTCGATCGAGGCGCTTGTCAGTGATGCGACTTGTGTTCGTATTCCTGAAGCAAAACCTGCTGGTCCGACCGCTGCAGCAGCGATTCAACTCGTGAAGCTGTCGCAAGGGTTGCCTGCCGTGCTTGCGGTGGAGATTTCCACCGGCGCCCTGCCTGCTGAGGTGGACATCATCACGGTCGACGCGGAAGCGGTCGCGCGGTTTGCCGACGAGGCGATCCGGTCACTGACGCTGGCGAGCGAGGCTTCGGTGCCGCTCGATTCCGGTATGCAGGCACGCTTCGTTGTTTTCCGCGACGCGATCGGCGGAAATTCCACCGCGATCATCGTGGGCAAGCCCGATTTTTCGAACGCCGTGCCCGTGCGACTGCATTCGGCATGCCTGACCGGTGACGTGTTCGGTTCGCGGCGCTGTGACTGTGGCGATCAGCTTCAGCTTGCCATCAGGCGACTGGAGGATCTCGGCGGCGGCGTCGTGCTCTACCTCGCCCAGGAAGGCCGCGGCGTCGGCCTCGCCAACAAGATGCGCACCTATCAGCTGCAGGACGAGGGTCTCGACACCGTTGATGCCAATACGACGCTCGGCTTCGACGATGACGAGCGCGATTACGGCATCGCCGCGCGCATGCTGCAGATGCTCAATTGCACGCGGGTCGTCCTTCTGACCAATAATCCCGCCAAGCTCGAGGGGCTCTCCAGGGCCGGCATCGAAATCGCAAGCCGGATGCCGCTTGAAACCCCGATTAACGCCGACAACCGGCGCTACATGGCAGCAAAGGCCGTTCGCGCCGGGCACCGCCTCGATCATCTGATGGCGTCGCTCGCCGAGCCGTCGTAACCACGGCACGGCTTTCCGCTGGCGTCATTGAACGGCGCTGATATCGTCTGCATCAGCGCCGCCCTTGCGGCTCAAAGAGCTGACATCAGCCATGCCACAAGACGTGCCGAGCCGGTCGATCGGCGACCTAACCTCCCCGGACATTTCCAGGCGGCTGCGGGCGAGCTCGATTGTGTGTCTGCCGATAGGCTCGATCGAACAGCACGGCCCGCATTTGCCGCTCAACACAGACGTCGTCTTGGCAGAGGAATTCACGCGCCGCATCATCGCGCGCTGGGGTGACACCTACGATCTGTGGCAGCTCCCGACTCAGGCGGTCAGTCTCGCGCGCGAGCATGAGTGGGCTCCTGGCACGCTGTCTCTGTCCATTGAAGGCATGACGCGCCTCATTCGCGACTTGGGACGCGAAATCGCGCGCAGCCTGCCCGCGCGCAATCTTGCGATCATCAACGGCCATGGCGGCAACCGCGGGATCCTGGAGGCTTTGGCACAGGATCTGCGGGGCGATTTCGGCCTCAATCTCTGCATTCTGCATCCGACCACCTGGGCGGACATCCACGCGGCTTCCAAAACGCCGGAAATCCATGGTGGGAAGAACGAAACGTCCTTGATGCTGGCGACCGCGCCGCATCTCGTCCGTATTGACGAAATCAAAAAACTGCACGGCGTTGCCGCATCCGATGCGGTGCGCACGACGGTCCTCGATCAGGCCGTGACGTGGCCGTGGATGACGAACGAGAAGGCCATAGCCGCAAGCGGCGTCATGGGCGACGCGAAATCCGCATCGACGGAATTCGGCCAGCAGCTCCTGGAAAAAATAACTGACGCGGCGGGCGCCGTTTTCAAGCAGCTTCTGGAACGCCAGCAGCTTCTGCGTGGCTAAACAAAATGCAGGCTGCATCGCGATCGTCTGGCCGCGAGGAAAATCTTCTGCGCAATCTGGCTGTGGCCGCCGGCTTCGGCTGGTCGCTTGCCTTTGTCATCGTTGCGCTCGTCTATGAACTCCAGCTCTATGCCGACGGCGCGATATTTTCCTACGCGGTTGCGGTCCAGGACGTGTGGGCATTCCATTGGCACAACATCGCCAACCGCGCGTCGGTGTTTTTGCTTTCGCTCTGGCCCGCCGAAGTTCTCGTTGGACTGACCGGAAGTCCTACGGCCGGCATTATCACTTACGGTTTTCTTTTCTATGTCGCGCCACTCGCAGGTCTCGCCGGGACCTTGGCAGCCGACCGTTCACGCGGCCGCATTATCTTCGCCTACGCGTGCGCCTCGACGGCCTTGCTTTGCCCGCTGATTTTCGGCTTCCCCACAGAAATGTGGATGGCGCATGTATTGTTCTGGCCAGCGCTCGCGCTGGCCCATTATGCACGCCAGGGAGTCCTTGGGTCGGTCATCCTGTCAGTCACGATGACGGCGCTGGCCCTGACCCATGCGGGTGGCGTCGTATTCGCAATTGTTATTGTTGCGACGCTTGCGTTGCGCGGTTTTCATCATCCCTTGTTCCTGCGAGGCGCAGCTGTGCTGTTCGTCGCGATGGCGCTATGGGCCATCGTAAGGCTGGCCTACCCGCCCGACGACTACTTCGCAGATGTTCTTGTCAGGGCCGGACTGCATTTTTTCGACCCCGCGATTTTTCAGGTAAACCTCGTTGTCCTGTTGATTGTTGTTCTTGCCGGTTACAGCCTCCTCTTTCTGGTGCTGTCCCGGACCACGGCAATGCAGACGGCGCTGCTCGCGACACTCGCCGTCAGCGCAATCGCCCTGCTGATTTACTGGCTGCAGTTCGACCAGTGGGTCCACGCTAGCAACCGTTACTATCTCCGCACGGCGCTGGTCATCATTACTCCGGTCTTCGGTGTGTTATCAGCCGTCTACGCAATGCAAGCAGACGGCGCGCCGGTCAATTGTCCGCGTCTGCTGCAAACCGCGAAATTCCTGGCCCGCGGAACGGTCATCCGGGTCTGCACCGGCGCCATCATTCTTTGCACGGTTATTCATGTCGTTCAGACCGCAAAATTCGTCACGGGTTGGACAGCATACAAAGCGGCAGTGAGGGCGCTCGCATTGGGCAGCGCCTCCGATGCCGCGCTTGGCGATCCGCGCTTCGTCTCTATTGAGCGCATCTCACCCGAACTCAATCAGCTCGGCTGGTTCTCGACGGTCGAGTACTTGTCGGTCATCGTATCAGGTTTCAAACCGGCGCGGATCGTTGTCGACCCGGCGGGAAATTACTTCTGGCTGTCCTGCGAAACCGCAACGGACAGCGCGAAAGCAGCACGCTCTGTCCCCGTGCCGGCGCGTGAATTCATCAGAATCTACTCGTGCCTGCATCGTTGAGACTGATCACGTCTCATCGAGGGCAATCCATCTGCCCTCCGCGGCGCTGCGGTAGCAGGCCTCCACCAGTTTCACATCGCGCACGCCGGCCGACAGATCGCTAGACAGAGGCGCGCCCGCCACAACGTGGCTGAGAAAGCGCTCCCACCCGATCCGATAAGGATTCGTTTGGTCGACCCGCTCGGAAACTTCCGCCCAGTCCCGGCGATAATCAAAGCCGATATCGACCGTCGGATTGATGTGGCGAACCTCCGGCGTATCGCCCGCGCTTTGCGCCCAACAGCGATGCAGGCCGGCGACCGCCGAGCCACCGGTGCCGTCGACCTGGAATGTCAGAAGGTCGTCGCGACGCACCCGCGTTGCCCATGAGCAGACGATCGTTCCAACCGCGCCATTATCCAGCTCCGCCAATGTCAGGGATGTATCGTCGACATCGACGTCATAACGGGCGCCGTTCTCATCGGCGCGCTGCGGAATGGCCGTCGCATTAGCGGCTACGATGCGGCGGATCGGGCCAAGAATGCTTTCGATGACGTAGCGCCAATGCGGGTACATATCCATGGTGAGCCCGCCGGCGCCGCTTCGCTGGTAATTCCAGCTTGGTCGCTGGCTCTTGCGCTCGAAGCCGTCAAACACCCACCAGCCGAAATCGAGACGAAACCCGGTGACCCGGCCAAAAAACTTTTGGCCAGCAAGATGCGCGAGTTTCTGCAGCCCGGGCAGGAAGATCTTGTCCTCGACCGCGCCGTGCTTGAGGTTACGTGCGCGCGCTGCGGCCAGAAGCGACATCCCTTCCGAAACGGAGAGCGCAACAGGTTTTTCGCTGTAGATATGTTTGCCGGCAGCGATTGCCTTCGTCAGTATCGGCACACGCTGCACCGTCGCTGCAGCGTCGAAGAATATGGAATATCCGGGATCCGAGAGAGCAGCATCGAGATCGGTCATCCAGCGATCAATTCCGTTGCTGCGAGCAAGTGCGGCGAGGCGGCCCTCGTCACGACCGGCCAGGAGCAACCGCGGCATGATGCGGTCGCCGCCAATGGTCAGCCCGCCTTCGGTGCGGATCGGCAGCAGCGCATTCGCCAGATGCTGCGTCGAGGCAATACGCCCGGTCGCACCGTTGACGATGATTCCGATTTCCTGGACCGCCAAAACCTTGACCCTCCTGCCCGCCTTCCTATCATGCCGCGCCGTCGCCAGTATTGTAGGCGAGGCTCGACAGTGACAATGCCATGCCCCGCCACATCGTCTGCCTGACGTTTGATTTCGACACGCAATCCGGCTTTATCGCGCGCGGAATGACGACGCCGACGCCGCTGTCGCGCGGCGAGTTCGGCGCAATGGCTTCGCGCCGGATCATCGATTTTCTCGCTTCGCGCGCCATCAAGACGACCTGGTTCATTCCCGGGTTCACGATCGAAAGCTGGCCGCGCGAATGCGAGGCCGTCGTCAAGGCCGGGCATGAGGTTGCCCACCACAGCTGGGCCCATATTCCGCCAGCGACCCAAAGCCGCGATGAGGAGGAAGCCGATCTCGTTCGCGCCAACGAAGCGATCGCGCGCCTGACCGGCAAGAAGGCGCGTGGCTACCGCTCGCCGTCATGGGACCTGAGCGATCACACCATCGACCTGCTACTGGCGCACGGCTTTATCTACGACTCCAGCCTGATGGGGTCCGACTACGTGCCCTACCGCGCCCGGCGCGGCGACGTCGCAAAGCTTGGAGAGCCCTATCATTTCGGCGAGCAAACAAAGCTGATTGAAATGCCGATCAGCTGGTCGCTCGACGACTACCCGCACTTCGAGTTCGTGCGCATGCAGGCGTCGATCCTTGCAGGCATGCAGCCCGCGCGCGCGGTCTTGCAGAACTGGTTCGACGAATTCCTCTACATGAAAAAGACCGTCGGCTGGGGTGTTCTGACCTACACAATGCACCCTTATGTGATCGGCCGGGGCTATCGCATGCTGGCGCTGGAGGACATGGTCGACAAGCTTGCCAAGGAAGGCGCAACCTTCATGACCATGGAAGATGCCGCGCGCGCGGCCGAAAAGCAGCTAGCGCCGGCGAAACACTAGAGCGCGCACCAGTCGCGGATGATCGTCGAATAGATCTCGGTCGCCTGCTCGATCCGCGAAACGAAGCAGTACTCATCGGTCTGATGAGCGAGCTCCAATTCGCCGGGTCCAATGATCGCGGTCGGTGGCCCACCCATCGCCGGCGTCAGGACTGAAGCGTCGGTGAAATACGGTGCGGCGCCGATCTCGCGCCCAACGCCGGCAATCTCGCTGGCGGTGCGAAGGACTTTCCCGATCCAGGCATCATTCGGATTGGTCCACACGCTCTGCGCGTCGAGCTTGGTACCAAGCTCCACATCGGTGCCGAGATAGCTCGCGAGTTGCTCGCGGATTCCTGCGTGGTTTTGCCCCGGAATTGTGCGGATATCGATGCCGATGGCGGCGCGGTCCGGGACGGAATTGATGTTGAGACCGCCGACGATCGTGCCAACGTTCAGCGTCGGCCCGCCGAGCACGTCGTGGCGTGCGACGTTGAAATCGAAATCCTGCAAAGCCGTGACGGCGCGCGCGGCTTTATAAACCGCATTGATGCCTTTTTCCGGCATCGAGCCGTGTGCGGTCAGCCCTTTTGTGACGGCATCGAGCCACAGCGCACCTTTGTGGCCTACGAGGGGTCGGTTGCCGGTCGGTTCCGCAACGACAAAGGCGCCGACTTTCGGCAGGCTCTTGAACTCTTGCGCCAGCGCGGCGGCGCCGGTGCAGCCGGTTTCCTCTCCCGCAGTGATGACCAGCACGACGCCGGGCGTACCGGCGAGCCTGTCGGACAGTTGCAGGCAGGCGACGACAAAGGCCGCGACGCCGCTTTTCATATCCGACGAGCCCCGTCCGTAGAGTTTTCCGTCGAGAATTTTGCCGGCGTGCGGGTCGACCGACCACGGCTGAGCGCCGAGCGGAACCGTATCGAGATGTCCGGTAAATCCTATCGGCAGTTTCCCTGAAGCGCCACCGATGCGAGCGACGATCTGCGCGCGGCCGTCGCCGAACGGAACCACGTCGACCGTGAAGCCCCCTTCTTTCAGCAAAGCGGCAAGCATTTCGGCACAGACCCGCTCTGCACCTGGCGGATTGATGGTGTTGAAGCGAACGAGGTCCTGCGTCAGCTCAACTGAAGATGTCATGACCTAACCGAAATAGGCGTCCCGGACTTCCGGCTGCGCCGCGAGCTCGGCCGGATTGCCGCTTGCGGCGACACGCCCCTTCGATAGCACGAATCCGAAGTTTGAAATCGCCAAAGTCTGATGCACGTTCTGCTCGACCAGAAGCACCGTTATGCCGCGCTCATTGATGCTGCGAATGATGTTGAAGTTCTCCTTGACCAGACGGGGCGATAGCCCGAGGGAGGGCTCGTCGATGAGCAGCAACTTTGGCGCGCACATCAGGCCGCGCCCGATCGATATCATCGCCTGCTCACCGCCAGACATCGTTCCGGCGAGCTGGGTCCGGCGTTCCGCGAGCCGCGGAAAAATCTGCAGAATCTCCGCAAGACGCGACGCGACCGCTCTATCCGACCGCTCCTGGTAGGCGCCGACCCGCAGATTTTCCTCGACGGTCAGCTTGGGAAACACTTTGCGCCCCTCCGGAATACACGCAATGCCCGCCGCAATGATCTTATGGGTCGGCAGATGCGTTATGTCGGCGCCGTCAAAGACGATGCGGCCAGCGCGCGCCGACGTGAGCCCTAGAACCGAACGTACAAGGGTGGTTTTGCCTGAACCGTTTGAGCCAAGCAGACAGGTGATATGTCCGGCATTCACGCTCAGCGACACCCCCTGCAGCACATCGGCCTTGTCGTAGGCCGTGTAGACGTTTTCGATCTCGAGGATGCCTGCCATCACGCCGCTCCGAGATAGGCTTCCTGGACCTGCGCGTCGGCGGCAACGCTGCGATACGGTCCCTCGGCGATCTTCCGCCCGAAATTGAGCACCACGCAACGATCGGTGATGCGCTCGATTACGCCCATTTCATGCTCGACGATGATGATGGTGAGATCTTTGTTACGCTTGCGCACCAGCAAAATGTCATTCATCAGTTCCGCCGTCTCGTCGTGCGTCATCCCAGCGGAAGGCTCATCGAGCAGGAGCAGTTTCGGCGCGCTGATCAGCGCCCGACAGATCTCGATCCGGCGGCGGTCGATCATCGGCAGGCCAGCGACCGGCTCGAACATGCGCCCCGCCAGCCCCGGCTCGAACACCTCCACCAATGCACGCGCGTCCGCGTAGCTGCGCTCGAACTCCCGTTTGAAGTCTCTGCGTTTTGCCAGATTGAACCACAGACCTTGCTTGAGGCGCTTATGGTTGCCGATCATGATGTTGTCGAAAATCGAGAGCGGCAATGACAGTCGTGATCGCTGGAATGTCCGCGATATGCCGGCTTGATAGATGGCGCGCGCGCTCGCATTCGTCACATCCGCTCCGTCAAACATGACGCGCCCGGCATCGGCATTGTAGATCCCCGTGATCACGTTGAAGAACGTGGTCTTCCCGGAGCCGTTGGGGCCGATCAGCCCGAGAATCTCGTTTGCTGTAACGGCGAGATCGAGCCCGTCGAGCGCCTGCACGCCGCCGAAGTGCTTGGATAACCCGTGCGCTTCGAGCAAGGCGCTCATGGCCGCCATCCCGGGAAGTAGCGGCGCACCGGCCGCGGCAGCAACCCTTCGGGCCGGAACAGCAGAACCGCGATCACCATCAGCGCGTAAAGCAGGAACCGGTATTCCTGAATGGTCTGCAATTTCTCCGGCAAGACCACGACGATGATGGTCGCAACCATAAGTCCCCACGGATTGCCGATGCCGCCAAGCAGCAGGATCGAAACCAGAATGAGCGAGTCCGCGAATGTGTAGTTGTTGGGTGCGACGAAACCGCCGACTATTCCGAACAGCGCTCCCGCGATGCCGATAAGAAAGTTACCGATCAGGAAGGCGGTAATCTTCCAGCGCACAATATCGAGACCGAAGCAACCAGCCGCAGTTTCATCAAGCCGCAGGGCATCGAGGTTGAGCCCGATCCAGGACCGCTCAAGGCGGCGAACAAGAACAAACGCGCCGACAAGCAGCAGCAGGCTCAGAACGAAATAGTTCATATAGAAGGACAGTAAAATCTTTCCAATCTCGATATTGTCGTTGAACGACCAGCCCAGAATGCGCATGCCCTTGACCTGCATGCCCTGCGGGCCGCCAAGCACGTCGTTCACTTCGAGAAAGGTCTTGAACAGCAATGCAAAGGCGATCGTGACAACCGCGGCGTAATGCCCGCGCGTTCGCAGCACCGGCAGCAGCAAAAGCGAGCCTGCGAAGGCCGCCAGCAGTCCGCCAATCAGCAGAACAAGCAGATGAGGCACTGACGTGTAGGCGCTCAGGACGGCGGACGTATAGGCGCCGATGCCGAAAAACGAGGCGCCGGCGAAATTGAGCACGCCCGCATAGCCGAACTGAACATTGAGCCCAAGCGTCGCCACCGAATACAGCAGCACGGTGATCACCAGCAAAAGCACGAAATGATTGTCGTGAAAAACCGCTGCCACCGCGCACGCCGCGCCGATGGCGCAAGCGGCCAGGGCATCCTCGTGTTCCACGAATGACGCGCTCACAGTCTCGAGCAGGCCGAGCCAGCCAGCGGCAAGCACTGCTACGATTCCGGCCGCCAGCAGAATGATGATCAGGTTCTGCTTTTCGGCGCCGAGCATTGCAATGAGATAGCCCGTTGCGATCGCGAGGCCGGCAATACCCGGCCACACCGTGGTGTGTCCCTTCTCTGCCATTGCTACACCCGCTCGCTGATTTTTTCGCGGATCAGGCCGGTCGGCCGCCAGGCCATGATGGCAATGACAACGGCAAACGCGAACACGTCTTTATAGGCGCTAGCAAATGGAAGCATGACCGTGCCGATCGTCTGCAGGCCGGCGAACAGAAAGCCACCGAGAATCGCGCCGTAGATGCTGCCGAGACCGCCGATAATGGCGGCAGAAAACCCGACCACGCCTAGGTAAAGGCCGATCCCGAAATTGATCTCGTTGTAGTAGAGACCGTTCATGACGCCCGCGAAGGCCGCAAGGCCAGAGCCGAGCGCGAAGGTCACCAGAACGATAGCAGTGAAATTAATGCCCATCGTGCGCGCGGTTTCCTCGTCCTGCGCGACAGCGCGGATGGCCAGGCCAAGCTTGGTACGGTTAAGCAGATACTGAATGCCGACGATCACCAGAACACCGGCGGTCAGCATCAGCACGTTGTCGAGCCGCAGATTGAACTCACCCAAATCAATCGACGCTCGGGGGAGCAACGCCGGAAATGGCTTCGGGTTGGCGCCCTGCGGGTAAAAAAGCCGGACGGACTCCCGCAGGACCGTGCCCAGCATTAGTGTGATCAGAAGCGTGTTGAGCGCCGGCGCCGAGCGCAGCGGCATCACGAGATAGCGGGCGATGACCATGCCGAGGAACGCCATCGCCAGGGTCGCCACTACCAGCATGACGACAAGCTCGAACCAGCTGGAATTCAGCCCCAGCATGCGCAGTCCGACGTAGGTCGCAAGCGCCGCGAACGCACCGACCGTCAGCACATCGCCGTGGGAAAATTTGATGACGTCGAGCACGCCGAAGAAAAGCGTGAATCCGACCGCGACCAGGGCATACATCATCCCGAGCATCAGCCCATTCATGACGTACTGAGCGAGCAGGCCCGCGTCCATGTCCGGCGATCTTGTGAGGCGTTAAAGGAAACGGGGCCGCGCCTGCCGCGGCCCCGGTCGCGTGAACCTATTTCTGCCCCGGCAGCTTGCGCTTGCCGCTGGCATACTCGCTATCGTCCCACTCCACGAACTTGCCGTCCTGCACGACGTATTTCGTGATGACGGGCACTGTATTCTGCCCATGATCGTCGAACGTGATCTTTCCGACGATCGAGTCCCGATCCTTCACGTTCGCCAGGTCCGCGATAACCTTTTTGCGATCCGGCCCGACCTTCTCGATCGTATCCAGGATCATGCCCATCGCAGCGTAGGCAAATGGACCATAGGCTTCCGGCGGATTGTCGTATTTCTGCGCATTGTATTTTTCCATGAAGAACTTGCCGCCGGGCAGCTTCTCGGCCGGGGCGCCTTCACGGAAGGCCAGCGTGCCTTCGGCGAGAGGACCCAATCCCTGGATGTAGGCGTCTGACACAATGCCGGACGTGCCGTCAAAAGCGGCCTTGATGCCGAGCTTGTCCATCTGCGAGCGGATACGCACGCCGATGGGCGTCAAGCCGCCGAAATAGATGACGTCCGGGTTGAGCGCCTTGATCTTGGTAAGTTCGGCGGTGAAGTCCTGCTGATCGGCCGTGACGCCGAAGGTGCCGACGATCTTCGCCTGGCCGATCTTGGCCAGCGCCTTGCTGAAGTATTCGTTGTGCCCTTTGCCGTAATCGGTCGTGTCATGGATGACTGCCACGGTCTTGTAGCCGAGCTTGGAAATCAATTCGGCATTGGCGTCATTCTGGTTGATCATCGTGCCGTTGACGCGATGAACCTCGTCATACTTGTTGCGGTAGGTGATGTCGGGGAGCACCGCACCCCACACGATCACCGGGAAACCGAACTTGTGATAAGTATCGACAGTCGCGATCGCCGTCACCGAGCAATAGTGCGTTGCGCCGGCGATGATGTCCTTGTCGGCTGCCATTTTGGTGGCAACCTGCACGGCGACGTTCGGCTTGCACTCGTCGTCAAGCACGACCATTTCGTATTCGTATTTTGATTTTGGATCCGCGTTGCGTAGGCGAACTGCCAGGTCGGCCGAGTTGCGCCCGCCGAGTCCGTTCACGGACACGCCCCCGGTCAGCGGACCGATGAAGCCGACTTTCACCTTATCCTTCGCGTCGGCGGCTCCTGTTGTGATGCCAAGAATGAATGCCGCAACCAGCGCTGCAAATTTCGGAGTTGTACTCATAGGCCCTCCCTTACCAAGTAATCGTTTTCTCGTTGGCGCCATAGTCGCGCGGCGAGCCCATCACGGCAAGGGCTGCCCGGCTCGGACTGCTGTGTTCCGTGCGCAACCCGGCTCGCAGCGACATTTGATCGCTCGGAATTCTCACCGGTTAGGACGGATGGCCGGATTTCAGCGACTACTCGAAAATGAGCACGTTTGGCAATGACAGATCGACCTGCCGCAAGGCGGTGTATCCGACCC
>Ga0310811_10004315_pt1 | contig 17852 bp, 18 predicted proteins | sample YCmetagenome_FD_207642 | JGI IMG/M metagenome (GOLD analysis project Ga0310811, IMG submission 207642) | Soil microbial communities from experimental microcosm in Duke University, North Carolina, United States - YC | ecosystem: Engineered > Artificial ecosystem > Soil microcosm > Unclassified ...
CGCCCCGGTGTCGATGCTGATCGGGGTGCTGGCGCTGGCCGCGGCACTGGGCGTCGGGCATCTCGTGGCGGGCTTCGTCGGGTTCAGCGCTTCGCCGTACCTGGCGGTGGGCAACGCCGCGATCGATCTGACGCCGGCCTGGCTCAAGAACTTCGCGATCGGTGCGTTCGGCACCCAGGACAAAACCGCGCTGCTGGCCGGAATGGCCGTGGTGATGGTGCTCCTGGCGATGGTCGCCGGGTTGGTCTCGCGAACCCGGTCCCTGCCCGGTCAACTGCTCATCGGGGTGTTCGGCCTGGTCGGCGTCGTCGCCGTGTACACGCGCCCGGACGTCGGTCAGCTCGCGCTGCTCGCGCCGCTGGTGAGCCTCGCGACCGGTGTCCTGGTCTTCCGTGGCCTGCACCGCGCCGCCCTCGCGCGGTCGACCTGGTCGCCGAGCCGGCGCCGGTTCCTGTTCACCGGCGTCGCGGTGGGCGCGGGGCTGGCCGGCGGCGTGGGCCAATGGCGTGCTTCGAGTGCGGATGCCGAGTATTCGCGCGCCGCGGTCGGCCCGCTCGTCCCGGCGCGCACCGCGCCCCCGATTCCCGCCGACGCCGACTTCGCCAAGTTCGGTACGCCGACCTTTCTCACCGGGAACCAGGACTTCTACCGGGTCGACACCGCGCTCATCGTGCCGCAGCTGCGCGCCGAGGACTGGACCCTGCGCATCCACGGCATGGTCGACCGGGAGCTGACCTATTCCTATGCCGACCTTCGCAACCGCCCGCTGGTCGAACGGATCGTGACCCTCTGCTGTGTCTCGAACCCGGTCGGCGGCCCCTACATCTCCACCTCGCGGTTCATCGGCGTCGATCTCGCCGAACTGCTCCAGGAGGCCGGCGTGCGGCCCGGCGCCGAGCAGGTCTTCTCGACCAGCGCGGACGGCTTCACCGCGGGGACCCCGGTGTCGACGATCCTCGAGCCGGGCCGGGGCGCGATGCTGGCGATCGGGATGAACGGCCAGCCGCTGCCGGTGGAACACGGTTTCCCGGCCCGGCTGGTGGTGCCCGGTCTCTACGGCTACGTGTCGGCCACGAAGTGGGTGACCGATCTGGAGGTCACCACCTGGGACGCGCGCCAGGCGTACTGGCTCCAGCGGGGCTGGGCGGAGGAGGGGCCGATCAAGACCGAGTCCCGCATCGACGCGGCGCGCAACGCGGTGCCGGCGGGCAAGGTCCGCTGCGCCGGGATCGCCTGGGCCCAGCACACCGGGATCGCCAAGGTCGAGGTTCGACTCGACAACGGGCCCTGGCAGGAGGCCGCGCTCTCGGCGCAGGTCACGCCCGACGCGTGGCGGATGTGGTGGGTGGAGTTCGACGCGGCTTCCGGCGGCCACACGGCGACCGTCCGCGCCACCGATCTTTCCGGCTACACCCAGACCGAGGCGCTCGCCGACGTGGTTCCCGACGGCGCGACCGGCTGGCACACCATCACCTTCAGCGCCGGCTGAGTGAACGGGCACCGTACCTCGCGAGCACGTGCCCTGACCTTCGTGTGGTTTCCGTCATCGCGCTGACCAGTGACTTTGTGCCTGCGTTCACAAGTGGCTACCGTAGTGCGTACCCCACCGCGCGGCACCGGCATCGAACCGGAGACGGCGCGTTCGGTCAAGTGGTAATTCGTGATTGACGGTGTCGGACGAGGAGGCCAGCGTGGTTGGACAGCGTGGCCGGCGAAACGGCTCCGCCGTCTCCCGCAAGGCTGCCGCCCCGGACGCCGACAACGCGCCGACCGCCGAGATGCCCGCCGTCACCGAAGGTGACGAGGGGGCGCGCGCCCGCTCCATTCCGGAGGCCGCGGTCGCCCGGCTCGCCGTCTACCTGCGGGTTCTGTCCGCGATGGCCGAGCAGGGTGCGACGACGGTGGCCAGTGAGGAACTCTCCGCCGCGGCCGGGGTCAACTCGGCGAAGCTGCGCAAGGACCTGTCCTACCTCGGCTCCTACGGCACGCGTGGCGTCGGTTACGAGGTTTCCGTGCTGGTCGGGCAGATCGAGCGCACCCTGGGCCTCACCCGCAAGCACAAGGTCGCCGTGGCCGGAATCGGGAACCTCGGTCATGCGTTGGCCAACTATGGCGGGTTCCCCGGGCGAGGGTTTCCCGTCGATGCGCTGTTCGACGTCGACCCCGACCTGATCGGCGTGCCGGTGGGCGGGATCCCGGTGTCGCACCTGGACGAAATCCCCAAGGTGTGCAGCGATCGGGACATCTCGATCGGTGTGATCGCGACACCGCCGTCCGCGGCGCAGTCGGTGTGTGATCGGCTGGTCGCCGGTGGTGTGCAGTGCATCCTGAACTTCGCCCCCGTGGTACTGCAGGTCCCCGAGCACGTCGAGGTGCGCAAGGTGGACCTCGCGGTGGAACTGCAGATTCTGTCGTTCTACGTGGCACGGCGTAACGGAATGGTGGTGCGGTGACCGACATTTCCGGGTTTCTCCCGGCTTCCGACGCGGGCACTCGCGCCGCCGACGACAGTCGTGCGGGCGTGGCCGGTGACCCGGGCCCGACGCACGATGTTTCGACGAGAAGCGCTTTGTGCACCCAACGGAATGGGCGTGTAGGCGCGGAAGGTGGAGCTAAGTGAGCGTCCTGGCCGTCGGGCTTTCCCATCGCACCGCAGACTTTCGCACCTTGGAGCGAGCCGCGGTGCCGGCTGCCGAGGTGGAGAAGGTGCTGCACGAGTTGCAGCAGGCACAGCACGTCCACGAGGTGATGTTGCTCTCGACGTGTAACCGCATCGAGGTCTACGCGGTCGTCGAAACGTTCCACGGTGGCTTCGCCGACGTGTCGGAGGTGCTCGCCCGGCAGTCCGGCTGCCCGGCCGCCGGGCTCTACGACAACCTGTACGTGCACTATGCCGGTGCGGCGGTCGAGCACATCTTCACCGTCACCTCCGGCCTCGACTCGATGGTCGTCGGCGAGACCCAGATCCTCGGTCAGGTCCGCAACGCCTATGCCACCGCGCGCGCGGCGGGCACGGTGGGCCGCACGCTGCACGAGCTGATCCAGACCACACTGCGGGTCGGCAAGCGCGTGCACACCGAAACCGGCCTGGACCGGCTCGGCGCCTCCGTGGTCGCCGAAGCGCTCGCCGCCGCCGATGACCTCACCGGAAAGCACGCGCTGGTGGTCGGCGCCGGGTCGATGGGCGCGCTGTCGGCGAGCCGGCTGCGCAAGGCGGGCGTCGACCGGATCACCGTGGCCAACCGCACGCTCGCCCGCGCCCAGCGGCTCGCCGCGAACATCTCCGAACAGGGTGTGCCCGCCGCCGCGGTGCCGATGCGCGGCCTCGCCGCCGCCGTCGCCGAGGCCGACGTGGTGATCTCCTGCACCGGCGCGAAGAACGCCGTACTGACGGTCGAACACGTGCTGCCCCGCACGGACCGGCCCCTGGTGATCTGTGACCTCGGTCTCCCGCGGGACGTGGATCCCGCGGTGGAGAGCCTCGCCCGGGTCCGACTGGTGGACCTGGAGACCGTGCAGCACCGCATGGAGACCTCCGGCAGCGGTGGCAGCACCAAGCAGATCGCCAAGGCCACCGGCATCGTGCTGGACGAGGTGCGCGACTATCTCGCCGGCCAGCGCAAGGCCGCGGTCACCCCGACCGTCACCGCGCTGCGCAAGCGCGCCGCCGAGGTGGTCGACGCCGAGCTGCTCCGGCTGGACAAGCGGCTTCCCGAGCTGGACGGCGGTGTGCGTGACGAGCTCGCCCGCACCGTGCGGAGGGTGGTCGACAAGCTCCTGCACGCACCGACCGTGCGGGTGAAACAGCTCGCCGCGGAAACCCAGGGCACGGACTACGCCAGTGCCCTGCGGGAGCTGTTCGAACTCGACCCGGCATCGCCGGTCGTCCTGGCCCGCCCCTCGGCCCGGGAGGGCCAGGGCGAGCCCGGCTTCAATTCCCAGACAGACGGTGAAACTCAGTGACCAAACCCATCAGGATCGGGACGAGGGGCAGCGCCCTCGCCCTGGCGCAGACCTCGACGATCGCGGACATGCTCCGGCGGGCCGGGCAGGAGGTCGAGATCGTCAAGGTCTCCACCCCCGGCGACCGCTCCAGCGCGCCGATCGCCGAGATCGGTGTCGGGGTGTTCACCTCGGCGTTGCGCGAAGCGCTGGCGCGTAAGCACGTCGACGTCGCGGTGCACTCGTACAAGGACCTCCCCACCGCCGCCGAGCACGGCATCGTGCTGGCCGCGGTGCCCCCGCGCGAGGACCCGCGCGACGCGCTGGTCGCCCGTGACGGGCTGACCCTCGGCGAACTGCCTCCCGGAGCGACCGTCGGCACCGGCGCGGCCCGCCGGTCCACCCAGCTCCGCGCACTCGGCCTCGGGCTGGAGATCGTGCCGATCCGCGGCAACATCGACACCCGGGTGGGCAAGGTGCACGACGGTGAACTGGACGCGGTCGTGGTCGCCCGCGCCGGACTGGCCCGGCTGGGCAGGGCCGAGGAGATCACCGAGACTCTGGACCCGATCCAGATGCTGCCCGCGCCCGCACAGGGCGCGCTGGCGGTGGAGTGCCGCGTCGACGACGTGGACATCGAACACCTTCTTCGCTCCATTGTGGACGATGAAGCGACGCGGGTCGCGGTGACGGCCGAGCGCACCATGCTGGCCACGCTCGAGGCCGGCTGCAGCGCGCCCGTCGGGGCACTGGCCGAGGTGGTCGAGGACCTCGAAGCGGACGGCTCGGTCGTCGAGCGCATCTCGCTGCGCGGGGTGGCGGCCGCCGGGCTCGACGGCGAGTCCCCGGCGCCCGCGTTGATCCGCGCCTCCGCGGTGGCAGGCAAGAGCGATGCGGAGCGACTCGGCCGGGAGCTGGCCGCGGAGCTGCTCGACCTCGGCGCCGGCGCCCTGCCCGGCCCGGGCCGCAATTCACGGTGAACGACAACGAACAGAAAGACGTAACTGCAATGACCCCCGCGCGGAAAACCGCTGGGCGCGTCGCGTTCGTGGGCTCCGGCCCCGGCGACGCCGGACTGCTGACCGTTCGTGCCCAGGAACTGCTGGCCAAAGCCGAGGTCGTGGTGACCGACCCCGACGTGCCGGCCGCGGTGCTCGCGCAAGCCAGCGCGGACGCCGAGGTACGCCCCGCCGTCGGCGAACCGGGCGAGGTCGCCAAGGACCTGGCCGGTGAGGCCAAGTCGGGCCGGCTGGTGCTGCGGCTGGTCGGCGGCGACCCGCTGACCAGTGGCGCCGCGGTGGCCGAGGTGCACGCCGTGGCCAAGACGAGTGCCGTGTTCGAGATCGTCCCCGGTGTCACGCCCGGCGCCGCGGTGCCGGCCTATGCCGGGATCGCGCTCGGCGGCACGCACGTCGAGGTCGACGCCCGTGGCGAGGTCGACTGGACCGGTCTCGCCGGGACGCCCGGCCCGATCGTGCTGCACGCGACGTCGAGCCACCTCGCCGAGGCGGCGGGCGCGCTGGTCGAGCACGGCCTCGTCCCGCAGACCCCGGTCGCGGTGACCTCGAACGGAACCATCAACACCCAGCGCACCCTGGACAGCACGCTGGCCACTCTGGCGCAGGACGCCGGTGAACTGGTCGGCCCGCTCGTGGTGACGGTCGGCGAAGCCGCCGGGCAGCGTTCGAAGCTGTCCTGGTGGGAGTCGCGCGCGCTCTACGGGTGGAAGGTGCTCGTGCCGCGCACCAAGGAGCAGGCCGGCGAGATGGCCGAGCGCCTGCGCCAGCACGGCGCGACCTCGCACGAGGTGCCGACCATCTCGGTCGAGCCGCCGCGCAGCCCGGCCCAGATGGAGCGCTCGGTCAAGGGCCTGGTCGACGGCCGGTACCAGTGGATCGTGTTCACCTCGGCGAACGCGGTGCGCGCGGTGTGGGAGAAGTTCGAGGAGTTCGGCCTGGACGCCCGGGCGTTCTCGGGAGTGAAGATCGCCTGCGTCGGCCAGGCGACCGCGGATCGCGTGCGTGCGTTCGGCATCAACCCGGAGCTGGTGCCCAAGGGCGAGCAGTCCAGCGAGGGCCTGCTGGCCGAGTTCCCGCCGTACGACGACGTGCTCGACCCGGTCAACCGGGTGCTGCTGCCGCGTGCCGACATCGCCACGGAGACGCTGTCGGCCGGGCTGGTGGACCGCGGCTGGGAGGTCGACGACGTGACGGCGTACCGGACCGTCCGCGCCGCCCCGCCGCCCGCCGAGACCCGCGAGATGATCAAGACCGGTGGTTTCGACGCCGTGTGCTTCACCTCGTCCTCGACCGTGCGGAACCTGGTCGGCATCGCGGGCAAGCCGCACACCCGGACACTGGTCGCCTGCATCGGCCCGAAGACCGCGGAGACGGCCGTCGAGTTCGGCCTGCGCGTGGACGTGCAGCCGGAGAAGGCGGACATCCCGAACCTGGTCGACGCGCTGGCGGCGCACGCGGCCAAGCTCCGCGCGGAGGGCGCCCTGCCGCCGCCGCGGAAGGCCAAGCGGACCCGTCGGTCCTGACCTTCCCGCTGTTCGCTTTTCCTGCCCCCTTGCCGGCTCCGCCGGCGAGGGGGCTTTTCCGCGAGTGTGGCGGGCGCCGCAGTGGGGGAGCGGGAGTAACCTCGCACAGGTGTTTCCCGAGCATCGTCCCCGCCGCCTCCGCACGACGGCCGCGCTGCGGCGTCTGGTGAGTGAAACCACGCTGAGGCCGCGACAGCTGATCCTGCCCATGTTCGTCGCGGAAGGCGCCGACGCGCCGCGGCCGATCGCGAGCATGCCCGGCGTGGTCCAGCACACGCGCGATACCTTGCGCAAGGCCGCCGTGGACGCCGTCCGCGCGGGCGTCGGCGGTCTGATGATCTTCGGCGTTCCCCGTGAGCGGGACGCCACCGGCTCCGGAGCCATCGACGAGAACGGCATTCTCAATGTCGCTCTGCGCGATCTCAGGGCCGAACTGGGCGACGAGACCGTGCTGATGGCAGACACCTGTCTCGACGAGTTCACCGATCACGGCCACTGCGGGGTGCTCGACGCTTCCGGCGCGGTGGACAACGACGCGACGCTCGAGGTGTACGCCGAAATGGCGGTCGCCCAGGCCGAAGCGGGCGCACACATGCTCGGGCCGAGCGGCATGATGGACGGTCAGGTCGGCGTGATCCGGCGCGCCTTGGACGAGTCCGGGCACGCGCAGACCGGGATCCTCGCCTATTCGGCCAAATACGCCAGCGCCTTCTTCGGCCCCTTCCGGGAGGCGGTGGACTCGCAGCTCAAGGGTGACCGCAAGACTTACCAGCAGGATCCGGGCAACGCCCGCGAGGCGCTGCGGGAAATCGAACTCGACGTCGCCGAGGGCGCGGACGCGATCATGATCAAGCCTGCTCTGTCCTATTTGGACATACTGCGTGCGGCGGCCGAGGTGTCCCCGGTTCCCGTTGCGGCGTACAACATCTCCGGGGAGTACGCGATGGTCGAGGCGGCCGCGGCCAACGGCTGGCTGGACCGCGAGCGCACGATTCTGGAGGTGCTCACCTCGATCCGCCGCGCGGGCGCGGACATGATCCTGACCTACTGGGCGACCGAAGCGGCGGCCTGGCTGGATTAGCCGCGGAACGGGGCGAATCTCCTCGTGCGCTGTTCAGCGGCCGGCGCGGGTTGCCCTCCGCCACCCCCGCCGGCCGCTCGGCGCAGTACAGTCAGCACTGTGACCGCATCAGACGAATCGGACGACGAGCGTCGTGGCCGGGGACTTCCCGCCGCGCCGCGCCTTCCGGACGAGACGGGAACGCCGGCCCGGCCGCCGAAACCGGTGCAGGTCTCGTTCTGGTTGTGGGTGGTTTCCGGGGTCGTGTTCATCGCCGGCTACCTGGTGCTCTTCCTGGCGCGCAACGAGATCATCTCCCGGCTGGTCGCGGCCAACACGAACAAGGCGGTGACCGCGGACCAGATCTCGCGGGGCATGACCATGGTCCTCGCCGTGCTGCTGATCGGCGCGATCTCCTTCGCCGCGTTCTACGTCCTGTTCGCCTACAAGGCCCGCCAGGGCACCAGATCCGCGCGGACGGTGCTCACCGTGCTGGTGGCGATCACCCTGGTGTTCCAGCTGGTGTTCCAGTTCTTCACGGTGATCACGCTGGTCGCGACGCTGATCGCGCTGGTCGCGCTGGTGCTGATGTACCTGCCCACGGTCACGGACTTCTTCCCGAAGGTCCCGCGGCTGGGCGACAACCGGCGGGGCGGAACGATCGGTCCCTTCGTGTGAGCCAAACCCGGTATTCGGAGCGGGGCGCGAGCTGGACGGTACTGCTGTACGGACCGGTTTTCGCGGTGCTCGGTGCCCTCGCCGAGCAGCTCACCGGCGGCGGCGTGCACGTCATGGGCTGGGTGCTGGCCGGTCTCGGGCTCGCCGCGATCACCGCGCCCTGGGTGCAGGCCCGGCGGCGTTTCCTGTCCGTCCGGGTCACCTCCTCCGCGCTGTGGCAGGGCCGGGAAGAACTCGCGATCGACCGGATCGCGGAGGTGAGCGACGTCGGCGCGCCCGCGGGTGCCCGGGTTCTCGGCGGTGGCTGGAGCACACCCGCGAAGTTCGACGAACTGCCGATCCGCCTCGACGACGGGACGGTGGTGCTCGCCTGGGCGAAGGACGGCGCAGCCTTGCGCGACGCGATCCGGACTGTGAAAGGCTGGCCGGTGTGAACGATCAGGCCGGACAACGGCGGACCGAGCCCGAGAAGCTGCACCGGCCGTGGCGTTCGCTGGTCGCGGCCATCGAAGTGGTGGTGGCCGGACTCGCCGTGTGGGCGGCGTTCCCGGTCTGGCAGCACGGCGTGAGAACCCTCACGCAGGTGCTCTCCGACGGCACGGTGCTGGTCTCCACCCGGTACGTCGGCAGTTGGATGGCCGGTGCCATCGGCCTGGCCATGGTCGCCGCGATCCTGCTGGTCGACGTCGTCCGTGAGCTGGTGCTCGCCGGCCGTGTCCGGACATCGCGCCACCGCGGCCGGCGGTCGGGCACCAAGGGCGGCACCAAGGGCGGCACCAAGGGCGGCGCTGACGGCGGTACCGAGGGCAGCATCGAGGGCTCCCTGGCCGACCTCAACGGGAGCTGACGTCCCCTTCTGCGAGACTGGCAGTCGTGACGCACGGAGTCGATCAGTCCAGGGCATGGTTCGAACGGGCGGCGGCCGCAACTCCCGGTGGGGTGAACTCACCGGTGCGCGCCTTCAACTCGGTCGGCGGCACCCCGCGGTTCATGGTCCGCGGCGAGGGACCCTACCTGTGGGACGCGGACGGGAACACCTACGTCGATCTGGTGTCCTCCTGGGGGCCGATGATCCTCGGGCACGCGCACCCCGAGGTGGTCGCGGCGGCGCGGGCGGCGGCGAGTTCCGGCCTGTCCTTCGGCACGCCGACCACCGGTGAGGTCGAACTGGCCGAGGAGATCATCTCCCGGGTCGAGCCGGTGCAGCGGGTCCGGCTGGTCAACTCCGGCACCGAGGCCACGATGAGCGCGGTCCGGCTCGCCCGCGGGTTCACCGGCCGCAGCAAGATCATCAAGTTCGCGGGGTGTTATCACGGTCACGTCGACGCGCTGCTCGCGCAGGCGGGTTCCGGCGTCGCGACCCTCGGCCTGCCCACCTCACCGGGTGTCACCGGCGCGCAGGCCGCGGACACGATCGTGTTGCCCTACAACGATCTTGACGCCGTGCGGAAGACCTTCGCCGAGCATCCGGACACGGTGGCCGCGGTCATCACCGAGGCCGCGGCCGGGAACATGGGCGCGGTCGCGCCGGTCGACGACTTCAACGCCGCCCTGCGCGCCCTCGCCCATGAGCACGGCGCACTGTTGATCATGGATGAGGTGATGACCGGGTTCCGGGTCTCGCGGGCCGGCTGGTTCGGGCTGGAAGCGGTTCCCGGCGACCTCTACACCTTCGGCAAGGTGATGTCCGGTGGGCTGCCGGCGGCGGCCTTCGGTGGCCGCGCCGACGTCATGGCGCGGCTGGCGCCGACCGGCCCGGTGTACCAGGCCGGGACGCTGTCCGGGAACCCCGTCGCGGTCGCGGCCGGGCTGGCGACGCTGCGCGCGGCCGATGACAGCGTGTATCGCGCGCTCGACGCCCATTCCCAGCGTCTCGGGGCGCTGTTCACCGATGCGCTGACCACGGCTGGTGTCACTCATCACATCGCCTACGCCGGAAACCTGCTGAGTGTGTTCTTCAGCGAGGAGCCGGTGCGCAACTACCACGACGCGACGAATACCGAGACATGGCGCTTTCCCGCGTTCTTCCACGCCTTGCTCGATCGTGGCGTGTACGGGCCGCCGAGCCCGTACGAGGCGTGGTTCGTCAACGCCGCGATGGACGACGCCGCCTTCGAAATCATCGAAGCCGCGTTGCCCGCCGCGGCGGCCGCGGCAGCGGAGGCCGTCAAGTGACCACGATCGTCCATGTGTTGCGGCACGGAGAGGTGCACAACCCCGACGGGATCCTGTACGGGCGGCTGTCCGGGTTCGGGCTGTCGGAGCGCGGGAAGCGACAGGCACTGGTCGTGGCCGAAGCGCTTTCCGGGCATGACATCGCCCACGTGGTCGCTTCGCCGCTGCAGCGCGCGCAGGAGACCTCCTCGCCGATCGCCGCCGCGCACCGGCTCGACGTCCACACCGATGACCGGCTCATCGAGGCGGACAACGTTTTCGAGGGCCTGCGGGTCTCGGTCGGCGACGGGGCGTTGCGGCGTCCCCAGCACTGGCCGCATCTGCGCAACCCGTTCCTGCCCTCGTGGGGCGAGCCGTACGTGGAGATCGCGCGCCGCATGCTCGGCGCGGTGTACCGGGCACGGGCGGCGGCGGAGGGACGCGAGGCGCTGTGCGTGTCCCACCAGTTGCCGATCTGGACCCTGCGGCGGTTCCTGGAGGCCCGGCCGCTGTGGCACGACCCCCGCAACCGGCAGTGTTCGCTGGCCTCCTTGACCAGCCTGGTCTTCAACGACGAAAAGCTGGTCGACATCGTCTACTCCGAGCCGGCCGGCGCCACCGACCCGAAGGTGACCGGCGCATGAAAAAGCTTGTGGCGATACTGGCCGCGGCGCTCGCGCTCGCGGGATGCTCGACCGGCAAGGACGCGGTTTCGCAGAACACCACCTTCCAGTTCGTCGCGCCCGGCGGCCAGACCGACATCTACTACGACGGCAACCGGCAGCCCATCCCCAACCTGACCGGCGACGACCTGATGAACCCCGGCAAGCAGATCTCGGTGGCCGCGTACAAGGGCAAGGTCGTCGTGCTCAACATCTGGGGTCAGTGGTGCGCGCCCTGCCGGACCGAGGCGCCCGAACTGGAGAAGCTGTACCAGCAGGAGCAGTCCGCCGGCGTCGAGGTGCTCGGCTACGACGTGCGCGACGACGACCGCTCGGCCGCTCAGGACTTCGTCCGCAGCCGCGGCCTCACCTACCCGTCGATCTACGATCCGCCGGTGCGGGGGTTGCTCGCACTGCACGGATACCCCATCAGTACAGTTCCCTCCACGATCGTGATCGACAAGCAGCAACGGGTCGCCGCGATCTATCTGAGGTCCATTCTGGCTTCCGATGTGCTGCCGCTGGTTCAGCGGCTGGCCAAGGAGTAAGGCGAAGAATGGGGCAAGGTAGCGGGAACCACCCTCCGGATGCCCCGGCGACCTCACATGAAGTTCACTGCTTACTCTCAGCAGGGTGAACTCCGTAACTGAGCTGGCGACCTCCGGGCCGCTGTTGCTCGCGGCTGGAGTCGCCCTGCTGGCGGGCGCTGTTTCGTTCGCCTCACCGTGCGTGGTTCCGCTCGTTCCTGGTTACCTCGCGTACCTGGCGGCACTGGTCGGGGCCGACGCGCCCGCGGTCAGCGCCGACGAGGATCGCAAGAAGGGCCGGTTCGCGGTGGTCGGTGCCGCCGCGTTGTTCGTGCTCGGCTTCACAGTGGTGTTCGTCGCCGGGCTCGGCAGCCTGGTCTGGCTCGCCGACGCGGTCCTCGGCAACGAGGACCTGTTGCAGCGCATCGGCGGTGTGGTCACCATTGCCATGGGCCTGGTGTTCCTCGGCCTGATTCCCTGGCTGCAGCGGGACATCCGGGCACACCGGGTGCCGCGGGCCGGGCTGTTCGGCGCGCCGCTGCTGGGCGCGGTGTTCGGGCTCGGCTGGACGCCGTGCATCGGCCCGACGCTGTCCGGCGTGCTCGCGCTCGCGACGGCGACCGGAACCGCGGGCGCTCGCGGCTTCCTGCTGGTTCTCGTCTACTGCCTCGGCCTCGGGGTGCCGTTCGTGCTCATCGCGTTCGGCGCCCGCTGGGCCGTACGGGCCACCGACTGGCTGCGCCGCAACGGGCGGCGCGTGCAACTGTTCGGTGGGGGCCTGCTCATCGTGGTCGGCGTGCTGCTGGTGACCGGCCTGTGGGCCGACTTGGTCAGCTGGCTGCGCGACGCCCTGGTTACGGACACGGTGCTACCCCTATGACTGCTACCGAGACGACCACCGCCCCACCGCCGAAGTACCGCGATTCGCGGCTTCGGCGTGTTCTCGCCTTCGCGCGAAACACCTGGCGCGGTCTGACCTCGATGCGTACGGCGCTGATCCTGTTGTTCCTGCTCGCGCTCGCCGCGATGCCGGGAACGCTGCTGCCGCAACGCCCGCTCAACCCGCCCAAGACCGACCAGTACATCGCCAGCCACGGCTGGTGGGGCACGCTGCTGGACCGGCTCCAGTTCTTCAACGTCTACTCCAGCGTCTGGTTCTCGGCGATCTACCTGTTGCTGATGGTGTCGCTGGTCGGCTGCCTGTTGCCGCGGACCCTGGAGTACTACCGCTCGATGCGCGCCAAGCCGGTGCTCACCCCGCGCCGGTTGTCCCGGATGCCGCACTTCGAGCAGGCCCGCCTCGACCGGAGTTCCGACGAGGTCTTCGCGGCGGCCCGTGCACGGCTCAAGTACTGGCGCACCGTCGAGCGCGACGAGGAGGACGGCACCCGCTCCATCAGCGCCGAGCGTGGTTACCTGCGGGAGACGGGCAACCTGCTGTTCCACTTCTCCTTGCTGGGCCTGATCGTCTTCTTCGCGCTGGGGAAGTTGTACAGCTATGAGGGCCAGGTCATCGTGCAAGCCGACGGGTCGGAGTTCTGCAACTCCGGCATCCTCAACTACGACTCGTTCACACCCGGGCTACGGGTCGACGGCACGGACCTCGATCCGTTCTGCATCAAGGTCAACGACATGTACGCCGAGTACACCGCGGCCAACGAGCCGATCGCGTACCGGTCGCACATCCAGTACCAGTCCGGTGCGGACCTGCAGAACAACGTCTGGCAGCCGTACCTGCTCGAGGTCAACTCGCCGCTGCGCACCGCGGGCGACCGGGTCTACCTCCTCGGCTACGGGTACTCGCCGACGTTCACGGTGACCTGGCCGAACGGCCAGAAGCGCTCGCAGACCATCCAGTGGGCGACCACGGACACCACCACCGAACTGGGCGAGGGCGCCACCAAGTTCGACCCGCCGGGGATCACCGACCCGATGGTGCGGCGTACGAAGGAACTCGCGGTCACCGGACTGCTCGCGCCCACACCGCAGGTGCAGAACGGCATCCTCACCTCGATCGCGCCGGAGCTCAATCACCCGATGGTCGCGGTCGACGTGATGCAGGGCGACCTCGGTCTCGACTCGGGCCAGACCCAGTCGATCTTCTCGATCGACCAGACCATGGTGGACGACGGCCGGCTCAAGCGGGTCGCGCGGGAGAACCTCGCGGAGGGCCAGTCGATCACGCTCGCGGACGGCACGAAGATCAGTTTCGACGGCGTCCAGAAGTGGGTCTCCCTGCAGGTCTCGCATGACCCGACGCAGGTTTACGTGCTCGTCTGCGCGATCAGCATGCTGGTCGGACTCGGCGCGTCGCTGCTGATCAAGCGGCGTCGCGTGTGGATTCGGGTTACCCCTGCGGATGGGGGCGGAGACGGTACGGTGTTGCAGGTGGGCGGCTTGGCCCGGACCGATCAGGCGGGCTACGGCGAGGAATTCAATCGAATAGCGAACGAGCTCATCTCGGGCGAGAAGAGGAAGAAGTAGGCATGCTGGTGAACGAGACGTTGTCCCAGTACAGCGACTGGTCGTACACCTCGGCGACGGCGATCTACGTACTGGCGCTGGTGTTCTTCCTGATCGAGCAGGCCTTCGGCGCCAAGGGCCGGATAGCCGCGGAGCGGACCCGGGAACGCGCCCGGGAACTGGTCGGCGCCGGCGGTCCACCGGTGAGCGAGTCCGAGAGCGGCACCTCGTCCACGACCACCTCGACCGCTTCCGTGCCCGCGCGCGGCCGCTACGAGCGCATCGGGCGCATGGGCGTCGCGCTGATGGTCCTCGGCGCGCTGCTGCACTTCTCCGCGCTGACCCTGCGCGGGCTGGCGACGCATCGCCTCCCCTGGGGCAACATGTACGAATACATCATGGCGGTGACCTTCATCGCCGTGGTGGCCTGGCTGGTCGTGGTCAAGAAGTTCCCGGTGCGCCACCTGTCCGGCTTCATGCTGCTGCCGGTCGTGATCCTGATGTTCATCGGCGGCACCCTGCTCTACACGGTCGCCGCCCCGGTGCAGCCGGCGCTGCAGTCCTACTGGCTCGCGATCCACGTGACGGCCGCGATCATCGCTTCCGGCATCTTCATGATCCCGGGCGTGGCCAGCATCTTCTACCTGTTCCGCACCGCGCACGAGCGCAACCCGGAGAAGTTCGCGCGCTTCGCCCCCAAGCTGCCCCCGGCCGACGTGCTGGACCGGGTCGCCTACCGGGCGACCGTGCTGGCGTTCCCGCTGTTCACCTTCGGCGTGCTGTGCGGCGCGATCTGGGCCGAGTCGGCCTGGGGCCGGTTCTGGGGCTGGGACCCGAAGGAGACGACCGCTTTCATCGCGTGGGTGGTCTACGCCGCTTACCTGCACTCACGGCACACCGCGGGCTGGCGGGGCACCCGTGCGGCCGTGATCAACATCCTCGGGTTCGCCGTGATGGTGTTCAACCTGTTCTTCATCAACCTGGTCACCACGGGGCTGCATTCCTACGCCGGGGTCGGCTGATGACGGAACCCAGTAGACCCGATCCCTACTTCTCCGAGGAAAGCACCGACTCCACCCACTATCCGGCAGCACCACCGCCGCAGCGGTACGGCGGCCGGTATGACCCGGGCGCGCTGCCGCCGTTGCGGCCCGACCAGCCCTACCCGCCGCTGCCGCAGCCGGCCCGGCCGCAGCCGGGCACGGGCTCCGCCTACGGCCCGGTCCGCCCGCCCAAACGCACGCCGCGCTCCGGCTGGCGCAAGGCCGTCTATCTGGGTTCGGGAAAGCTGGTCAACCCGGGGGAAAGCCCGGCCGAGCGGTATCAGCGCGAACTCGTCCTGCGGGTCAACCAGCCGCTGCGGGGCTGCTTCAAGATCGCCATGCTGAGCCTCAAGGGCGGCGTGGGGAAGACCACGGTCACCACGATGCTCGGCTCGACCTTCGCCTCGCTGCGGGGCGACCGGGTCGTCGCGGTGGACGCGAACCCGGACCGCGGCACGCTGTCCCAGAAGATCCCGATCGAGACCACCGCGACGGTCCGGCATCTGCTGCGCGACGCGAACAGGATGACGCGGTACAGCGATGTGCGCGCGTACACCTCGCAGGGGACGAGCCGGCTGGAAATCCTTGCCAGCGAACAGGATCCCGCGGTCTCCGAGGCGTTTTCCGAGGCCGACTACCTGCGCGTGGTCACACTTCTGGAGCACTACTACAACATCGTGCTGACCGACTGCGGGACCGGTCTCATGCACTCGGCGATGAAGGGCGTGCTCGACACGGCCGACGCGCTGGTGGTCGTTTCCTCCTCGTCCGTGGACGGGGCGCGGAGCGCCTCGGCGACGGTCGACTGGCTGGAGGCGCACGGATACGGCGACCTGGTCAAACGCTCGGTCGCGGTGATCAACTCGGTGCGCCCGGGAGCGGGTGCGGTCGATCTGGACAAGCTGACCGCGCACTTCGCGGCGCGGGCCAGAGCGGTGTGCCGGATCCCGTTCGATCCGCATCTGGAGGAGGGCGCCGAGATCGAACTCGAGCGCCTCACCGAGGAAACCCGGCTTGCCCTGCTCGAACTGGCCGCCACGGTGGCCGAGGCCTTTCCGCTCAAGACACGCTGAGCGAGAGTGCCGCGGTGGCGCCGTTATGCGCCGTCGTCGTCCTTGCGGCGCTGCTGCTCGCTGAGGTGACGGAGAAAGTCCGGGTCGTCGTCCGGGGCCGGAACCGAACGGTGAGCGGAAACACCGACCCGCTCGGGGCCGAAGGCTCGCCATAACAGAACAGCGATGGTGAGCGCTCCGATCGCTGCGAGCAGGTAGATCATGCTCGCTCCTTCCGCGTGCCGCCGAACTGATTGACCCGAGGGTAGCTCGTTCGGGAGTTTTCCGGGGCCGGCGTCGCGGGCCCCGTCGTCCTGGTTCGACGGCGCGTGCGATCGGATGCTCCCGGGTGGAACCGCGGAGTTGTCGAACAGAACCTGGCCGTCAAGGTCACCTTAGGGGCGTCCGATGCCACCGGCAGTGGCGTCAGACACCCCTAAGGTGACCTTCAGGGCGGTCAGCGGGTGGGTTCGCTCGCGTCGGTCGTCAGTTCGGCGAGGAGCGCGTTCACCTCGGACTCCCGGAAGCGTCGGTGCCCACCGGGGGTCCGGATCGAACCGATCCGGCCGGCCGTCGCCCAGCGCGTGACGGTCTTGGGGTCAACACGGAACAGCGCGGCGACTTCACCGGGCGTGAGCAGCCGCCCTCCCACGGTCGAGGTCATTTTCCGCCTCCTTCACGACATCACTGCTATAACCGGGAAAGTCCCGGCTTCTTAACGTCGCAATCGTGGCATCTCACCCGGCGAGTACTCGAACGGTTGTGGAAGAGTAAAGGGGTAGTAAGGGACAAATCGCCCAACTGTGGATCTTGACTTCCGGCCCGGTTTCCCGGCACGTTCCCGGACGACCCCGCGGGCCTGGTCAGGGGGGCGCGTAACCTCGTGACCTGTGAGTACTTCGCACCTGGCCCGAGACCTGACGCTCTACCTTCTCGCCCGGCTGGGGATCGCCGTCGCCGTCGCGGCGGTACTCGCGTACGTCGGCGTCTACTGGCTGGTCGCGCTGGCGGCCGGAATCGTGGTCAGTCTGCCAGTGGGATTGCTCACTCTGCGCCGGCTCAACGCGCGGGTCACCGCGGGGCTCGCGGCCCGCAACGAGCATCGTGCCCGCGAGCGCGCCAAGCTGCGCGCGCAGCTGCGGGGCGAGGAATGACGGCCTGGGTACGGGAGGCGGTCCGCCGGCTCGAGGCCGACGCGAACCGCAGCGCGGACACCCACCTGCACGTCTTCCCGCTCCCGCCGGAGTGGGGCGTGGATCTTTACCTCAAGGACGAGTCGGTGCATCCCACCGGATCGCTCAAGCACCGGCTGGCCCGGTCGTTGCTGCTCTACGGCCTGGTCAACGGCCAGATCGGGCCGGACACCGTGCTCGTCGAGGCGTCCAGCGGCTCGACCGCGGTGTCGGAGGCCTACTTCGCGCGCATGCTCGGCCTGGAGTTCGTCACGGTGATCCCGCGCAAGACCAGCCGCGAGAAGATCGCCTTGATCGAGTTCTATGGCGGCAAATGTCACTTTGTCGATATTCCGGTCGAGATGTACGCCGAGGCCGAGCGCCTCGCGGCCGAATGCGGCGGTCACTATCTCGACCAGTTCACCTATGCCGAACGAGCCACCGACTGGCGGGGCAACAACAACATCGCGGAGTCGGTCTTCACCCAGCTGCGTGCCGAGCGATACCCGGAACCCGCGTGGATCGTGGTCGGCGCGGGCACCGGTGGGACCAGCGCG
>Ga0310811_10004316_pt1 | contig 17852 bp, 20 predicted proteins | sample YCmetagenome_FD_207642 | JGI IMG/M metagenome (GOLD analysis project Ga0310811, IMG submission 207642) | Soil microbial communities from experimental microcosm in Duke University, North Carolina, United States - YC | ecosystem: Engineered > Artificial ecosystem > Soil microcosm > Unclassified ...
AGCTCAAATCCTCCGCGAGCGCCGCTCGTCCCCGAGCGGCTGCCTGGGGGCTCGACCGAGCGTCAGGATACTAGGGCAAGTCGGCGCGCCGTGCATGGTTCTGTCGGGGCTACTTCTTGAGGGCGAGGACCAGCACGCCGGCCGCCACCAGCAGGATGCCCGTCCACTCGCGCACCGAGGGCCGCTCGTGCAGGAACACGAACGCGAAGACGGCCACCAGGACCAGGCTGAGCTTGTCGACGGGCGCCACCTTGGAAGCGTCGCCGATCTTCAGCGCCCGGAAGTAGCAGACCCAGGAGGCACCGGTCGCGAGGCCCGACAGCACGAGGAAGGTCCAGGTCTTCGGCGTGAGCTCGAGCGGGTTCGTCCACTTCCCGGTGGCGTAGACGAAGGCGGCGAGGACGCCCACGATGACGAACGTGCGCACCAGGGTGGCGAGATCGGAGTCGACACCCTCCAGCCCGACCTTCGCGAAGATCGCCGTGAGCGCCGCGAAGACGGCGGAGAGCAACGCCCAGTAGAACCAGCCGGCGAGGGTACTCATGGGGGTGTCAGCCGAGCTCCACACCATCGAAGACGTCGACGAGCCCTGTTTCCAGGGAGTACTCGGCGCCGACGACGAGGAGGCCGGCCTCCCGGATCAGTTGCTCCAGGACTTCGGAGCCGTGTCGAAGGTGATTGGCTGAAGCGCTGACGTTGGCGCGTACGGCATGCCGGAGGAGAGCGTCGAGGTCGTGCGCGAGCTCGGTCTTCAGCAGAGGCTCGACGGCTGGCCGGACCCGGTCAACGATCGAGCGCAGGTTCCGCGATTGCTGGACGGCCGGCTGTTGAAGCTCCTGAATGGTGGCCGTCACGGCGCCACATTGTGAGTGCCCCAGCACCACGACCAGCCGGGTGCCGAAGCGCGAGGCCGCGAACTCGACGCTACCGACCTGGGAGGGCGCGACGATGTTTCCGGCTACCCGTATGACGAACAGATCCCCGAGACCCTGGTCGAAGATGATCTCGGCCGGCACCCGGGAGTCCGAGCAGCCGAGGACGATCGCAAAGGGCTGCTGCTGCCGCGTGAGCTCGGCTCGGCGCGACTGGCCCAGAAGTCTCGTGCGGTCTTCCGTGTCGCTCGCAAAACGACGATTGCCCTCTTGGAGACGGTCGAGTGCTTCGCGAGCCGAGATCATCCTGGTGTTGCTCCTGTCCGTCAAGCGATTGGTCGTTCGGAAGCTCCCCGCGGGTACGAAGAGCACCAGGGCCATCGCCAGCGCCAGGCCCACCACGGCCAGCCACGCCGCGCCGCGAGGCTCTTCATCCGGGCCGTCATGCGCGCGTGCTCATCGCTTGTTCAGGAAGACGTGGGTCGCGCGCTCACCCGCGACGTGGCGCGTGCAGACGTAGCCCATGGCCCTCAGGTCGAGTCCGCTCAGCAGATGCTCGCCCGTGCCGAGCAGGACGGGACGGACGGCGAGGTGCATCTCGTCGATCAGGCCGGCCTGCAGGTACTGCCGGACGGTGGCGACACCGCCACCGACACGCACGTCCTTGTCGCCTGCGGCCGCCCGGGCCCGGTCCAGCGCGGCGTGGATGCCGGTGGTCACGAAGTGGAACTCGGTGCCGCCGGCCATCCGCAGCGGCTGGCGGGGGTGATGAGTGAGGACGAAGACCGGCGCGTGATACGGAGGCTCCTCACCCCACCAGCCCTTCCAGCTCTCGTCCGGCCAGGGCCCGCGGACCGGACCGAACATGTTCCGTCCGAGGATCCACGCCCCGACGCCGATGAAGCTCAGCTCGGCCATCTCGTTGTCGATGCCCGTCTCGCCGTCCGCCTCGCCGTGCATGCGCCGCCACACGCGCGTGTGGAAGAAGAAATCCATGAGGTCGGGCCCGTTGACGCCCAGCGGATGCTCGAGGTCCTGGCGCGGTCCGGCGCCGTACCCGTCGAGGGACAGCGCGAAGCTCAGGACGCGAAGCTTCGACATGATGTCGATGATACCGGGCGCGTGCCGTCCCGGCGAGCGGCGCGCGTCAGCCGGGCCTGTCGTCTTTCCGGGGCTCGCGGCATCGCGCCGGGCTCACGCGACGCCGCCCCGCACCGCCGAGTCCCGCGCCGTGAGCGCGATCGAGCCGGACGTCGGGGCCAGGCGCGACTGCAGGCGCAGCCGGATGGCTTCGCGGGCCTCAGCACTCACGGAGGCCAGGTAGGTCGGGGCGGAACCGGTCCCGCCCAGGAACATCCCGGCCGATGCGATCGGCCAGATCGTCTCGCGTGCACTCGACGGCGGTTCTCTCCGGGAGACGGATGCCCCGGGGCATACCGCTCGGCTGGCCGCAGGCCGTAGATGCACAGGTAGTCGGCGTTGCCATAGCTGTCTCGACCGTAGCCCTGGACCTCGGCAAGCTCGAGCACCGCATTGCGCCTGGCGCCAAGGAGCAGCAGCTCACGGTCGTACTTCATCGGCGGCCGCCGGCGTACGGAGGCGGATCCGCTCAGCGCATGAGGCTCGGCAGCCAGAGCGACAGCCAGGGGACCGCGACCAGGATGGCCAGCCGGACGACGTCGGCCCACATGAACGGCAGCACGCCGCTGAAGACGGTGCCGGTGCTGACCTCGGGGAGCAGGGTCTTCAGCACGAACATGTTCATGCCCACCGGCGGGCTGATGAGGCCGATCTCCACCACGCACACGATGATGATGCCAAACCACACGGGGTCGAAGCCGAGGTGGACGATCACGGGGAAGAAGACCGGGATGGTGAGGAGGATCATCGACAGCTCTTCCATGGCGGTGCCCAGGACGACGTAGATGGCGCAGATGGCCATCACCACCATGGTGGGGCTCAGGTTGAAGCGCGTGACGAAGTTCTTCAGATCGGCCGGCATCGTCGTGATGTTGATGAACTCGGCGAAGATGAGCGCGCCGATGAGGATCATGAACAGCATCGCGGTGGTGCGGGCGCTCTCCAGCAGCGCGGCGTAGAGCGTCTGCCAGGTGAGGGCGCGCCGCGCCAGCGCGAAGATCATCGCGCCGAAGGCGCCCATGGCCGCGCCCTCGGTGGCGGTGAACAGCCCGCCGTAGATCCCCCCCATGACGAACAGGAACAGCGCGGCCACCGCCCACACGTCCTTGAGTGCCCGCAGGCGCTCCCCCCAGCTCGAGCGCTCGCCGGGCGGGCCGGAGGCCGGATCGCGCCAGGTCATGTACTGCACGGCGCCGCACAGCAGGATGGCGCCGAGGATGCCGGGGATGATGCCGGCCGCGAACAGCTTGCCGATGTTGGTCTCGGTGAAGATGCCGTAGATCACCATGATGGTGGACGGCGGGATCATGATGCCGAGCGTGCCACCGCCGGCCACCACGCCGGCGGCGAGCCGGTCGGAGTAGCCGAACCTCTTCATCGACGGGTAGGCGACCTTGGCGAACGTCGCCGCCGTGGCGATGGACGAGCCGCAGATGCCGCCGAAGCCGGCCGAGGCCCAGATGGTCGCCATCGCCAGGCCGCCGCGCAGGTGGCCGATGAAGGCGTAGGCGGCCCGGAACAGCTCCTGGGACATGCCGGCCCGGGTGACGAAGTTGCCCATCAGGATGAACAGCGGCACGACCGACAGCGTGTAGTTGCGCCCCGTCTCGTAGAGCTTCGTCTGGGTCATCGCGAAGGCGACCGTGAAGTTCCAGTCGCGCATGTAGGCGTAGCCGAGCAGGCCGACGATCGCCATCGAGAAGGAGATGGGCACGCGCAGGCAGCAGATCAGCATCATCACGGTGAGACCGACGAGGCCCTCGATCAACGGCGCTCCCCGACTTTGTAGAGATGGATCAGGCCGGCCAGGCCCAGCGTTCCGGCCATGAAGTAGACGAAGGGCCCGTAGAGGATGCGCAGGACGTCGGTCGCATCACGGTAGGCCCAGATGGTGTTGGCCTTGCGCCAGACGAGCCAGGCCAGCAGCAGCATGAAGACGCCGTTGGCGGTCTGCACCCAGCGCTCGAGACGACGCTGGCCCCGGCTCCCGAGCAGCCGGTCGATGAAGTCCATCACCGCATGCTCGTCGGTGAACGACACGAGCGGCAGGCCGGCGAAGATGAGCACGACCAGCATCAGCTCGGTGATCTCGAAGGCGCCGCGGAGCGGGCGGCTGAAGACGTAGCGGGCGACGACGTCCACGACGGTGATGAGCATCATGGCCATCAGGATCGCGGCCGCGGCGGCGCCGAGCAGGAGCTCGACGCGCCGCTTCCACGCCGGGACGGGCGCGCTCACCGGCCGGCGGCGACCTTCTTCAGCTCCTCCCGGAACTCGGCCAGGATCTTGGCGGCGTCCACGCCCTTGGCGCTGGCGTTCTTGATCCACTCGTCCACGATCGGCGCCGAGCGCTTCTTCACCTCGGCGGCCAGCTCGGGATTGGCGTTGACGATCTTCACGCCGGACTTCTTGAGCGCATCGAGGCCCTTCTGATCGGCCTCGTCCCACGAGGCGCCGGCCAGCCGGGCGATGTGCTCACCGGAGATCTTCTCGATCGCCTCCTGGTCCTGCTTCGGCAGCTTGTTCCACTTGTCCTCGTTCATGAAGAAGCCGAAGGCCGAGCTGTACATGCCGCCGGGGAAGAGCGTGGCCTGCTCGACCACCGTCTCCAGCTTGAACGAGATGATCGACTCCAGCGGGAAGAACACGCCGTCGGCCACGCCGGACTTGAGCAGCTCGTAGGATTCGGGCGCGGGCTTCACGAACGCCGAGGCGCCCAGCGCCTTGGCCACCGCCTCGGCGACGCCGCCGCCGGTGCGGATCTTCAGTCCCTGCACGTCGCCGATGACGTTGACGGGGCGCTTGGTGAACATCTGCCCCGGGCCGTGGGTGAACACGCCGAGCAGCTTCACACCGCGGTACTCGCCGGCCTTCTGGAAGTACTTCCAGTGGATGCGGGAGTAGGCGACGGAGTTGACGAGCGCGGTGTCGCCGGCGCCGGGCAGCTCGGCCATCAGCGGCAGGATGTGCCGGGCCGGCGTGTAGCTGGCGGTGACGAACGAGAGATCGACCAGGCCGTCGCGCACCGCATCGAAGGTGCCGGGCGGAGCCGAGGGGTGCTTGGGCAGCATCGTGAACTTCACGCGCCCGCTCGTTGCCTTCTCGACCTCCGTCGCCCAGCCCTGCAGGACGTTGGCGGTGAGATGGTGCTGGGGCGAGACCCACGACGACATCGTCAGGGTGGTCTGGGCCGCGGCGGGCTGCCCAGCCAGGGTCAGGCTCAGACTGAGCAGCACAATCCCCAGGATGCTCGTCACCTTGCGCATGCGTCCTCCATTCGATCGACCGATGACGAACGATCGACCGGATCACGATCCGACAGTGGCCGGTAGTCTATCAGCCGCTGGCCCGCCGCCAGCCCTCGATCGCCCGCGTCACGTCAGCCGGGGTCGGATGGCTCGCCTCGACGGCGGCGATGGCGCGCGCGGCATCGCCGGGGCCCGGCACCAGGTCGCTGACCGGCACGCGCACGTCGTAGGCCGAACCAGCGCCGACCGGCAGGATGGCGTCGGAGGGCAACGCGATGGACCAGCGATGCACGAGGATCATCTCGTACACTCTTCGGTAGACGTCGGGGTCGTACGGGCGATCGTCGCCGGCCACCTCCCGCCACAGCGCGCGCAGCACTGCCGGCGGCGCGTCCTCCCGCTCGCGCGGGTGGCGGGGCTCGCGGGCGCGTCGCTCGCGCTCGGCCTCCAGGTGCGCGCGCAGCGCGCGCGAGGGCACCGGGATCACGAAGCGCGTGGCCGGGGTTGCGAGGAGGGCCTCGGCGCTGTCGGCCTCCCGGCGCGCCAGCTCGATCAGGCGGTTGCCGATGAACGGTGTCTCGCCGATCAGCAGTGCGGCGGGCGGTTCGGCATCGTGCCAGCCTCGTACCGCCTCGCGCGCCCAGCGCCCCACGGCCAGGCGGATCACTCCGTGCGTGACGCCATCGATGAGCGGATAGCGCTGGCCGGCCGGGCTCGCCTCGAATACCGGCCGGGCCACGTCCCACTGCAGGAGATGGATCGCGCGGCCCCGGGCGTGGGCGAGGTGAGCGAGCTCCCGGATGAGGAGGCTCTTGCCGGTGCCGGGCAGGCCCGCGAAGAAGACCAGGCGCGCCTCGCGGGCCAGCGTGGTCAGCGTGCCGAACAGCGGCGAGCCCTCGTCGAGCAGCATCCGCCGATTCTAGCCGCGTTTGACCCTCGCACCCCGCGGCAGTAGCCTCGCCCTGAGATCGTGCACCTTCGGCGAATCCTCGGTGCGATGGCCTGGATCGGCGTCGCCGCGCTCACCGCGGCGTGCTCGATGACCCCGACCGCCACGGCGCGCTCGACGATCGAGCAGCGTCTGCTGTCGCGCTCGCTGGAGCGCGCGCTCGCCCGGCTCGACGTCAGCGCCCTCGGCGGCAAGCGCGTCTTCGTCGAGCTGGACGGGCTGACGTCCGATCAGGTCTACGCCCGTGCGCTCGTGAGGGCCGAGCTGCGCCAGCGGGGCGTGCTCGTGGTGGGCGACGCCTCCGAGGCCGAGGCGCGCATCCAGATCATCGCCTCGGGACTGGGCGTGGACCAGGGCGAGACGCTCATCGGCATCCCCGCGACGACCGTGCCGGTGCTGAGCCTCTCCATCCCCGAGATCGCGCTCTTCAAGTTCGTCCGCCACCAGGGGCTGACCGAGATGAAGGTCTACGCCTACGACCGTGACGGCCGACCGCTGGACCCGGCGGCGAGCACGCGGGGACAGTCGCGGTACTGGCAGTTCACGATCCTGGTCCTCATCAAGTTCACGCACGACGACCTCGACGACACGGCGCCCTCGCCGGCCGGGCCGTCCCCGTGAGTTTGACTTGTCCGCGGTCGCATCGATAGAATCGGCAGAACGCATGACGACCACCGAGCGCCGCCGGGATCCCCGGGTAGCCGTCCAGCTTCCGCTCCGGTTCACCTTCGCCGGCAAGACGATCGATACGCGCATCGTCGACCTGTCGCGGGCCGGCATCCGCTTCCACACGCCCCAGCCCCTGCCGGTCATGAGCCGCATGCAGATGACCCTGGAGCTACCCGAGGGCAAGGGCGCCACGCGCATCACCATCGTGGGCGTGGTCGTGCGCTGCGAGGAGGTCCGGGGCCGGCGCGGCTCGCCCTTCGACGCGGCGATCTTCTTCGAGGACATCTCGCCCAGCTCGGCCCGCAGCCGCCTGAACGCGTTCGTCGGCGCCCACACCGCTCCCGCGTAGCGCCGGGGCCTCGGGCCGCCCGGCCCGCGCCTTGACACCGTCTGGCCGCCCGCCTACGCTCCTGCTCTCGGAGGGCGGCGACGAACAGTCTCCGGCGGATAACGCGCAGCACCGTGGTGGTCGTGGGCGCCATCGCCGCCCTCGTGATCGTGACCATGGCGCTGCTGGCGAGCGTCGTGGCGCCGCAGGCCCCCGACGAGCAGAACTTCGATCTCATCGAGGCCCGGCCCGGCGTTCACGCCTTCTTCGGCACCGATCGCTTCGGGCGCGACGTGCTGAGCCGCGTGATCTACGGCGCCCGCGTCTCGCTCTACGTGGCGGTGACCTCGATTGCCGTCGCCATGGCGGTGGGCGGCACGCTCGGGCTGGTGGCGGGCTACGCCGGCGGGATGTGGGACAACGCCATCAACCGGGTGATGGACGTCTTCTTCAGCATCCCGGCGCTGCTGCTCGCGGTGGGGGTGGCGGCCATGCGCGGTCCCGGCGTGAACAGCGCCGTCGTGGCCATCGCCATCGTCTACACGCCGCTGTTCGCGCGCGTCATGCGCGGGCCGGTGCTGGCCGAGCGGGAGAAGGAATACATCGAGGCGGTGCGGGCGCTGGGCGCGTCCCGGCTGGTGGTGGCGCTCAAGCATCTGCTGCCGAACGTGCTGTCGCCGTTCGTGGTGCAGGGCACCGTCGCCTTCTCGCAGGCCATCCTCATCGAGGCCTCGCTGAGCTACCTCGGACTGTCGGCGCAGCCACCCACGCCGTCGTGGGGCAACATGCTGAACGAGGGACGCACCTATCTGGAGACCGCGCCGTGGATCTCGGTGTTCCCGGGCGTCGCGATCATGATCGCCGTGCTGGCGTTCAACCTGATCGGTGACGGGCTCCGCGACATTCTCGACCCGAACGCCTCCTGAGGAGACCATCATGAGCACGCTGACTCGCCGCCAACTGCTGAAGGCTGCCGGCCTCACCGCGGGCGCCGCCGTCGTCCTCCCCGGCCGGGCCTCGGCCCAGGCCAAGCCCGGCACGTTCGTCACCGCCCAGACCTCGGAGGCGACCGGCCTCGACCCCCAGCTGGTGCCGGCGCTCTCGCGCAGCCGGCGCTCCCCGCTCACCTACAACCAGCTCGTTCGCTTCGAGCCGGACATGACGCCGGTGCCGGAGCTGGCCGAGTCGTGGACGACCAGCGCCGACGGGCTGACGTGGACGTTCAAGCTGCGCCAGGGCGTGAAGTTCCACGACGGCCAGGAACTCACCTCGGCCGACGTGAAGTTCACGTTCGACCGGCTCCTGGAGAAGTCTGCCTCCGGCAAGGCCGACTTCAACGCGCTCGACAAGGTGGAGCCGGCCGGCAAGTACAGCGTGAAGTTCATCACCAAGGAGCCGTTCGCGGCCCTGGTGGCCTCCCTGGGCGGCTTCTTCGGCTTCATCATCAGCGAGGCCGGCGTGAAGAAGCACGGCGGCGACCTGAACAAGGGCGCGCTCGGCACCGGTCCCTACATCCTGGACGACTGGAAGGTCGAGCAGCAGATGGTCTTCAAGAAGAACCCGAGCTACTTCAAGAAGGACGTGCCCCACGTCGATCAGCTCATCGTGCGCGTCATCCCCGACGAGGCCAACATCGTCGCCGCGCTGCGCACGGGCCAGATCCACCACGCCTTCATCGAGGACAACAAGAACTACAACCTCCTCAAGGAGGAGAAGACGCTCACCGGCTACCGCTCGTCGCGCCTGGGCTACGACTACCTGAACATGAGTGCCAACCGCGGGCCGCTGGGCGACGTGCGGGTGCGTCAGGCCATCTCGTGGGCGATCGATCGGGCCCAGGTGATGCGCGTGGCCACCGCCGGCTTCGGCCGCCTCACCGCGCCGGCCACCGCGCCGATGAAGCAGTGGCAGCTGCCCGAGGAGCAGTGGATGAAGTACTACAAGCCCGACGTGGAGAAGGCCAAGAAGCTCATGGCCGAGGCCGGCCACGCCAGCGGCTTCACCGTGAAGTGCATGGTGATCCCGACCTTCCCCACGATGGTGTCGGGGGCGCCGGTCATCGCCCAGCAGCTCAAGCGCATCGGCATCACCATGGAGATCGAGAACGTCGAGTACGCGATCTGGATCAAGCGCTGGATCGCCCACGACTTCGACATGACGCTGAACAGCACGCCCGGCTACGCCGATCCCGACACCGCCTTCTTCCGCGCGCTGCACTCCACCAAGGGCCAGAACTGGAACTCGTGGAGCGTGCCGGCCCTGGACGCGATGCTCGACGAGGGACGCCGCACGATGGATCCCAAGAAGCGCAAGGAGATCTACGACAAGGTGCAGATCGCGATCCTCGAGAACGTGCCGCACCTGTGGCTGTACTCGGCGGATCTCATCGACTTCACGCAGGCCGGCGTGAAGGGCTTCCGCCAGCATCCCACCGCGCTGCTCTACGGCCTGGAGGGCGTGTCGGTCTGACGCGTGGGGCGCTACGTCGTCGTTCGCCTCTACTCGATGGCCCTCACCCTGGTGGGGGTGTCGGTGATCGTGTTCCTGATGCTGCGCCTGGTGCCCGGCACCGTGGTCGAGCAGATGATCGGCGCCGACGCCGTCGTCAGCCCGGCCATGGTCGCCGAGCTCAAGCGCTTCTTCGGCCTGGACCAGCCGTGGTGGCGACAGTACGCGATCTGGGTCGGCAGCCTCGCCCACGGCGACCTCGGCACCTCCTGGCGCACGGGCAAGCCGGTGATCGCGCTCATCATGGAGCGGCTGCCGGTGACGCTCGAGCTCACGGGGCTGGCCGTGGCCTTCTCGCTCCTGCTCGGCATCCCCGCCGGGATCGTCTCGGCCACGCGGCGCGACGGCGCGGTCGACAACGTCACGCGTGTGGGCACCCTGCTGGGGCTGTCGGTCCCGGTCTTCTGGCAGGGGACGATGCTGATCCTCTTCTTCTCCATCTATCTGCGCTGGATGCCGCCGGTGGTCTGGGTCGACTTCTTCACGGATCCCCGGCGCAACCTCACGATCATGGCGCTGCCCGCGCTCTGCCTGGGCACGGCCAGCGCCGCCAACATCGCGCGCATCACGCGCTCGTGCCTGCTCGACGTGCTGCGCTCGGAGTACATCCGCACCGCCGCCGCCAAGGGGTTGACCCATCGCCTCGTCGTGCTCAAGCACGCCCTGAAGAACGCGCTGATCCCCATCGTCACGGTGGCCGGCCTGCAGATGGGGATCCTGCTGGGTGGCACCGTCGTCGTCGAGGAGGTCTTCACCCTGCCGGGCGTGGGCCGGCTCGTGCTGTGGTCGATCTACCAGCGGGACTATCCGCTCACGCAATCGACGATCCTCTTCATCGCGGTGATGTTCATGGCCATCAACCTGGCCGTGGACGTCCTCTACGGCTATCTCGATCCTCGCATCCGCTACAGCGCCTGAGCGTGCGCTCGCGGCCCCGGGAGGCAACATGAAGGCATCGGTGCTCTACGAGCAGGGCAAGCCCCTCGGCGTCGAGGAGCTCGAGCTGGAGGCCCCGCGCACCGGCGAGGTGCTGGTGCGCATGGTGGCCAGCGGCGTCTGTCACTCCTGCCTGCACGCCGCCGACGGCTCGTGGCAGGGCGTGCCGGTGCCGATCGTGCTCGGCGACGAGGGCGCCGGCGTGGTCGAGGCGCTCGGCCCTGGCGTCACCGAGCTCGCGGTCGGCGATCCCGTCATCCTGTCATGGGCGCCGACGTGCGGGCGCTGCCACTACTGCGTGATCGGCCGCCCCAACCTGTGCGAGCGGCGCCAGCCCGGCCGCGGCGTGCTGCCCGACGGCACCACGCGCATGTCGCTGCGCGGCCGCCCCGTCCATCACTACGGCCACGTCGCGACGTACGCCTCCCGCACGGTCGTGCACGAGTCATGTGCGATCCGCATCGACTCGAACATGCCGCTCGATCTCGCCGCACTCGTCGGCTGCTCGGTGATGACGGGGGTGGGCGCGGTGATCAACTCGGCGGCGGTGCCGCCGGGCGCCAGCATGGCGGTGTTCGGCGTGGGCGGCGTGGGCCTCAACGTGGTGCAGGGCGGGGCGCTGGTGGCCGCGCATCCGATCATCGCGGTCGACGTCAAGGCCGCCAAGCTGGAGCATGCGCGGGGGCTGGGCGCCAGCCACGCCGTCGACGCCTCCCGCGAGGACGCGGTCGCCGCCATCCGCCGCATCACGGGGCGGGGCGCCGACTACACCTTCGTGGCGGTCGGCAACACCCAGGCGGTCAGCCAGGCCGTGGAGGCGCTGGCACCGGGCGGCACCTGCGTGCTCATCGGCGTGCCGGAGACCGGCGCCACGGTGCCGATGGACGTGCGGCCGCTGGTGACGGGCGAGCGCGTCATCCGCGGCAGCAGCTACGGCGGCGCCCGCACGCGCGAGGATCTCCCGCGCCTGGTGAATCTCTACCTGGCCGGCAAGCTCAAGATCGACCAGCTCGTCACGCGCCGCTACGGTCTGGACGAGGCCAACGAGGCGTTTCGGGCGCTGGCCGCCGGCGAGCTGGCGCGCGGCCTCATCGTCTTCTAGGCCGGAGCGTGGCGATGCGGGAGATCGTGTTCGCGCTGGAGTTCAGGGGACGCGGTGAGGCGGTGCCGGGGGAGCCGGGCAAGCGCCGGGCACGCAGCACGGCGCCGAGCCAGACCCTGTCGGCGGTGCTGAGCCCGGTGGGCGTGCGTGCCGGCGTCGCAGCGGTGGCGGGTGAGAGCGCCGCGCTGGAGTCGCGCGTCGAGCGGTTTGCCGACGGCTCCTTCGTCGAGGACGGCACCATCACCTACGGCTCGGCGGGACGCATCACCTTCGAGACCCTCGGGCGCGGCTGGGTGGGACCGGCCCCGCTCGACGGCTGGGTCGTCGGCGGCATCGTGTGGAAGATCACGGGGGGTGACGGCGTCTTCGCCGGAGCGCAGGGGCTCATCACCTCGAACTTCACGGTGAACGCCGGCGGTGAGGTGATCGACGACCAGGTGGTGCGACTGTACCTGCCCTGAACGGCCCCGATTTCTCCGCAGCTCGGTCTGCGCCCACGCCGAGATCTGCGTACACTCGGGCGGATGATCGCCGTCCGCCACGTCGGCAAGCGCTACGGCGCCACGGTCGCCCTCGACGACGTCTCGCTCGACGTCGCGCCCGGCACGATCCACGTGCTGCTCGGCTCCAGCGGCTCCGGCAAGTCCACCCTCCTGCGCGTCATCCTCGGCCTGGTCGCGGCCGATCACGGTGAGGTGCTGGTCGAGGGCGCGCCCGTCACGCCGGCCCGGCGCGCCCACCTGATCGGCCGGGTCGGCTACGTGGTGCAGGAGGGCGGGCTCTATCCCCACCTCACCGTCGGCGGCAACGTGCGCCTGCCCGCCGAGGCGCGCGGCCGGCCGCCGCGCGAGCTCGAGACCCGCGTGCGGGAGCTGGCCGCGCTGGTCGGCTTCGACGAGGCGATGCTGCAGCGGTATCCGGCCGAGCTGAGCGGCGGCCAGCGCCAGCGCGTGGGCCTCATGCGGGCGCTGGTGCTCGACCCGCCGCTGCTGCTGCTGGACGAGCCGCTCGGCGCGCTCGACCCGATCGTGCGCGCCGACCTGCAGGCCGAGCTGCACCGCCTGTTCGGGCGGCTCAACAAGACGGTGCTGCTGGTCACGCACGACGTGCGCGAGACGGTGCTGCTGGGCTCGACGATCACCCTGCTGCGGGCCGGCCGCGTCGTCCAGCAGGGCACCTTCGCCGACCTGGCCCGCACGCCGGCCGAGCCGTTCGTCACCGAGTTCCTGCGCGCGCAGACGCCGCCGCCCGAGCTGCGCGCGTACCTGTGAGGCGCCTCGCCCTCGCGCTGCTGGTCCTCGGAGTCACCATCGCACCGGCGCTGGCCGACGACGTCGTGCGCGTCGGCTCGAAGTCGTTCACCGAGAGCTACGTGCTGGCGGAGATCGCCGCCCAGGCGATCGAGAGCGCGGGCGGGCCGCGCGTGGAGCGACGGGTAGGGCTGGGCGGCACCGGCATCGCCTATCGCGCCGTCGCCCACGGCAGCGTGGACTTCTACCCCGAGTACACGGGTACGATCAGCCGCGCCATCCTCAAGGACGCCGGCATCGAGTCGGTGGCGGCGATCCGCCAGGGGCTCCGCCCGCTGGGGCTCACGATCAGCGATCCGCTCGGCTTCGAGAACACCTATGCGCTGGCCGTGCGCGCCGACCTCTCGGCGCGCCACGGGATCACGCGCATCAGTGACCTGGTCGCGCATCCCGAGCTGCGCGGCGCCTTCACCTCGGGCTTCCTCGAGCGCGACGATGGCTGGCCAGGGCTGCGCCGGCACTACGGCCTGGCGCTGGCCAGCGTGCGCACCATCGAGCACGCGCTCGCCTACCAGGCGCTGACCAGCGGCAGCGTGGACGTCATCGACGTCTTCTCGACCGACGGGCGGCTCACCCAGCCCGGCATCGTCGTGCTACGCGACGATCGCCGCTTCTTCCCGGACTACGCAGCCGTGCTGCTGGCCCGGACCGACTTCGTCACGACGCACCCGCACGCGTGGGCGGCGCTCACGCATGCGCTGGTGGGTCGCATCGACGGCCCGGCGATGATCCGCCTCAACGCGCTCGCCGATTTGCAGCGGCGCAGCGCCCGGCAGGTGGCCGCATGGTTCCTGGGCCGCGAGGTCACCGATGCCGAGGAACGCGCGCGACTGGCCCGCGAGCTCGGCACGCTCACGCTCGAGCACCTCGGGCTGGTGGTCGCCGCGCTCTCGCTGGCCGTGCTGGTCGGGCTGCCGCTCGGCATCCTGGCCGCGCGCTCGCCCGTGGCCGGCCAGGCCGAGCTCATGGCCGTCGGCGTGCTACAGACGATCCCCGCACTGGCGCTGCTCTGCTTCATGATCCCGCTGCTCGGCATCGGTACCGTGCCGGCGCTGGTGGCCCTGTTCCTCTATGCGCTGCTGCCGATCGTGCGCGGCACGTACACGGGCCTGGCCACGCTCGATCGCCAGCTCCTCGAGATCGCCGATGTCCTCGGCGTGGAGGGCTGGCGGCGCCTCGCGCGTCTGGAGCTGCCGCTGGCCTCGGTGAGCGTGCTGGCCGGGATCAAGACCGCGGCGATCTGGACCGTCGGCACCGCGACCCTGGCGGCCTTCATCGGCGGCGGCGGCTACGGCACCCTGATCGTGCGCGGCCTGGCGCTCGACGACGCGCGCACGATCCTGGCGGGCGCGGTGCCGGCCGCACTGATGGCGCTGCTCTTCCACCTGCTCTTCGAGCTGATCGACCGCTGGCTGGTACCCCACGGCCTGCGGCTGGTGACCGCGCGGCCGCGCTGATTCCTGGCGGCGGTGCGCGCGACCTAGACGGCGGCGGGGAGCGATGGGAGGCCGGTCGGCTCCAGCAGCAGGTTGAGGCGCTGGCAGAGATCGATGACCTCCCCCGCGTGGCCGGGAAACCACGCATGGATCCACTCCGGGCGCTCGAAGAACGCCAGCGGGGGCCGTCCGGTGCGGCGGATCGAGCCGCGGCGTACCAGCCCGCTGGCGTTGATGAAGCTGACCTCGTCGAGGATGCGGCCGGGCGCGGCGAAGCCGACCGCGATCGGGCACAGCGCGCGGATCGCGGGCAGCGAGGCCTCCACGCCGCGCAGGCAGAACGCCTGCGTGCGCGCGCGCAGCGCCGGCGAGAGCGCCTCCAGCACCCGGCGCAGCGTGATCCCGGAGAAGATCGTGTCGTCGACGACGGCCAGCGAGACCGCCGACTCGGCGTCTGCGTCGGCGAGCTGGCCCGCCAGCGACACGCCGTCGGGGCTCACGACCGCGTAGCCGCCGCGGCCGTCCTCCTCGCGCGTGAGGTCGACGCGCCGGATCGTGGGGAACCAGCCGGCGCGCGCGTGGAGCTGACGGGCCACGCGCTCGCCGGCCCGGGCGATGCCGATCGCCAGCGCGAACGGCGCCCGCGGGCGCGCCACCAGCGCGTCGATCTGCTCGGCCAGGGTCAGCACCCTCACGTGCGGACCGGCGCCCCGCACCAGTGCCATCAGCGCGCGAGCGAGGACGTCGGCCGATGAGTCAGGGCCGTGCTCGGCGCGCACCTCGTCGGTGAGGTCGTCGTGGACGTAGAAGCGCTCCGGGGTTGGCGTGGCGCTCACGGCTCAGGCGGCGTGCGTCACCGGGGCTGTGGCCGCGGCCGCGGTGGGCGCGGCCAGCGCGAGCGCGAACCGCTGCCCCGCGTCCGTGTACCAGTGATCGAGCCGCAGCCCGGCCGCGCCCAGCATGGCTCGCACCGTGGGGCGCGTGAACTTGTAGGAGCTCTCGGTCCAGATGCTCTCGCCGGCCTCGAAGCCCACGGTGAGGTCGATGGCGCGGATGCGCACGGTCTGCGCACGATCGCTGATCAGGTGCATCTCGATGCGGTCCTCGGCCACGTTGTAGAACGCGTGATGCCGGAACCGCTCGGGCACGAAGTCGCCGCCGAGTGCTCCGTTGACGACGCGCAGTACGTTGCGGTTGAAGGCCGCCGTGACGCCGGCGGCATCGTTGTAGGCCGCCTCCAGGACCGCGACGTCCTTCACCAGGTCCACCCCGAGCAGCAACCGATCGCCACGGCGCAGGAGCTGGCGGATCTGCACCAGCAGCGCCTGGCGCTCCGGCGCGTCGAGGTTGCCGATGGTGCTGCCGAGGAAGAGCACGAGGCGGCGTCCGCTCGGCACCGGCACGTGGACCAGGTGCCGCTCGAAGTCGCCGACGACCGCGTGCACCTGCAGCGCGGGGTCCTCGTCGATGAGCCGCTCGGCCGAGGCCGCAACGGTCGTGTGATCGACCTCCACCGGCGTGTAGCGCAGCGGCGCCCCGCCCCGCGCCTGCAGCAGGCGCCGCGTCTTGAGCGAGAAGCCGGAGCCGAGCTCGACCACGTCGCGCGGCGCGAGATCGCGCATCAGGGCGGGGGCCAGGCCGCTGAGCAGTCCCTCCTCGACGCGGGTGGGGTAGTACTCGGGCAGGCGGGTGATCTCCTCGAAGAGCCGTGAGCCCTCCGCGTCGTAGAAGTACTTCGGCGGCAGCGAGCGCGGACGCGAGCCGAGGCCACGCAGCACGTCCTCGGCCATGGCCTTGGCCCGCGTGTGGGCATCGGCATGGATGTCGACCCGATAGCGCACGATCGGCTCCTTGCTCCCGCTTGGGTCAGCGAACAGCGCCGATCAGGCGTCGTCCGCCAGGCGGATCCCCGAGAACTGCCAGCGGGCGTCGGGTGGGAAGAAGTTGCGGTAGCTGGCGCGTATGTGCGAGCGCGGCGTGACGCAGGAGCCGCCGCGCAGCACCATCTGGCTCACCATGAACTTGCCGTTGTACTCGCCGACTGCGCCCGGCACCGGCCGATACCCCGGGTACGGCGCGTAGGCACTCTGCGTCCACTCCCACACGTCGCCGAACATCTGCCGGGGCCCGTCGTCTCCGGAGGATGCCGGCTGCGGATGGAAGAGGCCGTCGTCCTGGAAGTTGCCGCGGACCGGCAGCGCCGTGGCCGCGTGCTCCCACTCCTGCTCGGTCGGCAGCCGCCGGCCGCACCAGCGCGCGTAGGCGTCGGCCTCGAAGTAGCTGACGTGCGTGACCGGCGCGTGCAGGTCGAGCGGGAGGAAGCCGCTCAGGGTCTGCATGAACCACGAGCTGTCCACGCGCTCCCAGTAGAGCGGCGCGCACCAGCCGCGCTCCTGCACGGTGCGCCAGCCCTCCGAGAGCCACGGTGCGGCGTCGCGATAGCCACCGGCGTCGACGAACTCGAGAAACTCGCGGTTCGTGATCGGCCGATCGGCCAGCCGGAATGGACGCAGGTAGACGGTGTGACGCGGACCCTCGTTGTCGAACGCGAAGCCGACACCGTCGTGGCCAATGGCCGCCAGGCCGCCGGCATGCTCGGTCCAGCCCAGCGGAGCGGTCGCACCAATGGAGGGTGGCGCGATCGCGTGATAGGCCGGGTGCAACGGATTCACCGCGAGGTTGTACTTGATGTCCGTGAGGATCAGCTCCTGGTGTTGCTGCTCGTGATTGAGGCCCAGCTCGAGCAGGGGAACCAGCGCCTCCAGCCGCGCCTCGTCGAGCTGCTCGATCAGCGCCGCCATGCCACGGTTTACCCAGACCCGGTAGTCCAGGACCTCCGCGACGGTGGGGCGCGATAGGTGACCACGGTCCGGACGCGAGAACTGGGGGCCGACGCCGTTGTAATACGAGTTGAACAGGACCCGATACGCGGGATCGCGTGGGGCATAGCCGGGCAGGTGCGGGGCCAGCAGGAACGTCTCGAAAAACCAGGAGACGTGGGCCAGGTGCCACTTGGTCGGACTGACGTCGGGCATGGCCTGGATCACGTGATCCTCGGGACCGAGGGGTCGACAGAGACGCTCCGTGGTCCGTCGCACGTCCTGATACCGCGCGAGGAGCGCCGGGCGGTCGAGCCGTGAGGCCGTCGCGGTCTGCGCCGGAGCGATGCTCATCGGGTGCCGGATGATAGACATGCACTGTGCGTGCCGGCAAGTCGCCGTCTTGACGCGCCCGGCCCGCACGACCATCCTCTAGATCCGGATCGAGCCGCCGGGGATGCATGGCCCCGCGCGAATTCCGACCCGCCGCGTGCACCCACTCATCGGACGATCTCGACCGCTCGGGCCCGCTGGC
>Ga0310811_10004317_pt1 | contig 17851 bp, 15 predicted proteins | sample YCmetagenome_FD_207642 | JGI IMG/M metagenome (GOLD analysis project Ga0310811, IMG submission 207642) | Soil microbial communities from experimental microcosm in Duke University, North Carolina, United States - YC | ecosystem: Engineered > Artificial ecosystem > Soil microcosm > Unclassified ...
GCCGCCTTGTAGTCACTGCTCCATTGGCGAAAATGTGTCCATTTAGTGCCAATTCGCTTTAAATTGTGACGCCCACATTTGATTCTTGCGCTCGCGGGCGGCCCATCGCTTGAAGAATCTAGCCATACCGTGCATATTCCGGCGGTTCATCTGACCCAAAATATCTGACAGCCACGGAGCCTTATGCGAAAGCTCAACAAGAAACGGCCGGCAGCCACGCAGACACTGGCGCAACGGAAACTAAAATCCACCGCTGCTCATTGAACACTGGCGGCAGGAATACAACCAAATCCGCCATCAAAGCAGCCCCGGCAGAATCCCCCAAATCGGTTTGCACAACAAATTCAACGTCCCGGCCTAAATGTCGGGGGAGGGTCAATAATCACTTCAGGAAAGCATCAATATTATCAAGACACAGCTGCGACCAAGTTTCCATCTGTTCGCGTTTTGCCTTTAGCTCTTCAATAGGTATGAATTCAACCTGCGTAATGACCTGCTCGTTCTTCTTTACTGCTTCCGGTTTGCAAAACAACACATGAACAATGCCAAAATGAACTCGTCCCACTTCGGTGGAATCGTCATTAATCAAGCCAATTGGTTTGGCATCAAACACGCCTTGAATGGAAAGTTCTTCGCGAACCTCTCTTTCAACAGCGTCTTGAAATTCCTGACTGCTGAATGTAGAAGCAAGAAGCGGCTTTTTAGTAAAAGCAAGAAGTGGCTCTTTATAATCTACATCATTGATGTGTCCACCGATGCCAACGGATCCTTTCGCTACCAAACGTTGTTCGCCGGCTTTCTTACCACGAACATAATGCAGAATACTTTTCCCGTCTGTGATCACCACATACGGAATAATCTGCTTAAAATTCGGATTTGTTTCAGCTTGAGCACGGACCATGAAATTATGGTTTTTGACATCGAGAATCGTCGGCAGATACCGATTCACATCAGAACTGAAACCTTGAAAAATCCCAAGCTGTTCGAAAAGCGAACGAGGGAACACGAGAACATTTTCGTCTGTAATAGCCATAATTATCTAAGAATACTGGAGTGAGAATTCAGAAGCCAGAATTTAGGAAGAAGAATAAATTTGTGGCCGTTACCTGTTGGTTGTTGAATTCTTCGGCGAACTTTGCGCTTTGAACTTCGCGCACAAACGCCTATAAAACTGCCATGCCTACGTTTATTGAGAATGGCGGGCCGGTGATCTGGTTGATCCTCATCGCGGCCGCCATCGCCCTGGTTGTTTTTGTGGAACGCACGCTGTTCTGCCATCGTTCCCAGATCAATTCTGCGGAATTTCTGAACGGCGTCCGCACGGTTGTCAAACGCGGCAATGTTGTCGAGGCGATTTCCATCTGCGACGCCACCCCCGGCCCGGTGGCCCGGTTGGTGAAAGCCGCCATCTTGAACCGCGAGCTGGGACGTGAACGCGTGCGGGAAGCGGTCGAGGAAGCTGGCCTGATCGAGGTGCCGCGTTTGGAGGAAAAGTTGAACCTGCTTGCCACCATCGCCCAGATCGCCCCGCTGCTGGGATTGTTTGGCACCATTATCGGATTTATTGAAACCTTCAAGGTGATCGGCAAGGAAGGGCTGTATGCCAACATCCAGACGCTTTCGGGCGGCGTGTGGGAAGCGCTCATCTGCGCGGCGGCGGGCATTGCCGTGGCCATTCCCACGCACGCCGGCTACAACTACCTCGTCAGTCGCGTCAATAAAATCGTCCTCGACATGGAGCGCGCGGCCGCCGAGATCGTCAACATTGTCACCGAGAACGGCAACGGCAAATGAAATTCCCGCGTTCGGCCAAAATCCTGCGCAGCCAGTTCGACATCGCGCCGTTTGCCGCTGTTTTTTTTGCGCTGTTGATTCTGCTGCTGCTGGGCGGATTGATGCCCGTGCCCGGCCTGCGGGTCAGTTTGCAGCCGCCCACCGCCGACGATCTGCCCGGCGTGGACCAGCCAGCGCTGGCCATGGCCGTGGACAGTCAGGGCCGCTTGTATTTTGAAAATCAAATCGTCTCGGAGCCGGAGTTAAAAGCCGATCTCGTCACCGCTGTCAGGAACGCCCATGAACCGCTCACGCTCATCATCCATGCGGACAAGTCCGTCAGCTATGAACAACTGGCATATCTGGCCCAGCTCGCTCGGACGCCAGGCATCGGCATCACGAACCTCCTGCTCGCGACGTTGCCCGACCCGCTGAAACTGCCCGTCAGACCATGAACGCCGAACCGCAACCGCTGGCGGATGGCCAAAGACCGGACGAGGGCTGGAGCTTCCGGCGCTGGGCGTGGTGCATCCTCCTCGCGTTGGCGGCGCACTTCGCGCTGGTCTTCATTTTTGGCTCAAAAAAACCGCTCGTCCCGCGCCCCGTCAGCCATGTTCCGCAAATTCATCTGGCCGGCGAAAACAATGAACTCGTCGCCCTCACCGACCCGACGCTGTTTGTGCTGCCCCATGCCGAAGGTTTTAGCACGCTGGTCGGTCAGCATCTGAATACTTTCGCGCAACCTTCATTCCGTTGGACGGAGCCGCCGCCGTTTCTGCCGATTGCTCCGGCCACCTTGGGTGCGAATTTTGCCGACTACATGCGAACCAACCAATTTCCAGCCACCACACTGGATTTGAAACCACCACCGCAAGTCGCCCTGTTGTTCATGAAATTTGATTCCGCGCTGCCGCAGACATCCACATTCCGGCTGGCCGGTAAAATCGCGCAGCGACGGATGCTGAATCAAATTGAAGTGCCATCACTGCCTTACAACGATGTCATCAAGCCCAGCCGCGTGCAGGTGCTGGTGGATGAGAATGGCAACGTGCTGTCTGACGTATTGCTCGGCTCCAGCGAGTATGACGTGGCCGACCAAAAAGCGCTTGAGCTTGCTCGTAAGGCACGATTTATCCCGGAGCCGGGCTTGATGTTTGGCGAACTGATTTTCAACTGGCACACCGTGGCCACCACCAACGCGCCATGAGCATCGCCCATCTGCTGGTCATTTATGTGGCATTGGGGCTGGGTGCGCTGTGTGCCGTGGGGATTTATTCCGAACTGCGCCGTCGCCGCTTCGGCCCGACGCACCCCGAAGACCGCGTCTTCCGCTGCACCAAATGCGGCCTCGTTTATACCGACGACGCCGACGTGGACCGCTCCCGCTGCACCCAATGCGGCAAGCTAAACGAGCCGATCGTGTTTTAATCGTGCCCGTTGAATCGTTGAAGAACCCGAGCCGGGCAAGGTGATTGGGCTGGGTTACTTGGTCTGCTGGATCATTTATTTGGTGAAAATCGCCGGATTTTAATAAAGCTGTTCTGCTGAATTCGTTCACCGGCACAGAGCTCGGATCCAGTGTGCTTCCGAGCATTTTCATTTTGAACTTTTACCGGCGTGTTTTCCTTTTACACTGTCCGCATGAATGTTTTTGTCACCGGCGGCGCCGGTTATATCGGGTCGGTTTGCACGGAGGAACTTTTGAATGCCGGCCATCAGGTCACGGTTTATGACAATCTCACCGAAGGCCATCGCTCGGCGGTGGATCCGCGTGCAAAATTCATTTTGGCGAAGCCGGAAGAGGAAGGGAACATCCTCGCCGCCGTCAAGTCGGTGAAGCCCGACGCCATCCTGCATTTTGCCGCGTTCGCACTGGTCGGCGAATCCATGACGAATCCGAAAAAATATTTTCATAACAACTTCGTCAACGCGCTCAAGCTCGCCGATGCCGCCGTGGAATGTGGCGTGAAGAAATTCGTCTTCAGTTCCACCTGCGCCACCTACGGTCCGCCGGACCGTGTGCCGATGACAGAAGATCTACCTCAGCGTCCGATCAACCCTTACGGCGAATCCAAGCTGATGTTCGAGAAGGCGCTGATCTGGTATCAGCAAATTTACGGACTTGAGTTCGTGGCCTTCCGTTATTTCAACGCCGCCGGCGCGAGCGAACAGTTTGGCGAGCATCACCGCATTGAAACACATTTGATCCCGAACGTGCTGTTCGTCGCGCTCGGACAGAAGTCGCAGGTGGAGATTTATGGCACGGATTATCCGACACCGGACGGGACGTGCATCCGCGATTACATTCACATCAAGGATCTGGCGCAGGCACATATCCTGGGTCTGGCACCGGGCAAGAGCGGATTTTTCAACCTTGGAAATGGCGACGGTTATTCGGTGAAGGAAGTCATCCAGATGTGCGAAAAAATCACCGGAAAAAAAATCCCGGCGGTCGAAAAACCGCGACGTCCCGGCGATCCACCCAAGCTCGTGGCCGCCGCCAACAAGGCTTATACGGAACTTGGCTGGAAGCCACAATATCCCAAGCTGGAAGACATCGTGAAGACTGCTTGGGCGTGGCATCTCAAGCACCCGACCGGTTACGCGGACTGATCGCCGGAGCGTGGACTGCAAAAATCAGGGCGTTGATTCATTGGTTTCACCGGCCATCGTCGGTGGTGGTGGCGGTGAAGGTCGCGGCACAAATTTCGGAACGCGCGCCGGTTCCTCAACCCGCATTTTCAGCCCGCCAGTGCCGCGCGAGGTTTCCTGACGCTTTTTCACTGAATCAAGGCGCTGGTGCATTTGCGGCTTGTTGGTGCAGAAAAGCATCGCCGTTTCTTCCGTGATCAAATCTTCCTCGAACGCTTTGACCAGCGATTGTTCAAAGCTGTGCCAGCCGGACGTCTGCCCGGCTTCGATGATGTCGGAAAAACGACGTATGTCATTTTCACCCAGTGCAATGGCTTCGCGCGAACGGAGACTGCTGCCCATCAGTTCGGTGATCAACAGGCGTCCACCGGTGGTTTTGGGAACCAGGCGCTGGCTCACGATGTAACGCAAGCTGCCGGTCAGTCGCTCGCGGATCTGCTGTTCCTCTTCCTTGTCGAACATCCCCAGGATGCGGTTGATGGTCTGGCCGGCGCTGATGGTGTGCAGGGTGCTATATACCACATGCCCGGTTTCGCTCGCGGTCAAAGCGATTTCCATTGTGTCGCGATCGCGGATTTCGCCGACGAAAATTATTTTTGGCGCCTGTCGTAGCGCTGCCCGCAGGCCATCGGGAAAGGTGTAAAAATCCCGGCCCATTTCGCGCTGACTGAAAGTGGCCTTGAGATGCGGATGCAGAAATTCAATGGGATCTTCCAGCGTGACGATGTGTGATTCATTTGTCAGGTTGACCTCGTTCAACATCGCCGCCAGCGTGGTAGTCTTGCCGCTGCCCGTGCCGCCGGTCACAAAGATCAGGCCGGTTTTTTCCTTGATGATCTCCTTGAAAACCGGGGCGAGCTGTAGCGATTCCATCGAGGGAATCCGCGATTGCAGGCGGCGCAGCACCATCGCGTGATTACCGTTCTGCCGGTAGATGTTAACGCGGAAACGGCCGATGTTCGCGAGCGCGTAGCTGCAATCGCACGAGCCAGTGTCGGCGAGGTCCTTGGTCAGGCGGGGATTGCCATTAATGATGGTGCGGGCTAGATCCTCGATCCGCTCGCTGGTCAGCGCAGGTTCGGCGGTGAATGAAGTGAGCCGTCCATGAACTTCCATCTGCGGTGCCTTGCCGGCCACGAAAAGCAGGTCGGAAATGCCCTCGGTGCTGTTGATCATGTCCGTCAGCAGCCGGTCAAGTTGCTCGGTTGAAGTTGTTTCCATATTTACAAGTTACAGGTTTGCATCTGGCCGCCAATGTTCCGTCCGGGAAAATGTTAGGATGACCGGAAGCCGACAAACAAGCATCAAAAACGCGGGGAAATTTTATGGTGAAAATCGCCGGCGAAATTTTCTTGCCAAACTTCGCCGCTGCTTTCATTTTCTGACATGGCAGCGACGCGCATTTCCAATCTCGACGAAACGTTCTATCAACCGGCCGATAAATTTTTCCCGGCTAATCACAAAACCGGCCTGACTTTTGACGACATTACACTGGCCACGCTGTATTCGGAAATCCTCCCGCGCGACACGCAGCTAGACACCGTGCTCACGGAACAGTTGTGCCTGAACATTCCCGTCATCTCGTCCGACATGGATACGGTGACGGAATCCCGCATGGCCATCGCCATGGCGATCAATGGCGGACTCGGACTTATCCATTACAACATGCCGGAGAAACAACAGCTCTCCGAAGTCAGCCGCGTCAAATTTCACGTTCAGGGTTTGATTCAAGAACCTATTCAAGTTTCGCCCGACCAGTTCATCGGCGACGTGCTGAAACTGATCGAGCAAAAGAAATTCGGCTTCAGCACCTTTCCGGTTGTTGATGACAAAGGCAGGTTGGTCGGCCTGCTTTCCGGTCACGTCGTCAAACCACGCTACGCCGCGAAGAAAGTTTCTGATGCGCTCACACCGCGCAAACAAGTTCACAGCATCACCAAAAAGGAACTGGGCAAAGATCCGATTGCCCGTGCCGACAAATTTTTTACCGAACACATCGGCATTCACAAGCTGCTCGTGGTGGACGACGAAGACAATTTGCACGGGCTGATCACATTGAGCGACGTGGAGCGCATCCAGTTGGAGCGCAAAGCGCAGTTCAAGCCGGCCCGCGACGCGCAGTTCCGTCTGCTCTGCGGCGCCGCCGTTTCCGCCACACGCAATGCGTTCGGCGAACTGGATCGGGAACGGATTTTGACCCACGTTGGCGGACTTGTAGAACGCGGTGTGGATGTCGTGGCAGTTTCCACCGCACACGGCCATAGCAAGGGCGTGGGCGATACTGTGAAAGTGCTGCGCGATGCGTTTCCGAAACTACCGATCATTGCTGGCAATGTCACCAGCGCGGCGGGCGTGCAATATCTGGCAGATTGCGGCGCGAACGCCATCAAGGTGGGGCAAGGGCCGGGTTCAATCTGCACCACGCGCATGGTGGCGGGCGTGGGTATTCCGCAGATGACGGCGCTTTACGTCTGCCAGCGTGCGGCGGCCAAAAAGAAAGTCGCGGTGCTGGCGGACGGCGGCATCACCAAGTCCGGCGACATCGTGAAAGCCATGACACTTTCCCAGGCCGTGATCTGCGGCGGCATCTTTGCCGGCTGCACCGAAGCACCCGGTGAAGTCGTCGAGATCAGCGGCAAGATGTATAAGCATTATCGCGGGATGGGCAGTCTGGCGGCGATGAAATCCGGCAGCGCCGCGCGTTATGGCCACGAAAAATCCGACGCCACGCGCAAGCTGGCCGCAGAAGGCATCGAGGCGCTCAAGGAAGTCTGCGGCTCAGTGGACCGCGTGCTCGCCCAGCTCATCGGCGGCATCCAGAGCGGCATGGGTTATCTCGGCGCAAAAAATCTCGATGAGCTTCGGCAAAAGGCACGTTACATCCGCGTCAGCCCCGCCGGCCAGCGTGAAGCCGCCCCGCACGATGTTGTGGAATTAAAGACGGGGAATTGATGTTGGCCTTGGAGTCAAACTCACAACAGCGGAGTGATCTCGGCGTGACGTTCAATTCGATTAAGATCAAAGCTCCTGCCAGGAGGCAACCACATAGGAACCATTTTGGCTTCCGCCCAAATATGTATCGTAGTGAAAGTCATAATGGCCATTCAGGGTTACTGAATTGACCACCGCCGCCCCGATCAGATTGTTGGCATTACCACCGCCGTTAAGAGTTAAGGTGGCTTCCGGCGCATAAATAGCGCCGACAAACGATGAATTGCCACTCAAGGTAATACTGGTTACGTCCTTCAAACCATAAACATAAAGATTTTCCGGCCGATTTCCGGATGCGCCACCACTGGAATTCCCTGACAATGTCACGCTGCCTGATTCCACATACATGACGACATTGCCTGAATTTGTTGTTCCGCCGTTGATGTCTATGTGGCTTGGATTGAAATTAAATGATTTAACATCCAAAATCACAGTGATTCCGGGGCTTACGGTAATGTCCTTCGAGTCGTTGATTGAGTAATAACCGCTATTGGTTATGGTATGGCTAGAAGCGCCTGGAGCAGGCGTCCATGTGATACTGCTGCCATTGGTGTCTATTAACGGCAGGGTAATATCATTGTAATTCAGATTGGCATCCGTATAGATCGTGCCCGTCACTTGACCTGGCGTGCCTGAATAAGTCGCGGTAGGCCCCAAATACAAACTGCCGTTGATGGTATGATTACCGATGTTCACCAAGCCCTGCACAGATGCCACGTCGCCGTTCGTGCCAACGTAGCCATTGTATAATCCGTTCAAGCTTTGGTTGGGATCATGCGAATTCCAGCTATCAGAACTAATGCCGTTGCCGTTGAATCTGATATTGTTAATGGCGGCCAAACCGCGCATGAACAAACCCTGCTTCTGCAACCCAACTCGCACGGTCCGGGAGACCGTGGCACTTGAATCTGACACCTGCTGTGAGCCGACAGATGTGATGTAGATATTATTGCTGACAGTGAAGGTCACCGCATAAGTTCCACCGTTCAGTGACCGGTTGATGGTGCTGACACTGGTGCCCGAATTCAGGGCGGCCAAACCTTCTTCTACTCCAGCCTCAGCCAGAGCCAAGGCGGAATTCCATGATTGGGAGCGTGACACCATTTGATCACTGCGTTGAATGATGCCAAGGTAACCGACCAAAGCAGCTGCAATGGTCAACACAAAGATCATGGTAACCAGCAGCACACTGGCACGTTTCCGGTTGGCGGCTAATCGGGATGTTTTCATAACATTAATCAGTTTTTCACCTGGTTGCGCATCACTACCTGGGCGGTCTGCACAAATTCGGTGTTTAATTTTGAACCGCGAATCGTCCGGGAACAGGTCCAGGTCATATTGATCACTTTGCAGAATTTTGCATCCACCTGCCCCGTCGCAATATTGGTGGAGCTATAAAATGAAATGTTCGTATCAGTGATCAGCGGGTAACGGTCGTAAAGTTGGAAGCTAAAACTATCACAACCAGTCAGCAGCGTTTGAGTGGTCTGCCCGGTTTTTGCCATGGTAACCGTGTTGCTGGCTGCGTTGTAGGTCACGGTTGTGCTCTCACCCAAGGTCGCATTGGTTAGCAGCAGAAACTGCGGGTTGCTGGTGCTGAAGCTAACCAAGGCAGTCGCATTGCGGATTTCGCGGCTTATTTGATCCACGGCGTTACGGCTCTGATCGTTCAATCTTACATAATTAGCCGTTCCCAGAAAATTTGCAGAAGTGAAAATGCTGAGCGCGACAACCACGCCAACGACGAACACTCCGAGGCCGAACGCCACCAGAAGCTCCATCAGAGTGAAGCCGCCAGCATCATTGGCACGCGTCTGGATATTCATTGCCCACCTCCAGCAAGGTAATTTTGCATGCCATTCACTGCGGACAACGTTTGCATTTGGCGACGATGGGCAATGTTTCTTCCCCCGACACTATTTGTCCAAACAACCGCGATGGTTATAAGGTGAATGCTGCTTTTGTAGGCAACTGAATCGGGAATGTTTGTGGCTACACCAGTAGTGCTGAGGGTCCCATAATAAATCGTCCCGGAAGCGCCGTTCGTCGCGGATGTTTGATTATAAACTTCCTGAAACGTAGTCGGGCAGTTTGTCAGTTGGGCCCAGGTCAAAAGTCGAATGGCCTCGCTTCGCTGCATCAGAATTTGGGTCGCTCGGAGGTCCTCACGAGATGTCCTTAAAATCGAATATCCGCCACCCAAGCCGTAAAATAAAACGCTCACCACAAAGGCCGCGATGGCAACCGAACAAATGACTTCAACCAAAGTAAACCCCGCGTCAAATGGCGCACGGATCGCGCAACCCCGATGTGAGTTTTTTAATCGCATAATTACATACAGCTTCTATCAAAGACTAAGCAACAAAGCAACCCATGTGCCGCAGTTGTTATTAGTCACAAAGAAAGGTTCGAGTGAGAGCATATTAAATTGTCGTGCTAATGGAAATATAGGTTGGCTGTCTATCAGTAAGGCACTTTTGCCTATTTTTGATTCGGATATGACGTGACTCGACGTGTCGGAGGTGATGTTCCACCGGCGGAAGAAGCAGTTCGCGCATATGGAGCTGAAGGCCGGCGGCTCAGGGAGCTGAAGCGTGAGAACACGGAGCTTAAGAAGACGTTGGCGGTGGAAATGCTCAAGAACCGGGTATTATCTTACGAATGCGAAAAAAGCTGTGAGCCCGGCTGCGCGCCGGGCATTAGCCAACGAAGTGGTGAGTCAAACGCTGTGCTTGCAACGGGAGGCGTGCCGAAAACATAAACTCAAACCAGTGCTTGGACTAACAAATTAGTGGTCCAGAAAGTTGAGCCCGGCACGCCGCTTGTTTTCTAATTAGGGGACTTACATACATTGTTACCCTGAAATAAAAAATCCGGCTTCCCAATGAAGCCGGATTGAAAATAATTTAGAGAGTTAATACCAACCAAAATCTCTGCCCTGCGCGCCCCTTATCGTGCGATATTTATCGCGGCCTGAACTGGTGAGATGTTGATTGTATTCCGTAGTGCCGATTTCAAGCATGTGAAGCGAGTAGTCTGCGGGGCCACCTGCTGCCATTTTTGTAAATACAACCGCATAATTTGATCGCCGCGACCGCCTTCCGCCAACGATTGGGAAAACACCGATCTGGATTTCTGGAATGGCGTCAGAAAGTTCAATTCTCCACATGCCATTATTTTCACGGTAGATGGCGCGAAAGGCTACTAAAACACCGTTCGTGAGCCGCATGTTCAAATATGTCTCTGCCCCGCCGCCGGGAGCGAGATCAAAAAATGGAACCACACTTTTGGGCAACTCAAGCTCGGTTTGGCTATGCCCCGTCATTGTCCCGCATTCAATAATAAAGGTATTTGCTTGGTTTGGACTCATGCCACGGATTCTAATTCCGCGTCTGGTTCAACACAAGCCAATCGTTGGGATGCAATTTCAATCAGGTCAACAGGGTCGCGCCGGAATTGCTCTACATCCACATTTTTTTCAATTCCGATAAACCGCCGCCCTTCGGCCTTAGCGGCCACGATGAAGCTCCCGCTGCCAAAAGCGTTATCGAGCACCACATCGTTTGGATTGGTAAACGTGCGGATTAGATACCGCCCAAGTGCCACAGGCTTTTGCGTGGGCTGATATACTGGCCCTTCTGCCTCTGCGGTTTTGAAATAAACCACATCTGTTGGGTATCGCTTGCCCTCGCTGGCCACCAGCACCGGGGCAAATTCGCCGTAGCTTCCGGTGTATTGAGCTTTTCGCACGCCCTTAGAATAGGCTTCCCCTTCGGAGAATTGCGGGTTGTAGGTGGGTGGCTTCTTGTAAAAGATGCAAATGTCCTCGTGTTTTCGCAGGGGCTGCTTCTTCGCATTCAGAAAGTTCGTGGACTTGGATTTTTCCCAGACGATTTTATATTTGAACAACTTGACGTTGCTCATCATCAACTGGGCAGTAAATATCCCTTGCGCCGTTAAACAGATGACGCCCGTTGGCTTAATTATCCGCTCGTATTCCGACCAAAGCTTATCAAGTGGAATCACGCTATCCCACGGGTTTTGCGTAGTTCCGTAAGGTAGATCGCAAAGAATCATGTCAATTGATTCGTCGGGAATTTCAGGCATGACATTCAAGCAATCGCCTTCGATAACCTGCGAGTCCATGTATGGAGAAACATCAATCATAGTTACCTACCTTTCAGTATTTCATCTGTTTGGATTAAGAGCACCATTCTAGCCCAAGGGGAAGGTCCTGAAGAATGCTGCCTCTTTGCCGCTTCAGAAATCCTCTTGTGCTCATACTCATTCAGGCGCACCTGAAAAATCTTAGTGCGCTTGTCCTGCTTTCGCTTTTTTGGCCTTCCCGCCGTTTTTTGCACGAACGCACCATGGCAACAGATTTATTCGGTGTCAATACAATAAATATATGATAGGATGTTTATAGAATGTTAATGTAATACACAAATATCCGTTATTGGCATTTGACAACCCTAAACATTTGGGGTAATCTGCTATCAATATGACGAACGCATTTGAGTTTAAGACGCTGGCCGAGTTCATGGCGCATTTCCACGATGAGGAAACGTGCCGCGAACACTTCGCCGCTATCCGCTTTGCCGAAGGCGAGTATTGCCCGCACTGCAACCATAACGAGATTTACAAATTCGCTGGCGGCAAACGCTACCGCTGCGCGAAGTGCAAACAGGACTTCACCATCAAGACCGGCACGGTGTTTGGTGAAAGCAAAATTTCGCTCCACAAATGGTTCATCGCAATCTATCTCCTCTCCACCAGCGGCAAGGGAATTTCATCGGTGCAACTCGCCAAGCAAGTCGGCGTGACGCAAAAGACAGGCTGGTTTATTGACCATCGCATCCGTGAGGCGATGCAGCAAAACGGCGGGCAACTTTTTGGCAAGGTTGAGGCGGACGAGACTTTTATCGGCGGCTTGTCCAAGAATATGCACAAGAAGAAACGCGAGGCGGCAATCAAAGGCACAGGCGGCATTGGCAAAACTGCGGTGTTTGGAATGCGTAGCCGCGACGGTGAAGTGCGGGCGCAAGTTGTTCGCTCGGTTGGATCGGTGGACTTGCACCGGGAAATCAAAAGCAACCTAGCGCAAGGCGCGACGCTTTACACCGACAAGTGGGTTGCCTATCGCGGCCTGAATGTTCAGTTCAATCATTCAACGGTTGACCACGGTGCGAAAGAATACGTCAACGGTGATTGCCACACGAACGGCATTGAATCGTTTTGGGCGTTGTTCAAACGCGGTTATCATGGTATTTATCACCACATGAGCCGGAAGCACCTGCAACGCTATGTGAACGAATTTACGTTCCGTTTGAACCGCCGCGACCGTGGTATGCAGCAAGTGTTTTCAGACTTGGTTTCCCGCGTTGCTGGTAGCGAACAACTCTCCTACAAAACGCTTACCCAAAAAACCGCATGAGCCGTCCGCAAAAAATTCACCAGCCGTTGCCGTTCTCGTTCAATCAAGTTCTGGCGGCGGTTGGAATGAGGAGTGATATGAAGCCAGGAAATCGAAAGCCTGCGCCAAAACCGCGCAAGGCCAGAGCGGATAAAAAATCAAAGTAATTCAGTCCTTCTGCCTGTTTCGTTTTTAACGGCTAGGGTAACAATGTATGTAAGTCCCCTAATTAGATCAAGTTGCCGGAGCAGGCGTGGGCGTGCCCAGACCGGTCAGTTTCGGTGGTGCCTGCTTAGGCGGAGCTTCCGGCAGGGTGGTTCCCGCTGGGGCACCCATCAACGGCCCCGGATTGACCGGCGGCTTCGGCGGCGGCGTGAAACTTCCGGTGCGGACGATTTCATCCACTTGCGCACCGTCGAGCGTTTCAAATTCCAGTAACGCATTGGCGATGATTTCCAGCTTGTCGCGATAGGTGTCAATGATGGTCTTGGCCGTGTTATAGCCTTCATCAATGATGCGCTTGATCTCGCCGTCAATCTGCTCGGCGGTCACTTCGCTGTATTCCTTGGAACGCATCATGTCGCGCCCGAGGAAAACATATTCGTTCGCTTCGCCGTAAAGCACCATGCCCAGTTTGTCGCTCATACCGTAGTGCATGACCATCGCCTTGGCCATCGCGGTGGCCTGCTGAATATCGCCCGCCGCACCGGTGGAAATGTCGTCTGAAACAATCTGCTCGGCGATGCGGCCGGCCATCGTCACGGCAATCGTATCAAGCATCTCTTTGCGGCGACGGCTCAACACGTCATCCTTCGGCAAATACATGGTCGCACCGAGCGCCTGACCGCGCGGAATGATCGTGACCTTGTGCAGCGGATGCGTGTGTTTGAGCACGACATTGACGAGCGCGTGGCCGGCCTCGTGCCAGGCTGTGTATTTCTTTTCCTCGTCGGTCATCGCGAGGCTGCGACGTTCACGGCCCCAGCGAACTTTATCACGGGCTTCTTCAAGTTCTTTTTGCTCCACCGCTTTCTTGCCGGTGCGGGCCGCGAGCAAGGCGGCTTCGTTCAATAAATTTGCCAGCTCGGCACCCGAATAACCGGGCGTGCCGCGCGCGATGACGGACAAATCTACGTTCGGCGCGAGCTTCACGTTCTTGGCGTGAACTTTCAAAATCGCCTCGCGTCCGCGCACGTCAGGCAGATTCACTGTCACCTGCCGGTCAAAACGGCCGGGGCGCAGCAACGCGGGATCAAGCACATCGGGGCGATTTGTCGCGGCGATGATGATGATGCCTTCCTGCGTGTCGAAGCCGTCCATTTCGACGAGCAACGCATTCAACGTCTGTTCGCGTTCGTCATTGCCGCCGCCGAGGCCATGACCGCGGCTGCGACCGACCGCATCAATTTCATCAATAAAAATCAAACATGGCGTGCTTTTGCGCGCCTGTTCAAACATATCGCGCACGCGGCTCGCACCGACGCCGACAAACATCTCCACGAAATCCGAACCACTGATGCTGAAGAACGCAGCGTCCGCTTCGCCAGCGATGGCTTTCGCCAAAAGCGTTTTGCCCGTGCCCGGAGGCCCGATCATCAACACGCCTTTGGGAATGCGTCCACCCAAGCGTTGAAATTTTTTCGGATCCTTCAAAAATTCCACCAACTCGGAAACTTCCTCCATTGCTTCTTCGACGCCCGCCACGTCCTTGAAAGTTGTCTTATTGCGTTCCTTGGCAAGCATCCGCGCCTTGCTCTTGCCGAAGCTCAACGCGCCGCGACCGGCGGCCTTGATTTGCCGGATGAAGAAAAACCAGAACAAAAGTGCCAGAATAATGAACGGTGCCACACCCCAGATCATGTTCATCAACATCGCATTCGGTGCGCCGGCCTCGACCTTGTCCGAGACGAGCAACTGATCCAACATTTTCTGCGTGAGATACGCATTGGGCGCGGTGAACGCAACTTCTTCAGGTTTGCCATCGGGCTTCTGGATATTTCCATCCTTGTCAGTCTTGTAAAATGTGCCGGTGATCGGAGTCAGCAGCGAAGACTGGCCGCCGAGGTTGATCGTGGCGTGGGCAATTTGATTCGAGTCAAACTTGTTGAAAAATTCCGACTGCGTCAGCACGACGGGCGGCGTGGTGTAATGATTCTTCATCATGAACAACGCGACCGTCGCGGCGATGATGCCTGCCCATGCCAGCAGCGTGAACGTCGGAATCTTGTTGAAACCGCTGCCCGACGGTTTTTTCTGGCCGTCGCCGCCTTTCGGATTGGAATTGTCGTCTAACATTTTTGGTTGCCCAGCTTAACACGCCATTCCGCCTTTCGCAATGAACGACTTTAACCTAATCTTGCCGGGTGCAAATCGGTCCGCTCACGCTGCCATCCAATCTGTTTCTCTCGCCGCTGGCGGGTTACACCAACCTGCCCTTCCGCCTCGTCGTGCGCGAAGTCGGCGGCGTGGGCCTTTGCACGACGGATCTGGTCAACGCGCGTTCGCTTTTGGAACAACGCGAAAAGGCTTTCAAACTCATTGAAACGCGGAAGGAAGATTCCCCGCTGGCCGTGCAATTGTTTGGCTCCGTCGCCGAGGAAATGCGCGATGCCGCGCTCGTCATCGAATCGCGCGGCGCGGTTTCCGTGGATATCAACATGGGTTGTCCCGTCAAAAAAGTCGTCAAGATCGGCGGTGGTTCGGCGATGATGACGGAACTCGACAAAACGGCGGCGCTGGTGCGCGGCATGGTCAACGCCGTCAAAATTCCCATCACCGCCAAGATGCGGCTCGGCTGGGACGACGATAATTTAACCGCACCCGATCTGGCCCGCGCTTTGGAAGACGCCGGCGTCGCCGCCATTTTCGTTCACGGCCGGACGCGCGAACAAGGTTTCAGCGGCACGGTGAATTTGGCCGGCATCCGCAAGGTCGTCCAGGCGGTGAAAACCATTCCCGTCATCGGCAACGGCGACATCGTCACACCGCAGGCCGCGAAGATGATGTTCGATGAAACCGGCTGTGCCGGCGTGAGCATCGGGCGCGGTGCGTTTTACGATCCTTGGATTTTTAAGCGGACGTTGCACCTGATGCAAACCGGCGAACTGCTGCCGGAAGAGAATTTCTCCGAGCGTGTGCGCGTGATGAGGCGGCATCTGGATTTGATGATTGAAGTTTTTGGCGAGGAACTTGGCTGCCGGATGTTCCGCAAAGTTGCGCCTTGGTATGCCAAGCGTTTCGGCCCGTGCCACGAATTTAACAAGCGCGTGGTGCAGGTTTCCACCAAGGCGCATTTCGATGAAATTTTGGAAAGCTACATCCACTGGCGTCAGCAATTTTTGGATGAGAACGGAGAACTGCAAATTCGCTTTCAGCCTGCGCCATTGTTGGCGTCGTTCATGCGCGAACCGGATTCAGCCACGCGCCAGCACATTCCGGTTCCCAAAGGACCGGTGGAGGTTTGGTAAGTTGTCGCGCGAAGAAGTTGTCACTTTTTCTCTTGTCGTGTATAAATTTTCGTTGCGCGTATTGTGTTAAATATGAGTGTCCCTACCCCTCGCCACGGCAGCTATAGAGGATTTGTCAAGGCAGTGTTATCACGTTGGGAAGCCTGATATATTTCAGCCAACACAGTCGCATTTTGGGAAATGCTTTTATCTGCCATCGCCAGCCGGACAAGCAGTTCGTTAAGTTCCTGAATTTTTGGCGGCTTGCCGACCACGGCATCTACTTCCGGCGAGGATTCACCATCTTCACGCATCATTGCGCCCCAACCGGTCATCATGACGATGGGCGTTTGCGGCGACTCAGCCTTGATGGCCCGGGCCAGTTGGTGTCCGTCCATCTGGGGCATACCCAGATCGGTAATGATTATTTCAAATGGCTGCGTCGTTCTTTGAGCGGCGCGGAACAACTCAAGACCTTGCTCCCCGTTGGAGGCCGTAACCACGCGATGATGAAACTCGGTCAAACAATCCTTGAGGAGAAGCCGGATCGGCTCGTCGTCGTCAATGCACAGGATATGCAAACCCTGTTTTTGAGGGGCCGCCGGCTGATTGTTCCGGCCGGCTTGCGGAGATTTTTCCGGAACCGGAAAGCTCAGACGGACGCAGGTGCCATAGCCGGAGGAACTCTCAATTTCAATATTGCCCTCATGCCGTTGCATCATGCCGTAAACCATCGCCAAACCAAGGCCAGTGCCACCCCGGAGTGACTTGGTGGAAAAAAACGGTTCCAAACAGCGCTGCCGGGTTTTTTCATCCATGCCGACGCCATTATCTCTTACCTCCACTTGGATCTGCCGAACGGCAACCTTGCCATTTTCGGCGCTGGAAATTTCCGAGAAACGGGTGACCAAAGTGATGATGCCGCCCTGCCCCAGAGCATCCACCGCGTTGAAGACAAGATTGATCAACGCCTCCCGGAATTCAGCCGGATCGCTGAACAACAGTGGCAGCTTGGGATCCAATTCCTCTTGAATTTTGATGGAGATACCGGCGCGTTGCGAAATGTCTCGCCAGCGTGGGCGCGTCAGTTCGATCACTTCATGAATGATCTGATTGATGTCCACCGGAGCCAAGGCTTCCGAGTCGGAACGCCGCCGGTAAAATTCCCGCATCCGCGAAACGATCTGGCCAATGTCCTCTCCAGACTGCTTGATAAGGCGCAGGTAATTCCGGGAAGCAGCCGGCAATTCCGGATGGATCGTTGAAAGCAGCTCGGCATAGGCGACGATTGGAGACAGGGCATTATTGACATCGTGAGCCACCCCGCTCGCCATCTGGCCCAAGGCCCGGAGCCGTTCCTGTTGCACCACCACCTGCTGGGTCCGGCGCAATTCTTCATAGGCCTGTTGCACGCCATCGGTGCCCCGCACCTGGTCATAAAGGTTGCGACATTGTTCCTCAGTGCTGATGACCTTGACTTGCAAAGCTTCTTTTTCCGAACGAACCGCCGCGATTTCGGCGAGCGTCTGCTCGTTTTTAAAACGGATTTCTTCCAACACCAGCACGATCATGCTGA
>Ga0310811_10004318_pt1 | contig 17840 bp, 31 predicted proteins | sample YCmetagenome_FD_207642 | JGI IMG/M metagenome (GOLD analysis project Ga0310811, IMG submission 207642) | Soil microbial communities from experimental microcosm in Duke University, North Carolina, United States - YC | ecosystem: Engineered > Artificial ecosystem > Soil microcosm > Unclassified ...
GCTACCAGTGAAGCGTTCAAGCAGGCGACCAATCCGGAAACCGGCCAAACCGACTGGAACCAATTGCGCGGGCTAGTGGCACAAGGCCCGGCCGCCTATAACCTGCCGCAGATCAACCAGGCGATCACACAGAATCAGGTTTCTCAGCAGCAATTGGAGGCTGGGCGCTTTGATCTGGCCATGAAAAAGCAAGGTGCGATTGCCGATCAGTTGGGATCGCTGGTGAATCTTGGCCCGAATCTCAAGAAGGATGACGTTGTTAACAAGGTCACCGAACTTGTGCAGAATAACGTCCTGCCGCTGGATCAGGCCTTGCAGCAGCTTGGCTCAATGCCGCAAGATGCTGCTGGCTTGCAGCAATGGGTAAAACAGCACGCTTTCACGGCGCTCAAGGGCATGGAGCGGATGCAAGCCATGAATCCGCAGGTGATGGCGGTCAATAACGGCGCCGGAACTACGCTGATCAACACCAACATGATGAGCAGCGCGCCCTATGGCGTGATCGGCAACGTGCAGGCGCAACTGTCGCCGGGCGAACTGGCGCAGGAAGTCACCATTACCGGCCCGAATGGCGAGCCGATCAAGGTCACGAAGGCGCAGTTCTTGCAAATGACCGGACAAGGTGGCCAAGGCGGACAAGGTGGCGGCGAAGGCTATACCGGTCGCTATGGCGCCGGGCAAGCGCAGACCTCTGGTATTCCTGGCGGCGTCTCTGCAGGTCTTGGGCCGTCCCAAAGTGCGGCGCTCGGCGTGCAAGGTCAGGCAGCGGCCAAAGAAGCGGCGTCGCTTTCAGAAGGCGCGGCCAGCTCGCCCACGCGTATCAACCTGCTCAAGCAGGCGCAAGCGGCGCTGCAGAACCCGAACGTCCAGACCGGTCCCGGTACGGACTGGCGCAATATGGCGAAATCGTTCTTTGGCGCGCTCGCTCCGGATGTGGCAAAGGCGCTCGGCACTGCTGAAAACGTCAAGGATGCCGACGAGTTCAAGAAGGTCATGAATCAGTACGCGAACCAAGCCTCGGCAGGCATGGGGACCGGCACCAATGACCGCCTGAATATCGCGCTAGTCGGCAACGCCAATCCGGAAATCTCGAAGATGGCGAACGAGGACATTCTCAAGAAGACGATTGCCGTCGAGAAGATGAATCAGGCGAAGAACTACGCCTGGCAGAATTCCGGGCTGGCGGACACCAATCCGCAGAAGTATCAGCAATGGTCGTCGCAATGGAACAAGACAGTGAATCCGGATGTTTTCATTGCGGATGAGCTGACGCCTGATCAACAGGCTAAAATGTTCAAGAAAATGTCGCCGAAAGATCTTGCGAAGTTCAAGCAGGATTACGCAACGGCGTACCAAGCGGGTTTAGTTGGACGGTAATTAAGGGTTCCGGGGATAACTTTATGGCTGATCTGTCATCGATCATTGAAGACGCAGCGAAACGTAACAACGTTGACGTGCGATTGATCAATGGCGTGATCGGAAAGGAGTCATCCGGTAATGCTCAAGCGATTAACAAAGCTGGTGGCGGGCAAGGCGCGTATGGCGTTATGCAAGTCCGCGCGCCTGCTTTGGCTGATTACAATGCCGCAAAAGGCACGAAATACACCATGCAGGATCTGCTTAAGCCTGATGTTGGTGTCGATGTTGGAACTTGGTATCTGTCGAAGCAACTGGACAAGTTCAACGATCCGGGCAAAGCCCTTGTGGCATATAACCAAGGCGCGGGATCTTCTCAGGTAGCTAATGGTGCAAATCATCCGTATGCAAAATCGGTGCTGTCTAGCATGAGCCAACCCAAGAATCTGCCCGGCATCCCCGAATCGGCTAGCCCGGATGCGGATGCGATCTTTACCCAGCGCTTCGGCTCTGCGGTCGGGAGTGCCGCGCCTGCGAAAAGCGCTGACCCTGCAGAGCAACTCTTTGCCCAGCGATTCGGAAGTGCTCTCGCATCCGCTCCTGCAGGCAGGCCTAGCGGTGGGACTAGTGCTGCTGTTACTCCTCAAGTGACGCGGGAATGGGCGCAGAAGAATCCGGCAGAGTTCCAAAAGATGCTGGAGGCCGGCAAGATTTCGCCCGAGCAATGGCAGGCCATCACCGGCTCGACGGGATCGGCTGGCGCGGGCATTCGTGACGTGGTGAGCGGTATCGTGCAACGCGGCGCGCATACGCTGGGCGCCGTGGCGAACGCTGTGGCGCCGAATTCGGATCTAGCCAAGACGCTGAACGCGGGCAATCCGACGCTGGATAAGCAAGTCGGACAGCAGGAGCAAGCCTATCAGGCCGCGCGCCAACAGGCGATGCCGCCAACGCTGTCCGGGCTGATCACAGGCGAAAGGCAAGCGCCAGGAATTGATTGGGGCCGCATGGTCACGGGCGCTGTTCCGTCTCTTGTGATGAATGGCGGGCCTGTCAAGAACTTCGGTGATCTGGTCATCAATAGTCTTGCGTTGGGCGGCTCGCAAGGGCTAATGACGCCCGTGACAAGCGGCGACTATGCGACGGAATCTGCCAAAAACGTCGGCATTAATACGCTCGTTGGCGGCGCGGTGCCGGTTGTAGGCAAGGCGCTCTATGCTGGCGGCAAATACATTGGCGATGTAGGCCGCAGCCTTGTCGCGCCCTTCACTGAGAAGGGGCAGAAGGAAATCGCCGCGAACATCGTGAATCGCTTTGCCTCCAAGGGCGCCCCGGCCCAAGCGACTGGCGAACTGGTGAAAGGTTCGGCGCCGATCCTGGCGGAAAGCTCCGGCAATGCTGGTGTTGGGGCGTTGACACGTGGTCTGGCATCGGCCAATCCCGAGTTTGGCAATCAGTTGGCCATGCGCGCGGCGGAATCCAATGCAGCGCGAATCAATGCCCTGCAAGGCATCGCAGGCAATGCGGAAACGCGCACGGCGGCAGAGGTCGCGCGGGATCAAGCGGTCAAGCCATTGTATGACGCGGCCACGGCTCAAGCGGCGCCCATGGATAGCGCCCTGCAGAAACTGCTGCAACGACCCTCCGTACAGAAGGCGCTGAGTCGCGCCCAAGCCATTGCGGCGGAACGCGGGCAGCCGTTCTCTTTGTCGGAAGAAAGTCCAATCTGGCGCACGATTACCAATCTGAAGGAAGCGCCGGCCATTGGCAAGCCGCCGATTGAAGTCCCTTCGCGTACGGTAACAAACACGATTACTCAGGAAGGAAAGGCCGGAACTATCGCCGGAGCTGGCGCAGCCACGTCTAGCGTTCCGAGCCGCACGCTTGAGTCCACTCGGACAATTGCCGGGACTTCTGCAGGCGAAGGCGTAGCCAAACGGGGCGTCTATTATCCTGAGCAAACGCTTTCCAGCACGCGCACGATTAATGCTCGGGGTGGCGTGGCGGGCGAGGGCGTTGCGAAGCTAACACCGGAAGTCAGCGGCAATGATCTTCAGACGCTTAAAATGGCGATGGATGACCTGCTGGCCGATCCGGCATCCGGGATTGCTGGCAGCGAAGCCAAGGCCGTGAGGGATACGCGGAATGCCTTTGTGAACTGGATGGAATCCAAGATTCCAGACTTCAAGGCGGCACGCGAAACCTATTCGGACATGAGCAAGCCCATCGCGCGGATGGACATTGCCAACCGACTGATGCAGAAATATTCGTCTGCGGTGACGGATCTGTCCGGGACGCCAAAGCTTCGCGCGGAATCGTATCTCCGGGCCTTGCAGGACGAAAGCAAGCTACTCAAGACTTCTGGCGCCTTCAAAGGCTATCGCGGACTGAAAGACGTATTCACGCCCGAGGAGCTGGCGACGATCAAGAATGTGGGCAAGGATCTGAACCGCGCGGCGGTCGGGCAGAATGCGGGCCGTCCGGTTGGGTCCAACACGTTCCAGAATCTGGCCACGTCTAACATGCTGCAAGCCGCGATTCCGGGCAGGATTGGCCAATTCGTTGCAGGCGCCGGTCCCGGCACGATTGGCAGTGCGGTGGGAAGCGGTCTAGGTTTTGCTGCTGGCGGCCTTCCTGGCGCTGTGGTCGGTGGCGCGGTCGGTAGTCGAGTTGGGAATTTCACGAATCAACTCATGGCCACTCAGAACGAGGCCATCCTTGGGCATCTCGGCAACATGCTGTTGAGCGGTCAAATGCCCGTGAGTCCCGCTGCCGCTGCTGCCCGGAACATCAATCCCGCCCTGCGCTACCTGAGTCCAGCGGTGATCGGTCTGTCCCGTCAATCCATGGTACAGCCCCAATAGGAACTCATAGGCCAATGCCGCGCAGCCAAGAACAAGTAACTTATCGCTAATCATGAGGCCGCTCCTTTCTGATGGACGCGTAATAATCAATCGCCTCTTGATGGGAGCATTTTTTCGCCTTTACTCTGTAACAAAGAGCCGGGGCGCTAAATCCGAGCCTCAACATGGCTTGCCTAGAGGTCATTTCCTCCCCATCAAGAATAACGATCTTGTTGGCCCTAGTATTGCCGTTTTGTTGAAGCCTGGTTGCCCAGCGGCAATTTTCCTTGCTGTATCCAAGGTTGTTGTTGATTCTGTCAATAGACATCCCGCTTGGGCGTTCCCCCATGTCTTCCAAAAATTTTTCAAATTTCAGCCAGCTATCGCACACATCGATCCCGCGCCCACCATATCGCACAAAATTGCGCGAATTTGGGTTGCGGCATCGCGTGATGATTCCAGCCCAGATTTCGTAAGTAGAGGTTTTGCTCATGCCATGAGTGCGGCTGTATTTACCGTTTCTCATGGTGTCCCTAAAAAAGCATCCGCAGGACTTTGTATTGCCAGACTTAAGGCTGTCCTCTCTTGCCTTTATAATGTTTCCGCAATCGCATTGCGCGATACACATATAAATCTGTACCGTTCGACCGCTTTTAGTCACGCGCTGGAAAGGCTCCACATGGTCTTTGACCGTAAGCCTTCCATGTTTGCTGCCTATCTGGATGGGATTTCTGTTCGGCATAGATACTAACCGGTTTCCTATATAGGAAGGAAGTATAGCATATGGCTAATATTCTGCCAGAGGCAGTTACCCAGTTCGTTGACGGCAACGGCAAGCCTTATGCCGGTGGGTCCGTGTACTTCTACATCCCCAACACTACGACTTTTAAGGCGATTTGGAAGGATGCTGCTCAAACTATCTCCCAGACCAACCCTGTTGTGTTGGATGGGGACGGACGCGCGGTCATTTTTGGTTCGGGCGCATACCGACAGCAGTTGTATGACGTCAACAATAACCTGATCTGGGATCAGTTGACCTATTCCCCGGTCGGCTCAACCGATCTAGGCAGCACGAGCGTGCCGGGCGGCGCAGGGCTGATCGGCTTTGACGGCAACACGCTGGACCAGCAATTCAAGTCCCGTGTAGAGCGCGTCTGCACCAGCATTGCCGCGCTGCGAGCGATTGCCAAGACGACCTACAACTTTGCCTTCGTAGAGGGCTATTACACGCCGGGTGATGGCGGCGGCGGTGCGTATTGGTACGATTCGTCCGACACTACCTCTGCGGACAACGGCGGGACAATCATCGTTGCGGCGGATGGCGGCCGCTGGAAACTGGTGTTTGCCGATTCGGTCTCCCTGAAGCAATTCGGGGCGAAGTTTGACGGCGTGACGGCGGATACAGCGGCCATCAACAATGCGCTAGCTTCGACAGTCAAGAATATCATTGCGCCGCCCGGGACTTGCATTACTGCCGGCTCGCATACCATCACGACCGGCAAGTTCCTGATTGGCGCAGGCGAAGGGACGACTATTTTTAGTTGTTCCGCCACCACAGGCGACGTATTCACGCTGAACGGCTCAAACTCCGGCATTAGCAAGCTGACCGTTACCGGCTCGGCCTCGCGCACGGCTGGACGGATGATTTACATCAGCGCAGGGCAAGGCCCGGTATATGTCCGGGAAATCGGCATCTCGAATTACTTCGTAGCCATAGAGTGTAATGGCACCGGTCATTTCCTTGATGGAATCATCATCAATGATACGACTCAGCCTTCATCACCACTGAGTTACGCTATTTACATCTCTGGCGGGAATGACCATTTTATCAATAACGTAATTTCTAACAACCTTGTGGGCTTTGAGAATGCCGCAGGGCTAGCTGTAACGCAAAGTGAAGGCTCATGGATTACTAATTGCGATTTTATCCACTCCCAAAACGGCGTTCTAATCGCGCCATCTGGTTCTGGATTTGTACGATTCATGTTTTTCGAGGATGTTGCATGTGATACGGCATCCAATAATGGATGGTACTTCCTTACTGCTGGGACAGCTCGCATCACGTCTTGCTCTTTCACTAATTGCTGGGCTGCATCGGCTGTAAATCAGGGCATTTTGACTCAAGGCAACGGCGGCGAGATCAACGGCCTAAATTGGGTCAATACTCGCGTTGTCAATTGCGGTCTTGACGGCGTTTACTACCAAAACAATGTAAAAAATATCACAATGAATGGAGGACAGATTGCTGGTAACTCGCAAACTGTTCCTGCGTCTTCGTATGGCGTACACGTAGGTCCTAACCTTACTGATTTTGTGTTCAACGGTCTCAGGATCGGTCCTAGCGGGGATTTCCCTGATACGCAGGTTGCGCAGATTCGCGTGGATGCTGGCACCGGCAATCGTATTTCAGTGGTCGGTTGCGATCTGAATACGAGCCATACGGCAATTGATTCCCTGGCGAGCGGGACCAATAACGTTATCTCTGGCTGCACCGGCCCGACCCTGACCGGATTCGTTAGCGCCACGACTGACAGCAACGGACATATCACGGTGACTCATAATACCGGAACGTCTCCCAAGTCGATTATCGCTACGGTTCAGAATGATTCCGCCGCAGTCTTCGTGCAATATTCAGGGACGGCGACTACGACTAACTTTCAGTTGAAGTTTTTCAATTCTTCTGGCGCGTCGCTAAACAACACGGCGGTTTCGTTCTCATGGCGCATTGATTTCTAAGCAGCATTTATCAACCTGAACCCGATGCCATCTTTCGATCAAGAGCTGCTTAACCGCTACGCCAAGACAGAGTCTACGGTAGAGACTCTGTTGGAGATGCATCGTAGGTTGGATCAGAAGGTCGATACGGTCCTGCAGATGCAGATCCAGATCGCATCCATGCAGGAAAGCTCTCGCAATCATTCCGAGAAGCTGGAGAAACTGTTTGATGCGGATGGTGATAAGGAGAAGCGGCTCAAGGTGGTGGAATCCCGGCTGCATTGGGGCAAAGGGGTGGTCGCGGTAATTTTTGCCGTGATTATCCCTTCTACCGGCTGGATTCTCAGCAACGCCTATTCGCAGATCAGCGCGATTGACAGGCGTTTGCTGGGCATCGAATATCAAGTCCAGAAACCTAGCCAAATGGGCCGATAATGACGCCATTCCAACTGAAAGCCATTATGCCGGGCTGCGGCAATCGTTCGGACATTTATGCCGATCCGCTCACGCAGGCCATGCAAGCCTTCGAGATTGACACGCCAAAACGGCAGGCGGCATTCCTGGCGCAAGTGGCCCATGAGAGCGGACAGTTGCGTTATGTGCGCGAACTCGCCTCTGGACAGGCCTATGAAGGTCGCAAGGATCTCGGCAATGTTATGCCGGGCGATGGCGTGAAGTTCAAAGGACGCGGGCTGATTCAGATTACCGGACGCGCGAATTATACGAAATGCGGCTTTGCGCTGGAACTCGATCTACTGACGCATCCGGAACTACTGGAAACGCCAGAGAATGCGGCAAAATCGGCGGCGTGGTTCTGGTTTCAGAATCGGCTGAATCAATATGCCGATAATGGCGATTTCCTGACGCTGACGAAACGCATTAACGGCGGCACGAATGGGCTGGATGACCGTGTCTATTTCTGGAAATTGGCTAAAAACACGCTTGGAGTTGAATAATGGACCCGCTCACCATCCTTGCTGCACTCGGCCCGCTGGCCGTCGATCTTGGCAAGTCGCTGATTTCGCGCTTCATTGCCCCAGCTCAATTCAAGCCGGCCAATATCGACGAATATGTCAAGATGCAGGAAACTGATTTGAACATGTTTACGGCGATTAATAATGCTGGCGGCACCAATCCGTCTTACCCTTGGGTGGAAGCGATCGTTCGGCTCATGCGTCCGGGCGTGGCGATTATCGTGCTCGGCTCGTGGGCTTATCTGACAATCACTGGCGGCTCATCCTCGACAGTCGATAACTTCGCCTCGGCCATCGGCTTCTATCTGTTCGGTGATCGTACGCTGTTCTATTCCAAGCAAGCCATCAAGAAATAAGGTGACCCATGTCTAACTTCAGCATTAACGCCGCCCCGCAGTATCCGTTTGCCAGCGGACAGAACGGCTATGTCATCGCCGCCAGCACCACGACCGCGACCGTTGCTGTCACCACGACCGGCGCGGATTCGGTAGTCGTCGCCAATACCACGACTGGCTGGGCGTGGATCACGTTTGCCGCCACGTCCGCCTTTCCGACTGCTGGCACGCCTGCCCCAGGCTTCCCTGTGCCGCCTGGTGGCGTGGCCACCTATAGCCTGCCTGCGGGCACAGATGGGCGCTCTCCGGCCAAGCTGACGAACGTTAGCGCGATCCTGTCTACGGGCACGGGTAACGTGTACGTTTCGCTGGGTAGCGGCGCGTAAGAAAAACGGCCCGTGATGGGCCGCTTGCTTACAGATTCCAAGCCCTCTTGGTGAGGGCGATCATGCTTTCGATGTGCTGCTGCATCACTGCTTGTCCCGCTCCCGCCGTACGAGTTCCGCAATGCCCTCGCATATCGCCACGCCGAGCGGCGTAAGCCTGCGCCCGGTGTGCTGCATGCACACCTCTGTCGGCTCATCGCGGAACATGTAGCAGTGACCGCCGTCCGGGAATTGCTGGTGCGAGCACGTCTCGCAGTTGTTCGGATTGCTCATTTGCCCCGCTCCATGGCGGCATCGATGGCCTCGTCTAGTTCGTTGCCGAACAGGTCTTCGTCCTTTTGATCCTCTTGGAACGGAAGGCGCCCCATCACAACATTGATGCAGCGCTGACCGTCCGGCGTGGCGATGGTGTCATCCCGCAGCCAACGATAGCGCGCCGCATCCTCTGCATCCGCCTTCCCCGGTGAGGGGGTGGCGCGGCGGTTCCAGTTAGCACGCATGAACGCCTTCTTGTCCGGCATTGCCGCTACAGTCATGGTTACGGATCGATCCGAGAAAGGGCACCTATCATCATGTGCGCCCTGTAGGTGGTGCCAATCTCGATTGCTGGTTATAGTCATTTCGCAGTCGCAAAAAGGACAGCACAGCAGTTCCCCATCTGCTGGGGTAGTGGCGGGGGTGGTCATTAAAAGTCCCTCCCTTCTTGCTCATCGACGCCACGTGACCAGTTCCCGAAAGCGAAGCCAATCAGAAGGCCCGCAGCCATTCCAAAGGCGAAAAATCCAACGGCGATATTGCTGATGTGCTGGCTCATCACTCCCCCTTGATTTCGGCGCGGATGGCGTCGGCCGCTTTGTCGTGAACCGTCAGAAGGCGCTGCTGCTCGGCACGGACAATCTTGATGATCCGTTGCGCAGCCTTCTCGCTGCCAACGCCACCGTAGACCGCCCCGCTCTCCAGAACGCCAACCACGGCCTCAAATGTGCTCAGGTTGGTATGCGCACGGCATGCGGTGTCTATGTGCTTACTCATCGCGCTTCTCCCCTTTGGGCGCCTCAGCGGCGGCGAGATATGCGATGAGCCTAGCCTCTCTGGTCGCCTCCATTGCGGCGCGTAGGCGATTTCCTGCGGCCTCGGCGCGGTCGGCCACTTCCTTGAATTGGCTTCTCTTTTGGAATCTCGTCTCGGCATAGGTGGCGTTATGCGCTTCGACCGCCGCATCCCACAGTTCAACCCATGCATTCATTGCAGATGCATCGACATCTGCAATCTCCACCTCCGCCCATGATGGCGATGCGCCCGTCTCAGCGGCGGCGGTGAGCAGTGCTGCGTATGTAGCATTCCAAAGTTCAGGGCTGCCATCGTGATACGGCAGGTGCGGCGTCTGCCAATAGGCGTGGTGCATGGCCTTCCGAATATCGTGCGTAGGCACTTTCGGCACCAGCGCGTAACCATCAGGAATCTCCACCTCCGCCCGCGAGGACGATGCGCGGGAGAGGATTGCGCGAGCGAATCGCAGGCGCATTTCTCGCTGCCATGTGTGCGGCTCATACATGGTCGCGCCCCGTGCATCTAAGTTGCACCAGATTGCGTCGATTTCCTCATCCGACAGCGCCACACCCTGCCGATCAGTGCCCAGCCCCATTTCACGCTCGCCTTCCTCGCACCGCTTGTCGTCTTCTTCGGCTTCGATCCTCTGCCGGTCTGGGTGCGCAGGCTCTGCGGGTTGGGCGGCAAGCAGGGCGCGAGCAAATTTGATCCAGTCCGCGTTATCGACGCTGTAGTAGCCACTCCCGAAACATTGATCGACTACATCCAATATTGCCCCGTTATCCATCGTCAGCGCGACAGGCGATGCGCCGGGCGGTGTCCAGCCCATTTGCGTCGCAATGCGCTTTACAACGGATTGGTCGTAGACTGGCTCTGCGATGGCGGCGTTGTGCGCGGCCACAATTTCATGGAAGCACTCGGATACGCCAAGTTCGCGCATCGCGTTTAGCTTGTGTTCAAATTCGCTCGGCATTTCTTCCCCTCGTTATCGTGATTACTGGCTTGCGCTCAAAGCGTTTCGCTGTGCTTGAGTTGTTCGCACTCCACTCGCGCCTCATGCCCGTAATAGCCGTTGTGCTCGTTGTAGGCGACAAATTGCAGCGTGCCGCGATCCGTTTCCAAGTTCACGAACATGATTCCGCCTTCGAACCATTCGTTGCTGGGATCAACGTTGTTTTCCTTGAATTTCGCTTCGTTCAAGGCGTCGTCTGTCAGCTTCACATCCAGCAGCTCGGCGCCGATGAAATCTTGCGGATTGTCATTGCACCAAAACCAGCCCCATTGCTCGCAGCAGCTTGAATCGTTGTCGATCATCAGCTTGATGATCTGCTTATCAGTCTCGACCGCGTAGCCAGCCATGGTATATAGCTCGCCTTGCTCAAGGTCGGTGATCTTCAGAATCTTTTCCATGACTCCCTCTGTGATTATTTCTTCACCATGCGCTTACGCACGCTGTCCAGCCCGCGCAACGTCTTCTGCCTCGGCACGTCATAGGTGCCTGAGCAAATGTTCGTCAGCGTGCGAATGCTAACCTTACTCAGAAACGCGATTTCCAGCCAGACGCTCACCCCGTTTTCGTTCTGCTTGCCTCGACTATCCGCAAGCCATTTCTTGATTTCAGACTCAACGCGCAGAGATTCAAGCCGGCCCATCGCTTTAGCTTCTGGCGTGGCGCGACGGCCAATGAACTTGCTGATAACGCTAAAATCAATATCTGCCTTCTCGGAGATGCTTGCCCAATCCTTACGGCTCGTTACCAGCCACCTCCGTACGATCTCGGGATCGATTTGTTCCATATGCTCCCCTTGTGTTGCTCCGATTGTACTTAGATGCGCGCAGTTCCGCAAGCAGAATCACGATAGGCCGACCAACTCTCATATGCCGCATCCCACATGGCGCGTTTCTCATCCCGCGTGAATCGCTTCCCCTGGTCGTACTCGGTATGGCAGGTAAAGCAAGCTGGCACGGTCAGGGCATCCGGCGTCTTCATCCCGAGGCCTTTGCCCTCATTCCGGTGCGCTGGCACACACGTCGTCCAATCGCCGCAGCAGACTCCCGGAATAGCGAGGAAACATGCTTGCCCCCGACACGCCTCCAACATGGACTTGTCCTGCCATGCCCGCTTCTTGCGCGCTTTCTTCTTGAAAGCGGAACGTTTTATCGGCGTCTTTCGGCTCAGCATGGGTTAAACATCCAGCTCGCCGCCAAGTCCGCCATACGGTGCGCAGGCTTGATTGGCGATTTGCGTCGCTTGCGCTGCTTCTCACGATACTTTGCCTGACTGACTTCCGTCGGCACCTTCGGGGGGTGCTTAGCATCTGGCGCATCCCCCAGCGCCCAAATAGGAATCGGGGCGCCTGTCGCCGTTTCTTCCCACGCGAAGATATAAATCTGCCTGCGGATCTTGTCATGCGCGCGGCGGTGCGTGGTCTTGTTCAAATCCAGGGCTGCGCGAATTTTGGGCGTGGAGAGTGGTCCATTACGCAGCAGATCCAAGATGGATTCGGCGCGCTCATAGACGTGCGGATATAGTAGCTGCATGCGGATATTGCGGCCACCCAACTTCAGTTTGAGCGCGCGCTTGTGGATCGCTGCAACGCTGCGTCCTTCCGGTGCCCACATTGCCACTGGGGCCTCGGTGCCCCAATTGGCGACAAGGATAGCGTCTTCCTCGGCTGTCCAAAGTACTCTGCTCATATCATCTTCTTCTCAATGCGGCGGCTTGATTCAAGCGTCCGCCATACCTCAATCCGTGCCTCTGCCGCTACCATCAGCCAGCGCAGGCGCTCCTCCTCCTCCACGGCAACCTGCAACGCCTTGAGCACGTCCACATACTCGGCATTGGCATAGGCCTCTCTTTCCTGAAGCGCCGCGCTCTTGTGTCCGGCTATCTCCGCCGCCCGCATCAGCAATGCTTTCTTGCTCTTGCGGAAATTTTCGAGATAGATGCGCTCCGCCTTGGCTTTGGCGTAAGCGGGCGCATTGTCCCGGATGAAGTTGAGCGCCCTAAAAATCTGGATCTCGCCTTCTTCTGTCATTGCGGGAACGCCATCGGGCGAATCAGGGCCAGTTGCTGGGTCAGTTCCTCAATCTCGCCCACCGTCTCCGCCATACGCGCCAGGTTGTCGTGCATGAAGGCAAAGTGCCGCTCGGTGTCGGTGGCGGCTTGAACGTCTCTCAGCACAGAGGTTGCGGCGTTGTTCTGCGATTCGATCATATTGAGAAGACCTTTAATCGCATCTTCGCGGGCCGCGCGGACGATGGAGTATTGCCCGCGTGCAATGATCTGCTCGGCGGCGATTTCGTTAAAGTCGATCATGCTTGTGACCCCAAGAGTATTGCCTTGCGAGCTGCGCAGGCATCTGCCACTAACGCCAACTGATGGGCCGTCGCCCCTTGCTCGCCTGCCTGCCGATACAAGTTCTTTAGCGCCCGTTCGGTCGTGGCGTTGGCGATGTACCCGAAGGTAGCATTCGGATCGAACGTAGGCTTAGGAGGCGCTTGGTATTCGATACTATCCCGCTCGGGATCGTCGCCAGTTTCCAGGCAGAACACTTTCAGCAGCGCATACTTGAAGGCGTAGGACACGGCCTTGCCCGGCCCCTTGTCCTGCGGGTCGATGCCGTAGCCAAACGACTCCACTTCGATCGCGTCCTCGGGCTGATCGACATTGACGAAGCGCACCATGATCGTCGCCTCGGTGCGATTGCCGTCCTGCGTATGATCCTTGACGCTGACAACCGGCATGATGCCGTGCTTCAGCAACGCGGGCCGGATCTTGGCCGTGACTGCATCATGCGAAACGAAGGTGTATTGATTGTTCACCTTCTTGTCTTCCTTCTGCACGTACGACACGTCATTCATGACGGCCGCCATGCGCTGATAGATATTCAACATGCTCCCCTCCTGTTCCTGTTGCTCTTGTGCGCCACGTTGCGCAAATTCCATCGCGCCACCATCGTTGAGGCCGTCATCCATCCTCATCCCCTCCAGCCCAGCATCAAGCCAATCAGTACGCCAATCCCCAGCGCCCATACCCAAGACAGGCCACTGTTGCCGTTTGCGCCGAGGCGCGTGTCTTCCCAGCAGTCGCGCATCTGGCGCGGCGTTTTGAAGTGCGATGGCTTCAGCATGCTTCCTCCCGATCTGCAAAGTCCCAATCCTGATAGCCGGTCAGCCAGTAGGCGCCCATCTGTACCGACGCATTGCCCATGAAGCCGCCCAGATCGCCCGTCCACGTGCGGTGCATCACGCCAAAATCATCTGTTACGTGACCGACCAGAATGTCGGTGCTTCCCCATACCGGCGCCATTATTCAATCCCCCTGAAGCGTTCCACGGCTTCGGTTTCGCGGTCATCGTCACCCGTCGCGGCGTCGATCACCTCTTCCTCGTAGTTGTCTTCCATCCACTTGCCCCACTTCTCGGGCCAGGTCTTCCATGGCTCGCCCAGCAGCTCCCTGTTGGCGCCCAGGATCTGCACGTCGATCAGGTCCACGGCATCCGGCTCGCCCGGATAACCCGGGTCACCATTCCGCAGGTAACGCACCTCGTCATAGCCCGGCGTGTATTCAAACGTGAGCTGCAGCAGCAGCCCGTCGTCGCATTCATGTTCGATCTTGATCAACATTTCGCTTCCCCTCGGTGTGTTGTGCTGATGGGCTCTACTGTAGCTACCTGCCCGCAGGTTGTCAAGCGCCACGCACGCAGAACTTCTTTCATAGATGCGCGCAGATATCCTTGCGTTCATTCTTGAAACATCCTAATATGTAGACAGCCGGGCAGACGAATGAGACAACCGGTGATTTTCTAGCTTGTCATCCGGGAGATACAAAGTGGGCACTACCTTTATCTTGCGCATCGTCGGGACTTACGGCTACTGGACCATGCGAGTCCGGGGCCATCAGATTGAACGGCAGTACATTCCATTCGCTAACATCGTCTGCGCCTAATCAGGCGAACCGGGGAAATCATGAAACAGAATCAATACGAACGCATCCTGGCCGCGCTGCGCAAGGCGGGCCGCAAGGGCTTGACGACTGCCGAGCTGGCCGCGCTGGTGCCGAGTAATTGCGTATGGCGACGTGTTGCCGAAATGCCGATCTGGCACATGATCGGGAATAAGCGGTTCTATATCGACCGCTCCAGCCGGCTGATTAACAGCCGCCATGTGCGTGTGTACCGTCTTGTACAGGTGTGAATCATGATGCTCCTACTGCCGCAACTCACGTGGATGATCATGATCGGCGCACCACGCCAGAATCCGCCTGTCAATCTGAAACATTCAGATACAAATACGCCGCCGTTGGTGCCCTACAACACACAAAACGACCAGAAATTGGTAGAGTAACGCACAGCGCGGTTGCAATTTCCGCCGCCTAGCCCGCAGTGTGAGGCCTTGGAAACCAAGCCTGCGGAACATAACGAGTGCGCTTCAGTAGACGCTTAGGAGTACCGATCTCGGTCGGTGGCTCCTAGACTCGGGGAGTCTTTCCAAGACTCCTGAGCGTCACCTAAAGCGCCTGGGTTGAAGTAATAAGAATGAGCAAACACTTCTCTTGGCAGTCTGCCGTGTTGGAATCAGACTGCGAATCAACGACCAAATTTGTTTTGCTGGTAGTTGGTACGTACATGAATCAGCATGGTTCCGGGGCATTTCCTTCGTATAACACCATCGCACAAGCCGCTTCGCTTGGTCGTAGCACGGTTATCAAGCATATTGATATTGCATCCGAAAAGGGATGGATTCTCAAGACAGTTCGCCCGAAGGGTAATCAGGATAATGAAACGAATCTGTATGGGATTTCCTTTCCGCTACCTAGTCCCGCTGGTGGACTAGGGGTAGTACATCAGGAATACCACCTAGTCCATACGGTGGACCACCCTAGTCCATTTGGTGGACCACCCCTAGTCCACGTGGTGGACCCTAACACCCCAGTATTAACACCTCAAAGAACACCCCAAAAACATAGCGAGTTGCCGGGATGGCTTCCGCAGGAAAGCTGGCAAGGATTCGTCGAGATGCGCCAGAAGATCCGCAAGCCGATGACGCCACGTGCTGTCAGCATGATCCTGAAGAAGCTGGAGGGCTTCATGCAATCGGGCCAGGATGTGGCGGCTATCCTTGATCAATCCGTTGTGAAGAGCTGGCAGGACGTTTTCCCTGTTCGCCAGCAGTACCAAGCCCAGCAGCGGATGGGCAAGCAAGAGAAGGCCCAAGCCTTCATGGACGTATTGACCGGACGGAGCGACAGCTATGACGCAAATGACCCCTTCACCATCGACGCCCCGGCAACCCGCGTCGCCTGACTGGCCGCAAAGCGCGCTGCCCAAGCCGTGGATTGATAGCCTGTTTGAACGCATGGAACTATCCTATGGCGAAAAGTTCTCCAAGAACTGGGGCACGGTCGATCCGCATAAGATGAAGCGATTTTGGGCGATTGAGCTTGGCCAGTTGACGCGCGATCAGTTGAAGGCTGGCGTAGAGGCCATGAAACGCGCGGAATGGCCGCCTACGCTTTCGGAATTCGTTGCCATGTGCAAGCCCCCGGCCAACTACTCTGAGGCGCTCTACGAGGCTATAGAACAGATTCAGAAGCGGGACGAAGGCCGGGATCAGTGGAGCAATCCGGCAATCTACTGGGCGGCGATCAAGATTGGCAGTTTCGATCTTCGCAACTTGACGCACAAGGATTTGCTCAAGCGTTTCACGGATGCGATGGAAAAGGTGGTAGCGCAGGAAACCATCGAGCCGGTACCGCCGCGTCATGCCGCGCTGCCGGCTCCAGGTCAAGGGGTTGCGAGCAAAGAACGGGTCGAGGCAGAAGTTGCCAAGATCCGTGCGACCACGAAAGTACCGGGGAATCGGGACTGGGCCAAGCGAATTCTGGAGCGCGAGAAGCGGGAAAAGCTTCCGTATATGGTGGGACAGATGGCGCGGCAGGCGTTGGGGCTGGATGCGCAACACAAGGGTGGCAGCATATGAGAGTCCTACACGAATACTGGAAACTGGAGAACCTGGGCAACGGCGAGTATCTGGTAGAGGCCGATGGCATGGCATCTTCAGTTGTTTCTGTCTATTCCCACGATGCGATGGAAATGCTGCTTGCGCACATGGTGGAGGAGCTGCTGGCGGTGAGCCAAGGGGAGACACTGCAATGACCGTAGGGGATGCGCAATACAAAGGAGAGGGGAAATGACCGTCGAAACCTATCTGGAAATGCTCCAGGCCCGGCGCCGCTACCATTTGCGCCGACTTTTCAGAGAAGACGAATCGCAGAAGGATTTCGCTAAGCGCCTCGGGGTGAACCATCACTACTTTTGTGCGCTGTTATCCGGGCTGCGGCCTTTCAGCGAAAAGCGCGCAAGGGCGATCGAAGAAGCCTGTGGGCTGGCGTTCGGATTTCTTGACAGCGAGGTGACGACATGACCGGAAATTGGATTCGATGCACGATCTGCTCCAGCGACCAGCACCGCATGGAGGATTGCCCGTGGACACGCGTTAGGCTGGCACGATGACGGCCAACGATGAAATCCTATACACCTGCGCCGGGCTGCTGCTGGCGCTGTTTATGACCTTGGCCTACCTGCTGTGGAGGGGTGAATGATGGAATTGCGAGAATTGCTGCAAAGCAAACTGGGTTGGATCGAGACGACGCGCGGCCAGACACATGTCAACGTCAAGCTGTCGCGCGAGGATCTGGCGACGCTCGTGGATTTGCTGGCGCCGACCGAACTAGTGGGATCGAGCCTGCCGAAGTATGGTCTGATTGGGCTTCCGGAAATTGACTGGGTAACAGGTGCGCCAAAAAAGCTTGCGTAACTGCGCGTAGATTGCTATGATTCAGTCATCGAGAAACGCAACGAAACGAGGGGAACAAAATGGAAAAGCAACTCAAGGCAGCACGCGCTAAGGTCAACGCTCTGGAGTTTGGTACGGCTGAGTGGGAAGCGGCGATGGAAGTGGTGCGCGGTCTGGTCGACAAGATTGCTGCTGCCGCCCCTGCCGAAGAGTTCTGCAGCGTTGACAGCGGCATTCACCGCACCCGCTACGCAGACGGTTCGATTGCTTGAGTATGAGTGCTCTGACCGAAAGTCGCTTCGAGGAAATCCTCACTGCGGCTGATCCGAAGCCGGCCAGCCTAATCCTTGCAGTTGATCCTGGCACATCTGAGAGCGGATG
>Ga0310811_10004319_pt1 | contig 17840 bp, 16 predicted proteins | sample YCmetagenome_FD_207642 | JGI IMG/M metagenome (GOLD analysis project Ga0310811, IMG submission 207642) | Soil microbial communities from experimental microcosm in Duke University, North Carolina, United States - YC | ecosystem: Engineered > Artificial ecosystem > Soil microcosm > Unclassified ...
GCGAAAAGACGTAGGTCAGGCAGTCGATCGAGGCGCAGTCCGCCCCGCCTGCTGCGACCAGGGACATGCTGGGCCCGTGCCCGCCGGTCTCGACCACCTCGCCGAAGAACGGCCTGGCGCCGCCCATGCGCGCCAGCATCAGCCGCGGCAGGCTCATGCCGGAATTGGAATGCAGGCTGTTGAGCGCGAAACGCTTGCCGCGCAGGTCCTCCATCCGGCGGGCCGGCGAGGTCTTGGGCACGACGATGAAGGCGCTGTGGGTGGAGCCGCTGCAGCCGGCGGCGTCGTAGCGCGGCCGCGCCAGCAGCTGGTACTGGCCCCGGTAGAGGGTCTGGAGGGGATAACCGCAGGTCTGGGTGAACAGCACCTCGGCGCCGATGTCGTCGGGCACCGGCTTGCGGTCGAAGGACAGGGTCTCCGGCACGCCCTCCAGGCCCGCCTCGCGCAACAGCCCGCCCAGCGCGGCCCAGAACGCGGCGTTGGCGGCCCGCATCCCGGGCGGGTTGTACATCGGCAGGCTGGCGGTCCAGGTCATGATTTCGGTTCGCACCGGAAGCCCGGGCCGTCAAGCTGGCCGCCCCCGTCGCAACGGATTCGCACCCCTTGACCCCAGGCCATGTCGTCATCGTCGGCGGAGGATTCAGCGGAGCGCTGACCGCCCTGCACCTGCTCGCCGATCCGGCAGGCCCCCGGGTCACCCTGGTCGACCGCACCGGGACCTTCGGCCTGGGCGCGGCCTACGCCACCCGCGACTCGGAGCATTTGTTGAATACCCGGGCCGGCAACATGAGCGCCTTCCCCGACCGCCCCGACCATTTCCTGCGCTGGCTGCTCGACCGCTCCGACGACCCCGCGCTCGGGCGCATGAGCTTCGCGCCGCGGATGGCCTACGGCGCCTACCTCCGGGACCTGGTCGCCGAAACCGTGGCGGGAGAGGCGACGGGGCGCCTCGTCCTGACGGCCGCGGATGCGGTCTCGGTGCGACGCCACGCGGACGGCTTCACGGTCGGGCTGGCGGACGGCTCCGCGCTGGACGCCGACGCGACGGTGCTGGCCCTGGGCAACCTCGCCCCCGCCCCGCCGCCGGCCGGGGACGATGTGCTGGCCTCGCCGCGCTACGTGGCCGAGCCCTGGCGCGTCGACCTCTCCGGCCGGGTCGGTCCCGACGACGCCATCCTGCTGGTGGGAACCGGCCTGACCATGGTCGACGTGGTGGCTTCGCTCGCCGCCCAGGGCCATCGCGGCCCGTTCCTGGCCCTGTCGCGGCGCGGCCTGCTGCCCCGCGCCCACGTCGAGGCCCCGCCGCACAAGCACGCCCCGCCGCCGCCCGACCCCACCCTGTCCGTCTCGCTGCGGACCCTGAGGCGGCTGGTCGCCACGGGCGGGGCCGACTGGCGCACGGTGTTCGACGGCCTGAGGCCGGTGACGGCGACGCTGTGGGCGAACATGCGGCCGGCCGACCGGTCCCGGTTCCTGCGCCACGCCCGGCCCTGGTGGGACGTGCACCGCCACCGCCTGGCGCCGAAGGTGGCGGCGCGGATCGACGCCCTGCGCGCGTCCGGCCAGCTCAGGGTGGCCGCCGGTCGGCTGGTGCAGATTCGTACGGCAGGCGATCGCTTCGAGGCCGTCTGGCGCCCCCGCGGCAAGCCGGCGATGGAGGTGGCCGCCGCCCGCTGGGTGATCAACTGCGTCGGACCGCACGCCGACGTCCGCCGCGCCGGCGAGCCGGTGCTGGACTCGCTGCTGGAGGCCGGGCTGGCGCGCCCCGACCCCCTGCATCTCGGCCTGGAGGTCGACGCCGACAGCCGGGTGGTCGACGCCGAGGGCCGGACCCGTCCCGACTTCGTGGCCGTCGGGCCTCTGACCCGCAGCAGCTTCTGGGAGAGCACGGCGGTGCCGGACATCCGCGTCCAGGTCGCCGAGGTGGCGCGCCGGTTGGGGGCGCACCTGCGCCGGCCCGCGATCGCTCTGGACCCAGCGCCGCGGCGGCGATAGCAACCTTGGGCGTGAACACGACCGACCGACAGCCTCCGCCCGACGGCAAGACGCAGGTCATCGCCTTCCTGCTGATCAACGACTTCGCCCTGATGTCCTACGCCGCGGCCATCGAGCCCCTGCGCGCGGCCAATATGCTGAGCGGGCGCGAGCTCTATCGCTGGCGCCACGTCTCGGTGGACGGGGAGCCGGCCCAGGCCTCCAACGGCGGCCGGGTGCTGGCAGACAACCGGGTCGGCGACGAGGTCCACTTCGACACCGTCATGGTCTGCGCCGGGGGCAACCCGGCCCTGTTCGACCAGGCCCCGACCTTTGCGTGGCTGCGCGAGCTGGCGCGGCGGGGGGTGAGGCTGGGCGGGGTCTCCGGCGGCCCCTGGATCCTGGCCCGCGCCGGGGTGCTGCAGGGCTACCGCGCCACCATCCACTGGGAGCACCTGCCCGCCATGGCCGAGGCCTTCCCCAACCTGGAGCTGCGCCGGACCCTGTACGAGGTGGACCGCGACCGGCTGACCTGCGCCGGCGGCATCGCCGCCCTGGACATGATGGTGGAGCTGATCGAGCGCGACCACGGCCACGCCCTGGCCGCGGCGGTTGCCGAATGGTTCCTGCGCACCGAGCTGCGCTCGGGCAGCGCGGCCCAGCGCATGGAGGCGCGCGAGCGCTTCGGGGTGAGCAACGAGAAGCTGCTGCGGGCTTTGGCCTACATGGAGGCCAACCTGGAGGACCCGGCGTCGAAGCAGCGGCTGGCCGACGTGGCCGGGGTCTCGATCCGCCAGCTCGAGCGGCTGTTCGCCCAGCACCTCGGCGCCACCCCCACCGGCCACTACCTCGACATCCGCCTCGACCGGGCCCGGACCCTGCTGCGCCAGACGACCCTGTCGGTGATGGAGACCGCCATGGCCTGCGGCTTCGTCAGCCCGAGCCATTTCTCCCGCGCCTACCGGACCAGGTTCGGCAAGTCCCCGAAGGACGAGCGAAAGGGCTGACCCAGCGGCCGCTCGTGAAGCTCGCGACGGTATCGCTGAGCGCGCGGCGCTTCTCGCGGACTTTCCGGACTAGGCCCGCGCCGCCGATCACGCAAAGAAGGCCGAGCAGCGAGCCGCCGCCCCAAAGGCTCTCACGCCGCACCGCTTCAAGCCGGGCGGCGCCCGCGCTCCATGGCAGGATCGCCGCGTCATCGGCCTGCAGCGCCACCAAGACGTTGTTCACCGCAACGAAGCGGACTTTGGCCGAGGGCCGCTTCGTGAACGCCGCAAGCGCCTCCGGACATTGCCGCCCACAGTGATAATGCAGCGGCATCGGCCTGTCGGCGAGGTCGAGACGAAATTCCTTGTCCAGGCGGCTGTGCGAAATGTAGGCACGCGTCACCTCGCCGAACGAGGTGGCTTGGGCGGGGGGCGCGTGAGGCGTGGGTATCCAAACGGCCACGAAGGCGGCCGCGCCAACCCCCAGCATCGAAAGGAAGGCGGCGCCGGCCCGCTCAGGCCGAGCCTTTCTGTAACGCAGGAAGGCGAACCCCAGCGCGGTCTGGCCGAACCCGAACAGGACCGACCCCACGCACCATGCAACGGCCGCTACAGACGGCGGCGTCCCCAGACCGTGGGCGAACCCGTTGATCCCAAGGACAAAGCAGCCAACGGTCGAAAGGGCGACGATAAGGCCGATACCAAGTCCATCGAATGGCCGCAGCGGGTCGCGAGACCGGAGGACTGAACTCAGGATCATGCAGCGCACCGTAGACGGACGGCGTTAAACGGCGGCTACCGGTGACCGGCCTCGAGTGACGTCTTCGCGCCCGCCGCCCGAGGTTGGGCTCGTCCAAGAAGGACGAGCGAAAGGGGCGATGGCCGGGCGACGAAGTGTATGGCCCGTTAAGCGCGACCTTAAAGGTCCCGGAAAACCTTCGGCGTTATGACGGCGCATCAACCGGCCGGTCGAAGTGCGTCATGCAAGTGCCCAAGTCCACCGCCGGGGCGAACAGCCTAAAACGGATCGCCGCGACCGCGTCTTCGGCGCGGGTGCTGGACCTGCATTCGCTCGCCGTCGAAAATCCGGGCGACCCCGACTATCTGGCGCGCCCCCTGTTCGTCCACCCGGTGCTCAACCGGTCGATCATCGTCAAGCACAACCTCCAAGCCGGCGAAGGCGACCGGCTGCCGCCGGGCCGGTTCAACGCGACCAAGGTCATCTTCCCGTTCGACCAGTTCGACCTCAACCTGGGCGGTCAGGCCTTGTTCGTCGATCAGGAAGACCTCGCCGGAGCGCTCACCCGGCGCCTGGACTATCACGAGCTTCCCCTCGAGCGTGACCTGGCGGTGTTGCAGACCATGGCCCGGCTGCCCACCCTGGATCCTTTTCTGCTCAGCGAGGTCCTGAACCGGCAGCGGATAGACGTGGGTCGCTGCTACTTCCGCTTCAGCGCGAGGGACCGGGACGAGATGCTCGGCTTCGTCACGGCCGAGATCGAGGCGCTGATCCAAGCCTGCTTCGGAACGACGTCGACCAACGACAAGCGCGCCCGGCGGCTGTCGGAACTGTTGCTTTCGGGTCAGAGCAGCCCGGAGCTCGAACCCCTGCGCACGACCTTCCGGATGGACGAGGCGGAATTCTCCGAGGCGATATTCGCCTGGAAGGCCTTCCTCTACTACCGCTGGCGCAGCCACGACCTGGCGGTCCTGCTGAAATCCACCTTGAGGTCGGTCGCCTCGATCGACCTCAAGCGCTACCGGCGCGGGGAACTCACCTTCGTGGCCAAGGCCAAGCCGCTGTTGGAGGCCACCATCGTCGAAAACTGGCGCGAGGTCGGACGCCTCCTGAGGCTGTACGACCGGGCCTTCGCGTCGCTGACCGAGCAGGAGAACCCCGACGGCTTCCAGTCCTTCCTGGCGAACGGCGCCAGCCTGTTCGTCGAACTGGGCGAAAGGATCGGACGGCTGGAGCAGGTGAACAGCTTCTGGGAGGACCGTTTCGGGGGCGGGACCGAAGGGATGTCGCCGGAGGACGTCCTCAACGGCGTGCGCGACCTGGCCCAGGCCCTGGCGATCCAGGTCGGGGTCCGGTCGACCTGGGGCGGCGCCGACCGGCGGCCCACTCGGGCGTAGCCGCCGGCCCGTGGCCAGGCGGATTTCAGCCGGCGACGGTCAGCCCGTATTCGGCGGCGCTTTCGTCCAGCCAATGCCAGAAGCTGGCGGCGTAGCTGCGGAAGGTCAGGACCTCGAACACCAGCCGCTCGCGCCGCCAGACGACCGCGCCGATATGGGCGATGCTCACCCCCGCCGCCGAGCCGACCGGGAAGGCGGTTTCGTGGAGGTCGAGGAACACGCCCTTGGCGAGGGCGTCCAGGACCGCGGGGCCCTCCAGCCGCATCGCCGCATAGCTGCCGGTCTGGTCGGTCACCGAGGCCAGCCCCTCGAGATCGGCGGCCAGGGCGTCGAGCCAGCCCGCCTCCACCCCCTCGCCCACCGCCATCCAGGCGCCGGGGCCCGTGCCGACGAAGGCGACGCCCTCCCTCGCCGCCCGCTTGGGGCCGGGCGGGAGGTCGATCTTGAAGCGCGCCTTGACCTTGGCCTTCAACGCCGCGCCCCGGCCCTTGCGGGCGTGGACCGAGGCCAGGACCAGGGTGTCGAGGGGCCGCGCGACCACGCCCGCGCCGGCGTGGGTCACGGCGGTGATCCCGGCCCAGGCTGAGGTCTGCGTCCAGGTCGTCGGCTCAGCCATGGAGACGCTTCCCTTCCGGATCGACGAACACCGGCGAACAGACCTCGACCTCGATGTCCTCGCTGCGCAGGGGGTCGTAGGCTCGCACCCGCTGGCCGATCCGCTCGGGCCCGTGCTTCAGGAAACCCAAGCCGACCCACGTGGCCAGGCTCGGCGAATAGGCCACCGAGGTCATGTAGCCCTCGTCGTTGGCGGCCGTCGCCGCCGCGCCCATCGCCAGGAAGTGAGCGCCGGCCCGCAGGCGCACGCCGGGCTGGACCGGCCTGAAGCCGACGAAGGCCGGGCGGTCGGGATCGGTCAGGCCGGGGCGCTGGGCCATGACCCGGCCGATGAAGTCCTTCTTGGTCGACATCATCCGGCCCAGGCCGATGTCGCGGGCGGTGGTCGTGCCGTTCAGCTCGTTGCCGCCGACGTGGCCCTTCTCGATCCGCATCACGCCCAGGGCCTCGGTGCCGTAGGCGGCCACGCCGAGCCCCTCCCCGGCCTTCATCAGGGCCTCCAGCGCCGCCTGGCCGTACATGGCCGGGACCGCGAACTCGTAGGCCATCTCGCCCGAGAACGAGAGGCGGTAGAGCCGGCCGCGGACCCCCGCGAAGGTGAAGTCCAGCACGCCCATGTAGGGCAAGGCCTCGTCGGAGACGTCCAACGCCCCGTCGAACAGCCGCTCCAAGAGCTCGCGCGAGCGGGGGCCGGCGACGGCGTACTGGCTCCACTGCTCGGTGACCGAGACCGTCTGGACATCGAGCTCGGGCCACAGCACCTGGCGGGCGTATTCCATGTGCTGCATCACCCGCGCGGCGTTGGCGGTGGTGGTGGTGACCAGGAAGCGGTCGGGGCCCAGCCGCGCGGCGGTGCCGTCGTCGAAGGCGATCCCGTCCTCGCGCAGCATCACCCCGTAGCGCGCTTTGCCGATGGCCACGGTCGAGAACATGTTGATGTAGAGTCGGTCGAGGAAGGCCGCCGCGTCCGGCCCCTGCACGTCGATCTTGCCCAGGGTGGTGACGTCGCAGATGCCGACCCCGCCGCGGACGGTCTCGACCTCGCGCACCACCGACTGCAGCCAGTCGGTCTCGCCCGGGCGGACGAACCATTGCGGCCGCTTCCACTGGCCGGCGTCGACGAAGACCGCGCCGTTGGCGGCGGCCCAGCCGTGGCTGGCCACCCGGCGCATGGGCCGGAAGTGCTCCCCCCGATGCGAGCCTCCCAGCGCGCCCAGGGACACCGGCAGGTGCGGCGGGCGCGACATGGTGGTGCCCGTCTCGGCGATGGTGCGCCCCGTCAGCTCGGCCATCAGGGCGTGGCCGTTCAGGTTCGAGGTCTTGCCTTGGTCGGTGGCCATGCCCAGGGTGGTGTAGCGCTTCAGGTGCTCGACGGACTTGAAGCCCTCCAGCGCCGCGATGGCGATGTCCTTGTCGGTGACGTCGTGCTGCTGGTCGACGAAAGCCTTGGTCCGCGCGGCCTTGACCTTCCACAGGGGCGCCGAGGCCGTCGCCTCCGCCGCCACCTTGGGGAGCACAGGGGCCGGTACGGCGAAGCCGGCCGCGATGGCCGCGTCGGCGCCGGCGCGGGCGCCCTCCGCCAGACAGGCGGCCAGGGCGAAGCTGCCGGCTGCGGCGCCCGCGACGCTCATCCCCGGCAAGCCCGGATCGCCGGGCAGGAAGGAGTGGATTTCGTCGCTCCACACCGGCTTGGAGCCGTGGTGGGTGGAAAGCGCCACCTGCGGGTTCCAGCCGCCGGAGACGGCGAGCAGGTCGACGGGGAAGGACATCCGCTCGCCGTTCGCCAGGACCACGTCGATGCGCTTGAGCGCCTGTCCGCCGGCGGCGTCGGCGACCGCCGCGCCGAGGAGGATCCGCGCCCCCGCCGCCCTGGCCGGGCCCTGCAGCGCCTCGGGGACCTCGGCGCGGGCGTCGATCACCGCTTCCAGCGTCACCCCGGCGGCGGCCAGATCGCCGGCAGTCTTCCAGCCGTCGTCGCCGGTGGTGAAGACCACCGCGCGCCGGCCGGGCGCCACGCCGAAGCGGTTGACGTAGGTCCTGACCGCCCCGGCCAGCATGACGCCGGGAGTGTCGTTGCCGCCGAACACCAGCTGGCGCTCCACCGCCCCGGCGCAGAGCACGCTGCGCTTGGCGACGATCTTCCACATCCGCTGGCGCGGCTGGTGCGCGAGGGGCTCGGGCAGGTGGTCGCCGACCCGCTCCACCGCGCCGTAGACGCCGCCGTCATAAGCCCCGAACACCTGGGTGCGCCGCATGATCCGCACCTCTGGGGCGGCCTCCAGCTCGGCCTCGACGTCGCGGACCCAGTCGGCCGCCGGCGCGCCGTCGATCTCGTGGCGCTCTGACAAGAGCCGGCCGCCGAGCTCGAAGTCGTCCTCGCACAGGATCACCCGGGCGCCGGCGCGGGCGGCGGCTTGGGCCGCCGCCAGGCCGGCGGGGCCCGCCCCGATCACCAGCAGGTCGCAGAAAGCGTAGGCCTTGTCGTAGGTGTCGGGGTCGGACACGCCGGCGGCCCGGCCCAGGCCCGCGGCGCGGCGGATCAGGGGCTCGTACAGCCGCTCCCACAGGGGCGCCGGCCACATGAAGGTCTTGTAGTAGAAGCCGCCGACGAACAGGGGCCCGAACAGGGAGTTGATCGACATGACGTCGAACTTCAGCGACGGGAAGCGGTTCTGGCTCATAGCCTCCAGCCCGTCGTAGAGCTCGACGGTGGTGGCCCGGGTGTTGGCCTCCCGCCGCGCCCCGGTGCGCAGCTCGACCAGGGCGTTGGGCTCCTCCGGCCCGGCGGACAGGACGCCCCGCGGACGGTGGTACTTGAACGAGCGCCCGACCAGCTTGACCCCGTTGGCGATCAGGGCCGAGGCCAGGGTGTCGCCCGCAAAGCCCCGGTAGTCGCGGCCGTCGAACCTGAACTTGAGGGGGCGGGTGCGGTCGATCCGGCCGCCGGCGGACAGGCGGCTCATGCCTCGCCCCCATTATTCGGCTCGATGGCGGCCATGGCCACGCCCAGGATGGCGTGGGTGCGGGTGTCCCGGTCGACCACCAGCCAGCGGCGGCACCCCGAGGCGTGGTACCAGTGCTCGCGGTTCGGGCCGGCGGGGTTATCGCGCAGGTAGAGGTAGTCGTAGAACCGCGCCTCGGCATCCTCGGCCGCGGGATCGGGCCGCGGCGGGCCGGCCTCGCCGCGCATGGCGAACTCGTGCAGGTCGCGTTCGCCGCAGAATGGGCAGGGGATCCGCACCTCGGCTCTCCTCAGTGCAGGTTCGGCTGCGCCCCCTGGCCCTTCTCGTCGATGAGATGGCCAGTGGCGAAACGGTCGAGGCGATAGGCGGTGGCGGTGTGGTGGGGCTCGTCGCGGGCCATCAGGTGGGCGAAGCACCAGCCCGAGGCGGGGGTCGCCTTGAAGCCGCCGTAGCACCAGCCGGCGTTGAGGTAGAGGCCCGGGATCGGCGTCTTGTCGATGATCGGCGAGCCGTCCTGGGACATGTCCATGATCCCGCCCCAGTGGCGCAGCAGCCGCACCCGGCCGATCATCGGCATCAGGGCCATGCCGCTCTCGCAGATCTCCTCCACCGCCGGCAGGTTGCCGCGCTGGGCGTAGGAATTGTAGCCGTCGAGGTCGCCGCCGAAGACCAGCCCGCCCTTGTCCGACTGGCTGATGTAGAAATGGCCGGCCCCGAAGGTGATGACCCCGGGGATCAGGGGCTTGAGCGCCTCGGTGACGAAGGCCTGCAGGATGTGGCTCTCGATCGGCAGGCGCAGGCCGGCCATGTCGCCCAGCCGCGAGGTGGAGCCGGCCACCGCCAGCCCGACCTTCTTGGCGCGGATTTCGCCGCGGCTGGTCTGGACGCCGACGACGGCGCCCGAGGCGTCGCGCAGGAAGCCGGTGACCTCGCAGTTCTGGACGATGTCCACACCGCGGTCGCTGGCGCCGCGGGCGTAGCCCCACACCACCGCATCGTGGCGGGCGGTGCCGCCGCGGGCCTGCAGCAATCCGCCTTGGATCGGGAAGCGGGCGTGGTCGAAATTGAGGAACGGGCACATCTTCTCCACCGCCGCCCGGTCGAGCAGTTCGGCGTCTACCCCGTGCAGCCGCATGGCGTTGCCGCGCCGCGCCATGGCGTCCCGCTGGGCGTCGGTGTGGCAGAGGTTCAGGACCCCGCGCTGGCTGACCATGGCGTTGTAGTTGAAGTCCTGCTCCAGCCCCTCCCACAGCTTCATCGACCATTCGTAGAACGGGATGTTGCCGTCGAGCATGTAGTTGGAGCGGATGATGGTGGTGTTGCGCCCGGCGTTGCCCGAGCCGATCCAGCCCTTTTCCAGCACGGCGATATTGGTGAGGCCGTGCTCCTTGGCGAGGTAGTAGGCGGTGGCCAGGCCGTGGCCGCCGCCGCCGACGACGATGGCGTCGTAAGCGGGCTTGGGCGCCGCATCGCGCCACGCCGGCGTCCAGTGCTTGTGGCCGGTGAGGGCGTTGGCGGCCAAGCTGAAGATCGAATAGCGCATGACGGGGCCGAGGCTATCGCGGCCATCCGGCGATGGCACGCGCAGAACGACTTTCACTTGCCTTGGCGCGACACCGGTAGGCGTTTCCTTACGGGAAAATGCCTGTACGGAGTGGTAAGGCTTCGTCCGGCGACGGCGGAGGACAGATGACGACGACGATCCGAGCCATCACCCCCGCAGACCGGGTGGACTGGCTGTCCCTCTGGGGCGACTACTGCCGGTTCTACGAGGCGGACGTGCCCGCGGCGGTCACGGACAACACCTGGACCATGATGATGGACCCGGTCTCGCCGGTGCATGGGCTCGTGGCCGAGGTCGATGGACGGGTCGAGGGCTTCGCCAGCTACGTGGTCCACCCCTACACCTGGAGCACGCGGCCGGCCTGCTACCTGGAGGACCTGTTCGTGCGGCCGCAGGCCCGCGGCCGGGGCGTCGGCGCCGCCCTGGTCCGGGCCCTGATCGACGCCGCCGGGGAACAGGGCTGGGGCCGGGTCTACTGGATGACCCGGGAGGACAACGCCGCGGCCCGCCGGCTGTACGACCGGTTCGTCGGCCGCGACGCCTTCGTCCGCTATCTCGTGCCGATCGCGGGGGAATAGGATGCCGGACCGCCAGTCCCACTGGGAGAACGTCTACGCCGGCAAGCCCAGCGACGCGGTGAGCTGGTTCCAAACCCACGCCGCCCCGTCGTTGCGCCTGATCGACGAGACCCGCGCCGCCCCTGCCGCCCGCTTGGTCGACGTCGGCGGCGGCGCCTCGCCCTTGGCGGGCGACCTGGTCGCGCGGGGTTGGACCGCGCTCACCGTCCTCGACATCGCCGCCAGCGCGCTGGAGGTCGCCCGCGCCGCCCTGGGGACCGCGGCGGCAGGGGTCGAATGGGTGGCCGCCGACGTCCTCGACTGGCGCCCCGCCGCGGCCTTCGACCTCTGGCACGACCGGGCGGTGTTCCACTTCCTGACCGAGCCGGAGCAGCGCGCCCGCTACCGGGAGACGCTGGACGCGGCCCTGAAGCGGGGCGGCTGGCTGATCATGGGCGTCTTCGCCCCCGGCGGCCCGGAGGCCTGCAGCGGCCTGCCGGTGCAGCGCTGGTCTGCCGAGGAACTGGCCGAAGAGTTCGGCCCCGACTTCGTCCTGAAGCACACCTTCGAAGAGATGCACCAGACGCCTTGGGGCGCTGGGCAGCTGTTCACCTGGGCCCTGTTCGAACGCCTCGCGTGACGATGTTCTAGGCCTGCCACGGCAGGGCTATGGCCTTGCCCGCCGGCCCGTACGCGGCGGCCGCGGCCTGCTCGACCCGCCGCCGGGCCGGGTCGACGGACGCCTCGGCGCGTTCGCCCTTCAGGGCCAGCCACCGCGTCCAGGAGGTGAGGGCTTTGGCGTGGGCGCCCTCGGCGGTGTGGACCTGGCGGCTGCACACCAGGAGCCGCGTTTCCAGCTTGCCGGCGATCCTGCCCGCCGAACCGCTGTCGGCGCCGGGCAGGAGGCGCGCCGAGACCTCCCCCTGCGCCTCGACCACCTCGAGGGCGGCCAGGGCCTGCTCAGGCAGGCCGTCCGTCTGCCACGCCGCCTTGGCGGCCCCGACGGCGGCCAGGGCCGGCCACAGTCGACGGTGCACGAAGGTGACCTTGCCGTTCAGGAGCTTGAACAGGGCGAGGTCGGGATCGTCCTCCAGGGCTTCGAGGCCGCGGTAGATGGCCTTGCCGTCGGGACGGCCCCACCAGGAGCCGGATACCGGTTCGCCGACCAGCAGGCCCACCACGCTGGGCGCGCTCGGGTCGCTCTGCAGCAACAGCCCGTCGTCGCGGATCTTCTCGGCGATCGCTTCGGCGGACAGGGCCACGACGACGCCCTTTCCTCTGGCCTAGCGCGCCGGCGCCGGCTTGGCCGCGGGCCTGGGCGCCGTCCCGCCCAGCAGCGGGATTTCGGCGGCGGTGCGCCCCTGCGGGATCGACGCCAGATAATCATGGATCAGGCCGAGTTGCGCGTCCGAAAGGATGTCGGCGCTGTAGGGTGGCATCTGGCCGGTGGGCGCGCGCACATAAGCCTTCATGGCCGCGAGCGGGAACGGCCTGGGAGCCAGCGCCGGGCCGGTCGCCCTCGCTCCCTGGCCCTCGACCCCGTGGCAGAGGTAGCAGCCCATATCGAGGAAGACCGCGCGGCCGGGATTCGCCGGGGCGGCGGCCAGGGCGGGGACGGCGGGCAGGCCGAGGGCCAAGAGGCAGAGGCCGGCCGATCGGGCGAGGCTGCGGCTGGGCGTCATGGGACCTACCGGGGCTGGGTGATCACGTCGAGCAGGGCGGGCTTGCCGGACTTGACCACCGCAATGGCGCGGGCCAGGGCGGGGCCGAGCTTTTCGGGGTCGGTGATGGGCCCTTCGGCCCACACGCCCATCCCCTTGGCGATGCTGGCGTAGTCGATCGCCGGGTCGGTGATGACCGTGCCGATCGGGGCGCGCTCGGGGTGGCGGCGCCGGCGGCTGGCCATGCGCTGCAGGTGCATGGTCTCCTGATGCCAGGCCCGGTTGTTGTGCATGATGGTGAGCAAGGGAATCTGGTGGTGGGCCAAGGTCCACAGGATGCCAGGGGCGACCATGAAGTCGCCGTCGCCCTGGATGTTGATCGGCAGCCGCCCGGCCTTCTTGTGCGCCAACGCCGCGCCCACCGCGGCCGGCGCACCGTAGCCCACGCCTGCGCCGCCCGCGCCGCCGATGTACTGGTGGAAGCGGTCGATGTCCCAGAGACGGTGAGGCCAGTCGTCCTGGAAGTTGGTCGCGCTGACGAGGGCCCAGTCCTCCGTCTTGATCCTGTCCCAGAGCTCCATGCACAGGCGGGCGGTCGAGATCGGGCTGAAGTCCCAGCCCCGGGCCGCATCGGCGCGGGCCTGGTCGCGCATACGCTTGAAGGCGGTCTCGAGCGCCGGCTTCTTCGCCGCGGCCGCCTGGCGTCGCTCGGGGGTGAGGCGCTGCTCCACCGCCGCGATCAGCAACGGGAGGGTCGCCTCCACGTCGGCGCCGATGGCGACGTCCGCGGCGAAGTAGCGCTCGAAGTCCCCGTGGTTGGACTTGATCAGCAGGTACTCGGCGCAGATGTGGACGAACTTGCAGTCCGGCTTGGCCAGCCGCCGCGAAGGACGGCCGACGATGTCGGAAACGGTGTTTGAGAAGCCCCAGGGGTCGCCCAGGTCGAGCCCGAGGATCACGTCGGCCTGGGCCACGAGCTGGCCCTGCAGCCAGGTCTGGTTGAGGTAGTGGTTGGTGGGGAAGTTCATCCGCCCGCGCAGGTCGACGACCGGGGCGTTGAGGCTTTCGGCCAACCTGATCAGGAGGTCGATCCCCGCCGGGGTGCGCACGGCCCGATCGACGGCGATCAGCGGCGCCTTTGCGCCCGCCAACAGCTCCGCCGCCTGCGCCAGGGCGTCGGGGGCGCCGACCGGCTGGGCGACCACCGTGGGCTTGGGCACGCGCAGGAGGTCGCTCTCGACCGCCTGCTCCTGCATCTCGGCGTCGGCGACGATCAGCACCGGCTCCATCGGAGCGGTCATCGAGAGCTGGTAGGCGCGCATGAAGGCGTCGCCGAACGCCTGGAGCGACACCGGGGCGTCGTCCCACTTGGTGAAGTCACGCACCATGGAGCCCAGGTCCTGGGCGGTGTGGTACCACTCGACTCCCTGGCGGCGCTTGATCGGGTCGAACACGTTGCCTGCGATGACCACCATCGGCACCCGGTCGCACCAGGCGTTGTAGATGGCCATCGAGGCATGCTGCAGCCCGACGTTGGAATGCACCAGGCAGGCCATGGGCTTGCCGGAGACCTTGAAGTAACCGTGGCAGATGGCGGCCGAGATTTCCTCGTGCACGCAGACGATCATCTCGGGCTGGGTCCCGTCGCCGTAGTTGCTCAGCGATTCCTGCAGACCGCGGAAGGTCGAGCCCGGCATCAGGGCGACGTATTCGATGCCCAGCGCCCTCATGACGTCGACCATATAGTCCGAACCCGGATAGTCGACGAACTGGGACTCCGGCTCCGCCGACGCGCGCGTCTCGGCCGCCATCAGCCAGGGCGGGCGGGCGGCGGGAGTCGCGGGCGCGGGGGCCGCGGGCGGCGCGGCGGCCTTGGCGGCGGCGGGAAGCGTTCCGGCAGCCCCGGCCAGGACCGAGCCGGTCAGGAAGCGCCGACGGTCGGGCCCGTCGTCCTTGGTCTTCATCCTTGCCCTCCCCGGCCGATCCTCGAATCGTACTGCATACCGACGCCACAAGTACAGGCTTCGGCAGGGTCCGGTCGTCGTGCGCGCCGCCGGTCGGCCGACAACAATTCATCGCGACGTTAGCGGCAAAAGGCGCGACAGTGCGCGCCTGATGCGGGAGGACCTGCGATGTCCGGCAATCCTTCGCGGCCCGTCGACGGCGCCCTGTGGCGCTTCGCCGTGGACCTCTACGGCCGCACCGCCGACGCCTGCCTGGCGCTGCAGGACGGCTACGGCCTCGACGTGAACCTGCTGCTGTTCGCCGCCTGGGTCGCCGAGGAGCGCGGCTTGGCCATGACCGCCGACCGCGCCGCCGAGGCCGATGGCTGGGTGCAGGACTGGCGCGAGGAGGTCGTGCGTCCCCTGCGGGCGGTGCGGCGGCGGCTGAAGACCGGGGCCCCGATCCCCGGCCCTGCCGCCGAGGCCCTGCGCGAGGCGATCATGGCCGCCGAGATCGACGCAGAACGGATCGAGCTGGACTGGCTGCAGCGGCAGGCGGCCGCCTGGCCCTCCGGCCAAGGCGGTTCGGTCGAGGGCGCCCTGCGGGCCGTGTTCGTCCAGGCTGCCGGCCATGCGCCCGAAGGCGCCGCCGCCGCGAGCCTCGCCGCCGTCGCGGACGCCGTTCCCGGCGGGAAACTAAAGGGGGCCTGACCCCGCCGCCGTTAGCGGCGGACCGGCCGCGCCGGGGCGCGCTTGTCGACCATGACGGCGCCGCCCTTGATCACCACCTTGGGGCTGAGCAGGTTCCAGTAGCCGTCGAGGGGGTTGCCGGCGAGCACCACCATGTCGCCGAGCTTGCCCGGCTCCAGCGTGCCGCGGTCGGTCTTGTCGATGAAGTCGGCCGAGTTCCTGCCCATGATCTTCACGAGGTCGATCGGCGAGAACACCAGGTTCAGCACCTTGAGCTCCTGGGCCAGGGCGGCGGTGGCGTTGTAGTTGGTGTCGGTGCAGAAGCCGTAGTCGACCCCGTTGTCGAACAGGGTGCGGCCGTTGACCGGCTTGTAGCCCGCCTCGCGGCCGCGCCCCTGACCGTCGAGGATGGCGTCGGGCCACGGCTTGCCGTCGCGGAAGGTCGGCCTGTTGTCCTGGTTGAAGACGCCGAACACCGGCGCCCCGAAGCCCGTGCAGGACGAGACCAACGCGCCGGCGTCCTTGACGGCCTTGGCGTCCGCGTCGGTCAGCCAGCCGAAGTGCGGGGTGTGCACCAGCTTCTTGGCGCCGGCGCGGACCGCCGCGAGCATGGCCATCGGGCTGACGGCGTGGACCTGGAGCGGCAAGCCCAGCTTGGTCGCCTCGTCGATTCCGGCCGACAGGTTCTTGGCCTCCTGCTCGGTCGGCTCGGCGGGGAAGCTCTTGCCCGGATAGATCACCTCGGCGATCGAGTCCGCCCCCGACGCCTTGGCGGCGCGCACCGCGGCGCGGACCTCGGCCTCGTCCTTGAGCCGGCCGGTGGGGACCTGGGCGGAGGCGAGGATGCGGGGGCCCTTGAGCTCGCCGCTCTCGACCTTGCGCCTGAGCTCCAGGATCGCCGGGCCGTTGTCGCCGCCCGACTGGACGGTGGTGAAGCCGGCTTCGAGCAATTCGCGCATACGGTCGGCGGCCTGGTCCTTGAAGTAGGCGTCCGGCGGGCCGTAGACGAGGTGGCGGTGATCGTCGATGTAGCCGGCCATCACCGTCATGCCGGTCCCGTCGATCGCCACGGTCCCGTGGGCGGGGGCGGGCGCCGCGCCCGGCCCGACCGAAGCGATCTTGCCGCCCCTGACCACGACCGAGCCCCTGTCGATCACCTGGCCCGTGCCGGTGATGATGCGCGCGTTGGAGACGACGAGGTTCTGGGCCGCGGCGGCGCCGGCGGCTGCCAGGGCCGCGGCCAGGGCGAGGGACAGGACTGGGATCGGTCGGATCATCTTGGCGGGCCCTCCCCGGGCGTCTCGGCGCCGTCCCGTAGGGGACGTTGGGCCGACACTATCGTCCGCGCGCAAAACCGCAAAATGCCAATATTACCTAACAATCAGCTTGTGCGGCCGGTGAGAGGGTTCCTAACCCCGCCGCCGCGGCCTAGCATCTTCCCCATAAACGGAGATCGTCGGCGACCCCGCGGGTCGCTCGACGGCGACAGGGAGGACGTCATGACCTTGAGAACGACCCTGGTGGCGGCTGCCTGGCTGGCGGCCATGGCGCCGGCGGCCCAGGCGCAGCAGTTGCTGGCGGGCGAACGCGAGGCCGCGGTCGTGGCCATTCCCGGCGTCGTCGCCGCCGGCGCCCGGTGGGAGATCGTCACCGCCGGCTTCAACAACATGGACGGCATGGTGGGTACGGCCGACGGCGGGGTGCTGTTCGCCCAGGAGCAGACCAACTCGATCCGCAAGCTCGACCCGGCCGGCCACGAGACGGTCTACGTCGCCGACACCCACGGGGCCGGGGCGGTCTCCATCGACACCCGCGGGCGGCTCTATGCGGTGCAGCGCACCTGCACCGATCCGGGCCTTCACCTCGGCCCCGCCTGCCTGGAGCAGCCCATGGTCAGCCAGCTCGCGCCCGAGCGGCGGATGCTGGCCAACAGCCTCGCCGACGGCAAGCCGCTCGGCCGGGTCAACGACATCGTCGCCGACGGCAAGGGCGGCGCCTACTTCACCGTCGGCGGCGTCTATTACGTCAACGCCGACGGCGTGGTCTCGGTGGTGGCCGACAAGGATATCCGCACCAACGGCGTTATGCTCAGCCGCGACGGCCGCACCCTCTACGTCTCCAACAACACCGACGTGCAGGCCTTCGACGTCCAGCCCGACGGGACGACCCGCAATCGCCGCACCTTCGGCGGCCTGGCCGGCGACATGGGCGGCGACGGCATGGCGATCGACGGGATGGGACGGCTGTACGTGACCGCCGCCGCCGGGGTGCACGTCCTGTCCCCCGAAGGCGCGCACCTGGGCCTGATCCCGACCCCGCGCCGGCCGATCAGCCTCGCCTTCTCCGGGCCCGACAAGAGAATCCTGTTCGTGATCCAGAACGGGGCGGTCGGCCCGGACGGCAAGAACTGGACGACCCCCGAGGGCGTCCGCAACACGGCGATGACCCTCTACCGGCTGCCGATGCTGGCGGAGGGCTTCAAGGGGCGCCCGAAGTAAGCCCTGGGCTCAATCGGCCGACAGGAAACCGAGCAACTGCAGGCGGAAGACCAGCACGCTGTTGGCCGGGATGGGGCCGGCGGCCTCGTTCCCGTAGCCGAGGGACGGGGGGGCGTAGAGTATCCATTCGTCGCCCGTGTGCATCAGCGGCAGGGCCTCCATCCAGGCCGGCACGAGCTGGGCGAGCTGCATAAGCGCCGGCCTGCTGCGGGCGAAGGTGGAATCGAACACTTGGCCGGTGACCAGGGCGCCC
>Ga0310811_10004320_pt1 | contig 17838 bp, 15 predicted proteins | sample YCmetagenome_FD_207642 | JGI IMG/M metagenome (GOLD analysis project Ga0310811, IMG submission 207642) | Soil microbial communities from experimental microcosm in Duke University, North Carolina, United States - YC | ecosystem: Engineered > Artificial ecosystem > Soil microcosm > Unclassified ...
GCCGCGCGACACGCACAACCTCGTGGCGGCCTACGGCAAGGCGCTCGTGCATCAGGCGGAAAGGCATCCGCATCTGATCGCGCTCGACGCGGATCTAATCAAGGACTGCGGCCTGCTGGAGTTCGCGGCGAAGTTCCCGCAGCGATTCGTCGAATGCGGCATCGCCGAGCAGGACATGGCGTCGATGGCGTGCGGCATGGCGCATCGCGGCGCGCTGCCGATCGCCCATTCCTTCGCCTGCTTCCTGTCGACGCGCCCCAACGAGCAGATCTACAACCAGTGCAGCGAGGCGTCGAAGGTGATCTACGTCGGCTCGCTTGCCGGATTGCTGCCCGGCGGCCCCGGACACTCGCATCAGTCGGTGCGCGACATCAGCGCCTTGAGCGCAGTACCCAACCTGCTGCTCGCGGAGCCCGCCGCAGAAGGCGAGGTGCACGCACTGCTCGACTACCTGGTGAACGGCACGTCAGCAAGCGGCTACCTTCGTCTCGTTTCGGTGAAGTGGCCGCTCCCCTTTTCGTTTCCGACGAACCTGCGTGTCGAGGAAGGTAAGGGCTGGGTCGTGCGGCCGGGAACGGACGCGGTGGTGTTTGGCTACGGCCCGTGGATGCTTTCGAATGCGTGGCACGCCGCGGACGAAATCGAGCAATCGACCGGCGCGCGCATCCGCATCGTGAACCTGCCATGGCTGAATCGAGTCGATCGCAGCTGGCTGAAGGACACGATCGGCGGATGCCGCACCGTGATCACTCTCGACAACCATTACGTGCGAGGTGGGCAGGGCGACATGCTCGGCGCCGCGATCGCGGAGCTGAGCCTCGATCCGGCCGCACGGGTCACCCGCCTCGGCGTCACCGAACTGCCCCAGTGCGGCAGCAACGACGAGGTGCTCGCCTATCACGGACTCGACATCGCAGGGCTCGTGAAACTGTTCCGCTCCGCGCTCGATCGCGTGCCGCAAATCGCATGATCGTTCTCTTCTGGGATATCGACGGCACGCTGCTGACGACGGGGAAGGCCGGTGTCCCGGCGTGGGAACAGGCAGTGCGTGAGGTCACGGGAAAGGATTTTCAGCTGGCGTCCATTCGTGTGCCCGGCCTGACCGATTTTCAGATCGCGGCGCGCACGTTCGAGCTGCTTGACGTCCCGACGGCACCAGAAACGATCGCGCGCGTGGTGACGCGCTACGAAGACCTGCTGCCATCGTCGTTGCCGTTGAAGAAGGGCCGAGTCCTGCCGAACGTCCGCGAGATTCTCGAGGCGCTTCGCCATCGCGACGATGTCCGGTCGTACCTGCTGACGGGCAACACGCGGCGCGGCGGCAGCGCGAAGTTGAGGCACTATGACCTGCTGCAATATTTTCCCGACGGAGCGTTCGCCGAAGATCAGGGGCTTCGCGCCACCATCGCGACCCGTGCGCTCGATCTGGCGCGACGTGCCGGAGAGGTGGACCTCGAACACGTGTTCGTTATCGGCGACACGCCGCACGATGTGGACGCGGCGAACGCGATTGGCGCGAAGACGATCGCGGTGGCCACCGGCGGCTACTCAGTCGACGAGCTGGCCGCGCACCACGCGTGGCGCGTATTCGCGGAGTTACCCGAGCCCGCCGAGTTCCTGAAATTAATCGACGTGAGCCGGCTGAAGCCGGCCCCTACGTCACCGCGCAGCACCGCAAGCACCACCGCGTGAAACACTTTATCCGGAAATTTCCCTCGCTCTGGCGCACATCGCGTCTGGCCCGCCGCTGGTATCACGCCAGGCGGGACGCCTACCCTGACTGGAGCGCGGCCATCGCCGCCGATCAGCAGTTATGGAAGTCCGCGCGCGCGACGTCTCAGGGCGGTCCGCGCGTGCTGATGGCCACCGCCATCGGCTCGTATGCGCACGCCGTCACGCTCGAGAGCGCGCTCGCCGTCGCGCTGACGTTCCGTGGCGCCGAGGTGCATGCGCTGCTCTGCGACGGGACCATGACCGCGTGTGCCGAATGCGAGGCGTCGCTCTATCCGAACGTGCAGCGGTTTGTTGAGCATGGTCCGTCGCGCGACCTGTGCCGCGACTGCCGGTGGCCCGCGGAGAACGTCTACAAGACGCTTGGCCTGAAGATCCATCGTATGAGTGACTGGCTCACGGCCGAGCAGCGGACCGAAGCCAGGCGCATTGCCGCTGCGCTTCCGTTCGACCAGATCGAGCACTTCAGCTTCGAAGGACTCAATATCGGTGAGCACGCACACGCCGGTGCGCTGCGGTTTTTCGCCACCGGTTCGCTCGACATCGAGCCGCTCGCGGAGCCGGTGCTGCGCCGCTACCTTGAATCCGCGCTACTGACGGCGTTCGCCTCGCGCCGCCTGCTGCGCTCGCTCGGCTTCACGTCGGCGGTGTTCACGCATGGCATTTACGTACCGTGGGGGATCGTCGGAGAGGTCGCACGACAGGAGAAGGTGCACGTATCGAACTGGAATGTCGCTTATCGAAAGAGGCGCTTCATCTTCAGTCACGACGACACATATCACCACACGCTGCTCGACGAGCCGCTCGAACACTGGGAGCGGCTCGAGCTGTCGGCGAATCAGGAACGGGAGCTGATGCAGTATCTCGGCAGCCGGCGGGAGGGGATGTTCGACTGGATCGTTTTCCATCGGCCGACAAGCCAGAATGCGAGCGAGATCGCCGCGCGAATCGGCCTCGATCCGTCAAAGCCGGTGATCGGGTTGCTCACCAACGTGTCATGGGACGCGCAGCTGCACTACCCGGCCAACGCGTTTCCGAACATGCTCGAATGGCTGGTGCAGACGTGCGAGTACTTTGCGACGCGTCCCGATCTGCAGCTCCTCATCCGCGTGCATCCGGCGGAGATCAGCGGCTTCCCGCCGTCGCGGCAGCCGATTCTCGTGGAGTTGCGCAAGCGCCTCCCGCGTCTGGCGCCGAACATCATCGTCGTGCCGCCGGAAAGCGGCTTGAGCACCTACGCGCTGATGTCGCTCTGCAACTCGGCGATCATCTACGGCACGAAGATGGGCGTCGAGCTGACGAGCGTCGGATTGCCCGTCATCGTTGCGGGCGAAGCGTGGATCCGGAACAAGGGCATCACCCTCGATGCCAGCTCGCCGGAGGAGTACTTCCGCCTGCTCGCGCAGTTGCCGTTCGCGGAGCGGCTGTCGCCGCCGCAGCTCGCGCGGGCGCGGCGATACGCGTATCACTTCTTCTTCAACCGGATGATTCCGCTGCCGTTTATTGAGCCGAAGGCGGGCTATCCCATCTACCGGCTGAAACTCGAACGCCTCGAGCAATTGTTGCCGGGTGCATCGCACGGCCTCGACACGATTTGCGAAGGCATCCTGTCGAAGGCTCCTTTTGTCCTGCGCGATCGGCAGGTCCGACTGAAACCGGACCTAGTATCCTCACACTGATTTACCTCCTCACCTCGTTCTCCATCTCGCTGCTCGCGTCGCTGGCGCTCTGCGCGGCGGTCCGCCGCATCGCTCCTGCGTTCGGCGCCATCGTTCCTCCGCGCGCCGATCGGTGGCACAGCCAACCGACCCCAACGATGGGCGGCATCGCCATTGCTCTGGCAGCCGTCCTCGGCTTCAGTGTCGTGATGTCGCGTATCGATGGGGGGGTGCTGCCAACGGAATGGCTGCCGGTCCCATTCGCGGCGATCGCCATGTTCGTTGTCGGCGTGCTTGACGACCGGTTCCAGCTCTCACCGCTTGCCAAGCTGGTGTCGTCGCTCATCATCGGCGCGTTTCTCGTGTTCTCGCTCGGACGACAGCCGGATAACGGCCTGCCTTGGACGTACTCGCTCGTCGGGACGATCTGGTTCGCTGGCGTTTGCCACGCGTTCAACCTGCTCGACAACATGGATGGTCTTGCGGGTGGTGTCGCACTCGTTGCGGCGCTGTTCCTCTCGATACTGTTGTGGGTACCGCTGGGGGCACCAATCGTTCTCCTGCTGACCGCACTTGCCGGGTCGCTGATGGGATTTCTGTACTGGAATCGTCCGCCGGCGCGCCTGTTCATGGGTGACTGCGGCAGCCTCTTCATCGGGGCGACCATCGCAGGCGCGTCGCTCGTACCTGTGCTGCAGGAGCGCGCATCCTTCCCCTGGACATCGATTGTGGTCGTCACCATTCTGGTCGTACCGCTGTTCGATACCGGTTTCGTCCTGGTGCTGCGTCGACTCGCAGGTCGCAGCGCGACGCGCGGCGGCACCGATCACGTTTCACATCGCCTGGTGTCGCTTGGTTTCTCCGAACGGAGCGCCGTTCGCATTCTGTATTTGCTGGGATTGACCGGTGGCGTCACCGCCTGGGGGCTGATGGCCGGCGGCGCCGAGCAGATGATTCCGCTCGCGGCGCTCTTTGGCGTCGTCGTCACGCTGGTCGGCATCTACCTCGCCCGCGTACCCGCCTACAACACGCAGGACTTCCAGGCCCTGGAGCAGTCTTCGTTCGCGCCGCTGCTGAAGGACCTGACGTTCCGCTGGCACGCGGCCGAGGTGATGCTCGACCTTGTGCTGATCGTCGCCTGTTATTACTTTGCTTACCGATTGCGATTCGAAGGTGAAACGCTCGATCAGTTCCTGCCCTACTTCACCGCGTCGCTGCCGGTCGTGCTCGGGTGCAAACTGGCATCGCTCTACGGTTCGGGCCTCTACCAACGGTCGTGGGAGACGTTCAGCCTGCGCGATATTGCGGTCGTGTTGCGCGGTGTGCTGACGGGTTCCGCGCTGTCCGTTCTCGCCGCAGCGTATTTCTACCGCTTCGAAGGCTTCTCCAGGGGGGTGTTCATCATCGACGCGCTGCTGCTGACGATGGCCATTGTGGCGACTCGGGCGTCGTTCCGCAGCATGAGCCTCGTCGCGGCGTCACGGAGCAAGCGGAGCCGACGAGTGGTGGTGTACGGCGCCGGGGCATTTGGGCAGCTGATCGTGCGCGAGATGCGTGCTAATCCGCAGTGGAGCATGAATCCCGTGGGGTTTATCGACGACGATCCGACCAAGGTGCATCGCTGGATCATGGGTGTGCCGGTGCGCGGCGCGCTGAGCGAGCTCGAGGAGACGCTGCGAAAGTACAGGGTCGACGAAGTGATCCTGAGCAGTCCATCGATCAATGGCAGCATCGAACGCACGATCCGGGACGTGTGCGCGACCCGTGACTGCAAGGTGCGCCGGCTGAATATGAGCATCTCGTAGTGCTCCGTGTCGGCTTCGATGGACACGCGTTCAGTTCTCCCGCCGCCGGCATCCGGCGTTACGCCACGGAGCTGGTTGGCGCGATGGTGTCGCTTGGCGAGCCGATCGAGCTGGTCGCGCTCGGCGGCGACCCCGCGTGTGTTCCAGCGGGAATCGAGCATGCTGCTGACGCTGCCCATCCCCCGGGCAACGCCGGCTGGACGCTGATCGGGCTGCCGCGCACCGCTGCACGCGCTCGCGTCGATCTCATTCACGCTCCCGCCTATACCGCCCCATTCTGGGCCGGCGTTCCCGTCGTCCTCACCATTCACGACGTCAGCTACGAAATTCATCCTGAGTGGTATCCGTACCGACGCGACGCACTGCGCCGCTTCTATTACCGGCGCAGTGCCAGGAGCGCGGCGCACGTCTTGACCGTCTCCGCGTTCTCTGCCTCGGAGATCACGGCTGCCTTCGGCATTCCGGCGTCCAGCATCACGGTGGCGCCGCTGGGCGTGCACGGCACGTTCGCGGCGGGTGATGCGAACGTCTCGCTCGATTTGCCAGCGAACGTCACCGAGCCGTTCCTTCTGCACGTCGGCGACATCCACGAGCGCCGCAATCTTCCGGTTGTCGTTGACGCGATTCTCGAGGCACGCCGCCATTTTGGCGCCGCGGCCGCGCTATCGCTGGTCGTGGCCGGCATCGACCGTGGGGTGATGGAGGGGCTTTGCGCGATGGCCTCAGAGGCCGGCAGTCCGGAGGCGGTCGTGGCGCTGGGACCCGTAAGCGAGGACCGCGTACACGCGCTGTACCGTGGCGCCGTGGCGCTGGTATATCCGTCGCTGTATGAAGGGTTCGGATTGCCGCTCATCGAAGCGATGGCATGTGGCACGCCCGTCATTGCGTCACATGCCGCTTCGATCCCCGAGGTGGTTGGCGGGGCAGGACTGCTGCTCGATCCGCGCGATGTACCTGCGTGGCGCGACGCCATCATCCGCGTCGTGAACGACGAGGCGCTGCGCCACGACTTGCGTGCGCGCGGGCTCGCGCGCGCGGCGACGTTCACCTGGCAGCGCACGGCGGAGATCACGCTCGGGGTCTATCGCGAGGTCGCGCGTGCAGCCTGACGTATCGGTCGTCATCGTCTCGTGGAACGGGCGGCAGCATCTCGATACATGTTTGTCGAGCGTCGGCGCCCAGCGCGCTGTGACTTTCGAAACCATTGTTGTCGACAACGGATCCATCGACGGCACGACCGACTACGTGCGCGAGCATTTCCCGTGGGTGAAGCTGGTGACGCTGGCGGAGAATCGCGGCTTTGCCGGCGGCAATAACGCGGGCGCTGGCGAAGCGCGTGGCCGGTTCGTCGCCTTTCTCAATAACGACACCGCTGTCGATCCCGATTGGCTGCGCGCACTGCTCTCCGGAATCGACGAAGCGAATCGCTTCCTTCTCGCCACCTCACGCATCGTCTACATGCACGATCCTGGCGTCATCGACAGCGCCGGCGACGGAGTTCTTCGCTGGGGTGGCGCGTTCAAGCGCCATCATGGCGAACCTGCAGCCGTGGCGGCGACGATGCAGGAGGTGTTTGGCGTGTGCGGCGCCGCGTGCCTGATGCCGAAGTCCGTGTTCGACGAACTCGGAGGATTCGACGACGATTTCTTCGCCTCGCACGAGGACGTCGACCTGTCGTATCGCGCCCGACTGCGTGGCTATCGCTGTCGTTATGTCGCCGACGCGATCGTGCGGCACGTCGGCAGCGCTACGCTCGGCACAGCCAGCGAGTCCTCCGTGTTCCACGGCCAGCGCAATCTCGAGTGGATGTACGCGAAGGACACGCCTGGCAGTCTGCTGTGGAGGACGCTGCCGGGCCACATCGTCTATGACGTGGCTGCCGGCGTTCATTTCGCCCGCATCGGCAGGCTGCGTCCGTATCTGCGCGCAAAGGTGGCCGCTCTCGCCGGATTGCCGCGGATGCTGCGCAAACGCGCGGCCATTCAGCGGACGCGCTGTGTCCGTGTGTCGGACATTGAACCGTTGCTCGACACGAAATGGGTGTCGGCGAAGCTGCGTGAGAAGCGATTCGACGCGCAGCTCCAACGCCAGGTGGGCACAAAGAGCGTCCTCGAGAAATGACGCCCAGCGCCATTTACGCGGCGATCCTCGTCAACTACAACGCGGGGCCGGAGCTCGAACGCGCACTGCGATCGATCTCCGATGAACTTGCAGGCCATCCATGGGAAGGCATCGTCGTCGACAACGCGTCCGTCGATGACAGCCGGAAGGCGGTCGACGCGTTCGCGAAGCACGTAAAGCTGGCGAGCAACGGCGCGAACATCGGCTTCGCTCGCGGTGTCAATCAAGGGCTTGCTGCGACCACCGCGCCGTACGTGCTGGTCATGAATCCCGACTGCCGCCTGATGGCGGGGGCGATTGCCGCGCTCCAGTCCGTGCTGGAGGCGCATCCGCAATGTGCGATCGTGGGACCGCGCATCCTCAATCCCGACGGGACGGTGCAGGGAAGCGCACGCGGCGATCCGAACATGCTGACCGGCTTGTTCGGCCGCACGACGCTGCTGCGCCGCGTCGTGCCGTTCCTCCCGGTCGCGAAACGGAATATCGTCGTGGAGGAGGCGATCCGCAGCGGCAGTGACAGCGTCGTCGTCGACTGGCTTTCGGGCGCGTGCATGCTGGCGCGGCGCCACGCGCTCGCCGAGGTCAACGGGTTCGACGAGCGGTTTTTTCTGTACTGGGAAGACGCGGATCTCTGCCGACGGCTGCGCAATCGCGGCTACCACGTCAGGTATGTGCCGGCTGCGACGGCCATCCATCGCGTTGGCCAATCGAGTCGCACGGCGCGCTCGTTTGCGATCCGTGCCTTCCACACGAGCGCGTATTTGTATTACGCGACGCATGTCGCGCCGGCGCCGCTCAGCCCCAAGCGGGCGATCGCGCGTGCGTTGCTGCACACGCGGTGCATGGTGCAGCTCATGGCGGCGTCGCTGCGTTAGGCCAACACTTCATCTACCAACCGCGCGACGTGTTCGCCGATCGATAAACATCCGGTCAATCCGGGTGACTCAATGCCCGCTGCCTGCACCAGGCGCGGGCTTTTTTTATCTCTGGCGATCAGAAAGTCCGAGTAGGACATTTCCGGCCCATGCAGCTTCGGACGGATGCCGCTGCCGCCGAGCCGCAGGTCGGACATCTGCAGCGAGGGTATGAGCTGCCGCGCGGGCTCGAGGAACGAGGCGAGCGGCAGCCGGTTGCTCTCGTAATCGTCCCTTCGTTCCTGGAAGCTCGCCGTCGGCCCGAGCGTCACGTTTCCGTGGATCGTTTTGCTGAAATGCGTGCCGAGGCCGTGCGCATGCGGCAGCGGATAGACCAGCGCGCTGACAAGACTGCGCTTCGACGGCACGAGCTCCGCGTACTCACCGCGACATGGATAGATGCGGAAGGATTCGCCGCCGAGAGCGTTCGAGACCTCGTCCGCGTGCAGTCCCGCCGCGTTCACCACGCAGCGCGTTCGGATTCTCTCGGACGGTGTTACCAGTTCGATCGCCTCGTCTCGCACGTCCGCGGCGGTGAATGGGGTGCCTGGCAGCACGACGCCGTCGCATTCGGCGACGAGCCTCGCAAGCGTGCGCACAAGCGCTTCGGCCTCGAGAATGCCGGAGTTCGGAGACAGCAGTGCCGCCGCGGCGCGAACGTGCGGCTCGCGCTTTTGAATCGCGGTAGCCTCGTCGTGCGCGACGATCAGCTTGCCGCACCGGCGGTGCGGCACGCCGTAGGTCGCACAGAACTCGTACATCATGCGCGCACCCTCGACACAATGCGTCGCCTTCAGCGATCCGGTCGGATAGTAGATGCCTGCATGAATGACCTGGCTGTTGTGCGTGCTCGTTGCCATCCCGGGCCGCGGTTCTTTTTCGAGGACGCACACGCTGCGGCCGCGGCGCGCGACCGCCAGCGCGGACGCCAGTCCCACCACCCCACCGCCTACAACGACAGTGTCGATCTGCTCCATGACAACCGGGTTTTAATTTAACCCCTGTTTCTTTTACGATCGGCAGATTGTGTCAATGCGTGTGCTCGTAACCGGCGCGTCGGGGCAGCTCGCCGCCGGGCTGCTCCGTGAATTCGCCGATTGTGAAGTCGTCGCGCATACACACGCCACGCTGGACGTAGCGGACGTCGACGCCGTCCCGCGCGCGGTCGACGATGCTGCGCCAAACCTGATCATCAATTGCGCCGCGTTCAACCTGGTCGACGATGCTGAGACGCGGCCGACGGATGCTTTCGCCGTCAATGCGTTTGCCGTGCGTTCGCTGGCGCGAGCGGCTGAAGCGCACAACGCGACGCTGATCCACTACGGTTCGGACTTCGTGTTTGCAGGACTCGACGATCCGGACACGCCTCCATACGACGAGACCGTCCTGCCGTCGCCACGCAGCGTCTATGCAGCGTCGAAGCTGGTGGGCGAGTGGTTCGCCCTCGAGTATCCGCGCGCCTACGTGCTGCGCGTCGAGAGTCTGTTCGGAATGCCGGCGGAATGGCACGGACGCCGCGGCTCGCTCGACACGATCGTCTCTGGTCTCGAGGCTGGACGCGAGGTTACGGTGTTCACGGATCGGGTCGTATCGCCGAGTTACGTTGTCGACGTGGCTGCGGCTACACGGCACCTCATCGCCGCGAGCGCGGCACCTGGCCTGTACCACTGCGTCAATTCCGGCCATGCGACGTGGTACGAGGTTGCGACGGAAACCGCGCGCATGCTCGATGTGACTCCGAAACTGACCCCGATTACGACGAGCGAGGCGCGGTTTATCGCCGCGCGTCCGAGGTTTTGCGCGTTGTCGAACCGGAAGCTCGCGGCCGCCGGCTTCGAGATGCCGTCCTGGCAGGACGCCGTGCGGCGGTGGCTCGCGACGCGGCGGCAGCCCGCTAGGGCGGCCATATAGAATGAACAGAACCAATGGCTAAGCGCGCAGTTGTTACCGGAATTACCGGGCAGGACGGCTCGTATCTCGCCGAACTGTTGCTCGAAGAGGGCTACGAAGTCACCGGCGTTGTCCGGCGTTCAAGCTCGCCAAATCTGTGGCGCATCGAGCACCTGCTGAACCGCCTCACGCTGCGGCCGGCGGATCTGCTCGACCAGCTGTCAATCATGCGCATCGTCGACGAAGTGCGGCCCGACGAGTTCTATAACCTTGCCGCCATGTCATTCGTGCCTGCGTCGTGGGATCAGCCGATGCTGACGGGCGAGTTCAATTCACAGGGCGTCACCCGCGTTCTGGAAGCGATTCGTCAGGTCGACCCGAAGATCCGGATTTATCAGGCGTCATCGAGCGAAATGTTCGGACGCGTGCGCGAGGTGCCGCAGACCGAGCTCACGCCGTTCTACCCGCGTAGTCCGTACGGCGTATCCAAGGTGTTCGCGCACTACATTACGGTCAACTATCGCGAAAGCTACGGGTTGTTTGCCTGTTCGGGGATTCTGTTCAACCATGAATCGCCGCGTCGCGGCCTTGAATTCGTCACGCGCAAGGTGACGGACGGTGTGGCGCGCATCAAACTCGGCCTGGCCGACCACCTGAAGCTCGGCAATCTCGACGCCTGCCGCGACTGGGGCTTCGCCGGCGACTACGTGCGAGCTATGTGGCTGATGCTTCAGCAGAGCGAAGCCGATGATTACGTAATAGCGACCGGCGTCAGCCACTCGGTCAAAAAGCTCGTGGAAACGGCCTTCGGCCATGTCGGTCTGGACTGGCAGCGTCACGTCCGCATCGATCCCGCGTTGATACGTCCGGCGGAAGTGGACCATCTGATTGGGGACGCCTCCAAGGGACGTCGGGTCCTCGGTTGGCAGCCCTCGGTCGCGTTTGAGCAGTTGATCGCGATGATGGTCGACGCGGACCTGGAGCGCCTTGCGCCCTTGGCGCGTGCGGACAAGACATCGGGTGTGGCATCACGCGCCTAGCGGCACTTTACGGAGACGACTTGGAACTGAAAGAGAAAATCGGCAACAAGCAGGCCCGAATCGGCATTATCGGGCTCGGATATGTCGGGCTGCCGCTGGCCGTGGAGTTCGCGAAGGCGGGCTTCGAGGTGACTGGCTTCGACGTTGACACGTCGAAGGTCGAAGCGATCAACGCCGGGCACAGCTATATCGGCGACGTTCCGAGCGACGACGTCGATTGCGCCGTCAAGGCCGGCAAGCTGAAAGCGACCGACGACATGTCGAAGCTGCACGACATGGACGCGATAGACATCTGCGTGCCGACGCCGCTGCGGAAGACGCGCGACCCGGATCTCTCCTACGTCGTGCTTGCGGTGGATGCTGTTCGCGCGCACCTGAAGCCCGGACAGCTGATCATTCTCGAGTCCACAACCTATCCTGGAACCACCGATGAAGTGGTGCAGCCGGCGCTCGAACAAGGCGGGCTGAAAGCGGGGAAGGACTTCTATCTCGCGTTCTCGCCCGAACGCGTCGACCCGGGGAACGCCACGCACACGACGAAGACGATTCCGAAGGTCGTCGGCGGGGTCAACGACATCAGCACGGAGCTGGCGGCGGACCTCTACGGTTCGATCATCAATACGATCGTGCCGGTCAGCTCGACGCAGGTGGCCGAGATGGTCAAGCTGCTCGAGAATACGTTCCGCGCGGTGAACATCGGTCTCGTCAACGAGATCGCGCTGATGTCAAACCGCATGAACATCGACGTGTGGGAAGTGATCGATGCGGCCAGCACGAAGCCGTTCGGCTTCATGCCGTTCTATCCCGGACCAGGGCTGGGCGGCCACTGCATTCCGATCGATCCGTTCTACCTCTCGTGGAAGGCGCGGCAGACGGGCTTCGAATGCCGCTTCATCGAGCTCGCCGGCCACATCAACGGTTCGATGCCGGCCTACGTCGTCGATCGGATCGGCGAAGCCCTCAACTCGCAGAAGAAGTCGATCAACGGTTCGCGGATTCACATTTTCGGCGTCGCCTACAAGAAAGACGTCAGCGACATGCGCGAGTCGCCGGCGCTCGACGTGCTGGAGCTGCTGCACCGACGCGGTGCAGTCCTCAGCTACACGGACCCGCACGTGCCGACGCTCGAGCACGGCGAGCTCTCGCTGAAATCCGTGCCCGAAGCACAGGCGGCGAAGGGCATCGACTGCGCCGTCGTCTGCACGAACCACTCGGTGTTCAACTACGCCGCGATGCCGAAGAACTTCCCGCTGGTCGTGGATACCCGCAACGCGTTGAAGAACGTCGACGCGGACAACATCTTCCGCCTTTAGCACGAACTACGGGGCACGGAGACCACGGAGCAATGATTTGCTCCGTGCCTTCGTGTCTCAGCGGTTTGTGACCCGTTAGGCGCGAATTCCGACGGCGGCGTAATCGAGGTATGTAAACAACAGCCGGTTGATCTTTTCGACGTTGGCGTTCAACGTTTCAACCAGATCGCCAAGCGCGGGAGACGCCACCGGCTGCAGCTTTTCGGCGTCAGGGTAGGGCGCACGGTATTTGATGTCGACATGCTGGAAGCCTGTCGCAATCAGCAGGTAGTGCAGCGTGTCAGGATGCACAGGACGGACGTGCGTCAGGTCGCGGATGTAGCTCTCGAAGAACGCGAACCAGCACGCGGGATTGATCGTTTCGAGCACAATCGGCGCGCCGGGGCGCAGCTTGTCGAACGCGGCGTCGAGCAGCTGCGTCAGGTAGCGCGGTTCCAGATGCTCGATGACCTGTGCCGCAAAGAGGCCGCCCAGCGAACCGTCCGGTAAGCCGCGCAGGTACGTCAACGCGTCAGCGGTTTCCGCATCGAGCTTCTTTTCCCGGCAGACGTCGACCATCGCAGCGTTGACGTCGATGCCGCGTGCGCGCACCCCGTTCCCGCGCAGCAGGTCGAGGAACTCGCCGCGGCCGCATCCGACGTCGAGGACGTCGCTCGTCTTCTCGAAAATCGGCAGGTACTCCGCAACACGCTTCCTGATCTCCTCCGGCGAGCCGCGGAATTGGTCTTCGAAGCCTACGTACTTGTAGCTGTCCGCCGCGGCAAACTGCGACGGCGGCTGACCGGGATCCTCGCCGGGAACCGGCATCCGGGATGCGAGATCCGGCGGGAATTTGGAATTTGGAATCTGGGATGTGGGATTTGCCTGGAGCTCCTCGATCGCGCGCCGCAATCCGTGCGCGGCCTGTTGCAGGACGCTGACGGCGGCGCGCAGCTCTTCATGCTGCGCAGCCAGGGCGGCGACTGCGGCATCGTTGCGGCGCTCGCGTGCCAGCAGCGCCTGCAGGTGGTGCTCGACGACGTCCTTCGCGTCCTCGCAGCGCTCGACCGAGGCGGACACCCAGTCGATGAGACCGAGCGTCGCGCGGTGCGCTTCGAACTGCAGTGGGAGATTGCGATTGATGTGATCGACGAGCGCTGCGTTGAATTCCTGCTGCCGCGACAGCACGCGGCCGAGCAGACGGCGCGCCCCTGATGCCAGCCGCGCCTTCAGTCCTCCGCCGGCCGGCGCATCCTCGATGATGCGGTAGAGCGTGTTAAGGCGTTCGATCTGGGAGCGATCGGGCGGCGGAACTGCCGCAGGCAGAGGGGCTTTGTCCGCCGCCATCAGCTCAGCGGCCGACGAGCCCTTCGACGGGACTGCTCGCCGTCGCGTACATCTTTTTCGGGATGCGTCCCGCGAGGTACGCCAGGCGACCGGCCATTACTGCGTGCTTCATCGCTTCGGCCATCGCGATCGGCTCCTGCGCGCCGGCGATGGCGGTGTTCATCAGCACGCCGTCGGCGCCGAGCTCCATGGCAATCGTCGAGTCCGATGCCGTGCCGACGCCCGCATCGACGATTACCGGCACGCGAGAGAATTCGCGGATGATGCGGATGTTGTTCACGTTCTGGATGCCGAGACCCGAGCCGATCGGCGCGCCCAGCGGCATCACCGCCGCGGCGCCGGCATCCTCGAGCTTGCGGCAGACGATCGGATCGTCGCTCGTGTAGGGCAGCACCACGAACCCTTCGCGCACCAGGATGCGCGTTGCCTCCACTAGTGCTTCGTTATCGGGGAAGAGCGTACGTTCGTCACCGATCACCTCGAGCTTCACCCAGTTCGACAGTCCCGCCTCTCGCCCGAGCATCGCCGTGCGCACCGCCTCGTCGGTCGAGTAGCACCCCGCGGTGTTCGGCAGGATGAACATCCTCGACGTGTCGATGTAGTCGAGCAGCGACTCGCGCGAGCGATCGGAGATGTTCACGCGCCGCACCGCCACCGTCACCATGTCGGCGCCCGATGCGGCATGTGCCTGCGCCATCACCGCATGCGACGCGTACTTGCCTGTGCCGACAATGAGACGCGACTTGAACGTGCGGCCGGCGATGGTGAATGGAGCGTCTGCAATTGCCACTGATGTACCTCGAAGATCTAGCCGCCACCGACGAAATTGACGATCTCCACGGTGTCGCCGTCGCCCACCAGCGTCGCGGCGAATGCCGCGCGCTTGACGATCACCTTGTTGTGCTCGACGGCGACGCGACGGGAATCGATGTTGAGCCGCTCGAGCAGCTCCTGCACGGACAACGGCTGGTCGAGATCGTACGGATCTCCGTTGAGCGTGATACGCACGGGCTGACTGGCTGAATTGTACTGTACGGGATTCGAAGAGAGGGAACTCAAGATCCAAGCTCCAAGTTCCAAGATCCAAGCTCCAATGTTCTTGGAGCTTGAATTTGGAGGTTGAATTTGGAGCTTGGAACTTGGAGCTTGGAACTTGGATCTTAGTTAGTCGGAGTCGTAGGCGTCGTCGTCTCCTCGTCGTCGTCCTCGCCACCACCGATCTTCGGTCCCTGCATCCGCACGTAGGTCGCAATCAGCTTGCCCTCATCATCCATCGTTGCGGCGATGTGGAGGTGGAATCCGGTGTGCTGTTCCGGAGCCGTTGTCGTCGGTGTCGTCTCGGTCTGCGTGCTGATCGTAGTCGTGGTCGTGGTGGTTGTTTCCGGCTTCAGGTCCGCGCACTCGGCGCGCTGGAAGTCGGTGTCCTCGTTGGTAACGATCGTCTCCTCGTTGATGACGATCGTCAGGTCCGGACACGTCCCGGTGATGTCGGATGTGAAGCCTTCGAACTGCAGGGTAGCGTGGCCGTGGCCATGGCCGCCATCCTGGTCGTCGCCAGGCGCCGTCGGCGTCGTGGGTGTGTCACCGTTCGGCCCTTTGCCTTTTCCTTCCTTCATCAAGCCGAACGCGCCGCCTGCGTCAGGCGCGCCTGACATCGCTGAAAGCGAAGAGGGCGCGGTACCTGCCATGGATTGCGTGGCGCCGCCGCATGCCGCCGATGCGACGGCAAACAGTGCCAGAGCGCCCCATACGATCTTGCGGCTCGTCGATTCGATTGAATGCGATGTGGTCATGCCCCACTGCAGGCGCAATGGTCGTACCCGCATCTAAGTTGTTGATTCGCCGTGCCCCGACCGCGCAGGCGGGCGCAATTCCGAGCCGCCGATCCGAAATTCGTAAAGCCACTCGCGGCGGCTAAGATGGCGCCGCGTGCTGCTCATTCCCGCGCTCGTGCTCTGTTTTGTCGCGATCTGGATAGTGCTGCCGCCTTTTCATGCAGGGTTGGTGGCATTTGCGGTCGGCGCTCCGGAGTTGAGCGTCTGGTTTCTGCTGGCGGCACTCGGTTTATGCGCGGTGTCGTTCACGACGGTGAATGTCGCGTCTGCCGCGCGCGCCGCCTTCGCGCTCGCGGTCGTAGCGGCACTGCTGTTCGCTTATCCATTAGCGCGCACGCCCTCTACGCTCGCGCGTTTCGATCGAACGATGTCGGAGCGACTGGGACCCGATTACGTCGATCAGATTCCCGACGCGACCACGCTGCGCGCGCACGCGCTCTCATTTCGTGATTTTGTCTTCGGGCTCGGGCGCGTCGATGTTCTCGTGCGGCGCGGTATCGAGTTCGCCAGACCGGCGGGCGTTCCGTTGACTGTCGATGTGTATCGTCCGGCCGGCGCCGGTCCGCATCCCGTCCTCGTTCAGCTGTACGGCGGCGCGTGGCAGCGCGGATCGCCAGCCGATAATCCGTCCTTTGCAAACTGGTTTGCAGCGAAGGGCTACGTCGTCTTCGCGGCGGATTATCGCCACGCGCCTGAAGCGACGTGGCCCGCGCAAATCGAGGATGTTCGGTCCGCGCTCGATTGGATCGCCACGCACGCCAGCGAATATGAAGCCGACACGTCCCGTCTTGCGCTAGTTGGCCGCTCCGCTGGCGCGCAGCTTGCGCTCCTCGCCGCGTATCAAGCTGGCGCATCAAGAGTGCGGGCCGTCGTGAGTTTCTACGGACCGACAGATCTGGTCGAGGGATGGCGCGACCCTCCGCATCCCGACCCGCTCGATGTTCGTGCCATTCTCGAAACGTACCTGCGCGGCACTCCCGATACCATGCTGCGCAGGTATCAGGAGGCATCGCCGGTCACCTACGTCTCCGCGCTCGTTCCGCCGACGCTGTTGGTGAACGGTGGTCGAGATCACATCGTCTCGCCGCGGTTCGGCCGCGAGCTCGACGAACGGCTGCGGCATGCGGGTGCCGTATCGGCGCTCCTCGAGATTCCGTGGGCCGAGCACGCGTTTGACGCCCTGCCGAACGGCCTCAGCGGCCAGATTGCGCTCTATTACACAGAGCGGTTCCTGGCCTGGGCGCTCCGATAAACGATAAGTAATCGGAATTTCCCGTTTCAATGGCGTTCTTCCGACCATTACCTCGCGCAATCACACGACCCTTCTGCGCCGTCTTCATCGTGGCGTGGATCGTTTCGATGGCAGTGCTCGTCAAGCGCTCGTACATCGATGCGGCGGCAGCCAATCTGGCGACAGATCTTGCCCGCTACGGGTCGAACGCCCAGTGGCGCGGCGTCTACTACCGTGGGGAGAAGATCGGCTTCACCGTCAGCCAGACTGTTCCGACTGACAATGGGTTCGAGCTGGAGGAAGACGGCCGGCTGCAGATGTCGCTGCTCGGTGCAACAACCGCGGCGGCACTCCATACTTCAGCGCGCGTCGACCAGAACTTCGCGCTGCGATCGTTCGACTTCTCGCTCGATCCGGGAACGGGCGCCGTCGTCGTGCGCGGCATCGTGGACACACAGGAAGATGGCTCGCACGCCCGCCTCGTTATCGACATCACATCGGCTGGACACACACGCACGGAAACACGCCAGCTCGATGAGCCGCCTGTGCTCTCACAGAACTTTGCTCGACTGCTAGCCGGGGGTCGGCTGACGACCGGCTCGCGGCAGCAATGGACGATCTTCGACCCGGCGACGCTCCGCAATCAGCCTGTCGATGTCCGCATCGGAGGCCGCGAACTCGTGCGCAATGCCGGTGAACGTCCAATACCGGCCTTCCGCGTCGAGATGAACTACCAGGGCCTGCGAACCACGTCGTGGATCACGGATACGGGTGATGTCGTACGAGAGGAGAGCCCACTCGGGCTCATCACCCTGCGTGAGCCGGCCGATCGCGCACAGACGATGGGCGTGCCGACGCGCGTGCAGACCGACTTGCTGCAGGCGGCGGCCGTCGTGCCGGCGATGACTCAGCGCATCGATCAGCCGCGTGATGTCCGGCTGCTGCGGCTCGAGGTGGATGGTGCCGATCTCACG
>Ga0310811_10004321_pt1 | contig 17836 bp, 15 predicted proteins | sample YCmetagenome_FD_207642 | JGI IMG/M metagenome (GOLD analysis project Ga0310811, IMG submission 207642) | Soil microbial communities from experimental microcosm in Duke University, North Carolina, United States - YC | ecosystem: Engineered > Artificial ecosystem > Soil microcosm > Unclassified ...
GCTGCATCGAGCAACCGCCGCACGTGCCAAAAAAATGACAGCGCGGCGTTGTGCGCAGGACGCTTTCACGCAGCACGTCAACCACTTGCGCCTGCTCGTAGCTCGGCTTCTTGCGGTAGCTCGAGTATGTGACTTGCTCGCCAGGCAATGCCCCTTCTACGAAAATGACCTTGCCCGGCTCGCCGTCATCTGTCACTAAACGGCCGACACCGCGCGCCTCCATGTCCAGCGAGTCGATTTCGAGGATTGGGGCGCGAGCACGCTCGTTGGGTGCGGCCGGCGCAACGCTTTTTACGGGGGCAACAGTGCTGCGGAGAGATTCGGACACCTGCTGTTCCTGGCGGACGTGGAAACGAAAGGCGAGATTGTAGACGAACGGCGCCCGACGACGGCATACGAAGGAGGCAATATGAAAATGATCAGCTGGAATATCCAATGGGGACGTAACGCAGCCGGCGTAGTCGATCTTGCGCGCACTCTGAGTGAAGCACGGCAAATTGCGGACTTCGACCTGCTCACACTACAGGAAGTCACGCGCGGCTTTCACTCGTTGCCGGGCGGGCCGGGCGACGATCAGTTCGCCGAACTCGCCGCTGCCCTGCCAGGCTTTACCGTGCTTGAGGCGATCGGCGCCGATTTACCGCCGCTCGAGGCCGGTGGCCAGCGCCGTCAATTCGGCAACGCGCTTGCCACCCGTTTTCCGGTTGAGCAGGTGATTCGCCACGCCCTGCCATGGCCGGCTGACCCAGGTGCGCCATCGATGCAGCGCGTCGCGCTCGAAGCCGTGCTGCGCACATCAAGCGGCCCGTTGCGCGTGATTGTCACTCACCTCGAATACTATTCGCTCAAGCAGCGACTTGCGCAAGTGGACGCGCTACGGCAGTTACAACTGGAGGCTGCCGATCATGCCGCACATCCGGCGCCGGCCGAAAATTCGGCAGGCCCATTCGCGGCGACGGTTCGCCCCATTAGTGCGATCGTTTCCGGCGATTTCAACAGTGCGTTCGGCTCCGAGGCGTATCGACGCTTCATCGCGCCGCTTGAAGGCGCACCGTCATTTATCGACGCGTGGACCGAACTTCACCCTGGGCAAACGCCACCGCCGACAGCGGGAGTCTTCGATCTAGATCAATGGTCGGATGGGCCGATCACGTGCGACTTTGTGTTCGTCACCGAAGACTTACGCGACCGATTGCGCCGCTGCGTTATTGATGGCGCCACGCAAGCGTCCGACCATCAGCCGATCCTGCTCGAACTGGCATAAATCCGGGCGCGACGCAGGTGATGCCAACGAACGCGATGCGAACGCATGCGGTTCACCCAAACGCGGCGAGATACTCAGCCCAGTGCGCCCCAGACTCCTGCGCGAGCGTCTCTTTGACGAACGCGATTTCGTCGGCGTACTCGCTTGACGACAGCCCGCCGCGCATCAACTGGAACCGGCAATACAGCAGGTAAGTGTTGACGACATCGGTCTCGCAATAATTACGCACCTCCTCGATGCGTCCCTCGCGAACCGCTGACCAGACTTGCCCACCATCCATGCCGAGCTTGCCCGGAAACCCGCAGAGCTTGGCAAGCGCATCGAGCGGCGCGTTGGCGCGCGTCTGATACATGGCCAGCACGTCCATGAGGTCCGTGTGGCGCGAGTGGTAGCGGCTGATGTAATTGTTCCACTTGAAGTCGCGGTCCTCCTCGCCGACATCCCAGTAGCGCGATGCCGGAATGCCGTGCACGAGCGCGCGGTAGTGAAGAACTGGCAAGTCGAAGCCGCCGCCGTTCCACGATACGAGCTGCGGCGTGTACCGTTCGATCACGCGGTAGAACGACTGGATGAGCGCTGCCTCGTCGTCGTCAGGTGAGCCCAGCGATCGCACACGCAAGCCAGTGCGATCCCGAAAGACGCAAGAAATCGCCGCCACGCATTGGAGGTAGTGCGGAAGAAAATCCGTGCCCGTCTTTTCCCGGCGCGCGGCGAACGCGTGCTCGGCCACTTCGGCATCGCTCATCGAGGCCGGCAAATCTTCGAGCCGGCGAATACCGGCGACATCGGGAATCGTCTCGATGTCGAAAACGAGGATGGGAGTCATTGGCAAATCAATTGGAGCCCTGCTCTGCCGCGACAGAGCGAGGGATAAAACAAGCGGTGTGAACCACTTACGCGACGTTTAAAGTCAAAGAACCGCGTCCTTGCGGACACCATTCGAGGCGAAAAAGCGCTTCAAGCGTACCAGCGCTTCTTGTTGAATCTGGCGTACGCGTTCGCGGGTTAGTCCCATTTCGTCCGCTAGCTCTTCCAACGTGGCCGGCTCAATATGATTGAGCCCAAAGCGGCGCTCGATGACGTGCCGGTGCTTGTCGGAAAGGCGTGACAGCCACGCGCGCGTCAGCGTTTCGAGCTCGCGATGCTGCACTTCAGCATCGGGCGACTGGCTTTGATCGTCGGAAAGCAGATCAAGCAAGCTGCTCGCGGGATCAAGATCGAGCGGCGCATCGAGGGAGGCCGTATGCTCGTTCAGCGCAAGGATATCGGTGACCTCATCGGCTGTCTTGCCAGTGAGGTACGCGATGTCGTCGATGCTTGCGTCGCGCCGCTCGTTCGCACCGCTCGCGTTCATTGAATTTTTTTCCAGATGGCGCTTCGCGCGTAGCACCTGATTCAATTCGCGAATCACATGCACCGGCAACCTCACCGTGCGCGCCTGATTCATGATGGCCCGCTCGATGCTCTGGCGAATCCACCATGTCGCGTATGTCGAGAAGCGAAAGCCCCGTGTGGGATCGAACTTTTCGATCGCGTGCATCAAGCCGAGATTGCCTTCCTCGATCAAGTCGAGCAGTGGCACGCCACGGTTCAAATAGCCCTTTGCAATGCTGACGACGAGCCGTAAGTTGCGCTCGATCATGACCTGACGCGCCTCGAATTCGCCAGCCTTCGCGAGCCGCGAATACCGCTGCTCCTCCTCGACAGTAAGCAGCGGCTTAACACTGATGCGATTCAGATAATGCTGAATCGTATCGGCCGTCAGCTCCGCTTGCAAAAGCGCGCGAAAATCATCCGGATCGGGCCCCGCGTCGCTCGTGCGCTCACGCGCCTCGACGTCGTCGCCGCCAGCCGCCGCACCCTCACCGTCAAAATCGCTCTCGCCATCGGCGACGGCTTCGTCCTCGGCCTCGGCCTCGCTCATCGAAGCACCCAAGTCTGGCGCCGATGCTTGCTCGGCGCGTGAAAACGTTTGCGTTTCGTCTTGCTGCTTGCGGCGCTTCGGTTTCGGCATGGTCGTATCGCTTATTGCGGCGGCAAGTATTTCATCGGATCGACGGGTTTGCCCTGCTGGCGAACTTCGAAGTGCAACATTACCCGATCGGCATCGCTGTTACCCATCTCGGCGATCTTTTCGCCTCTGGTCACCGAGTCCCCTTCTTTTACCATCAAAGCACGGTTGTGTGCGTACGCTGTCAGATACATCGCGTTGTGCTTGATGATAATGAGATTACCGTATCCGCGCAGCCCATTTCCTGCGTAGACGACGCGACCCTCCGCTGCAGCCCGCACTGCCTCGCCCGGCGAGCCCCCGATGTTGATGCCCTTGTTTTTTGTGTCGTCGAACGGATTGAGGATCGGGCCGTGCGCAGGCCAAGCCATCGCGATATGGCCGCCGTTCATGACTGGCCCTGGGCCGGTGACCGTCGCAGGCGATGGCGGTTGCGGGGGAATGGTCGTGGCAGTCGAGCCGCCGCCATAGAACGGCGGCATTTGCGTTGCCGCTACCGGTGCTCCCGGTGCTCCCGCCACCGGAGCGGCTCCATTGGCGAGCGGCGCGGTTTGCACCGGCCCGCCCACGATCGGTGCAGCCGCGATGCCCGGCGTTGCCGCTGTCGCATTTTGATCGGGCGGCGCAACGCGCAGCAACTGATTGGATTCGATCTGATTCGGATTCGCGAGATTGTTCCACGCCGCGATATCGCGGTAGTTCTGGCCATTCTCAAGCGCAATCCGATACAGCGTATCGCCCGGCTTCACGCGGTAGTAGCCGGGCGGCGGCGGCCCAAGCGGCACGGATTCGGCGGCCGGTTGAGTCGGCGCTGGCGGCGGCATGCCCATTGCCCCCGAGCGGTCAACGACAGGGGCTGGGTCGAGGCGTGTTGCGCATGCCGCCAGCATCATCAAGGCCGCGGCACACGCGGCGCGTTGGGCAGCAGTCAGCGGACCGTCTATATTCTTTGTTCGCATCGCGCGCAGCATAAACATCGGTGTCAAATTACTCCGGATTTTAAGGGAACAAAGAAAACGCGATCAAGCCGAGATTCTCGCCACTGGCTCGATCCCACGCGCTCGACGAGTGTCAGCACCTGTTGCTCGCCGTTTGCCATCGCGACGGGCGCCACGAGTCTACCGCCCACTGCGAGCTGGCCAAGCAAGGCCTCTGGCACCTCAAAACCCGCCGCAGCAATGACGATCGCGTCGAATGGCGCCGCCGCCGGCAGCCCGATGCGACCATCACCGTAATGCAGTCGAATGTTACGCACACGTAGCGGCCGCAAGTTGAGCTTTGCACGCTCGTAAAGCGGCTTCACTCGTTCAATCGAATAGACATCGCGCGCAATCTGGCTGAGCACTGCCGCCTGATAGCCGCACCCCGTGCCGATTTCGAGCACACGATCGAGCGAGCGCCCCGCCGAAGCGAGTTCGAGCATCCGCGCCACGACCGAAGGCTTGGAGATGGTCTGCTGATGACCGATCGGCAGCGCCGAATCCTCGTACGCCTGAGCCGCGAGCCCCGGATCGACGAACATGTGGCGCGGCACCGCGGACATGGCGTTGAGCACGCGAGCATCGCCGATACCGTGGGTTCGAAGCCGTTCGACCATGCGCTCGCGCACGCGCTCAGAAGTCAGCGACAGTGCGCTCGAGAGCGGTACGCTGGGTGCTGCCAGTGTGTCGGCAACTTGCGACGTCGGTATATCGGCGCGCCTCGCACCGTCGCGTGCGCGGCCATGTTCGTCGGCATCCGCCTTATTTGCGCCGGCATGGCCACGCGGCTTGCGCTCAAGATCGGCAAGCCCGAGGGGAAACCGCTTGGCTCGCCCGCTCGTCATGAAGTGCGAGGTCCCAAGCGTGTCCACTCGCGCGTCGCGCAAAGCATTTGCGTATGCGTGAGATCGAGTTGCAGCGGCGTAATGGAGACGCGCCCGTTCGCGAGTGCGTAAAAATCCGTACCGTCGCTCGCATCGAGTGCGGCGCCGGATGGGCCGATCCAATAGATCGGTTCGCCGCGCGGATTCGTTTGGCGAATCACCGGCTGCGAGGGGTGCCGTTTGCCGAGCCGGGTCACCTCCCAATCGCCCAGCTCGCCGTAGGGGCGATTCGGAATGTTCACGTTCAGAAGCGGGTGTCCCGGCAGCGGATGAGCAAGGAAGTGCTTGACGATGTCGTGTGCCACGCGCGCCGCATCTTCCAGGTGCGCCCAGTCCTTTTCGACCAGCGAGAAAGCAATCGACGGCACACCGAACATGACGCCTTCCGTCGCAGCCGCGACGGTGCCCGAGTAGAGCGTGTCTTCGCCGACGTTTTGCCCGTTGTTGATGCCCGAAACGACGAGATCAGGCTTGTCATCGAGCATCCCGGTGAGCGCGATGTGCACCGAGTCAGTCGGCGTACCGTTGACGTAGTAAAACCCGTTTGCCGCCCGCAGGACGGAAAGCGGACGAGAAAGCGTGAGCGAGTTCGAGGCGCCGCTGCAGTTCTGCTCGGGCGCCATCACGGTGACGTCCCCAAGGTGCTTCAGGGCGTCGTAAAGGGCCGCCAGACCGGGCGCCAGATAACCGTCGTCATTGCTTAGTAGGATTCTCATGCGCCGATTGTAACCGAGGACATTATGGCTCTGATCGTCAAATCCGGCGCTTTATCGCAATCGCAACAACAGCCTCCCCCCCTGCCGAAAGGCGCGTTCATGCGCCATCGCCTACACTGCATGCAGATACCGCGACAGCGTAAGGAGAGACGATGCGCGCCGTTCGTTGCAACCGCTATGGGCCGCCCGACATGTTGGTCGTCGAGACACTGCCCGATGCTCGCCCCGGCACCGGCGAAGTCACGATCGAGGTCAAAGCCGCGAGCGTCAACTATCCGGATTTGCTCGTCATCGAGAACAAATACCAATTTCAGCCGGAGTTGCCATTCACGCCCGGTTGTGAAGTGGCGGGCGTTGTGCGCGATGTCGGCCCGGGAGTGTCCGGCCTGCGGCGCGGCATGCCAGTCGCCGCGTTGGTGCGTACCGGCGGATTCGCCGATCAGGTGCTCGCGCCGGCCGATGCGTGTGCACGCCTGCCCGAGGGCACCGATTACGCGATCGCGGCCGCGTTCACACTTGCCTATAGCACCTCATACCATGCCCTTGTCGACCGCGGGTCACTCGCCGCCGGCGAGACGCTGCTCGTGCTCGGCGCTGCGGGCGGCGTTGGGCTTGCCGCTGTCGAAATCGGCAAAGCGCTCGGCGCCCGGGTCATCGCCGCCGCTTCGAGTGACGCCAAGCTCGCCGTCTGCCGCGAACATGGCGCCGATGCGACGATTCAGTACGAACGCGAGGATTTGCGCGAACGCATCGCGGCGCTCACTGGCGGACGCGGGCCCGATGTTATTTACGATCCGGTCGGCGGACGCTTTGCGGAACCCGCCTTCCGCAGTATCGGTTGGCGTGGGCGTTACCTCGTCGTCGGCTTTGCAAACGGAGAAATCCCTCGCTTGCCGCTGAATTTGGCCCTGCTCCGAGGTGCAAGCATCGTGGGCGTGTTCTGGGGGGAGTTCGCCCGGCGCGAATCAGAACGCAATCACGCTGACTTGGAGAGGCTCGTCGGTTGGCTGAGCGAAGGCAAGCTGCGCCCACGCATCAGCGCGCGTTATTCGCTGGAAGACACGCCGCGCGCGTTGCGCGACATGGCCGAGCGTCGAGTGACCGGGAAAATTGTCGTTGTGCCTTAAGTGCCGGCCTTAAGTGCCACGATTTTCGGCGATGCACAACCCAGTACACGCGTGGAGCCTTTCCACCGCCGATCGATCGTCAGATCACCTTTCGCGCACGCAACCCGACAATCTCGTCCTCTTCATAACCCAGCGTGCGAAGGACTGCGTCAGTATGTTCGCCGAGCGCCGGGCCGAGCCAGCGCGTGCCGCCCGGCGTCTCCGACATCCTGGGTGTGACACCGGGCAGCGCAACGTCGAGACCGTCGTCCCACTTGAAATGCCGAATCATTTCTCGTGCCGCGTATTGCGGATCGGTGAACATGTCGGCGGCGCTGTAAATGCGCCCAACCGGCACGTCGGCGGCATTGAGGATGTCGAGCGCTTCGTCGATGGTTCGGTGAGCGAGCCAGGCAGAGATGGCGTCGTCGATCTCTTGGGTGCGCGGCACACGGCCATCGTTGTGCGCGAGCGACGGATCGTTCGCGAGATCCGCACGTTCGATCGCCGTCATAAGCCGCTTGAAGATCGGGTCGCTGTTGCCGCCAATGACGATGCTGCCATCTTTGCAAGGATAGGTGTTCGAAGGAACAATCCCGGGCAGCGACGCGCCGGTGCGCTCGCGCACCGCACCGTAGACGCCATATTCAGGCACGATGCTCTCCATCATGTTGAAGACGGCCTCGTAAAGTGCCACGTCGACAACTTGCCCTTTGCCCCCATTGGCCTGCCGGTGATGCATCGCCATGAGGGCGCCGATCACTCCGTGCAGCGCCGCAATGGAGTCACCGATCGAAATCCCGATGCGCGGCGGCGGCAAATCGGGGTAGCCGGTAATGTGGCGCAGTCCGCCCATTGCCTCGGCAATCGAGCCGAAACCGGGGCGGTCCCGGTACGGCCCGGTCTGGCCGTAGCCGGACAAACGCACCATCACGAGGCCCGGATTGTGTGCACTCAGCACGTCATAACCGAGGCCGAGTTTTTCGAGCAGACCGGGCCTGAAATTCTCGACAACGATGTCGGCTTCGCCCGCCAGCCGCCGCACAATCTCCTTGCCCTCGTCGAGTTTCAGGTTAACTGTCACGGACTTCTTGTTGCGCGCCTGGACAGCCCACCAAAGCGACGTGCCGCCAGCTTGCGGATAGAGCATGCGCCACTTGCGCAGCGGGTCCCCACCGTTGGGGTCCTCGACCTTGATGACCTCTGCGCCGAATTCGCCGAGAAAGCGCGCGGCAAAAGGCCCCGCGATCAGCGTGCCCAACTCGAGTACTTTGACGCCCGCGAGCGGGCCAGCTGTTGCAGTCATCGTCAAGTCACCTTTTGATGAATCGTGCCGATGCGCGCAGGGCCGGCCCTTAGCCAGTCCGGGCTCCCGCGCTTGCGCCGGCAGTCACAGCGATCGCCTGTCGAGCACCGCGCGCGCGATGGTCCCGGCGTCCACATACTCGAGCTCGCCACCAACGGGGACGCCACGCGCGAGCCGCGTGACCTTAAGGTCGCGCGCCTTGAGCGTCTGCGCGAGGTAGTGCGCGGTCGCTTCCCCTTCGTTTGTGAAATTCGTGGCGAGCACAACCTCTTTCACCACACCGTCCGATGCGCGTTTCACGAGCCGGTCGAAGTGAATTTCCTTGGGGCCGATTCCGTCGAGCGGACTCAGCCGCCCCATCAGCACGAAATAAAGCCCCCGGTAGGTCATGGTCTGCTCGAGCATGATCTGGTCGGCCGGCGTCTCGACAACGCACAGCAGCGTCGGGTCGCGGGACTCGTCGCTGCAGACGTCGCAGATGCGGGCCTCCGTGAACGTATTGCACTTTTCACAGTGCTGCAGATGCTCAGCCGCGAAGACGAGCGCGTGGCCGAGCCGCTCGGCGCCCTCGCGGTCGTGTTGCATGAGGTGATAGGCCATCCGTTGCGCCGACTTCGGACCGACGCCGGGCAACGCGCGCAGCGCCTCAACGAGGGCAACGAGAGCGGAAGGCTGTTTCATGGCAGTAGCTCGGGCGCCTTGGCGATCCGCGTGCTCAGAACGGCAGCTTGAAGCCCGGCGGCAGCGGCAAGCCGGCCGTCATACCGCCCATCTTTTCCTGGACCGTCGCCTCGGCCTTGCGCACGGCGTCATTAAAGGCGGCCGCAACGAGGTCTTCGAGCATGTCCTTGTCGTCGGCGAGCAAGCTCGGATCGATCGACACACGGCGTACATCGTTCTTGCAAGTCATCGTCACCTTGACGAGGCCCGCGCCCGATTGGCCTTCGACCTCGATCTGGGCGAGCTGCTCTTGCATTTTCTTCATGTTTTCCTGCATCTGCTGGGCTTGCTTCATCAGCCCGGCAAGTTGGCCTTTCATCATGGACATGCTCCTTGAATCGTGTGGTAGGAATGCAGCATCGGCTGTGCCGATGCCTGAATAAGGTAATGGAGGGGCCGTGCAGCACGCTTTAGCTGGCGCCGGCCTCCGTATCGGATGAAAGCGAAAGTGGCTTGACGGAGCCCGGCACGATCGTGGCGCCGAACTCGCGGATCAGCGACCGCACGAAGGGATCGGCATCGATCTCCTGTTCAGCCTGGCGCTGGCGCTGCGCGCGCGCCGCGGCCTCGAGCACCGCAGCCGTGCGGCGAGCCGGCCCCACTTGGACCCGCACCTCCACCGGCTTGCCGAGCCGCTCAACCAGCGCCGCCTTCAGTTTCGCGACCTGCGCACCCTCGGCATATTGCGGGACGGGCACGCTGAGCGTGAGCAATCCGTCTTCCAGCACCGTCAATTCGCTGTTGAAGGCAAGCTGATGGGCGACCCCGCTCAAGCCCAGTTCGGCGGCAAGCGCTGGCCAGTCGCCGGCAAAGCCGACAGCATCGAGACTGATCGACGGCGGTAACGTCGAGAGATCGATCGAAGGAGATGCATCCGCTGCCTGTGCCGCAATCGGCGCCTGTCCGCCAGCGCGCTCGGGAGGCGGCAGAAAGTCGTCATCGGACGCAATGAAGTAGTCGTCCTCCGAGGATAGCGGCACGTAGTCGTCGAATGGGATGTCGATCGGCGGTGCGTCGTCCCACGGCGGCGGCGTCATCTGCGACGTAACGGCCGACGTGGCCGGTGCGCTCCCCTCCCCGCCGCGCGGGCGTGGCACAGGGACCGCAACGGGCGAAGGCGGTACAGCCTGTTTCGCGGGCGCGGCGGGCGCGGGCGGCGCCTTCGTCGTGCCGCCTGCGGCCGCACCGCGACCCGCGGACACGCGCATCCCGGCGCTACGCAGCACTTCGAGAGCGGCGCTGGCGCCACCCGTACGCGGCGGCGGTGCGGCTTCGGTGGCTCTCGCCGGCGTGGAGCTGCCCGACCGGGACGTCACATCCGCTGCCCCCGCCCGGTCAACCGGGGAAGAAGCGTTGACCTCAGCCGTTGGCTGCTGCATGGCGTTAGATGCCATCGCGGCGCCACCCTGTCCGCTTGGAATACGGCTGGCCGCGTCGGCTGTGCTCGAGCGGTCGAGCGAGACACGTTCGGCCGAACTGGACACAGCGTTGCGCGCGCTCGATGTGCCGTCTGTCACTGCAGCGCCGCGCCCCTCGCCGGGGACAGCGTCGGCTGCGCTTGTCGCGCTGTGCGGCTCGTGCCGGACGTCATCCGCCGAAGCCTTATCGATAGGGTTACCGGGGATGTTGGCCGGCATCGCCCCCGCCGCCGCTTCGGGTCGAGGCGTCGCGGTCATGACGGATCGTTCCGCCTCTTGCGCGACCGACGCGCGCAATGCCGCCGTTGCCTCACGCGCGGGCATCCGGGTGCCGGCACTCTCGTCAATCTCTGCAGCGCGCGCAGGCGCCGCACCCGGGCTCGTCCGCCCGGAGCCGGCGGGCCGAGGCGCCGCGGCCGTCAACTGCGGCTCGCTCGAGGCTACGGCGCCGCCCCTTGGCGCACCGACACGATCAGCCACGCGCGACGACACCGGCAAACCACCCGTGCGCGGCCCAGCGGCAGCAGCGGGACCGCCTTGCCTGGCGGGCTCGAACGCGAGCATGCGCAACAGCGTCATCGTGAAGCCGGCGTACTCGTCGGGTGCCAGCCCCAACTCATTGCGCCCGATCGTGGCGATCTGGTAGAAAAGTTGGACATGCTCCGGCGACAGCACTCCCGCGAACCGCCTGATGTCGTCCGCCTCGGGCCATTCGTCGAGTACGGACGACGGCGCAAACTGCGCCCATGCGATGCGATGCAAGAGGCCCGCCAAATCTTGCAGTGCCGTGGAAAACGACAGGCTGCGCAGCGCCATTTCGTCGGCGATGGCAAGCACAAGTGCACCATCGCCGGCAGCGAGCGCATCGACCAAGCGAACCAAATAGCTCTGATCGAGCGCGCCCAGCATGCCGCGCACCGCTTCTTCGCTGACCTGATTGGCCGAGTATGCGATTGCCTGATCGGTCAGCGAAAGCGCATCTCGCATGCTGCCTTCGGCCGCACGCGCGAGGAGCCGCAGCGCCTGCGGCTCGAATGCAATCTGTTCCGCTGCGAGAATGCGCTCGAGATGGCCGACGATGTGTCCGGCCGGCATCTGCTTCAGATTGAACTGCAGACAGCGAGATAGCACCGTGACGGGAATCTTTTGCGGATCGGTCGTCGCAAGAATGAACTTGATGTGCGGCGGCGGCTCTTCCAGCGTCTTCAACATGGCGTTGAACGCGTGGTTCGTCAGCATGTGCACTTCGTCGATCATGTAGACCTTGAAGCGCGCATCGACAGGAGCATAGACAGCACGCTCGAGCAGCGCAGCCATTTCGTCCACGCCTCGGTTGCTCGCGGCATCCATCTCGACGTAATCGATGAAACGGCCTTCGTCGATTTCACGGCATGCGCGGCATACACCGCACGGCGCCGCCGTAATTCCGGTCTCGCAGTTGAGTGCTTTCGCGAAGATCCGCGACAGCGTCGTTTTGCCGACTCCACGCGTGCCGGTAAAGAGATACGCGTGATGCAGGCGCGCACCCTCGAGCGCGTGCGTGAGCGCACGCACGACGTGTTCTTGTCCGACGAGCGAAGCGAAATCCTTCGGTCGCCACTTGCGTGCGAGAACTTGATAGGTCATCGCGAAATTGTATCAGCAACGACGCAGCGCCCAATCAGCCATAACAGCATGTCACGCGACAAAGCCGCAGCCCTCGCGCAACACCCGGCAATGCAACAACGCCGAGTCGGGCTGGCGAATGCCAATTGCGAATAACAGCTGGAAACGGAGACTGTATCCGAGGCGGATAAACGAGGTAGAAAACGGAAAAGGAAGGCGAACAACGGAGGCAAAGAAAGCAGAGGTGACGAGCCTGACCCTCGGCACTGGCGGAAAACGGCTGTGGCTGCTTCGTTCCCGACCTGACCAGGTTGACCGCACCTCCATGCGAGGAGGCCCGTCACGAAATATTCTATCACTACTGCGCTCGGCGCGCGACTGCTCTTTGCGCGTTTTTTGTTGAGAGCACATGAATGATGGAATGCGAGCGGCCGTCGCATGGAGTGCATCGCGTCGCTTTTCAGTGGGCCCATGAGCCCAAGTCGGACGCTCGAGCGAGAGTTACAGCGTCATCGACGCCGATAACCGCTTCGCGCGGCGTAAAGCAAATTCGGCTAATATGGGAGCTTAATGACCCTAAGGGCGTCTCGCATACCGCCGCTCGCCGCCGCGTAACGCGCCTGTTTTCGATTCGCGCGTCTGCGTGCTTTCCGGCACGCGCTTCCAAATGACGTACACCTTCAGAGCGTTTTTTCGTTTTGGTGTATCGTGGCGGGCAATTCAGTCTCGGGCCAGGAACCCGAAGAGGTAACTAAATGAGCGAACAAATCAAGCACATCAGCGACGCATCGTTCGAGCAGGACGTCGTGAAATCCGACAAGCCCGTGCTGCTCGATTTCTGGGCCGAGTGGTGCGGCCCTTGCAAGATGATCGCGCCCATCCTCGATGAAATCGCGAAGGATTACACGGACCGCCTGCAAGTCGCCAAGCTCAACGTCGACGAGCATCAGTCCACGCCGGCCAAGTTTGGCGTGCGCGGCATCCCGACGCTGATTCTCTTCAAGAACGGCGCAGTCGCAGCACAAAAGGTCGGCGCGCTCTCGAAGTCGCAACTGACGGCGTTCCTCGACAGCCACCTGTGATCGAACAGTACTGGGCTTGTTGTCCGAGAACAACAAGCCCAGGGCACCGCCCGATCGGCCAAAGCTGGCGCGACGAGGTGTGTGCTATGCTAGAATCACAACATATTCGACAAGACACATAAGTCCCTGAGCGGTTCCGCTCAATCTCCTCCCGAATTTCTTTTCGTCGCACCTTCTCTCCCCGGCGGGAATTCCGTATGCATTTATCCGAGCTCAAGTCTCTGCACGTGTCTCAATTGATCGAGATGGCGAATGGCCTCGAGATTGAAAGTGCGAACCGCCTGCGCAAGCAGGAATTGATGTTCGCCATTCTTAAGAAGCGCGCCAAGACCGGCGAGACAATTTTCGGCGACGGCACCCTCGAGGTGTTGCCGGACGGCTTCGGCTTCCTGCGCTCGCCCGAGATGTCGTATCTCGCCAGCACGGACGACATTTACATCAGCCCCTCGCAGATCCGACGCTTCAATCTGCACACGGGCGACACGATCGAAGGTGAGGTGCGCACGCCGAAAGACGGCGAGCGCTATTTCGCGTTGGTCAAGGTCGACAAAGTCAATGGGCAGCCGCCCGAGGCTTCGAAACATAAGATCATGTTCGAAAACCTCACGCCGCTGCATCCGAACAAGCCGCTTCTTCTCGAACGCGAGATGCGCGGTGAGGAAAACGTCACGGGCCGCATCATCGACATGATCGCTCCGATCGGCAAAGGCCAGCGCGGGTTGCTGGTCGCTTCGCCGAAGTCGGGCAAGACGGTCATGCTTCAGCACATCGCGCATGCGATCAAGCAGAACCACCCTGATGTCGTGCTCTTCGTGCTGCTCATCGACGAGCGCCCGGAAGAAGTGACGGAAATGCAGCGCTCGGTGGCGGGCGAGGTCATTGCCTCGACGTTCGATGAGCCGGCCACGCGTCACGTGCAGGTTGCCGAAATGGTGATCGAGAAGGCCAAGCGCCTCGTCGAGATGAAACACGACGTCGTGATTCTGCTCGACTCGATCACGCGCCTCGCGCGCGCCTACAACACGGTCATTCCCGCCTCCGGCAAAGTGCTGACGGGCGGTGTCGATGCCAACGCACTACAACGCCCGAAGCGCTTTTTCGGCGCGGCCCGTAACATCGAGGAAGGCGGCTCGCTCACGATTATCGGCACCGCGCTGATCGAAACGGGTAGCCGGATGGACGACGTCATTTATGAAGAGTTCAAGGGCACCGGCAACATGGAAGTGCACCTGGAGCGTCGTCTTGCGGAGAAGCGTGTTTATCCGTCGATCAACCTGAACAAGTCAGGCACTCGGCGCGAGGAGCTTTTGATCAAGCCCGAGATCCTGCAAAAGATCTGGGTCTTGCGCAAATTCATTCACGATATGGATGAAGTCGAAGCGATGGAATTCCTGCTCGACAAGATCCGCCAGACGAAGGGCAACTCGGAGTTTTTCGAGCTGATGCGCCGGGGCGGCTAACGCCTCGCTCCCCGTAGCACCGACGACTACACTGCGTTTGTGCCGGCCTTCGTGTGACGCTCGGTTTGATACGAGCGTCACAAAAAGACTTATCGTAGCGCCATGCTGACGAAGCTCACCCGCTGGCTGGACAAGCGGCGCCGCGAACGGGCGTTGCGGGACTTTCCAATCGCCGATGAAGTCTGGCGGACAACGCTGGCCGGCCTGCCTTTTCTCAGCTATCTGAATGACTCGGAGCTCGCGCGTTTGCGCGAACTGACGAGCCTCTTTCTCTCGCAGAAGTCGTTTTCAACTGCGCACGAGCTGGAACTCACCGACGAGATGATCGCGGGCATTGCCGTACAGGCATGCCTCCCCGTCTTGAACTTGAGCCTGGATCTCTACCGCGGCTGGGTCGGCATCGTCGTCTATCCCGGCGAATTTGTGATCCGAAAAACGGTCGAGGACGAGGCCGGCGTGGTGCATGAAGTCGAGCACGATGCGAGTGGCGAAGCATGGGAAGGTGGCCCCGTCATCCTGTCATGGGAAGACGCGCGAATGACTGACGCCCACGACGCATACAACGTCGTCATTCACGAGTTTGCCCACAAGATCGATATGTTGTCGGGCGAGGCCGACGGCCATCCCCCCCTCTTTCGTCGTTGGCACGCACCGCTTGACGAGCAATGCTGGGCTGACGTTTTCGATCATGCCTACGACCGATTTTGCGCGGAAGTCGACGCCGTGCCAAAACGACGCTGGTCGCGCTTTGAGCGCGATTCGCTGATCGACCCGTACGCGGCCGATCATCCCTCCGAGTTCTTCGCCGTCTGTAGTGAGGCGCTCTTCGTGCAGCCGCGCGCATTCGAATCCGAGTACCCCGAACTCTACCGGTTGCTCGCCCGTTACTACCGCCAGGATCCAGCGTGCACCGGCGCGCTCGAAGCGCCCATCATCGATCAGTCCGCCCATCATGCAGATCATTAGCCAAGCGAATGATTCTCTGCCATAATTCTCTTTTTTGACCTTGGGCAAGTGGCTCGCAGGCAGCGCGCTGGGCGTGCAGAAGCGCTTTAAAATCCAGCGGAGCTAGCAACGCGGGGCGGCAGGGCGAGAGCGCTGCACAGCTGACCGAACATCATCGGTAACGCAGCGGGCTGGCTACCCCCAGACTGAAGGAAGGACCATGAAAGAAGGCATTCACCCCAATTACCGCGAAGTCGTTTTTCAAGACATGTCGAACGGCTTCATGTTCGTGACGCGTTCCACGATCCAAACGCGTGAGACCGTCGAGTACAACGGCAACACGTACCCGCTCGCCAAGATCGAAGTGTCGTCGGAGTCGCATCCGTTCTACACGGGCCAGCAAAAGATCATGGACACGGCCGGCCGCGTCGAGAAGTTCAACAAGAAGTTCGGCGCACGCGCAGCAGGCAAGGCAGCGAAGTAACTCAAAGCCATGCGTCGAACGGCGGGCAAGCCGTAGGCACGACACGAAAGGGCAGCTGCGGCTGCCCTTTTTCGTTGCCGAAACCCTGTGCGCCTAGTTTGCCGCGGCATCCCGGACGATGCGCGATACTGACGCCAGGCAGCGTCGAAGTCTTACAATGCTTGTTCCTGAAACGCGCAGCCAAAATAGAAAAAACGACCGCCGCTCATTTGCATGAAAACTGTTGTCCGTCTTACCGCCTCCGCAACGCGCGCCTTGCCACGCTCGCTCTTGCTCGCCATCTCGATCGTCTACGCCGCCTTCGGGCTCTTCGGCCGAGACCCCTGGAAGAACGAGGATGCCGCGGGCTTCGGCGTCATGTGGACAATGGCCAACGGCGGAATCCATGACTGGCTGTTGCCGAACCTCGTCGGGAAGTTCATCACCGAGAGCGGCCCCGCAGGCTACTGGCTCGGCGCGCTTTGGATTCGCCTCTTGGAGCCGTGGATTGCGGCCACCGATGCCGCACGCATCTCGACGGGTATCCTCTTTTGCCTGACTTGCGCATTGGTCTGGCATGCAGCGTACTTGCTCGGCCGCCGCCCCGAGGTTCAGCCTTTCAAATACGCGTTTGGCGGTGAGCCGGAACCGCGCGACTACGGGCGCACACTGGCGGACGGTGCCCTGCTGATTCTTTTAGCCTGCTTCGGGCTCGCTGAGCGCGGTCATGAGACGACCCCGCAGCTCGCGCAATTCATGAGCATCGCGCTTGTCCTCTACGGGCTCGTGCTCGCCCTCGACACTCCCTTGCTCGGCTCGCTCTGCTGGGCGGTGGGACTCGGGCTCGTGGGACTGAGCGGCAACCTGCTGCTCGTCGCTTTGCTGCTGGCCGGCACGCTCTCTATGGCGGCGATCGTGCGCGAAGCACGCTCCGTCTGGCTGCTGGCGGTGGGTGTGCCGCTCGCGCTCGCCCTGAGCGCAGCTTGGCCTGCCGTTGTTCTCAACTTGTATCCGGACGACGCAAGCTGGTTCCTCGAACAATGGATCAACGGCAGCATCAACCGGTTTTCTGCGCCACCGGGACATGTCGTCATTTACGCATTCAAGAACCTGCCGCTGTTCACTTGGCCTGTGTGGCCACTCGCGGCCTGGGCCTGGTTCAGCTGGGGTGGCCTGCGCCGCCGTCCCCATATCGCGGTGCCGCTCGCTGTCGTTCTGCCTGTGCTGATCATGTCGGTGCTGCAAAGCCACCAGACGAACCAGCTCTACATCCTCCTGCTGCCGCCGCTCGCAGTGCTCGCAACGTTCGCGCTTCCCACATTGAAGCGCGGGGCGATCAATGCAATCGACTGGTTTGCCGTGCTGTGCTTCACGATACTCAGCACATTCGTCTGGCTTGTCTGGCTCGCATCACAGACGGGATCCCCCCACCCGCTTGCACGCAACCTCTCGCGCCTTGTGCCCGGATACGTCCCGCATTTCGATGCGGTCTCGTTCGCTTGCGCCATTGCAGTGACCCTCTTCTGGTACGGCCTCGTCCATTGGCGTGTTGCACGGCATCCGAAAGTTCTTTGGCGCAGCGTAGTGCTGACGAGCGCCGGCACGACGCTCATGTGGGTGCTGCTGATGACGCTGTGGCTCCCGATCGTCAACTACAGCCGGACTTACCGGGACGTCGCGTTACAGATTGCGCAGCATCTGCCTGACGACTACACCTGTATTGCTCCGGTGCGCCTCGGCGATGCGCAACTCGCGTCGTTCGCCTACTTCGCCGACATGCACTTTTCATTCGACGGCGACTGCGACGTCTTGCTGCGTCAGGACCAACAGGACTTCAGCGACCCGAGCCCGATGCCGAGCTACGTCTGGCAGCCTG
>Ga0310811_10004322_pt1 | contig 17834 bp, 18 predicted proteins | sample YCmetagenome_FD_207642 | JGI IMG/M metagenome (GOLD analysis project Ga0310811, IMG submission 207642) | Soil microbial communities from experimental microcosm in Duke University, North Carolina, United States - YC | ecosystem: Engineered > Artificial ecosystem > Soil microcosm > Unclassified ...
GCATCCGGGTTCGCCTTGACGATGTCGCGCACGACGTTGAGCGCGCTCTGGAAGCTCATCGGCGACGGATTCTTCGCGAGCGTCTCCGCCATCTTCGCGACGTTCTTGTTCTTGCGCTCGGCGATCGCGCCCAGCCAATCGGCGGGCGGCTTGGGCCAGCTCGTGCCCATGCCGGCGAGCAGCGCCGCGACGCACGAGCCGATGTCGCCGACGACCGGTGCGTCGATACGCACATTGCTGTCGGCTTCCTGCGGGTAGATGTCGACCTGCGCGAACTTCTGGCCTCCCCACGCCTTGGGTGTCTTGCCTCCCCATGTCTTGCCCTTGCCGTGCGACAGCAGCCAGTTGAGCCGGGCGCCGATCAGCATCACCACGTCCGCCTCGGGCAGCACGTACGAGCGCGCCGCGGAGGCCGATTGCTCGTGCGTGTCCGGCAGAAGTCCCTTCGCCATCGACATCGGCAGATACGGAATGCCGGTCTTCTCGATCAGCGCGCGGATGGCGGCGTCAGCCTGCGCATACGCGGCGCCCTTGCCGAGGACGATCAGCGGACGCTTCGCGCTGCGAAGCAGATCGAGCGCACGCTTCACCGCCTCCTGCGCCGGGATCTGGCGCGGCGCGGGATCGACGACCTTGATCAGCGAGTTGCGGCCCGCCTCGGCCTCGACCGCCTGCGGGAAGAGCTTCGCGGGCAAGTCGAGATAGACGCCGCCCGGCCGGCCGGACACCGCTGCGCGAATGGCGCGCGCGACGCCGACGCCGATGTCCTCGGCGTGCAGCACGCGAAAGGCCGCCTTGGCGAGCGGCTTCGCGATCGCGAGCTGGTCCATCTCCTCGTAGTCGCCCTGCATCAGGTCGACGACCTCGCGCTCGCTCGAGCCGCTGATCAGGATCATCGGGAAGCAGTTCGTCGTGGCGTGCGCGAGCGCGGTGAGGCCGTTGAGAAAGCCCGGCGCCGACACCGTCAGGCAGATGCCCGGCTTCTGCGTCAGGAAGCCCGCGATGGAGGCGGCGTATCCGGCGCTCTGCTCGTGACGAAACGAAATCACCCGCATGCCCGCCGCCTGCGCCTTGCGCGCAAAGTCGGTGATCGGGATCCCGGGCAGGCCGTAGATCGTGTCGATGCCGTTGAGCTTCAGTGCCTCGATGACGAGATGGAAGCCGTCGATCTCCTGCGACGGCGCATCAGCGGTTGTGCCGCTCGCCTGCGAGGCAGGCTGCGTGCTCGCGGCCGGCGTTTCCTTGCGCGCTGTGGTCGTGCTTTCCATGACTGTTCCTCCAAAAGACAGGGGACAGGGCGGACTGTTGCCGTCCGTGACGTCGAACTCTGGATGATACCGGCGCGGCGTCAGCCGCCGACCGCCTTCCAGAACATGTATGCGCCGAGCGCATAGAGCAACGCGGCGAACGCGCGGCGCAGCTTCACTGCGGGCCAGCGATGCGCGACCGATGCGCCGAGTGGCGCGACGAGCATGCTGGCGACGACGATGACCGCCATCGCGGGCAGGTACACGTAGCCCGCGGACCAGCGCGGCAGATCCGGCTGCCGCAATCCGGCGACGATGAAGCCGATCGTGCCGGCGACGGCGATCGGTACGCCGAGCGCCGCGGACGTCGCGACCGCATTGTGGATCGCGACGTTGTGCCGGCCCAGGTACGGAATCGTGATGAAGCCGCCGCCCGCGCCGAGGAGACTCGAGATAGCGCCGATCACGGTCCCGACACCGAAGAGTCCGGCTTTGCCCGGCAGCTCGCGCGCCGCCTTCGGCTTGCTCGCGATCAGCATGCGCGTTGCCGAGAACCAGACGAAGGCACCGAAGACGGCGGCGAACGCGCGCGTGGGAAGCGCGCTCGCCACCTGCGGCCCGACGAGCGAGCCCAGTACGATGCCTGGCGCCATCGCGACGACGACCGCCCACAGCACGGCGCCCTTTTGCGCATGCGCGCGCATCGACGACAGCGCCGTGAATGCCATCGTCGCCGTCGACGTGGCGACTGCCATGTGCACCAGGTGCGTCGGCGAGAAGCCTTCCGATGTGAACAGGATGGTGAGCAGCGGGACGAGCGTCATGCCGCCGCCGATGCCCAGAAGCCCCGCAAGGAAGCCGATCGCCGCGCCGAGCGCGAGCAGCACCGGCAGAAGCGCCAGACTCAAAGCAGCTTCTCGATGATCTTCCATTCCGCGGCCGTCAACGGCGTGATGGACAGCCGGTTGCCGCGGCGCAACGTCACCATGTCCTCGAGGCCGGGCGTCGCGCGAAGCTCGGGCACGCCGACGAGGCGCGTCTTCTTCACGAGCTTGACGTCGACGTTGACCCAGCGCGGCGCCTCGCGCGTCGACTTCGGATCGTAGTACTCGCTCTTCGGATCGAACTGCGTCGCATCGGGATAGGCGAGCTTGGAAATCTCGACGATCCCCGCGATACCCGGCTCCGGACAGCTCGAGTGATAGAAGAACGCGCGGTCGCCGACGCGCATCTCGTCGCGCATGAAGTTGCGCGCCTGGTAGTTGCGCACGCCGAACCACGGCGTCGTCTGCTTCGGCGCCTTGGCGAGGTCGTCGATCGAGAACTCGTCGGGCTCGGATTTCATCAGCCAGTAGCGCATGAACTATCCGCCTCTAACCGTCGTTAACCGGGTTGTTGCTTTGAATTGAGCGGGGTTACTACATTCGTGTCAGTCGTCGTCCCCGGGAGGTGGTGTAGCAACGAGTAAGTGAGGCGGGCGCCTTGCGCGGTGTCACCGGGATTCCGTTATGGTTGGAGTTGCGAGGCTTCGACACACGGGGAACGTCGATGGCCGATGTCAGGATGGCACTTGCGCAGTTGCTTGAAAAGGCATCCGACGCCGATTTACTGCGAGAGATGGTCGGCTACCTCGCGCCGCGGCTGATGGAGCTCGACGTCCACGGGTTATGCGCAGCGACCCGGCGTGAACGTAGCGTCGAGCGCGAGAAACTGGGGCAACGGCTACCGCGATCGCGCATGTGTCAAGCGATCCGCCAGTTTCGCGCAATAAGGCGACAGCTACCTTTGCGCACCTCCCGCCGGCCGTCGATACGTCAGGGACGTTGTCAGCCGAGGGTCGATTCGAGGTCTCAGAGTCGGTAGCTTCTCCCTTTGATGTTGAGCACGCGCGCCTTGTGTAACAGCCGATCGGGGATCGCCGAGGTGGCCGCCTCGTCCCTGGCGAGAAGCTCGAAAGCTAACCACCTCTTGATTGCCGGAAAGCCGGCGAGTCGGGCCAGCGTGCTGCGACTACGCGCCTGCCGGGCGGCCACCTCCGTGCCGAGCGCCTGTTGCAGGAAATCGGAATAGCTCGCCTTCTGGCTCGAGGCCGACTGCGCCACGCCGAATACTCATCGGCGTGGCTCACTCACGAAGCGTGAGCTGCTCACGCAAATGCGCGATCCGTTGATGCTGCACACTGATGGCCTCTCCATCAGCGCGGCTTACAGCGCGCCAGCGAATGCTGTTGCGGTGTCCACCGTTCCAGAGAGGCGGGAAAACCTCCGCGTAAACGCGATACGCCACGCTGGCGCCTACTTGCGCCGCGGTAGTAACGCCTTGCGAACCTTGCAGATATATGTAAACTTGGGATTGACCATCTGCGTACACCGTGCTTCGGCGATCGACCCGAGCAGCATGTACGCTGCGGACCTACTGAATCCGAAGTCCTGCTCGAGCCACAGCACCATCTCCTGAAACGCGAGACGTAACGCGTCATCGAGGGGCCTCGCGCACGCGATCGTGCAAATGTGCTCCGACGTCTCGATGCGCGGCCACGTCATTGCCGACGGCTTCTGCGCTAGATCGACGGATAGCGTTACCCGACCGCGGATCTCGATGGCGCCGATGCCGTTGCACTCGGCGTCGCCCTGAACCGCATGCACGTCGCCCATGTGCAGCAATGCACCCTCGTGGTAGACGGGCAGCATCAGAATATTGCCAGCGGTCACTTCCTGCACGTCCATGTTCCCGCCGTGCGGTCCGTTATCGATCGTGCTGACCGACTCCACCCAGGGGGCGGTACCGATGACGCCGACCATCGGCGCTGCCGGAATCTTGATGTCATCACTCCAATGCACGATGCCGTCCGCGACCCTGACCACATGGCTTTGGACGCCGAACTCCTTCTGTCGTCCCCAGTCCGGAAAGATGCCGACGCCAGGCCACAGCGCAGTAAACCCGTATCCCACCAATTCAACCTGGTGCAGATTGATCATCAGCATGTGACCCGGCTTGGCGCCTTCGATGTAGATCGGGCCAGTCGCCGGGTTGACGAATGGGATGACGAAGGAATCGGGTGTGATTCGATCTTCGAGACTAAGGATGTTGTGGCCACCAATGTTGAGTTCCGTCGCGACCTCGAATACTTCCGAAGGACGCACGCGCGCCACCGGTGGGTGGAACTTGCTGAGCGTGTACTTCAAATCCCCGATTGGAATGTGCTGTTGCGGTGTCATCCGCACCCTTGTGTCGTTCATGCGAATCTCCTTGCTGGCGCCAGGTCAGGTCGACAGCTTCCGCCATGGGAGCAAGAACCGCTCGATCTTGCCGACGACCGTCACGAACACCAATGCGATAGCTATGGTGGCGAGCAGCGATGCGAATACCTTCGGAATGTTGTACAGGTTGCCGGCGATGAAGATGGCGTGCCCAAGCCCTTCACTCGAGGACACGAATTCACCGATGATCGCGCCGATCAACGCGAAGCCGACGGTAAGCTTGAGACCGGAAAAGATGTAAGTCAGCGACGAAGGCACGACGATCATTCTGAACACCTGCCGCTTACTCGCACCCATTGAATACAGCAGATTGATCTCCAGCAGGTCGGTATTCCGGGCGCCGTCGAAAGCGGCGAGCAGCGCGACGACGACAACGGACAGCGTCGACATCAACACTTTGGACGTAAGGTCCGTTCCGGCCCACACGATGACCAGCGGCGCGAGAGCAATGATTGGGATGGACCCCAGTGCGAGGATGAAGGGACTGAATACACGCTCGAGGAAGGGCGAGTACCACAGCGCGAGCCCGATGGTCGCTCCGAGCGCATTGCCGAGGATGAATCCCAGCAGCGTTTCCTCGCTCGTCACCAGCATGTCGTGGAAGATCGAGCCGTCCGTGATGCCCTTGACCAGAAAGGTCCAGATTCCGGACGGCGAACCGAACAGGAATGCGTTGACGACGCCAGTCCTTACGCCGTACTCCCAGGCACCGAGCAGGCCGCCGACAAGCACGAGCTGAGTGAGCAGTATGCGGGCTGCGCGTGCCCGCGTTTGCTTTTTTGCGCGCGGCTTGCGCATCTCCTGCTGGGGTATCGGTGTCACGGGGGCGCTACGGGAGCGAGCACGTTCGTCGAAGGCCGTGCCCTGGTTGACGATGACGCCACCCGGTCGCTGGTCGCTCATGGACTCAATTCGTCCGCGAGGCGCATGCTCCGCAGGCCGTGCATGTCGAGCGTGCTCGTCTGGATCTCGAGCTGCTGCCATATCGTGGTAACGTATTCGCCGAACTTCGGTGCGTTGCGCGCGCTGACCGGATCGGTGCGATCACAGCCAAGAGCGATCTTGTGTACGGCCTTGATGCGCCCGGGTCGCTTGCTCATGACGACGACCCGGTCTGACAGTGACACGGCCTCCTCCACGTCGTGAGTGATGAACAGTACGGACCGGTGGCCATCCGCGACGGATTTGGCGAGCTCGCTCTCGAGGATCAGCTTGGTCTGGAAATCCAGCGCGACGAATGGCTCGTCCAGCAACAGAATGTTCGGGTCGAGGATCATCGTGCGCGCAAGGGCGGCGCGTTGCCGCATGCCTCCGGAAAGCTCCGACGGATACTTGTGCTCGTATCCGTCAAGTCCGTAGAACCGCAGGTACTTTTCGGCGAGCGCGCGCGCCTTCTGCCCTGGCATGCCCCTGACCTCGAGGCCGAGCGTCACATTGCGGAGAATCGTTCGCCAGTCCAGCAAGAGGTCGCGCTGGAGCATATAACCGTAGTTCTTCGACGCGCCCACTACCTCTTTTCCGTCGAGGAACAGAGTTCCCGATGTAGGGGTGATGAGCCCGGACAGCAGGTTAAGAAGCGTGCTCTTGCCGCAGCCGCTCGGTCCTACGACGGTGACGAACTCGCCGTAGTGGACCTGCAGGCTCACATCATCGAGGACAAGCGTTCCCTGATCGACGTCTTCCCCGAAAACCATAGACACGTTCCGGGCCTCGATCTTTACCGCACAATTGGACGTCTCTGGCATCGTCGTGCACCGCTACGACAGCGTCGCGCGCGAGCCATGCTTGACGGCTCGCGCGATGACACTGCAGCCGAGCTAAAGCTTGATGCTGGCGGCCGCCTTCTCGGCAAAGGAGTTGTCGACGATGTCGGTGAACGGCGATTCGCACTTGCAGTTGCCGAGTGATGCACCAACCTTCATCACATTCTCCCAACCGGCCTTGCTGACGACGAACGTTTTCGCCGGGATGCCGTTGTCGAGCTGGCGTTGTACCGCGGCATCTACCACCTTCGGATCGAGATCCGGGAACTCCTTGCGCGCGACTGCCTTGGCCTCGGTGGGGAACTTGTACGTGTACAACGCGGCCTTCTGCAACGCGTTGGCCATTGCTTGCACGATCTGCGGGTTCGCTTTGACATACTCGGGCAGCGCGTACATGCCGGTGTTGTGGAACGGCCCCATGAAATCCGACCACGAGAAAACCGCATGAGCGCCCTGTCCTACGACGGCCGTGTCGACATTCGGCTCGTACGCAACCGCAATATCCGCCTGCCCGGCGAGGACTGGGCCAATCTCGGTGCCCGGATTCACCGTTAGGATCTTGACGTCCTTGTTGGGGTCGAGGCCGGCCTTCTTGAGCGCGAGCACTAGCACGTTGTAGTTGGTATTCGGCGGCGGCGACGTGACGAATGTGAGCCCCTTGAATTCCTTGGGATCGGTGATCTTCTTGGTGATTTTCTTCGAGACGCCGAAGTAGTGGGCCCGCGACACCAGCTCGCCGAGTACCACGCCAGTACCGCCCTTCTCGCGCGAGATTTGGGCGAGGGTCGAGTCGCCGCAACCGAATTCCGCCGACTTCGAGATGACGGCCGCGAAGGCCTGTGTGTCGCCGCCGGCCGCGCTCAGCTGCAAGTCGATGTTCTGTTCCTTGAAGAATCCCTTTGCGCGAGCGACGTAGAGATCGATGTAACCCAGGTTGTGCACGGCCTCCGAGAAACGGATCGTGTGCATCGCCTGCGCATAAGCACGATGGGCAACCACGAACGGGGCGCCGGCGACGGCAACGCCACCAGCCAGCGTGCCAAGGAAATTGCGCCGGGTCACGCTCACTTCCAGCTCCGATTCAGACCTAACGCCGCACACCTCGTCAGATTCGTTAGACATGACTCCTCCACTGTGAAGCGATTGGACAGCCCCCCGCCAGGCCACTGCAACCTTGTGCGCCATGCCGTTGGCTGCCTTTGAGCCCGCCCTTTTTGAGCGTCCCACGGCATTGATCCCGCCAGCCGGATCGGGATCTCGTCAAATCATGCTCGTCCCCCGCCAACAGCGTCAAGTCGCGACAAGGCGCGTGGCCGAGTGCAGCACCGTCCATTGATGTCGCTGGAGTAGTTCTGCTCCGATTCCATCCGTCGAGCGAGGCGCGCATGAATCTTCACCCCTCAAGCAATGCGAGGCGCACGCTCATGGCGACCCTGACGAGACTCATGAGCGGCTCGACGGTCTCGTGGCAACGGTGCGCGGGCGGGGAGCGCGGGCTTTTCCTACTGAAGAAGGGCTGATGGCCACGCCGCCTTCCTCGACTGATCTTCGCGCGCTTCCCACAGCATGTCCGCGTGGAGGTAGCGCGTGTCCTCGAGCTCTCGCGCCGCCAGTTCGTGCTGAGCCTCGGCCAGATTGCGGCGCGCATACAGCCCATGTAGCCCATGACGATCTTCTTGCACAACTTGACGAACAAAACCGCGCGCGTGCCATTGTTTCCGAATATGTAGGCACGCTTCCTGATTCCCTGGTCATGGCCGATATGTCCACCCTAAGCAGCCCCGAGAATTGAAGCCGCATGAGGGTGCACGACTGCAGAGATTCTGCTGACGCGTTTCGTTCACGAATCCGCGGACGCAAAATCGAATATAAGGCTTTCGAAAATCATCGGTGACGCCGCGCCTCCGCCTTTTGGGACGGCAATCGATCTCGCCGCGCTGTTCGTTTATTTCGGGCGATGGAGAGTAGCCCGCGGTCGAAGGCGCAAGTGCGACAAACCGCAAGAAGTGTTCCGTTCGACTTTACGCATCGGGGTTTCCCGAGGCGCACCTGATGATCGATCACTGGTGGCAAGTCCCCACCCAAGTTCCACCGGGGGCGGAAGTCAGGAGATGGGTCGCGACGATCGGACGACGTACTCCCATAGTCATCTGCGTTCTGCGCGATGGCCCTGATTTACTCAGTCAGTACCGCAGACTTTCGCTGCCGCCGTGCCGGAATGTCACTTCACCCCGCGCAAACGATACGCGATGATCGGCCGGTGGAAGCCTTTCAGCGCCAGCGCCTCCGTCGGCTCGGCGTCGACGAGCGTTTCCACGCCGGCGAAAACCCGCTGCGCGACGAGAACCTCACCGCCCGCGGCCTCGCCGCAGAGGCGGGCGGCCAGGTTCGTCACGGTGCCGATGGCGCTATAGTCCCAGCGTCCCTCGAATCCCACTGCGCCGATCGTCGCATAACCCTGCGCGATTCCGATGCCAAGGCTCAATTCGTAGCCGCGCTTGGCCCAGTTCTCCGCCATGCGACCAATGCCTTCGCGCACCGCCAGCGCCATCCGCACCGCACGCTCGGCGGGATTCGCAATCGGCAGCGGATCGTTGAACAGAATCGTCATGCCGTCGCCGGTGAAGTGCTCGAGGGTTCCTTCGTACTCGAGAACGATCTTGCCCGTCGTCCGGTAATACTCGCCAAGCACGCCCATCACCTCCTCGGGCTCGGCGACTTCGGCGAACGCGGTGAATCCCCGCAGATCGAGGAATACGACGGTGATCTCGCGTCGATGGCTCTTCAGCGGATCATCGGCGCCGCCGTCGACGATGAGGTCGGCGAGTTGCGGCGAAAAGAACCGTCTCAGCCGTCCGACCCGCTCGAGCTCGCCGACCTGTTCGGCGACGCGCCGTTCGAGCGAGGCGTTCCATTCCTTGACTTCCGCAGCAAGCGTCTCCACGGTGTCATGCAGGCGCTTGATGCGCAGCATCGAGCGCACGCGCGCCACCAGCGCCGCGTGATCGACGGGCTTGGTCAGGTACTCGTCACCGCCCGCCTCGAGCCCGGCGACGACATCCTTCGAGTCCGCCATCGCCGTCACCAGAATGATCGGCGTGAACGGAAAGCTCGCATCGCTGCGCAAGCGGCGGCAGACTTCGAGGCCGTCCAGCCTGGGCATCATGACGTCGAGCAGGATCAGGTCCGGCTTCTCGCCGCGAGCGATCGCCAGGGCCTGCTCGCCATCGTTCGCCGTGACGATGTCGTAGCCTTCGGCAGCCAACCGCGTCTGCAGGATCTTGACGTTGACCGGGTTGTCGTCGACGATGAGGATCCGAGGAGTGTCTCTCACCTGCGATCTTCTTCGGGAATTCGAGAACTATACGGTCTCGGCCAAGGATGCATAAGGACGGACTTCCGGCGCAAGGCGTGCCGCTCGCGCGCGCCGATCCAGCCTCCGCTTTGCATCCGCAGGTCGCCATCGAGCATCTCGGCGAGCTGATGCACAGGCGAACCCCGTTGCGCCTGCTGGTGCGCCGAGTCGCCGCCATTCGAGCTTCGGTCCATACCAAGCTCCTCGCCGCGTTCCTGATCGTCACGGGGGTCTTCATCGCCATGGCGCTCGTGAGCCTGCAGACTATCGTGAGCGCGAGCGAGCAAAGCCGCCTGCTCGACGAAGCGCACGAAATGGTGAGTCTGGCGCACGAGAGCGAGTATGCGCTTGCGCGGCAAATGCACTTCACGGATCTCGCGCTGCTTTCCCAGAGCGAGGAAGCGATCGCCAAGATCCTGCGCGAGAACAATCGATTCAATGACCGTCTCGGCGAGCTCGAAGCCACCGGAACCTCCGACCACGCGCTCCTCGAGCAGATACGAACGTCGCAGGACGAGGCCATGGCGGTCGTCGCCGACATCGCCAACGCGATACGCGACGGCAAGCTGGGCGCGGTCACGAGCGCGCTGATGCGCCGCCAGGAGCGGCTGGATTCCGAAATCACCACGCGCGTCGGCCTGCTGGTCGCGGCGCAAGAGAACCGCATGTCCCGCATGCGCGACAGCGTCGCCGCCGCCAACCGGCGGGCGCTGATCCTCACGAGCGCGTTTGCGGTCACTGCCGTCGTGTTCGCCTTGCTCTGCGGCTTCGTCATTTCCTGGTCGATCATCCTGCCCGTGCACGAAGCGCGGCACTTCCTCGACAAGGTCGCCGCCGGCGAATTCGGCGCGCGCATCAGCGTGCCCAACCGCGACGAGTTCGGCACGCTTGCAGAGCGGATGAATCACATGAGCAGCGAACTGCTTCGCTTCGACGCCGAGCAGCGGCGCGCGGCGGCGGAGCTCGGCCGCCTGAACCAGGAGCTCGAACAAACCAGCAAGGCGAAATCGGAGTTCCTTGCCAACATGAGCCACGAGCTGCGCACGCCGATGAATGCCATACTGGGCTTCACCGAGATGCTGATCGACGGCCTGTACGGCGACGTTCCGAAGGCGCTTCAGGAGCCGCTCGCGGACATCCAGGTGAACGGCCGTCACCTGCTCCGCCTGATCAACGACGTGCTCGACCTTTCAAAGATCGAGGCCGGGCACATGCAGCTGTCGCTGACCGAGTACTCCGCGCGCGACATCGTCGACATGGTGAACGCCTCGCTGCGGTCGCTCGCCGCGGAGAAGGGCCTGCATTTGGAGACCCGCGTACCCGACGATCTTCCCATCGCCTATGGCGACAGCGGGCGGCTCACGCAGTGCCTGATGAACCTCGCCGGCAACGCGATCAAGTTCACCCGCGAAGGCCGCGTCGTGATCGCCGTCGAGCTCGCAGGCAACGATCTTCTCTTTCGCGTCAGCGACACCGGCATCGGCATTCCGCGCGAGGAGCTGCAGAACGTGTTCGCGGAATTCCGCCAGGTCGACACCGCCGTCACGCGCGAATTCGGCGGTACCGGCCTGGGGCTCAGCATCACGAAGCGCTTCGTCGAGATGCACGGCGGGCGCATCTGGGCCGAAAGCGACGTCGGCAAGGGATGCACGTTCTTCTTTACGGTCCCGTTGCGGGTCAAGGACGGCGAACCATGAGCGCAGGCACGATCCTCTACGTCGAAGACAACGAGTACAACCGCAAGATCGTCCGCCAGCTGCTCACCGGCACCTCCTATCGGCTGCTCGAAGCGGTCGACGGTGAAGGCGGCGTGCTCATGGCGCAACAGCAGTTGCCGCAGCTCGTGCTGATGGACGTCCAGTTGCCGAAGATGTCCGGCCTCGACGCGACGCGGGCGCTGAAGGCGGATCCGCGCACGAGTCACATTCCGGTCATCGTGATCACGTCGTTCGCGCTGAGCGGCGACCGGGAAAAAGCGGCCGCTGCCGGCGCCGACAGCTACCTCGCGAAGCCGTACAGCCCACGAGAGCTGCTTGCGCTGGTACGTCGATTCCTGCCGGAGCCTCGATAAACGAACAGGAGGTCGGAGATGATCCCGATTTCGCGGCGCGCGGCTTCGGCCGCGCTGTTCTTCACGCTTTGCGGCGGTCCTCTGTCATCGCATGCGCAAGAGCAGGCCGAGCAGTTCACGCCGGAGTTTCGCCTGCCGCACAGCAGTTACGACGCGAAGCACACGCCGACGCTCGTCGCTCCTGACTCGGTGAAGCGGGGGGAATGGTTCACCGTGACGATCACCGTGGGCGCCGGCGCGAAGCATCCGTCGCTCGCCGAGCATTCGATCCGCTACATCGCGCTGTACAAGGACTCCGTCGAAATCGCCCGTGCGTACCTGCATCCGGTCTATTCCGCGCCTGCGGTCACGTTCACGGTTGCACTCGACGAGGGAGGATCGCTGCGTGCGCTCGCCGAGCCCAATCATTCGGCCGCCTGGGAGGCGTCGAAGAAGATCGAGGTTCGCCCCTAGTCCGGCGTCAGCGCGCCTTCATCTCGATGGTCAAGGGGCGCGGCTGGCCGCCGTCCACGGTTGCGCTCGCCTCCACGGTGCCGAGGCGTTCGTGCCAGACGCTCAGCTTGTATTGCCCGGGAGGCAGGCCGTCGAAGGTGAATTGGCCATCGGCGCCCGTGATCGCGTAGTACCGGTGCGCGGCGACCACCACCCATCCCACCATCCACGAATGCAGGTCGCAGTTGATGCGCACGATCTCGGGCTTTGCGAAAGTGACCGGGATCGTGCGGTTCTTCGGTTGGGTCCGGTTGAACGAGACGTTGAGCTTCGGCGTCGCATGAAGGTTGTGCAGCAGGCGGTCGCTGTTCAGGAAGTCGACCGTGCCGCCGGCCGGAACGATGACGACGCGCGGGATGAACACGCATCCGTTCTGATCCATCTCGACCTTGGCGTCCTGCGCGGGCACGGCGGCCCCCTTCGGCGGGTTCTCGATCCAGACGACTGCGTTCCTCAGCCCTTTTCGCGGTGACAGCAGCAGGTCGCCGGCATCCTTCTCGGTGCCGCACACGTACTGGTCGATGGTGACCGGGACCTTACCCTGATTGGGCACGCGATCCGAAACGATGACCGCTCCCGTGAGAGACGCGCCACCGCTCACGCACGATACGCAGATTCCTAGCAGCCCGGCGAACAGGTTACCCGCGCATCGTCTTCCGTTCATTTGCCGCTCCTTCGCTCGCGATACCGCGCGCATCGAAACTCGCGATGACACGCGAGCACCCGAGGCCGCCCCCCGAATCAGCGTAGTCTCCCGTCGCGCCCTCGGTCAAGGCTAGGACCATTCCTACGGACGCGGCCGCTCGAATCCGATTATCGATCGTACGAAAGACTGATCTCTGTACGAGGGGTCGACTGCTGGCCGCGGTCGTCCGGAACGGCGACAGTGGCGACATGGACAAGCAAACGCACATGCCACGGACCGAGCAGGCCTGGCCGCGATTGGTGACGCCGACCCAGGAGGAGATCCGCTACGCCGAGGAGTTGCGCCGCCGCATCAAGGCGCGCTATCTGGCGCGAAACGGCGCCGCCCGCGACGACGAGCACGCGGCGGTTTCCTAACGCCTGCTATTGCAACGACAGCGGAGGCGGGTATGCCGTGGTCAGGTTCACGGATGCCACGACGGGAACGAGTCCGTTCTCGCGAATCCGCAGCGCCGCACACCCCGTCGGATAGAGAATCGAGCGGACTTCGATGGTCGTCGGGGCACCGATCACTCCCGCGTAGAGCATCGTGCCCTGCGGCGTTTCGACCTGGCTCGCCGCGCGCAATCCTGGATTCACCAGCGTGTGCACGAAAGGGCCTGTCGTGCAATCCGCGGACGTGAACAGCACGCTCCCGCCACCGGCCCAGGTCGCCAATCCCGACGCCGTGCGCCCCTCGGCATCGTAGATCGGCCGGATGAACGCCGGCGCCCGAACGTCTGCGGTGACCCTGACCAATACCACCGCGTCGCCAAGCGGCGTTGCCGCCCGCTTGCCGGTCGAATCGATCAAGGCGAGCGGGGCCTCGGAACCCACCGTTTGCGCGGGCACCGCCGCACTCATGCCGATGATGGTTGCGGCCGCCGCGACCAGGCCACCCGCGTTCATGCTCCACAGCATGCGCCCAATCGGCGGCGCGGTCGACCGAGCGTGACGAGGCGATCGCCGGTTCAGGCGGGCGGCCGGTCCGGCAGTAGCACTCCGAGCGGCTCCGCGATCTCGTAAACGCTCTTCACGGCGAGATCGCGGTCGAACGGCACGCGTTCCTTCGCTGCACGCTCGCGCAGACCCGCCTCGTGCACTTCCATCACGTCGCGCGGCAGGGGCAGGCCGGCGGGTTCGAGAATACGCAGATAGCCGTGCGCATCGCGCGCCGGCATCACGCGGCTTTTCACGTGACGGTTCGGCGACCAGGGCACATCGAGCACGCCTGCGGCGAATGCGCGCACGGTGCCCGCGGCCGCGTCGCCGTCGCCCATCTCGAGCACCTTGTCGACGATGGCGCGCACCTCGCGCACGATCAGCGCCTTCTCGCGCTCGTATTCGGCGAGGCCGTCGAGGCGGATGCCGCGCGCTAGGTAGATCGCCATCCGCGTCATCCGCAGCCCTTCGGCGTTCGCCTGCGGCGTCGGGATGCCGTGCGCCTCGTGCGTCGACTTCGTCGTGACGCTCGTCGCGCCGCCGATCGCGGCGAGCGTACCGCCGTAGCTCACCAGCGTCGCCGCCTGCGCGTCGTCGTGCGGCCACGCGCCCATCCAGTGCAGCGACGTAACGGGCGTGAACACGTCGCGATAGCCCTTCTTCGCGAGGTATTCCTGCGCGAGCGCTTCGCACGTCGCGATCGCCGCGGCGTCCTGGACGAGATGCAGCGTCTGCGCGAGCTCGAGCCCGTAATGGCGCACGCCCTGCGCCGCTGCGAGCAGGCAGTCGAGCACGGCGATCGCGATCGCGATGCACGGCGGGATATTCGTGCCGGTGAGAAACCCCGGCTGGCGCCGGTGCAGCTCGACGCCATGCTCGGCGTAGAGCGCGGCGAGCCGGTCGAGGTACTGGTAGTTGCGAATGCCGTCCTCGATCGACAGTTCCTTGATGTACGACGTCGTATACGCGATGCCGCTGCCGAGATACCCGGTATAGCCGGCCGCGAAGCCGATCTCGGACGTGAGCTTGGGCATCGATGTGCCGGTCAGCATGATCGCCGGTTTGTCGATCGCGTCGACGAGCTCGCGGCACGCCGCGATGCCGTAATTGACGATCGGAAAGCCGTTGAGCAGCGACCGGCCGAGGCGCTCCGATTCGGCGACGCCCTTCTGCGCGGCGGCGAACTGCTCGTTGCGCGTGTAGCTGTCGGTCGTCGTCGGCACGATGTCGGCGAGCCCTTCGCGATCGAGCGCGACCATCAGCGCCTTCTGCATCGCGAGCGTCGCAAACCCGCCGCGCGGCTGCGTGAGGCAGCGGCGCTCCGCGTGCGCGCGGCGCATCGCGTCGGCGAGCCGCTTGTGAAGAGGCATCGCGCAGTGGCGTTCGACCGCGGCGTCGAAGTCGACGTCGGCGCCGGTCGGCCAGCGGGCGAGGTTCGCCTCGCGCATGCGCCGGAATTCGTCGGGTGGAATCGCCGCCTCGGACAGCGGCGTGCGCAGGGCCGGTGCGGCCACGTCACCGTTCATGGAGTCATTCTTTCACGATGCGCAGGCCGCGGCGAGCGCATTCGAACGCCACCGCTCTATCGACCTGCGCGAGCAGGCCCGCGGCATAGAGCATGTAGTGGGCGTCGACGCAAAGCCGCGGCGCGCGCGGCCGCAGCGACTGCGGATCGCGTGCGTCGGCACACGCGGCAGCGAGCACGGACGCGGGATCGCGCGCATGCACGATCGCACCGCCGGTACCGATGACGTGCTTCACCGCGGAAAGATCCTTGCCGCGCTGCACCTGCACCGGCCCCTGCGCCGTGTAGACCGTCTCGACGGTACCGGCGTGGCGCTTCATCGCGATGTCGACGGCCGCTCGCACGAGCGTCTCGTCGAGCGCGCGCTCCGCCGCGTTCCCGGGCAACGTCTCGACCCGCGATTCGAGCGCATCCAGCGCGGTCGACGCCTCGGCCACCGTCATGCCCGCGTCCGCAGCGATCGCCTCCACTCCGACGGCCGCCACGATCGCGGATACGTTGTGGCGCACGCCGAGGTCGCCTTCCACCGTTCGCTTCGCATACGGCTCGGGCAAGCCGTAGCGGATGACGCCCGCCGCGGCCGGCTCGCCGGTACCGATCGAATGGACGTCGGTGGTCGCACCGCCGGGGTCGACGACGACGAGCGCACCGAGACCCGCGCGCGCGCCGATGCCGTCGGCGAGCAGCTTCGCGCCTTCGAGCACCGCCGCCGGTGTCGGCAGCAGCACGCCGTCGACTGCCGCATGGACACGATCGATGCCCTTCGCCGACACGATGCGGCGCATGAACACGTCGCGAATCGCCGCGCGCGCCGGCTCGATGTCGAGCGTGTCGATCGCGGGCAGCACGTTGGCAGCGGCAGTCACGAAGCGCTCGCCGTCGTCGAGCAAGGCGAGGATCTCGTCGGTCGCTTCGCGATTGCCGGCGACGACGACCGGGCAGCGCAGCGCGCTCGCCGCGAGCGCATGCGCGTTGTGCAGGATCACCTCGCGATTGCCGCCGTCGGTGCCGCCGCAGAGCAGCACGATGTCGGGCGCGAGCGCTGCGACGGCCGCGACGTCGCTCGCGGTAAGCCGATACGCGAAGCTGCCGACGAGGCGCGCGCCCGCGCCGAGCGCGGCCTGGCGGGCTGCTTCGGCCGTAAGCTCGCGCACGAGCCCGATCGTCACCATGCGCAGGCCACCGGCTGCGCTGCTCGACGCGAGCCGGTACGCGAAATCCGGCAGGCCCCGCAGTCGCTCGGCGAGCGCCCGCAGCGCCGCATCGAACCCGACGTTGATGTCCGACGTCACGGTCGAGGGGCCTTGCGCGCTCCCGAGCAGCGTGCCACCGTCGAGATCGAGCGCACGCAGCTTCGTCCACGTACTGCCGAAGTCGACGAGAAGTGCCGCTTTCATCACTGCGCGCGCGCGTCACGCGCGGCAAAATCCTCCGCCAGCGCGGCGAGCGCCGTTTCAACGCGCGTGCCGGGCGGAAACGCGCGATCGAAGCCCATGTCGAGGAAACGCCGTTCGACCTCCGCCCACGGCTGCCTGCCGACGACGAGGTTGCCGCCGACGTAGAGCAGGATGTCGTCGAGCCCCGCCTCGATGCACGCATCCCGGAAGCCGCGACAGTCGAGCTCGCCCTGCCCGTACAGCGACGACACCAGGATCGCGTCGGCCGCCGTCTCGATGGCGGCGCGCACGAAATCGGCGGCCGGCGTGAGCGCGCCGAGCGCGACCACGCGGTAACCGGCGTCCTCCAGCGCCATCGACAGGATCCGATTGCCGACGATGTGCGTGTCGGCGCCGATCACGCCGGTCACGAGCGTGCGTGGCATGCGATGGTTTCGCGACCGAAGCGCTCGCGATGAACGACGAAGGGCGCGGCCGCGGCCACGTCGAGCCGCGGTGCGACGTCGTCGAGCACGATGTCGCCGCGATCGAACGCGACCGGGTGGGCGAAGATGCGCGTGCGCGCCTTCAGGAAGCCGTTCATCTCCCCCGCATTGTCGATGCACTGCGCGGCGACGCAGGCTTCCATCCAGCAGGCCAGATCGCCTGCGACGCCGTTGCCGAGCACCGGCGTCATGCCGAGCGCCCGGATGCGGGCGATCGCTGCGACCAGCGCATCGAGGCCGACGAACTTCATCAGCTTGACCTTCACGAAACGGCATGCGTGCTCGCGCGCCGCGCGCTCGATGTCGGCGAGTCCGTAGATCGACTCGTCGAGCATCAGCGGCAGACCGGTGCGCGCCGCTTCCGACGCTGCGATGCGCTGCGCGTCCCAGTCGCGCGCCGCGCACGGCTGCTCGAAGAGCTCGATGCCCACAGGATCGGTAGCTGCGATGAAGCGCCCCGCTTGCGCGGCCGTGTAGCCCTGGTTCGCGTCGACGCGAATCGGCACGCGTTGCTGCACGACCGCCTGCACACGCCGCACGAACGCGACATCGTCATCCACGGCGAAGCCGACCTTGATCTTGACGGTCCTGTGGCCGGCGCTCGTGATGCGGT
>Ga0310811_10004323_pt1 | contig 17833 bp, 14 predicted proteins | sample YCmetagenome_FD_207642 | JGI IMG/M metagenome (GOLD analysis project Ga0310811, IMG submission 207642) | Soil microbial communities from experimental microcosm in Duke University, North Carolina, United States - YC | ecosystem: Engineered > Artificial ecosystem > Soil microcosm > Unclassified ...
AAATGCGGTAAAACAAATCCCCCAGGATAATAGAAATAGTAAGGCTAGTTTCATAAACAAGCGGCTTTACGCTAATACGTTCGTAATTTAACAAAGTAATTAGACGCCGGTTGTTAAATATTGTTAAAGGCTTTCTTTACGTCATTGCGAGGAGTGAGCGACGAAACAATCCCCGATTGGCAGAGCGGCTGTGCAAGTTTACCACCTTGCTATTTGCTCTGCATAGTTTGGGATTGCTTCGTTACGCGGCTCACACAACCCGCCTTGCGCCTCGCAATGACGTAAGGAACTACAGCATTCCCATCAACTCCTCATCACTAATAATCGGAATATTCAATTTGGTGGCTTTCTCCAGTTTAGCTGGCCCCATATTATCACCTGCAACGAGGTAACTAAGCTTGGCCGAAATGGAGCCCAATATCTTACCTCCATTTTGCTCTATGATATCTTTTAGCTCATCGCGCGAGTATTTTTCAAAAGTGCCGGAGATGATAAATGTCTTACCCACCAGCTTTTCGCTTGCCAGGGTAACTTCCTTTTCTTCGGCTACAAATTGCAAACCTGCGGCTTTTAGTTTCTCAATTTCTTCGCGATGTTTTTCATCTTCGAAGTATTCGATGATGCTGCGGGCAATACGTTCGCCAATCTCTTCTACGCCATTAAGCTCATCGAAAGATGCGTTCATCAGGTTGTCAATGGTTTTAAAATGAGCGGTCAGTTTTTTTGCAACGGTGGCACCAACGTAACGGATACCCAAACCAAATAATACCCGATCAAACGGCATTTGTTTTGACTTTTCGATACCGTCCAGCATGTTATTGATGGATTTCTCGCCAAAGCGCTCCATGGTTTTTAGTTGATCAGCTTTAGTGTGTAACTCATAAATATCGCTGATATGACTGATAAACTTTTTCTGGTATAAGGTCTCAATGGTCTCATCGCCCAAACCATCAATGTCCATCACCTTGCGTCCGGTAAAGTGCTGCATCTTGCCCACGATCTGCGGTGCGCAACCTTCATCATTTGGACAGTAAAAGGCTGCTTCACCTTCCTTTCGCTCCAACGTAGTATTGCATACCGGGCAATTAGTAATATAATGGATTGGCTTAGCGTCAGGTTTACGTTTCTCAAGATTTACACTGATGATCTTCGGAATAATCTCACCGCCTTTTTCTACGTAAACTGAATCGCCCTCATGCAGATCCAGCCGCACAATTTCATTGGCATTATGCAGGGTAGCGCGCTTGACGGTCGTGCCTGCTAAAAATATAGGTTGAAGATTTGCCACTGGAGTAACCGCGCCGGTGCGGCCCACCTGGTAGCTTACGCTCAATAATTCAGTCTCAACACGCTCAGCTTTGTATTTATAGGCAATGGCCCAGCGCGGAGATTTGGCGGTAAAGCCCAGTTCCTGCTGCTGTGAGTAGTTGTTTACCTTAATAACAATGCCATCAATATCATAGCTCAAGTGAAAACGTTTGCTTTCCCATTCGCTGATGAATGCCAGTACATCCTGGATATTATTGCAAAGCCTACTTTCGTCATTCACGGGAAATCCCCAGCTTTTTACCGCTTGCAGACTTTCCCAATGAGTTTTAAATAATTGCTTTTCAGTATAAAGGAAATACATAAAACTATCCAGAGGGCGTTTAGCTACTTCAGTTGAATCTTGCAGTTTGATAGTTCCCGAAGCAAAGTTTCTTGGGTTGGCATATGGAGGTTCGCCGTTTTCAATGCGTTCATCGTTCAGACGTTCAAAGGCTTTCAGGTGCATGAACACTTCACCGCGTATTTCAAAATCATCCGGGTAATCGCCCTCAGCAAGTTTTTTCGGAATGCTGCGGATGGTTTTTACATTGGTGGTCACCTCATCGCCTTGTGTACCATCGCCGCGTGTAACAGCTTGTTCCAGTTTACCATCCTTATAAGTCAGGCTCATGGACAGACCGTCGAATTTCAGCTCGCACACATATTCAAAGTTGCTTCCTATTGCTTTCTTTATGCGCTCGTCGAAGTCAAGCAGTTCCTGCTCGTTGTAGGTATTGCCTAACGAGAGCATTGGCCAGCGATGCCTTACAGTCTTAAATTCTTTGGTGATAAAGCCACCCACATTCTGCGTAGGCGAGTCCGGATCGATCAGCTCGGGGAACTGCATTTCCAAAGAGATCAGCTCTTCCAATTTCTTATCAAATTCAAGATCGGTAATGGTGGGCATTGCCAGCACGTAGTAGTTATAATTGTGCTGTCTCAGCTCGGCCGACAGGGCTGCTACCCGTTTTTTTGCTTCTTCGAAAGTCATAAGCGAAGATAACAAATAAGTGATTTTGCCAAGCTTTAAGTTGAATAGTTAAAATATGTTAATATTTCTAAATGCTACAAAATGCATAGAGTAAGTTGGGGAAATGTAATTCCACAATTGTGGAAAACGGGGAAGGAAAACTATTGGGATGTGTAATAAATTCCCCAATTATATTTAAATAATCTGAAACGGAACGTTATTAAATAAAAATAGCTGAGCCTCGCGCCCAGCCACCTTTACTAATTAATTTAACTGTTATATGTAAGGCAACAAGTGTGCCAAACTTTGAATTTTCTTTTGGCGCAACCCATTTTAAGTTCAAAATACTCGAAAACCCCCTATTTTTTACCAAAAGGAAAATCGTTAGCTGTATAGTTTACACTTTCCGGTTTTTCTGAACCGGGTAACAGAGGTTGCTTTTACCCGAAATGTATAACGGGCTTCTACAAGTTGTGTAATTGCATGCACAAGCATGGCTGTGCCATATCAGGAGGAGAACGAAATTTTTACGTTCTGAAAGTAATTTATAGTGAATTAAACCAATGGCTGTTTGCCTTATCTTAGAAATAAATTACCTATACAGTTACTATGAAAAAGTTCGTGAAATTAATGACACTGGCGGGAGCATTATCCCTGTTTGCCGTTTCTGAAAGTAAAGCCCAGGAAATTATAGTGCGTGAACGCATGCGCGTGCCCGTTGTAACAGCAAGACCTGTCCGCCCGTCGCCACGCCATGTTTGGATAGCCGAAGAATGGACGCCAAGCGGTGGGACTTATGTTTTTAAAGGTGGATACTGGGCCGCACCGCCATACCTTGGTGCAAAATGGGCGCCGGGCCGCTGGCGTCATACCCCACGTGGCTGGGTTTGGAGGCCCGGACACTGGAGGGGATAATCTTGGTTGGCAGTTTGCAATGGGCAGTTTGAAATTACAAATGCCCACTGCAAACTGATAACTGCAAACTGACTTTAGTGTTTCCCAGGATCTGGATTCTGACCCGGAGCTTGTCCCTGAGGGTTTTCCTTAGCCAGCATCGCTTCCTTAATCAATTTTACTGGTGCGCTGCCATAGCTCAGGAACTTTTCGTTGAATTCCTTCAGGGTATATTTGTCACCTTGTTTGCTTTTCCAATCATCACGCAGGTCCATTATTTCTTTATAGCCGGTAAAATAACTGTCCAACTGTACACTGCTTACGCTCACACGTTTCCATTTGCCTTCAGCCTCGGCTTGTTGCTGAAATGCCTCGTGCATCAGTAAAGTCATTGCGTTTTGTTTAGGCATATTTTGGCAATGAACGCTGTAATCTAGTATCGTATTACAAACGGAGCGCAGGTGCCATTTATACCACATCAGCCACATTTCAGGGTCGTTATTGCCAAAGCCGTTATCCAGCATTATTTGTTCGCTGTAAACCGCCCAACCTTCAACCATTGCTCCATTGCCGAAGATCGACTTTATCATACTAGGCGCCTTGTTGGAGTAAACAAGCTGCACATAATGACCGGGAATGGCTTCGTGGATACATAATATCTGGATGATATATTGATTGTATTCGCGGAGATAGCTTTCTGCCTTTTCAGGCGCCCACCCTGCGAGGCTGCCAACATTGAAATAAGAGTTTTGCGCATTATCATACGGGCCGGGCGAACTCATGGAAGCACCTGCTACACCAGCCATATACCCAGGCTCTTTGCGAACGACCAATGGCTTGGTTGGGTCCATAGTTAGCAGATCCTTTTGGCTCACAAAAGTTGTCAGCTTCGGAAGCAATTGCGTAATAGTTGCCTGGAACTCGTCTGGCCTTGCATGTTTAACAGATAATGTGTCGATCATTTTAGCGATCATATCCAGCGTATCTGTTGGCTTTGGTTGAGTTCCGAAATACTTTGGCCAAAGTTTCAGCGTGATCTTTGCCATCTCGTGATGAACAAGCTTTTTGCGTTCGACAGCCGCGTTGTATATCTGCTGAGCAGTTTCCGAAGCTTGCAATTCGTATTTAAACTTATCCTCATACAAGTCCTTGCCCAATCTGAAACTGCGCGGGTGGTCATTTTTTAGATTTTTCAGGAAGTTCGCATACTCATTTACAGCATCGGTACAAAGCTTGGCCCTGTCCAGCATTTGCTTTTGGGTGGCCTCAGGTATCTTGGTTTTTTTCAATGAATCAGCAAAATCGGCCCCGAAAACGCTTAAGCCGCCCTGGTGCTGCTCAATAGCGAGGTCGGTGAGTTCTACAACCGGGTTTTTGATATTCTTTTCAGCCTCTTTATAGTAGAGCGGCACATTCAGCATTTTTTGGTAGAAGTTGGTCAGGCGCTTTTCCAACGGGGCATAATGTTCATTCAGAATATAGGCAAAGGTTCCTATCACATTATAAGTTGTAGGGTCCCATTCATAAACTTTCAACTGCTCCGTTTGCCATTGCATATATTGCAATTGGTTCTGCATTATGGCATAATCCATTTTATTGGTCTCCAGGAAAGCCGCAGGCTGATATTTACCCAGCGAATCCAGTTGCACCTTTACAAACTTCAGTTGTTTATCGCGGGTCTTTTTATCCGGAACGAGCAGGAGAGAGTCGTATTTATGATAACCTACGCTGGTACCCCAATCGGGAAATTGTTTCCAGAGCTGTTCGAGGAAAAAAGTTTCATAATTATTAAAAGCAACATCATCCATGCTACCTTGTATGGGGCCTACAGAGGCATCTTTTTTACAGGCGGCAAAAAGCGCGACGCACAGTATAAAAGCGAGAGTTTTTTTAATCACCGGAGAAGTTTTTAATCGTTCGGATAAACTTAAAACTTTTTAAATGAAATTGCCTAATTTATCGCCGCGCTACATGAAATTTACAAACATCAACCCAACCCTTTTTGTATATTGATTATGAAAAACGAACACGACGTATTAATAGCCGAACTGATAAAACTACTAAAGGGCGGCAGCGCCCATGCAAGCCTTGACCATGCTTTGGATGGACTGCCTGCAGAACTGAGAGGGGTGAAGCCGGATAATCTGCCTTATTCCATTTGGCAACTGGTAGAACATATCCGCATAGCACAGTGGGATATGCTTAAGTTTAGTGAGAACGAAAAACATGAATCGCCTGAATGGCCGGAAGGGTATTGGGTTAAGGATGTTGCCCCGAAAGATGATGCCGAATGGGAAAACTCATTGAAGCAAATAAAAGATGAACTAAATGAGTTTATCGATCTGTTGAAAAGCGGTGATATTTACAAAGCCATCCCTCACGGCGATGGGCAAAGTATACTGCGCGAAGCGCTGCAGATAGCCGATCACAATGCTTATCACACAGCTGAGATCATTGTGATCAGGAGGTTGCTTGGGGATTGGAAGTAGTTTTGAAGTCGGAAGTAATTTGGCTGATCAAATTACAAACAAAACTGAGAGTTGCGAGCTGCAAACTCAAAACTGCAAACTGAATTCCGCAATAGAAAAATCAATTCTTCTTAATAAAATCCACAATATCCGGTATCAGTTCCGCTTTTAGTGGCAAAGTTGGATTAGCGTAGGTTTCCAAATTCGCATCTTTATCTGCCGGACCTTCTTTCATAATATGGCTCATGCCTTTTATAGTGATCAGTGTAGCGTCTGATTTGGCTTTCTTTAATTTTTCTGCATCAGCAACTTTTACCTGCACGTCGGCTGTTCCTTGTATAATAAGCGTAGGCACTTTCATTACCTTTATTACGCGTTGCGGAGGATACCTGAAATATGACATCAGGTATTTTTGTTTAGCTGTGCTTACCAATGGATACAGGGCCAGGTCGACATTATCAAATGTTTTTCCTTTTTTCAAACTGTCCAGCCAGGTTTTAAACTCATCCTGCTGATATTGCGGCCTGGTTTTAAATATTTCAGTCATTATCTTATCGCCCTGCTCGCTGGGAGAATTTATTAAAATCACGTCTTTAACCGGTTGATCACGCGCGGCAAGCATAGCTGCCAACGCTCCTTCACCATGTCCAAGTATGACCACTTTTGAAAAACGCTGATCATCGTTCAACATTTCGATCAAGCCCACGGCATCATCAACATAATCATCAAAACGCAGTTCCTCCAGCTTATTGGCCGTTTTACTTTGGCCCACCATTCTTTTGTCATAACGCAGCGATGCGATACCATTTTTTGCAAATCCATCAGCCAGCATTTTATATATATTGCCATTGAGGCCGGTTTGTTCGTTGTTCCCGTTGCGGTCGGTTGGACCAGAATCTGCAACAATGATCACAACTGGAATCTTGCCAGAGACATTCTTCGGCATGCTCAGGGTACCACTTACGTTACCTGAAGGTATCTTTAAGTTTATCGGACTTTCATCTGCGGCGTCGCTTTGTGCAAATACGCTTATGGTAAGCAGAAGAGCTATAGATAGAAGGAAAATTTTCTTCATTTTATGGTTATCGGGGAAACAAATATAATGTCTCGGGCAATATAAAATCAAAACCCGGATATTTAATTTGATTTGAGATAATTAATTGAAAGCTTTCCGTTTTAATTAGTCAAGGAATATCGAAGGTGACTCTTTTATTAAAATGGATGTTTTTTTGCTTAATTAATTTTTGTTTAAATAATATTTTCAGCGTAACTGTATTATTAATTTACCGTTAAAAAACGGGGTCGCAATTTTGGTAGAATGCGATTTTTAGTTGCTATATTGTGCCCTAATTTAAACCACTGATTATCGAATAAACCTTTACACGCCCCCAATTGATGAGAATTCTTTCCGGATGTTTTTTTGCCGTATTACTGATGTGTGCATGTGCTTCATATGCGCAAACGCCTTCGTCGGCGCTGGTAGGCAAAGTGTATTCGGATAAGGGGCTGGTAGATGAGGCTACAGTGGTATTATTGCAATATCCGGATTCATCAGTGGTAAAGTCTACCATCAGCAATAAATCAGGTATATTTCTTTTCAGTGGTATCAGCAAGGGGAAATACCTCATCTTTATTACTAAGCTCAATTATATTAAATCTTATTCTGGTCCGTATGATGTGGACGAAGGTAAAAGCCGGGACATCGGTTTTATTTCGATCAAACAATCGCCAACCCAACTGGGCGAAGTAGTTATTGCCGGTAGAAAAGATTTTGTTGAGGTAAAAAAGGATAAAAGTGTACTGAACGTGGAGCAGAATATAACAGCTGCGGGTGCATCGCTTTATGATATCCTGAACACTTCGCCGGGTGTGAAAATAGTTAACGACGAGGTGCTTTACCATGGTGGACAAAAGGCGCTGATCGCGATCAACGGCAAACCGGTTTTACTGAGTGGCGAAGAGCTGACCAATTTCCTGAAAAATTACCAGGGGAGCAGCATCAGCCAGATCGAACTGATAGATAACGCGGGTGCCAAATACGGCTCTACAGGCTCGGGGGGGATGATCAATGTGATATTGAAGGAAAAGAAAACCGTCGGATCTAATGTTTCATTCACCGAAAGCGCGGCTTATGGCGACAAGTATAAATTCAATTCTGGTATCAATTATAACCTGCGCACCGAAAAACTGAGTCTTTTTGCGTCCTACAATTATTCGAACAATAGTATTCCCCATACAATCAAAACAAACAGGTTTGTTGGGAACGATTATTTTTCGCTCAACTACGATGCTGACGTAAAAACGAGCAACCACAATTTTAGCCTTGGCGCTGATTATGATATTACCTCGCGGCAGACCCTTGGTTTCCTGGTAAATGGATTTTATAATGGCGCCGATATCGACAAAAGAAATATGACCAATATTAGCGCTGGCGGTCAGCGCGATTCCAGTATCAGATCATCATCAATAATCGACCGGAACCTTTACAATCTGAATTATAACCTGAATTATAAGATTGACCTGGATAAGGAAGGTAAAAGCGTTTTATCTGCGGACGCTGATTATTCTGATTATCATCGAAAGTCACAGGAAAATCTGCAGAATGATTTTTTTAATGCAGCCGGACAAAACGAAAATAATCCGATATTTTATGGCGATAACTCACCATCGCATATTACTATCAAATCAGCTAATATTGATTTTAGTCAGCAAATAGCCAAAGGAACCAGGTTAAATTTTGGCTGGAAAAGCAGCCAGGTGAACAGTGATAACCAGATCGACTTTTCTCAGTTCAGACACGATTCTACCATTAATATTCCTGAGCTAACAGATCACTTTGTTTACACAGAACGGGTTGATGCGGGTTATCTTGAATTTGAAGGGAAGTTCAACAAAACAAATATTACAGCGAGTTTACGTGGCGAACATACTCATTTTACATCTGAATCGGTTAATCCAAGCCGCCATGCCGATAGCAGCTACTTTAGTTTATTCCCCAATGTGCAGCTGAGCCAGCAGATAGACAAAAATAACTTGCTTACTTTATCTTATTCGCGCACAATAGGCCGGCCAAACTATCAGGATCTGAATCCTTTTGTTAGCTACGTGGATGAATTTTATTCGAGCACAGGTAACCCGTTTTTGCGCCCGGATTTTATCAATACTTATCGTTTATCTGATTTTATTGCCGATAAGTATCGGGTAAGTTTAAGTACCATCATAACCAATAATTACTATCAAACTATTTTTGATCAGAATATATCAAAAGGTTCTTACACTACTATAAAGGCCAATTTGGGGACACGGTATCAATACATGATCGAGTTTAGTCTGCCGATTGATCTTACCACCTGGTGGCATGCTGATGTTCAGCTTGATGCATCACACGAACGTTATGTGTATAATAAATATTATAACGTACCCAACAAGAGTACCAATAATGCAAACATTAATGTAACCCAGAATTTCAAGATAACATCAAAGCTGAGCGCACAACTGATCAATGAATATCAATCGCCTACCTACTATGTTATCAGCCAGTATCAGTACTTAGCATGGACCAACGTCGGGCTACGGTATTCGATTTTAAATAACAAAGGCGCTATCAGGCTAGCGGTAAGCGATGTATTCAATAGCTATTTTAACAAATACACCACCACTTTCAACGGGCTGGACATCTTCTCAAGAGATAAAGTAGGATCGAGGTTTGTTACGGCGACATTTACCTTCCGTTTTGGATCGACACCTATAAGAACCAGGACCAAAACCACCGAGGAACAAAAACGACTTAACGGAAGCGCAGAGAATTAGCAAAGCGTCTATTGGACTCACCGACTACGCTACGCTGGTCGGCCCTCTCTATGGCATGCCATAAAGAGGGAAAATAATAAAAAATCCCCTCTTTACCGCTTGCGGTAGAGAGGGTGGTCGAGCGAAGCAATGACCGGGTGAGTGAATCTGCAAGCGATCTTAATGCTAGTGCATCATCGCAAATGCTTATCCTGCTAGTTATATTGGTACTTACCCGGCATGCCCACTAATCATACTCGCGAGTATAATCAGCAATACGATCACCGTAATAAAAGTATACAGGTAATCCTTCTCTAATAAAAAACCGACGGCAGAAAAGGCTACCCGTACCACTGGTGTAGCGATCAACAAAATAATTCCCAGTTGAATAATGGCTTGGCCTTTCAGGGTTATGACGCCATTAATAATTCCGCCAAAATCATGAATGAAAACGGGAACGCCTTTGAAGGTTTTGTAGTCTGGAATGCTATGCCCATGGCGGTATACAAAGAACACCCCACCAATAAACACAAGGACCATGGAAACCAGAACGCCGCCTCTTAATATCCAGCCAATGATGACCTGCATGTCTTTATCTTTAAGACCGCCAGATTTACCTTCCTGCTGACTTGCGTTAATTGGGATGGATGACTTATATGTTTCCCTGGATTCCATTATAGATCATTTGGATGGATAATATAGTAACGACGATAGCAAACGTCCAGCGCAGCCATTTTGATGAGGACGTGTGTACCAGTATTTTCGATCCGCTGATGGCACCTATTAAAACGCCAATTACTACCGGCATGGCGATGCCCGGATGAATATATCCCCGTTGAAGATAGACCATTGCACTTGCAGCCGCCGTAACGCCGATCATGAAATTGCTTGTAGTGGTAGATACTTTAAAAGGAATCCGCATAATGCCATCCATGGCAACCACTTTCAACGCGCCTGAACCTACTCCGAGTAAACCGGAAATTATCCCGGCAAAAACCATCATGAAAAAGCCGCCTGCGATATTGATAACGCTATAACCGATCACCTCATCGTTCATTGGGTAGCTGCCGCTAAGCCGGAGCTTTTTTGACAGGAATGTTTCTTTATGAACGATCTGTTCAACTTTATTACGCAGCGACATGATAGCGGAAAAAATAAGGATCAACCCAAATATAATGGCGATGGCTTGGGTAGGAACATAGATAGCCAGTATAGCACCCGTAAACGCTCCTGCTGTAGTTGCAATCTCCAAAAACATGCCTATCCTGATATTGGTGATACCTTCTTTAACGTAGGCCGCTGCCGACCCCGATGAAGTCGCTATAACAGAAACCAGCGAAGCGCCGATAGCATAATGGATATCAACCTTAAGTAACAGCGTAAGAAGAGGAATGATGATAAAACCACCACCCAAACCCGTGAGCGAACCTAACAGGCCTGCAAAGTAAGAACCAAGCAACAGAATAACAGTAAATACTATTACCGACATAGGTGGGCAGCATTAATGAGAGCTCAAATGTAACAATTGTTTTTCGGGGGCAGATATTTAGCAAAAAAATATCCTTGGTAAACAGAACATGCCGTAATTTGTATTCACAATTACAAATACCTACGTCATGGCATCAAAGAAAATTACCGACCTGCTTGGAGACCAGGCCCAAGACCTGCTTACCCATAAATGCAATACATTTCCAAAAGATCAGCTAAACCTGCCTTCACCCGATTTTGTCGACAAGATTTTTGCGCAAAGTAACCGAAATCCACAGGTTTTACGCAACCTGCAGGCCATGTATGGGCAGGGGCGCCTGGCAAATACCGGTTATCTTTCTATTCTTCCTGTCGATCAGGGTATAGAGCATACAGCAGGGGCATCTTTTGCTAAAAATCCGCTTTATTTTGACCCGGAAAACATAATCAAGTTAGCTATTGAGGCTGATTGCAGCGCTGTGGCAACAACATTCGGTAACTTGGCTTTGATGTCCAGAAAATATGCGCACAAGATTCCTTTCCTGGTTAAGATCAATCATAATGAATTACTGACTTACCCCACCAAATACAAACAAATAATGTTCGGAACGGTGCAGGATGCCTGGAATTTAGGCGCCGCTGCTGTAGGAGCAACTATCTATTTTGGATCCGAGGATTCGGACAGGGAGATTGTAGAAGTAGCTCAAGCTTTTGAAGAAGCGCACTCTATGGGTATGGCTACCGTACTGTGGTGCTATGCACGTAATAACGGTTTCAAAAAAGACGGAGTAAACTACGAAACGTCTGCTGATATTACAGCTCAGGCTAACCATATCGGTTCGACCATACAGGCAGATATTATCAAACAAAAGTTGCCTAATGTGAATGGTGGCTTCACAACTATTAATTTTTCAAAAAGTGATCCATTAATGTATTCCAAATTATCAACTGACCATCCGATAGACCTATGCCGTTACCAGGTTGCTAATTGCTACATGGGCAGGGCAGGACTGATCAACTCCGGCGGGGAATCAGAAGGTGCATCAGACCTGGCAGATACTATAAAGCATGCTGTAATAAATAAGCGTGCAGGTGGTGCGGGACTGATCGTGGGGCGCCGCTCGTTCCAACGCCCGTTTAAGGAAGGCGTGGATTTGCTGCATACCATACAGGATGTTTATTTGGATAAGGGGATTGATATAGCTTAAAGCTTCATTTTTTGGTTACTTTTGGCAACTAAATAGTTCACCTGCCAATGGGTTATCCGAGTTTACAAGCCTGCATTACCGATCTTGAAAAAAATGGTCATTTAATACGGATCAAAGAGGAGGTAGACCCATACCTGCAGATGGCGGCTATCCATTTACGGGTATTTGAACACCAGGGACCGGCTATCTTGTTCGAGAATGTAAAGGGCAGCAAATTCCCCGCTGTATCCAATTTGTTCGGGACGTTGGAGCGCTCCCGTTTTATTTTCAGGGATACACTGGAGCAGGTGAAGGCGCTGGTAGAGCTGAAGAATAACCCGATCAAAGCCATTAAGCACCCATTTCAATATGCGAATGTGGGGTTGACGGCATTGTCGGCTTTACCAAAAAAAGTCAATGGTAGTTCACCTGTTAGTTTCGGTAAAGCGAAGATCAGCGATCTGCCGCAGATCGTAAACTGGCCCAAAGATGGCGGCCCATTCGTAACTATGCCGCAGGTATATACTGAAGATGCCGACAAGCCCGGAATTATGGACGCCAACTTGGGCATGTACCGCATTCAGCTGTCAGGGAACGACTATATAACCGATAAAGAGATAGGCTTACACTACCAAATACATCGCGGTATAGGTGTGCATCAAACCAAAGCCAATGCAAAAGGGCAACCTTTGAAAGTAAGCATATTCGTTGGCGGGCCGCCTTCGCATCCGGTAGCTGCGGTGATGCCACTGCCGGAGGGACTGTCGGAAATGACCTTTGCAGGCGCATTAGGCAAACGCCGCTTCCGCTATTTTTATGATGACGAGGGCTTTTGCATTTCTGCCGATGCCGATTTTGTGATCACCGGGACGGTAATGCCGCACGAAAATAAACCCGAGGGTCCGTTTGGCGATCATTTAGGATATTATAGCCTCACGCACCCTTTCCCACTAATGAAGGTGCATAATGTGTATCATCGCCGGGACGCTGTATGGTCGTTTACTGTTGTTGGGCGCCCGCCTCAGGAAGATACAAGTTTTGGTGCACTGATACATGAAATAACCGGTGCAGCTATCCCAAAGGAGATACCGGGACTACATGCAGTTAATGCCGTTGATGCTGCTGGCGTGCACCCGCTTTTGTTTGCCATCGGCAGCGAACGTTATACGCCATACCTTAACGAACGCAAGCCGCAGGAAATACTCACTATTGCTAATCAAATATTAGGTAAAGGTCAATTAAGCCTGGCCAAATATCTATTTATAGTTGCCAAAGAGGATGATCCGAATTTAAGTGTAAATGATATCGGTGGTTTCCTGAAACATGTGCTGCAACGCATCGACCTTACCCGCGACCTGCATTTTTATACTAAAACTACTATTGATACACTTGATTACAGCGGCAGCGGATTGAACTCGGGGAGTAAAGTGGCAGTGGCAGTGGCAGGTGCAGTAAGAAGGGAATTGTGGAACGAATTGCCTGCCGGATTTGCCTTACCGCGACCTTTTGAGAAGTTCAAAATGGTGATGCCAGGAGTACTCGCCATTGAAGTGCCAAAAAATATCAAAAACAGCGACCTGCCAATTGTGCTTGAAATATTGGATGAACATTTGCGGGATGCGGATTTGGATAGCCTGCCATTACTGGTGCTTTGCGACGATGCTGATTTCACTGCTCAAAGCATCAACAATTTTGTATGGGTAACCTTTACCCGCAGCAACCCTTCGCATGATATTTACGGCATCGATAGCTTTACAGAATACAAACACTGGGGCTGCAACGGTCCGCTGATCATTGATGCGCGGATTAAGCCACATCATGCGCCTGTGTTGGAAAAAGATCCGGCAGTTGAAAGAATGGTTGATAAAATGGGGGAGAAGGGTGGTGCTTTGTATGGGGTTATTTGAGACAGGTTGTGGTAGATAAGATATTACACCGCTCATAGCCGCGGGGGCCTAGTTACTTTCCCTTAGATGGAAAGTAACCAAAGATCAAGTCAGAAAAAAGCTTCCCCGCTGCAGGCAAAACTCCCAGGCCCGCTTTTCTGACGTGCCTTTACCCGCTTTTGTTTTGAATTCATTTAACAATTCCAATAATATTAAATGAACCCTGTCAACAGAGCAGCTTTGGGCGAAATCAGACAAAACAATGGTGGCCTGTGTAGTGGCAAGACATTAGAAAACTTTGCTGAAGAAGTGGCCCGTACAAACGACAGTGGGGCAAAGTATTGCAGCCGTGGTTTTGTCTGATTGTCCCAAAGGGACTCCTTCGGAGCAGGGTAAAGGCCCTGTGCGGCAAAGAAGCAAGCGTCTGTTGACTTGATTTTTGGTTACTTTGTATCAAGACAAAGTAACAAAGCCTCCGCGGCAATTGAGCGGCCTACGCATTAATTGACCCCAAAGTTTAGAAAGAAAACCGAGCACTTTTAGGCCCCCAAAACAGATTGATTCCTAAAGTTTTTTCCGGTCATAAACCCTGTAAACCCAAGGACCGTTATTAGTAGAACCTTTATGAAGTAATACATCAAAATCAAGCCTTTGCTGTAATTAAACCATACACTTCCAACATTGGTTGCTGTTAGGTACAAAATAATATTAGTACTGAAATAAAATATGCCGAGCCCTGTAATGATCATTAGTGCCAGGTTTACAGCATTTTTTTTAAAGCGATTGTAGCATACCCGGACTAAGTAAATCAAAAACGAAATCGCTATAAAAACTGAAAAAATATTGCTTATAAAAGGGGGTTGACTGATTTGGCCGTTTTCAGAAATATAGGTATCGTGCATATTGATATCTAACGCTGAATTGCCTAAAATGACTCCGAATATCAATAGGCTAAATAGTAAAATACCTATCAACCAGATCAACTCTTTTAATATAGGTTTCATAAACCGATCATTTCAATTCATCCAACACCCTAAACATCTTTTCCTTAATCCCCCTTGACGATCCATTAAAATTATTCACCATAATAGAAAAGCAAAGTTCGCGGCCATTATGAGTTTGATAGCCCGCATAGGTAAGCACATTCAGTATACTTCCGCTTTTCATTTTCATATTGTTATACACTGGCAAACTTTCATAAAAATCCGGGTACCAATCAGTGCCTTTGGCAGATTTAAGCACAGTCGCCATGGTCATGGTAGTTACCCTGTCGCCGGGGGAGAGGCCACTGCCATCAACCACGTTTAATGAATGCGGGTCGATTCCGCGTGTTTTCCAGAAATCCTGCTCCACCTCTACACCGTTATCGGTTGATGGTTGTTTGCCTGATTTCCAGGCGATGGTTTTCAATAATTGCTCCGCATACAGGTTAATGCTTTTTTGGTTAAGCCAATAAACGATCTTGCTTAATTGTGGGGAAGATATTGTAGCTAAATTGGTTGAGATAGTCGGCGCAGGCTGGCTCGCAGCATTTAGCGTCAATACAGATTCCGGCTCACCAGTTACAGAAAACCCCAGCCTTTTTAAAGTATCCGTTAATCGGTATGCCGCATCATAAGCCGGGTCGGGAACGGCTACGGAAATGCTTTTCTTTTCCTGGTCCTGCGCATAAGTGCCACGCAGGTACATCAGTTTAGTGCCGACTGGTAAATAAGCATAAGCATCATCACCAGTGCCTGAGGGGGCGTTTAACAGCTCGCTTTTATAGCTTAAGTAAGGCGTATTTGGTACAGTTCGCAGGATGCCGATGGGCGTATTTACAGGCCCGGTTTTTAGTTTGATGTCGAATTGATTTTCGCGCCAGCAAAGCCCTGAAGTGCCTGCACCATAGTAATTACCTACATCCATCCATATCCAGCCATTGGGCACAGACTGCGTCCCGAAAATGGAATCATCTCCTACTACATGCCCGTTGATCTTTTTAATGCCTGCCTTTTGAATAGCAGCGACAAACTGAGTTAGAATCTCATTCTCATGGTGCCCGCTGTATCGCCAACTTCCTAAAGTCGGGTCTCCAGCGCCTTTAATGATGAGGTCTCCATTTAAAGTGCCATCAGCAGCAATGGCACCGCTATAGCCAAACTGGGTCTGGTATTGAAAATCCTTGCCAAGAATGTTAAAGGCGGTAATAGAAGTAATAGTTTTAAGCGTCGAAGCCGTGGCCAGACCCATATTGGGATTAACGGCAAAAACAGTCTCCCCGGTTTTGGCATCCAACACCGTTAGCGATACCGAAGCGTATTTGCATTGGCTATCAGCCTGCAAGCGGTTAAAGGCAGTTTGTAAGCGCGATTGCAGGGTTTGTGCACCTGCTATTGCGCCTATCAATATAAGATTAGTTAGTATTAAGGCTTTGATCCTCATTAGTTGCATTGCGTTGTGAAAAATAATAGATAGGGATGCCCAATAACACGATACCCAATCCAGGCCAGGTAAAATTAGGCTTATAAATAATGAGCAGTATGCAAAATGCAATACCCATCAGGATATAAATAATTGGAAGAATAGGATAGCCAAAAGCTTTGTAAGGCCTCTCAGCATCAGGCCTTGATTTACGCAGGCGGAATATCCCGAAAATGGTCAACACATAGAATAGTACTACCACAAATGAGATCATATCCAGCAGATCGCCATATCTACCGCTTAGGCATAGGATAGAAGCTACTAAGGCCTGTATCCATAATCCAAACTCAGGTACAGCATATTTATTCAGTGTACCTGTTTTTTTAAAGAACAAACCATCCTTGGCCATGGTATAATAAACCCTTGCCCCTGCGAAGATTAATCCGTTATTACAACCGAAAGTGGAGATCATAATCATTACGGCGATAACATAAGTGCCACCGGTGCCAAATATTACATGTGATGCCGCAACAGCCACGCGGTCTTTATCGGCGGTAGCAATATCATGTAAAGGCAGTACTGAAGTATACATCACATTGGCCGAAACGTAGATCAATGTAACTATTAACGTGCCGAAAAACAAGCTCAATGCAACATCCCGTTTGGGGTTTTTCATTTCTCCCGCAATAAAGGTTACGCTATTCCACGAATCGCTGCTGAAGATAGAACCTACCATAGACGCCGCAATAGCGCCAAATGCTGCAGCCGTGGTGTATTCGGCAAAACTGCCATCCATATTCAGTTTGTGCAATTGCCAGGCATCGCTCCAGTTCATATGCCAGGTGCCTTTATTTAAAGAGATTAACCCAAAGATGATCAACCCAAATAAACTCAGCAGTTTGGTTAAAGTGAAAACGGTTTGTATGATCTTACCACTTTTTACACCTTTTGTGTTAATGTAGGTCAAAAGTAAGATCACTAATATGGATACTAATTGTGCAGAGCTGATTTTAATAAATCCAAGAGTAAATAAAATATTGTCCTCGCTTACCCAAGGTTTTAAAGATTCAGGCATTATATAAGCTGTGAACTTGGAGAAGGCCACCCCAACGGCTGCTATTGTACCTGTTTGTATTACTGCAAAAAAGCTCCATCCATATAAAAAGCCTATCAATTTATTGTAGGCTTCTTTCAAATAAACATATTGCCCGCCCGCTTTTGGGAACATGCCGCTCAATTCGCCGTAGCTAAGCGCAGCAGTTAAAGTCATAAATCCGGTGATGAGCCAAACAACGATAAGCCAGCCTGCCGAACCCACATTCCGTGTAATATCCGCGCTTACGATAAATATCCCCGAGCCGATCATCGACCCGGCAACGAGCATGGTGCCGTCAAGCAATCCAAGCTCATGTTTCATTTGTGATGGTTGAGATTCCTTCATGAAGTCCAGTTAAGTTGAAA
>Ga0310811_10004324_pt1 | contig 17832 bp, 15 predicted proteins | sample YCmetagenome_FD_207642 | JGI IMG/M metagenome (GOLD analysis project Ga0310811, IMG submission 207642) | Soil microbial communities from experimental microcosm in Duke University, North Carolina, United States - YC | ecosystem: Engineered > Artificial ecosystem > Soil microcosm > Unclassified ...
CCGTCCAGCGAACCTCGGTGCCACCCTCCGCCCGTGCCTGCACCGAGCAACCACCGTGCCAGCGGCGTGCCCGCTCGGCGATGTTCGCGAGCCCGGAGCCCGGTGGCGGATCGGTCGGCACGCTCTGACCGTCGTCGCAGACCGTCAGACGCACCTGCTCGTCCCGACCACCGCCCGCTGCCTCAACGGCCACCTCGACGGTCACGGCGGTGGCGCGCGCGTGCCGGGTGACGTTCGTCAGAGCCTCCCGCAGCACCGCCTGCAGATCCGGTCTGATCTCGTCGGGGACCGCTGAGTCCAACGGCCCGTCCAGGATGAGACGGGGCTCGAATCCCAGCGCGGCCACCGGCTCCTGGACCGCCCGCAGCAGATGGGCCCGCAGGCTCGGTCCGCCGTTCGGTTCGGGCACCGGTTGCAGGGAGAAGATCGTGCGCCGGATGTCGCGGATGGTCTGGTCGATGTCCGAGACCGCCTCGCCGATGCGGGCACCCACCGCCGGGACCTTCACCTGCCGGCTGATCCCCTGGAGCCCGAGGCCCACCGCGAACAGCCGCTGGATGACCAGGTCGTGCATATCGCGCGCGATGCGGTCGCGGTCCTGGTAGACGGCGAGCTGGCGGCTGTGCCGTTGCGAGCGCGCGTACTCCAGCGAGAGCGCGGCCTGCACGGCGAAGGTCTCCATCATGGTGTCGTCGAGGTGGTCGTGGGAGACCTGGTTGTCCCAGCCGATGACCAACAGACCCAGCAGGTCCGCCCCGGCGATCAACGGAACCACGACCCCGGAGCCCAGCCGTTCCAGCTCCGGCGGGGCAGCGCCCGCGCCGCTGCTCGCCCACCAGGTCGCGACCTCGTCGGCGTCGTCGAGCCGCACGGTCCGGTGGGCCCGCAGACTGTCGATCGCGTCGGTCCCGGCGGAGGGCAGCACGGCTCCCCGCAGCGGGCTCGTGTCCGGGCCGTCCACCGCGTCGATTCTCATGGCGCCGTCGGGGGCGGGCACCGCGACCGCGGCGAGCACACCGTCGGCCGCGACGCGGGCACGCTGGGCGATCAGCGCCATGGCCCGGCTGTCACCTTTCCCGGACATCAGGCACCGGGTGACCTCCTGGGAGGCCCGCAGCCAACGCTCCCGGCGGCGGCTCTGCTCGAACAGCCGCGCGTTCTCGATCGCCACACCGGCAGCCGCGGACAGTGCGACCACCACCTCCTGGTCCTCGAGGGTGAAGGCGATCCCGCCGTGCTTCTCGGTGAGGTACAGGTTGCCGAACACACCACCTCGGACCCGGATCGGGACTCCGAGGAAGCTCGCCATCGGGGGGTGATTGTCGGGAATCCCGACGGACGCCGGGTGCTGGGAGATGTCGGTCAGACGCAGCGGGTAGGGCTCGTTGATGAGCTGACCCAGCACTCCGAGACCGCGTGGTAGCGCACCGATGCGGGCCCGGGCCTCGTCGTCGACCCCGACCGTGATGAACTCCGAGAGGCCGGTGCCGGCCGGGTCGAGGATGCCCAGCGCCCCGTAGCGGGCCCCCGCCAGCTCGCACGCCGACTCCACGATGCGCCTGAGCACGTCGGGCAGGCTGAGGTCGCTCGCCACGGCGACGACGGCGTCGAGCAAGCGGTCCAGCCGGCCCTCGCTCTCGATGACCTTGCCGGCCCGCTCGACGAGCTCCCGCAGGAGCGCGTCCAGCCGCAGGCTGCTCAGGTCCGGTAGCAGGCGGTCGCCGCCGCCCGGGTCCTCGGCAGGCAAGGTCTCGCGGCGAATCGAGGTCACGGAACGGCTCATCTTGTCAGCCCGAGGTCTGGTGCGCACCGCCGAAGCGGTGCCCCGACACCCGCCCGTAGCGCACCCGGACGATCCGGTCGCTCGGACCGCTCGACCACGGCCATCGCCCCCGGGCGGCGACCGCGCGGGCCGCCTCCGGGTCGGTCGCCTCCTCGGCGTGCCCGACGACCAGCACGGTCCAGGCGGTCTGCCGCTGCTCGTCGTAGGCATCGGCTTCGAAGGCCACGACCGAGCCCTGGAGCGCCGCGGCGGCCGGGCTGCCCTGGCCGAGCCCGAAGACCACACCGTCCCGTAGCGCGACGAAGTTGACCGGTTGCGCGGCCGGCAACGCGGCGTCGCTGAACACCACCCGGCCCACCGAGACGGTGTCCAGAAGGCGCAGGCACTCCTCGGCGCTCAACGGGTCGGCCGTCATTACGTTGTTCATCGCGGATTCCTCAACTTCTCGGAGCAACGAGTGCGGACGTGCCGAGGACGAGCAGGATCAGGACCTTGAAGCACTCGAGGACGATGTAGGTCACGTGTGCCCGCGACCGCTTCGAGCGTTCCCCGGACAGCACGTGGTCGGAGCGTCGGCTCAGGGTCGGCTTGACCGCGATCAGCTGGGTCACCAGCAGCGCGGCGAGCACGATGTCGGCCCAGACCGCGGTGACCGGCCTCGGTGCGATCACGAGCGCGGCACTGATGCCCAGCAGCAGCACGATCTCGACCCGGTTGAACGCGGCGAAGACCAGCCGCCCGATGCCCAGCCCGAGCTGGACGGTGATCCCCGGTGCCCGGAACTTCAACGGGGCCTCGAGGAACGACAGCGCCAGCACCATGCCGAGCCACAGGAACGCGATGGCTCCGACCAGGGCGCTCATCAGCCGTACTCCTTGCTGACCAGCACCGATCGAAGTGTGCGGCGGGGAGTCTCGGGCAGCTCGATCGCGTTCTCGGGGCGATGGCCGACGCGGATCAGCAGCTGCGGGTATCGAGAGAAGCCGAGCCCGGCCTTGGCCAGCTGGCGGCGGGTGTGCTCGACCTCGACGGCCTGGCTCAGAGGCGTGGTCGCCAGCCCGAGCCGCTCCGCCGTCAGCAGTACCGCGCTGGTCGCCTCGCCGGCCCGCAGCCAGTCCAGGACCTCGTCGCCGTCGGTGGCCAGGACGACGATCGTGGAGCCGTCCTCGAACGCCGAGCGCGGCAGGGGTGCGCTGGCCAGCCGGCCGGCCGGGAACTCGCGCAGGGTGTGCGCGGTGGCCCGGGGCGTGCGCTGCTCGGGCGGGATGCCGTCGCGGCCGCCCTGGTAGCGACGGGTCCAGATCGCCAGCTCCGCGGGATAGCCGGGTACGTGGCGCTGCCGGGACCCCGCCTCGTCCAGGATGGCCAGCAGCCGGGCCTGGGCCGCCGGACCCTCCACCGGGTGCAGGATCGCTCCCTGCCGGGCTGCCTGACGCACGAGCTGGCGCAACTGCGACGCCGACGGTGCCGCTGCGAACGCCCGGCGGTCCGTACGGCGCTCCTCGATGGCCGGGGAGAGGGTGGCGTCCTGCTCGTCAGGTTCTCCGGCGCGTACGTGCACCGAGGCGAGCAAGGAGCTGTTCTCCGGATCGGGGGTGCGCTCCGTCGAACTGGCCACCTGCAGGTCTGCCAGGGCCACCCGCAGGTGGTGCAGCGCCGCCCCGCAGCTGATGACCAGGTCACGGCCATCTGGGTCGGTGCTGGGCAGGTGCCGGGTACGGTCGGCGAACAGGTCGACGACGCCGTCGCCGATCCGCCAGCGCCAGGGCTGGGTGTTGTGCACCGACGGTGCCTGCAGCGCACGCTCGACGGCACGTACGAGAGCGTCGTGCGTGACCGCGGCGGTCTGAGCGGATCCGGATGTACTCACCCTTGAACTGTGCATCGGGGGCCCCGATCCGGGTCAGGGTCGGAAGTCACTTCCGGCCCGGCCGATGGGCGCTCTGTGCACCTGCCACGCCTGTCACACCCGGTCCGCCGGCGAGCGAGCGCACCAGGTCGGTCGCCGTGACCAGACCGACCAGGGTCTCGCCCTCGACGACCAGGACCGCGTCGATGCCGGTCTCACTCATCATCGTCGCGGCGAGGCTGCGGCGATCGTGGGCGTGCAGCATGGCGGCGCGTCGACACAGCGAGGCGACCGTCAGCGGTGCGCCCGGACGTTGCAGCTCGCCCTCGGCGACCGCGAGGACGAGGTCGGGCTCCACGACCATGCCCACGTAGACCCCGTCGTCCAGCACCGGCAGGTGGCGCACCTTGGCGCTGGCCATCAGGTTCAGGGCGACGTGTGCCCCGGAGTCGGGGGTGATGGCGACGAGGCGGCGGGTCATGAGGGTCGACAGCCGGGGGTCGTCGTCGACGATTTCCGGTGGAGCGTTGAGGCGGTTCACGGGATCAGCCTTTCGGTCAGGGAGGAGCCCAGCCGGACCTCTGGCAACGACGGTGTCTGGTCAGGGCGGTGGGTGACCACGAGCGCGGTCCGGCCGACAGTGGCCGACAACAGGTCCCTGGCGAGAGCGGCCGCCGTCGGCTCGTCCAGGTGGGCGGTGGGTTCGTCGAAGACCAGCACGGGCCGGTCGGCGAGCAGGGCCCTGGCGACGCCGATGCGCTGGCGCTCGCCGCCGGAGACCTCGCCACCGTGGGCACCTATCCAGGTGTCGAGCCCGTCGGGCAGCCCATTGAGCCAGCGGCCGAGCTGGGCCCCGACCAGGGCGTCGACCACCTCGGCGTCGGTGGCGTCGGGTCGCGCCAGCAGGAGGTTGGCCCGCAGGGTGCTGTCGAACAGGTGAGTGCCGGCGCCACACCAGCCGATCCCGAGGCGGACGTCGTCGCCGGCCAGGTCACGCGTGTCACGGCCGTCGGCGAGGATCAGCCCGGCCGCCGGATCGAGGTAGCGCAGCACGGCGGCGATCACGCTCGACTTGCCCGATCCGGACGGGCCGGTCAGGGCGACGCGGGCTCCTTCGGGCAGCCCGAGATCGACGTCCCGCACCGCCTCCCGGTCGGCGTCGGGCCAGCGGACGGAGAGCCCGTGGGTGCTGAAGGTCCGGGGTGGGGCGACCCGCTCGGGGGCCAGGGGCTCGCGCACCGGCGCCGCGCGCCGCTCCAGTTCGGCGAGCCGCGTCGCGGCGGGCCCCGCCGCGGTGAGACGCAGGGCGGCGTCGGGCAGCCCGGCGACCAGCTCGGCCGCGGCCAGGGGGGTCAGCGCAAGCACGGCCAGCGCCGGCCCGGACAGCTCCCCGGCGCGGAGGGCGGCGACGCCGAGCGCTGTGAGGCCCACGCTGGTGGCACCGATCGCCAGGGTGCACAGCCCGGTACCCAGGCCGCGGGCCGCCGCCGCCCGGCGCAGCAGCGCGGACAGCCGGCGGTCGGCGTCGACCAGCCGGAGCCGGTAGCGCGCCGCCGCGCCGAAGGCCACCAGGTCGGGCGCGCCCTCCAGGATCTCCACGGCGCGCGAGAGCACGTCACCTCGTGCCGGTGCGGTACGCCTCTCGGTCGCCCATGCGGTGAGCACGGCGACCGCCGGGGCCACGATTCCGGCGGCGAGCAGGCCGGCGGCCATGACGAGCCCGGCGCCGGGCAGCAACAGGCCCAGACCCACACTCGCGCCGGTGCCGACCAGGAGCGCGCAGCCCAGCGGCAGGGCCACCCGCACCAGGACGTCCTGCTGGGCGTCGACGTCGCTGACCAGCCGGGAGAGCAGGTCGCCCCGCCGGATGCGGTCGGTGGCGGCCGGGCCGAGCCGGACCAGCGCCGTCCACAGCCGGACCCGCAGCTCCGACAGGCAGCGCAGTGCAGCGTCGTGGGATACGAGCCGCTCGGCGTACCGCAGAACGCCCTTGCCGAGGCCGAACGCGCGCACGGCCACGATGGCGACCATCAGGGTGAGCACCGGAGGGTGCAGGGCGGCGGCCGAGATCAGCCAGGCCGAGGTCGCGGTCAGCGCGACGCCGCAGCCCAGCGCGGCGCTGCCGAGCAGCAGCGCGGCGGCGAAGCGGAGCCGCTGGGGCACGGCGGAGGAGAGGGTCCAGCGCAACGGGCCCAGCACCCGGGGTCCCGGGGACGTCGCTCCGGCGACGGGCGGATCCGTCACAGTCGGTTCCGGCGGGGCTGGGTGTGGCGAGGCGGGCTGGGTCGCGGTCGCGGTCTGGATCGCACCGGCGGCGTCCAGGGGCTGGAGCACGGACGTGCCGGACGTGATGGGCGCGGGCATCTCCAGCACGCGGTCGCACTCGTCGAGCAGGGCGCGCCGGTGGCTGACGACAACGACCGTACGGCCGTCGCGGATGACCGGTAGCGCCGCGGTGATCACCGCCTCGGTGTCGGGGTCCACCCCCTCGGTGGGCTCGTCCATCAGCAGCAGGGGCCGGTCGGCGCAGATCGCTCTGGCCAGCGCGACCCGACGCTGCTGGCCGGTCGACAGCCCGGTACCGCCCTCACCGACGGCCGTCTCCAGCGTCACGTCGAGTGCGGCCAGGCCGGCGGCGTGGCGGACCTCCCCGGTCGTCGCCTCGGGTCGCCCGAGCCGGATGTTGTCGGCCACCGTCCCGGCCACCAGCACCGGTCGCTGCGGGACCCACGCGATACGGCGCAGCCACGAGGCCCGATCCAGGTCGTCCAGTTCCACCCCACCGACGGTGACCGAGCCGGACTCGAATGCACGCAGGCCGAGCAGCACGTCGATCAGGGTCGACTTGCCGCAACCGCTCGGCCCGGTGATGCCGAGCAGGGTTCCGGGCGGGACGTCGAGGTCCAAGCCGTCGAGCACGGGCCCGGACCGTCCCGGGACACGCAGCGAGCGGACCCGCAACGGCACCCGGGAGGGGTCCGGCGCGGGGCTGCGGGCGCCGTCCCGGGTCGGGATCTCCAGCACCTCGAACACCGCGGAGGCGGCGGCCAGGCCGTCGGCACAGTCGTGGAACCGGGCGCCGACCGCACGCAGCGGCAGGTAGACCTCGGGGGCGAGGATCAGCACCAGCAGCCCGGTGCCGAGGTCCAACCGGCCCTCCACCAGCCGCAGGCCGACCGATACCGCGACCAGCGCCACCGACAGCGTGGCCAGCAGCTCCAGCACCAGCGCGGAGAGGAACGCGATGCGCAGCGTGCGCATCGTCGAGGCGCGGTACCGCTCCGCGAGCACCCGCAGCCGACCCGCCTGGGCCCGGGCCCGGCCGAACGCCACGAGCGTCTCCAGGCCCGCGACGACGTCGAGGAAGTGGTGGCCGAGCACCGCGAGGGTCCGCCACTGCCGGCCGGTGGCCTTCTCGGTGTGCAGACCGACGAGGATCATGAAGATCGGGATCAGCGGGACGGTCACCGCGATGATCGCGCCCGCGACCCAGTCCGCGAACAGGATCCTGCCGGTGACCAGTGCGGGAACCACCCCGGCCACGAGCAGTGCCGGCAGGTACCGGCTGAAGTAGCCCTCCAGCCCGTCCAGCCCCCTGGTCGCCAGGGTGGCCAGCTCACCGTTGGGAGGTAGCTCCGGGCGGCGGGCACCCAGCGCGAGCACGTGGTGCACGAGGCGGGTCCGCAGCTGGCGGATGACGTCGGTGGCGGCACGGTGCGCGGCGACCTCGCCGGCCCATCCGAGAACCGCCCGGCCGGTCACGACGACCAGCAGGCCGAACAGGACCGGCTGGAGCTCGGCGAGCCCGGCGCCGCCCAGGAAGGCCCGGGTGACGCCGTCGGCCAGCAGCTGGGCCTGCACGATGACCAGCACCGCTGTGGCGACCGCCAGGCCGGCGGCGAGCAGGACGAACCTGCGCGCCGCCGCCGCGTGGCGTAGCAGCCTGGGGTCGAGCGGCTTCATCGCGCGTGCGCTCCGTGGGTTTCGCGGGTGGTGGTGCGCTTGGTCAACCCGGCCCAGCTGGGGATGTCCGCCCGACCGATGCGGGCGCGGAACACCCAGTAGGTCCAGGCCTGGTAGGCCAGGACGATCGGGGTGAAGATCACCGCCACCCAGGTCATGATCGTCAGCGTGTACGGCGTCGAGGACGCGTTGACGGTGGTGAGGGTGCCCGCGGGGTCGGTGCTCGAGGGCAGGACGTTCGGGTACAGCGCGATGAACAGGGTGAGGACCGCGAGCTTCACCGTCGCCGCGGTGCAGACGAACGCCCAGCCCTCGCGCCCCCGGGAGATGAACAGGACGGCACCGACCAGCGTCAGCGCGGCCAGGACCGCCGGGCCGAGCGTCCAGCCGTCGCCCAGGCTGAACTGCGTCCAGACGAGGAACGCGCCGGCCACCGGGACGGCCACCAGGCCGAGGTTCTTGGCGATCGCCCGCGAGCGCTCCCGCACCTCACCGGTGGTGCGCAGGGACAGGAACGCCGCGCCGTGCAGCGCGAACAGCACCAGGGTGGTGAGGCCGCCCAGCAGTGCGTATGGGTTGAGCAGGGTGAAGAAGGTGCCGGTGTAGTTGTGCCGGGAGTCCAGTGGGACGCCCTGGATGATGTTGGCGAACGCGACGCCCCACAGCAGCGCCGGGACTGTGGAGCCGAAGATGATCGCCCGGTCCCAGTTGGCGCGCCAGCGGTCGCTGTCGATCTTGCCTCGGAACTCGAAGGCGACCCCACGCACGATGAGCGCCACCAGCACCAGCAGCAACGCCAGGTAGAACCCGGAGAACAGGCTCGCGTACCAGCCGGGGAAGGCGGCGAACGTCGCGCCGCCCGCGACCAGCAGCCACACCTCGTTGCCGTCCCACACCGGTCCGATGGTGTTGATGACCACCCGGCGGTCGGTCTCGGTACGGCCGACGACGGGCAGCAGCATGCCGACGCCGAAGTCGAAGCCCTCCAGCGCGAAGTAGCCGATCCACAACACGGCGATCAGTACGAACCATATGTCGGTGAGTGCCATGACATATCCTTGATCTCGAATGGGCCGGCCGCGTCAGTACGCGACGGTGAGCGGGTGGGTGGTGTCGGTGTCCCCGGAGTCCTCGGACTCGCGGTCCCCGGCGGGCGGCGGCGGGCCGGCGGCGGCGTAGCGCACCATCAGCACGCCGTCGACCACCGCGAGGGCTCCGTAGAGCAGCGTCAGCACGATCAGCGAGGTGAGTACGGTGCCCGCCGAGACACTGGGGGAGACCCCGTCGGCGGTACGCAGGATGCCGAACACCGCCCAGGGCTGCCTGCCCATCTCGGTGAAGATCCAGCCCACGCTGTTCGCGGCGAACGGCAGGAAGAGTGCGACCACGGAGGCGCGGTAGAACCAGCGCGGCATCGGCGCCGTGGCGGTACGCCGGGTCAGCCACAGCCCGAGTACCGAGAGCAGGGCCGCGAGCGCCCCGAAGCCGATCATCAGCCGGAACGTCCAGTAGGTCGTCGGGATGCTGGGCCGGTAGTCGCCGGGGCCGTACTTCTGCTCCGAGGCGGCCTGCAGGTCGTTGATGCCCTCCACCTTGCCGTCGAAGGAACCGGTGGCCATGAACGACAGGACCTTCGGCAGTCGCACGCTCCAGACCTCCTCCGAGCCGTCGAGCGTGCCGATGGTGAACAGGGAGAACGAGGAGGGCGCGACGGTGTCGTAGAGCGCCTCGGCGGCGGCCATCTTCATCGGCTGCTGCTGGGTCATGAGCCGGGCCTGCAGGTCACCGCTGATCACCACGCCCAGGCTTGCGATCAGCACGGTGACCAGCGCGAGCCGGATGGAGGGACGGAAGACCTCGGTGTGCTGACCCTTGGCCAGGTGCCAGGAGCTGATGGCCAGTACGAAGACCCCGGCGGTGACGAAGCAGGCGGCGATGGTGTGGGTGAAGGCGCCGACGGCGGTGGAGTTGGTCAGCACGGCGCCGAAGTCCTTCATCTCGGCCCGGCCGGTGGCGGAGTTGACCACCGAGCCGACCGGGTGCTGCATCCAGGAGTTGGCGGCCAGGATGAAGTACGCCGAGAGAACCGTGCCGATGGAGGCCAGCCAGATGGTGGCCAGATGCACCCGCTTGGGCAGCCGGTCCCAGCCGAAGATCCACAGGCCGAGGAAGGTCGACTCGAGGAAGAACGCCAGCAGACCCTCGATGGCCAGCGGGGCGCCGAAGATGTCCCCGACGAACCGGCTGTAGTCGCTCCAGTTCATCCCGAACTGGAACTCCTGCACGATCCCGGTGACGACACCCATCGCGAAGTTGATCAGGAACAGCTTGCCCCAGAACTTCGTCATCCTCAGGTAGCGGTCGTCACCGGTCCGTACCCACGCCGTCTGCATGCCCGCGACCAGCAGGGACAGCCCGATGGTCAGGGGCACAAAAAGGAAGTGGTAGACGGTGACGATGGCGAACTGCCACCGCGCCAGGTCGAGGTTCATCATTCTCCTCCACGGAGCTCGTCGGTCTCGTCAGGTGCGCCCGACTGTCGCGTTCAGCCTGCTCGCCGGGGGTCTGGGCCGTGAGAGGGCGAGCGGCCCGGTGATCGGGACGCATGGTCATCGGTAGTTGCGGTCAGCGGCCCGAGCGACCTGGGGACCTTCGGCCCTGGTGCTGTTCAGGCGGGTGTGGTCAGCGGGTCACCACAGTTGCGAGCGGTCGTGGGGATCGCTGTCCGCGCCCACCGTGACCGGTGTCGGTGTCGGTTTCGCGGCCGCCGGTGTGGTCGAGGACTCGGGCATCACGAGCTCGTCGACGGCGCGTCTCGGGCTGGAGACGACCGGCCAGCCGTACCCGATGCGCAGCACCGCGTGCGGCGGCTGTGGGCTCCCGATGAGCCGGCCGGTCAGCACACGCACCTCCGGCACCTCGATCAGTTGCGAGACCGGCGAGACGCTGAGCCCGTCGACGGTCGCGCTGAGCAGCACCCGTTGCAGTGCCTCGCCCGCCCGGAGATCACTCGCCGGGCCGGTGGTGTACATGCTGAGTACCGCGATCAGCGGCTTGCGCTCGAATCCGGTGTGGCCCACCGGGTTGACCGGCCGGCCGCCGGTGAAGTCCCGCAACACCCAGGACTCGTCGTAGGCCGCGGCCGGGCCGCCCGCTCGCGCGGGCACACCGTCGGCACGGGGACCGGTGTGGCCGGTCCACTGCGCCAGCTCGGCGCGGAAGCCGGGGTCCTCCATCTGCTGGCGGTGGGCCTGAAGGGACAGCCGGCCGAGTTCGGAGCGCCGTTCGTGGTCGTCGATCAGGTGCAGGTGGGCGCCCTCGCGGTGCGCGGCGGCGCGGAGATGGTGCTGATGGGCCGACGACACGGGGTCGTCGTTGAACGACCTCCGGTTGGTGAAGCGGTGGAAGATCGCCCGTGCGAGCGCCGTCTCCTCGGGGTTGGGGTGCTTGCGCCCGGCGGCCCGCAGGATCGCCAGCAGCGTCGGGCGGTCGCCGTCCGGCATGATCGTCACGTCGGGCCGGAGTCCGAGCTGGGTGAGCGCGAGCCGCAGGTTGAACAGCGCGGCCCCGCAGCTCATCCGCTGCTCGATGCCGTCGGGGTCGGCCACCCGCAGCCGACGGTCCAGATCCAGGTGCAGCTCGATCGACGAGGGTGTCAGGCGGAACAGCCACGGCTGGGTGTTGTGGATCGACGGGGCGCGGGTCGCCGCGGCGAGCAGCCGACTCACCTGTGCCGGCGGCAGGCCCATCGCGGCCTGGACATCGGTCATCGCACGTCTCCGTCCCTCGCTGCGGATCATGAAGTGGATCCGTTCCCGGTCGTAACCGTGGCTCGGGTGGGCACGCCCGGGCCACGGTCCAAAGTCCCGTGCGGAGTGGGGAAGGGCCCGTGCGGTGCGGGTAGGTCCCGTGCGGAGCGGGGGAGGGCCGATGCGGGACGAGTGGCCCGACGATCCGGGCCCTTCGCCGGTGGGTCGCCCGGGCCGGGGGCGGCAGCCTGAGCGCATCGAGGTTGTCCGCCCGGATCCAGGGAGATGCGCACATGGCTCAGTCGAATGTCGTCGTGGTGGGGTTGGACGGCTCGCCGGACGCCCGGGCCGCGCTGGAGTTCGCGGTGACGGAGGCCAAGCTGCGCAATGCCCACTTGAAGGTCGTCACGGCCTACTCCTTCCCGGAGTACTCGGCTCTCGGCCAGCCCTACCCGGTCCTGGTCACCCCCGAGCAGATCGAGGCCGACGTGATCGCCGCGATCCGACCGATCGTGGACGAGGTCCTGGCCGATCAGGAGAACCCGCCGTCGGTCCAGATCGTGGTGCGGGCCGGTGACGCGGCCGAAGTGCTGACCGAGATCGCCTCGGGTGCCGACGCCCTCGTGGTGGGCCACCGCGGCCGTGGCGGCATCGCCAGCGCGGTGCTCGGATCGGTGGGCCTGCGGTGCGTGCTGCACGCCCGCTGCCCGGTGACCGTCGTCGGTTCCTCGCTCCAGCGTGAACCCGTACGTGCCACGGCGCCCGCCGCGGCCCCCGCGCGGCACGCGGCCCCCGCGACCAGCTGACCCGAACCCGAATCCCCAGGAGGAAGACATGCCCGCCGTGACCGAGTACGCCCGTCCGTCCGACCCCGTCAGCTCCATCGTCTCCGGCGCCGTCGCCGAGGTCGACGAGGACATCACGCTGCAGGAGCTGGCCGAGGAACTGGCCGCCGACGAGATCGGCGCCGTTCTGGTGCGGGACCCGCACGGAGTGGTCGGGCTGGCCTCCGAGCGCGACCTCGTCGTCGTCCTCAGCGGCGGGCGCGACCCCGCGGATGTGCGGGTCGCCGACGTCATGACCACCGACCTGGTGTGGGCCCGCCCCGACGCGACCATCCGCGAGGTAGGGGAGCTCATGCGCGACGCCGACGTGCGACACATCCCGGTCGGTGACGGCCGGATCGCCCGTGGCGTGGTGTCCATCAGGGACATCCTCGCGGTGCTGCTCCGCTCGGCCTCCTGAGCGGGCGCGGAGAAGGAACATGAACGTCACCGTCCGTCTCGGCCGGATCGCCGGCATCCCGATCGGCATGCACTGGTCCGCACTCATCGGTATCGGGTTGCTGACCCAGCTGTTGGCCATGACCGTGCTGCCCACCCTCGTCCCCGGGGCCGGGCGCACCGGCTACTGGGTGGCGGGAGCGGCGGCCGCCGTGGCGCTGCTGGCGTCGCTGCTGGCCCACGAACTCGCGCACTCGATCTCGGCCCGGCGGGCCGGCCTGAACGTCCGCCGGATCACTCTGTGGCTGCTCGGCGGGGTCTCGGAGCTGGTGGACCAGCCGCACGACCCCGACGAGGAGGTGCGGATCGCCGCCGTCGGGCCGGCCACCAGCGTCCTGCTCGGTTCGGTGTTCGGTGTCGCGGTCACCGTGGTCGACGATCTCGGCTTGCCTCCGCTGGTCGGAGGGGCCCTGTCGTTCCTCGCCACCACCAACGTCGTGCTCGGTGTGTTCAACCTGCTGCCGGGCACCCCACTGGACGGCGGACGGGTCCTGCACGGGCTCTGGTGGCGCCGGACCGGTAGCCGCGCCCGGGCGACCCGGGCCGCGAGTACGGCCGGCCGGGCCCTCGGCTCGCTGATGGTCGGGTTCGGGGCCATGCTCGCGATGACCGGGCGCCTCGACGGGCTCTGGCTGGCGATGATCGGCTGGTTCGTCGCCGGCTCCGCCAACGCCGAGCAGCAGGTGGCCGCGACAACGGCCTCGCTGAGCGGTGTCCGGGTGGGCGACATCATGTCGAGACCCGCGGAGGTGGTGCCGCAGTGGTGGACGGTCGATGCGCTGCTCGGACCGCTCACCGAAGGGGCCCTGAGGCACCGGCGCTTCCCGGTGACCGATCTCGAGGGCCGCCCGGTCGGGACCCTGAGGCTGAGCGACATCGCGCGCTGCTCGCCCGACACCCGGGGGAGTACGACGCTCGGGACGCTGGCCAGACCGCTGCCGGAAGGGCACGTGATCGAGGCGGACACCCCGGTCGACACGGTGCTGCGCTTTCCTCCGCGACCCGCGGACCTCCTCGTCGTGGTGGAGGCCGGCCGTGTCACCGGGGTACTCACGGCGTCCGACATCGCCCGCGCGGTCGAGGTCGCGGCTCTGGCCGAGCCGGTGAACCGATGAACGCGGCTCCGTCACATCCGGACGCGTCGGACCCGGGCGCGTCGTACCCGGTCCGGCTGGAAGGCCGGTTGGAGGAGGTCCCATCCGGGGGCCTGTGGCTGGTGAAGTGGCTGCTCCTGCTGCCGCACCTGGTGGTGCTGACCCTGCTGTGGACGGCGTTCGCGCTGCTCACGGTGTTCGCGTGGGTGGCGATCCTGGTCACCGGCCGGTACCCGCGTGGGATGTTCGACTTCAACGTGGGCGTCCTGCGCTGGAGCTGGAGGGTGGGTTTCTACGGCTACTCGGCGCTGGGCACCGACCGCTATCCGCCGTTCACGCTCGCCGACGTGCCGGACTACCCGGCCCGACTCGACGTCGAGTACCCCGAGGACCTCTCCCGGGGACTCGCGCTGGTCAAGTGGTGGCTGCTGGCGATCCCGCACTACCTGGTCCTCGCGGTCTTCCTGGGCGGCGGCGTCGGTGCACGGCTGGGCCTCATCACGCTGCTCGCGTTGTTCGGCGGCGTGGTGCTGCTGTTCCGGGGCCGGTACCCGGCGGGCATCTTCGACGCCGTGCTGGGCATGGACCGCTGGGTGGCGCGGGTGACCGCCTACGTGGCGATGATGACCGACCGCTACCCGCCACTGCGTCTCGACCAGGGCGGCGTCGACCCGGACGGCCCCCTGCCGCCCGAGTCGCTCGGGACCTCGACGGGCCGCCGGGCGTGGGCCGGGGCCGGCGGAGGTCTGCTGCTGCTCACCGGAACCGGCCTCGCGGTGGCCGGGGCAAGGCTGCCGGTGGGCCGGATGTCCCTGGCCGGCCTCGAGGCCTTGATGGTCGCCGGCCTGGCCACCGCGGTGGTCGGGATCCTGCTCGTGCTCTTCGCGGCCCGGCCCGCGGCGCGCCCGGTCGCGGACGAACCTGAGGTGTTCGATGAGTCCGACCTGTTCACGGGGCACAGCACGTCCGATTCCTGAACGGCCGCGTCACAGGATCCTGAAGAACTGTCACAGGTTCCTGAAGAACTCGAGCAGGACCCAGACGGTCAGCGCGGCGAGGCACACCGCCGCGACGATGCGCCACCCGCGAACGAGTAGGGCCCGGACCAGCAGGGGGGTGTTCATCAGCCGGCCCTGCGTGCGCGCTTGCGCAACGTCCGGAGGTCCTCCTCGATGCCGCTGCCCAGCACCTCCAGGTCCTCGGCCGACTCGTCCCCGGTGAGTCCGAACGTCACCCGGTCCCGGTAGCTGAAGATCGACACCCCGATCCGCAGGTCGATGGCTATCGGCACGTAGGGCACGACCTCCAACAGCTCACGGCCCATCGCGTAGAGCGACTCGGCGGGCCCGGGAACGTTCGTGGTGACGGTGACGAGCGCTCGCTGCGACGTATGGAACACGGCCCGCAACGGGGTCGCGACCAGGGGATAGGGCTGGTAGCGGGCCAACGAGAACAGCGCCGTGCCCGCGGTGGCCTCACCGCTGTGCTTCAGCGTCGAGAGCTCGGTGCGTATCGCGGCCAGCCGCTCCGCCGCGTCGTCCAGATGCACCGGAAGCCTGGCGAGCAGCAGCGATACCTGGTTGTCGCGGACGCCCTCCTGGCCGGGGGCCCGGACGGACACCGGGACCAGGGTCCGGATCACGGTCGGTGTCGGTTGCTCTCCCCGGCTGAGCAGCAGCGTCCGGAAGCCACCGGTGATCGCCGCGAGCACCACGTCGTTGAACGTGCCGCCCAGGCCTCGGCGGATGGCGCGGATCGTCTCGGTGTTCGAGGTGGCCCAGCTGTAGTGCCTCGGGCGGGCCAGCGACCCGGTGAGCGAGGAACGCTCGGCCGGCCTCATGGCGGCGGCCAGCGCGGCGGTCCCCCGCCCCGCCGCCAGCATCCTGGTGGGCCAACCGGAGGGATGGGCCAGGACGCCGGCCAGCGCGCGCACCTGGCGCACCGGCAGCAGGGCCAGGTCGGTCGCCCCGTCGAGGGTGACGCGCGCGGTGGAGGGTTCGTCCTGGGGGTTCCAACTGTCCGGGGTCGCCGGTCGCGGGACCGGGGTGGTGTCCAGGACGGCCTTGAACATGTCGGTGCCCGAGACCCCGTCCACCATGCAGTGGTGCACCTTGGAGATCAGCGCCCACCGGTCGCCTTCCAGGCCCTCCACCAGCCAGTTCTGCCACAGCGGGCGGTCGCGGTCCAGTCGGGTCGACATCACCCGGCCCATCAGCGCCCGCAGCTGCGCGTCGCCGCCCGGGGAGGGCAGCGCCGTCCGCACCAGGTGGTGGTCGATGTCGAACGACGGGTCGTCCACCCACACCGGAGCCGCGAGGTCCAAGGGAACCTCCCGGACTTTCTGGCGGTAGCGCGGGATCAGGGGCAACCGCCCGATGAGGTGCTCCCGGAACTGCTCGAGACTCGGTGCGGGCCCGGCGAACACCGCGAGCGATGCGATGGCCAGTGAGGCGTTCGGCTCGGCGTCCTCGATCAGCAGAAACGTCGCGTCCAGTGGGGTCATCCGTTCGCCTCGCACCGCGCCTCCCTCAGCCGCCGGCGGGCAGCCGCTGCCCGCTCAACCTCCCACTTTCGGACCCGGGGCCGTTCCCGGACAGGGCAGGAAGACCCCGTTCGGCAGGCACTGTCGGCCCCGTCGCCCGGTTACCATCCGGTAGCCGGGGGGCTGTAGGCGTCGTAGGAGGCTCCCCGATGGCCGTCCCCTCTTTCGACCACGGCACGCCCACACCGTGGATCCCCGGCTCGCCCGAGCCCGTCCGGGCCCCGCATGCCCACGAGCACCCACCGCCGTGGCCGCTGTTCGCCACCGACCTCGGGCGGGCCGTCGCGGGTGTGGGCCTCACCGCGGTCGGCCGAGCGCTGCTGCGTGCCGCTCCCAGCGGGGACGGGCATCCGGTGCTGGTGCTGCCGGGACTGGGCGCGGACGACCGGTCGACCGGCGTACTGCGGCGCGTCCTGCGCGAGCGGGGCTACCGGGTGCACGGATGGCGGCTGGGGTTCAACCTGGGCCCCACCGAGCAGGTGGTCGAAGGCCTGCCCAGGCGGGTCGACGAGCTGCGCGACAGGTACGGCACCCGGGTCAGCGTGGTGGGGTGGAGCCTCGGAGGCGTCTATGCGCGCTCGGTGGCCAGGCAGCGGCCCGACTCGGTACGCCAGGTGATCACCCTGGGCAGCCCCATCCGGCTCACCCACCCGGCGCAGACCAGGGCGAGCGCCTTCTACCTGCGCCACTCCCATCGGCACGTGCCGCATGACCGGTTGCCGCCCCCCGAGGTCACCCAGCCACCGCTTCCGGTGCCCACCACCTCGGTGTACTCGCGGTGGGACGGGATCGTCTCCTGGCGGGCATGCCTGGAGCAGCCGGGCATCCGGCGGGAGAACGTGGCCGTGGTCGGCAGCCATTTCGGGTTGGGCCGCCATCCCGCCGCGCTGTGGGTGGTCGCCGACCGGTTGGCTCAGCCCGAGGGCGAATGGCGGCCCTTCCGGGCTCCGCCGCCGCTGCGCGCGTTGTTCCCGTCAGCCGACTGAGTGCGGCGGGCGGGGTCCGGGGACCACCACCACCGGGCACCCGGAGTGGTGCAGAACCGACTGGGCGACCGAACCCAGCAGCGGAACGTCCGTACCGCCCCGGCCCCGGGCTCCGAGCACCACGAGCGCGGCGTGCTGGGATGCGTCGGAGAGCAACCGGGCCGGGTGCACCGGTATCGATTCGACCAGCACCTTCACCGAGGGGTGGTCGCGCGCGTGCTCGTCCAGGACGCTCCGCACGAGCCGTTCACCAGCTTCGATCCGGTCCGCGGTGGCGCTCCACACCGGCGACTGCGTGCCGAACGTGGCGGCGTCGTGGTCATGCCAACCGTGGATGGCGGTCAGCGGGACACCACGACGATCCGCCTCGGCCAGGGCCCAGCGCAGCGCCGCGGCACCGTCCGGTGACCCGTCCACACCGACCACGATGCGGGTCTGCGTCGGATCGGTGGGCGCGCGGACGACCACGGTGGGGCAGCGCGAGCACCGGGTCACACTCTGGCTGACCGAGCCCACCCACATGCCGTAGGCCACCCCGTGACCCCTGGCGCCCAATACGAGCGCGGACGCTGAGTCGCTGAGC
>Ga0310811_10004325_pt1 | contig 17828 bp, 11 predicted proteins | sample YCmetagenome_FD_207642 | JGI IMG/M metagenome (GOLD analysis project Ga0310811, IMG submission 207642) | Soil microbial communities from experimental microcosm in Duke University, North Carolina, United States - YC | ecosystem: Engineered > Artificial ecosystem > Soil microcosm > Unclassified ...
AGCATTGCCTGCGGATGCCGAGCCATCGACCCTTTATGTGCGCCTTACACAGCGGCTTGTGAAGCTGCTGCAGCAACGGACCCCCGACGGCTACGTTTTTCGCACTGACCTGCGGCTGAGACCCGACCCGGCGTCGACGGCGGTTGCAATCTCCAAAGCGGCAGCTCTCTCATATTACGAGAGTGTTGGACAGAACTGGGAACGCGCCGCCATGATAAAAGCGCGTGCGTGCGCCGGCGATATTGCAGCCGGCGAAGAAGTCCTTCGCGACTTGGCACCGTTTGTGTGGCGAAAGTATCTCGACTTCGTCGCGCTTGCCGACGTTCACGCCATGAAGCGGCAGATCAATGCTTATCGCGGTCATGGTGAAATCGCGGTCGAGGGGCACAACATCAAGCTCGGTCGGGGCGGCATCCGTGAAATTGAGTTTTTTGCACAGACGCAGCAATTGATCGCGGGGGGCCGCAATCCGGCCCTGCGTGACCGCGACACGCTGACAACGCTCGATAAACTTTGTGCGGACAAATGGATCGACGTCGAGGCGCGCGACGCGATGAAGGATGCCTACGGATTCCTACGCGTTGTCGAACATCGCCTGCAGATGGTGAATGACGAGCAGACGCAGAGCTTGCCGGCTGATCGCATAGAGCTCGAGCGTTTTGCGCACTTTCTCGGATATGAGACCCGAGATGCTTTTGCCGCAGTGCTTCTCGGTCATCTGAACAAGGTGCAGGATTATTACGCTCGGTTGTTCGAAAAGGAGCCGGAGACCGAGCGTCCGGCGATGACATTCCCGCGCGATGCGGACGACCATAAAACACTCGATCGGTTGTCGGAACTCGGCTTTAAGGCGCCGCTCGAAGCATCTGGGATCATCCGGGAATGGTTGAGCGGCGGTCATCGCTCTTTGAGAGGTGAGGTGGCCCATGAGCATCTTCAGGCTTTGCTGCCCACATTGCTCGAGCAAATCGCGCGGACCGACAATCCGAACGCAACCCTCGTGCTGTTCGATCATTTCCTTGCCAATCTGCACGGCGCGGCGCGCTTACTGTCCCTCCTGCGGCAGAAGCCCGACCTCATTGCACTTATTGCACTCATCCTTGGGACCGCCCCGCGTCTCGGCGATACCCTGGCACGCCACCCGCAGGTTATCGACGCACTTGTCGACCCTAGCTTTTTCGGAGCCTTGCCAGGCGATGCGGAGCTCGCGCGACGGTTCGACGCAGCGCTGGCGCAGTCTCGCTACGACGAGGATTTACTCGAGCGTATCCGCATGTTCGGACTCGAGTACATGTTCCTGATAGGGGTCCGCATCCTGACGGGAACGGTGACGGCGCGTCAGGCGGGGCAGGCTTTCGCAGGACTGGCCGATGCAGTCATTCGCGCTCTCCACCGCGCTGTGGGCGACAGTTTTGCGAAGGCCCATGGCCATATGCGTAAAGAAGAGTCGGCGGTTATCGCGATGGGCAAGCTGGGTGGTTACGAAATGACCGCCACGTCAGATCTCGACCTCATCCTGGTCTATGATTTTAACGATGAGAATCCAGAATCCGACGGCGCACGGCCGCTATATGGAACGCAATACTTTGCCCGCTTGACCCAAAGACTGATCAATTCGCTGACGGCGCAGACTAACTATGGCGCGCTTTACCAGGTTGACATGCGGCTTCGCCCCTCGGGCCGCGCAGGCCCGCTCGCGACGCAACTCGACGGGTTTCTTCAGTATCAGGAAAGCGAAGCCTGGACCTGGGAGCATATGGCGCTCACGCGTGCGCGGGTCGTTTCAGCATCGCCTGCATTCCAGAAGCGAATCGAAGATGTTATCGCAGGCATTCTTCAGCGTCCGCGTGACGCCACGTTGACGGCTGGCGACGTAGTCGAGATGCGGACGGCGATTGCCAAGGAGAAGGGCGACAGTGCGCGGTGGGACCTCAAATATGTGGCCGGCGGGCTGATCGATATTGAGTTTATTGCACAGTATTTGCAGCTTGTTCACGCACACCGGCTTCCCGACATTCTTGATACCTCGACGGTGCGTGTGCTCGACAAGGCAAGGGCATTGAACGTCTTGGCGGTGGAGGACGCGGAAGTTCTTCGTCCTGCGGTTCAGCTTTATCACGATCTGACGCAGATCCTGCGCTTGTGTCTACCGGATGCGTTCGATCCAAAAAAGGCTGGGGCAGGCCTTCTACGGCTTCTGGCGCGGGCCGCCGACGTGCCGGATTTTGCGACGCTTGAAGCGACGCTGGCCGATACGCAGAGAAAGGTGCGCGCGAGCTTCGTCCGGATTTTGGGGCAGGATCCAGTGGCGGATTAGGCCGCCTCTTCGCGTGGAAGCAGGCATTGCGGCTCGAGCGGCAAGCGCACCATGACGATCGTGCCTTTGCCGAGCGTAGAACGAATTCGCATGCGACCGCCGTGCAGTTCTACCAGTGACTTCGAGATTGCGAGACCGAGCCCTGAACCCTGATGACTCTTGGTCAGTTGGCTCTCCACCTGTTCGAAGGGACGCCCGAGACGCGCAAGGGCGTCCCTGGCAATGCCGATGCCGGTATCGGCGATCGAAAGAATGATGCAATGGCCGGTGGCGCGCCCGCGAACCACGATCCGGCCGCCTGTTGGCGTAAATTTGATGGCGTTGGATAGAAGGTTGAGCGCTACTTGCTTAAGTGCTCGCCGATCGGCTCGCAATTTCAGGTGCGGCGATATTCGCGCGGTGACCTGCAATGCCTTGTCTTCAGCGCGCGCGGAAACGACGCGCATTGCATCATTAAGTAGAGTATCAAGACCGATATCGTCGAAATCGAGTCGGAGCCGGCCAGCCTCGATCTTCGACATATCGAGGATATCGTTGATGACCTCTAGTAGATACTGTCCGCTGCCGCGAATATCGCTGCAATACTCATGGTACTTTTCGGCCCCGAGCGGACCGAACATTCCGGACTCCATGATTTCGGAAAAGCCGATGATTGCGTTCAGTGGTGTACGTAGCTCGTGACTCATATTGGCCAGGAATTTTGACTTCGCCTGGTTTGCCTCTTCCGCACGCGTCTTTTCTTCGGCATATTTTTGCGCGAGCTCCGCAGAGCGCTGCTGCGACGCCCGCAGGTCGGCAACAGATGCCATCAGGCGCTTTTCGCTGTCGATTAGTTTCTCCTCATGGGTCTTCAGAGCAGTGATGTCGGTGCCCACCGAAACATATCCGCCATCCTTGGTCCGCCTCTCGCTGATGTGCAGCCAACGGCCGTCTTCAAGCTGAGCCTCGAAGGTACGCGCGCCGGGGAGGCTCGGACCGGCATTGATGATCTTGTTGCGAACAACCGGCTTGCTGCCCGCAGCAACCACCGACTCGTAGGATGCGCCAACGGTAATCGCTTCGTCCGGCAAGCGATGCAGTTCCTGAAAATTCGAGTTGCACAGCACGAGCCGGTTGTCGGCGTCCCATAAGACAAACGCTTCCGGGATAGTTTCAATTGCGTCACGCAGGCGCATGTCCGCCGCGACGGTCTTCTCTACCAGGCTCTTCTGCTCGGTGATGTCTACCGCGATCCCGATGAGGTGCAGACCCGGGTCGTTCGGGTGGCGTACCAGCTCGCAGCGAGCGCGCAGCCAGACCCAATGACTGTCCGCATGGCGCATGCGGAAGGCATGATCGATCGTGGTCGCGGTTGCGTCCGCAAGTTCGACGGCGAGGTCGTAAAGATGCACGTCCTCGGGATGTACCAGAGAATTCACATCGCCGAATGACAACAGGTCATTCTTATTCTCAAGCCCAAGGATGTCGAACATCGATTGCGACCAGAAAATACGACCGCGAGCGAGATCCCAATCCCAAAGGCCACATCGGCCACGGTTCAATGCTGTATCAATGCGGCTGCGGACCGTTTCGTAGATAAGGTCGGCTTCCCGCGCTCTCGTCGCTTGCCAATGAAAGGCAAATCCGAGGATCAGGACGACGAAGCCGGTCGTTGAGGAGAGGGTGATTGTCAGGGTCGTCAGCGAACGCCACTCGGAGAGTGCGGCCTTCCTTTCCTGCACCACGGCGAGCTGACCAAACGGGGCGCTGAGCATGCGAACTGTCGCCAGTGCTCGCGAGTTGTCGGGTAGCGCAATTTCCATGACGCCGGCACCCGCGCCGAACGTCGTGAGAGGTTGCGTGGCACCCAGCACGTCGATCAGCCTGCGACCGATTGTGGCGTCCGTGGCGGGTGTGGCGGCAGCGATCACTCCATCCGGGTTTGTAAGAATAAAGCGACGCCCCGCAGCCGTTGCCCAGGAGGGAAGGGCCTGTGCAAGCACCTGCTGCGGCTGCTCGACCGCGGTTGCCGGCTTTTTGAGCGGACGATGCAGGCGTTCCGAAGCAAGATCGGCAGCGGCTTCGAGTGACAGAACCTCACTCGCGAGAGTCTGCCGGCGATGGTCGAGCACTTGTACGAGGGCTCCAACGCAAATGGTCGCAAGGAATGCAATGATGAGGACAGGGACCGCCCGGCGAAGGAGCGGCTCAGCATTCAGCAGCCGCCGATACGCCGGTTTGGCGATGGATTGCGCGAGGCCTTTGATGGAATCGGGATGTGCAGACGCACTCGCCGTATCGGCGCGCGCCATAGTCGGCCTCCCTTGGAAGTTCCCCTGTCACCCACGAGACGGAAGGATGTGCCGCATCGCTTTCCGAATCACTTGCCGATTGGAATCGATGAGCGCTGATTTGTCGAGAGTCCGAAGAGTCAAATATTTAAAAAAAGTTACCCACGAATAGTTTTGCAACACAAAGCAGCCGTTTCACGAGGCCGCCAGAGCCCGATCAACGATATCTGAAAGGTCGCGTGAAAGAGGGGATGCTGCCCTGATCCGCCGCAAAGCGCCTTCGGCCTTCATCTGTCGGCCAGGCTCCATTGTGCGCCAATTGCGGAACGCGGTTGCGAGACGTGCCGAAACCTGCGGATTTTTCTGATCGAGAGCGAGCACGGTGTCCACGATAAAGTCGTAGCCGGCCCCATCTGGGCGGTTGAACTGCGTGGTATTGCCTTGCGCGAAGGCTCCTATGAGCGAGCGAACCCGGTTGGGATTGGCAAGCGAGAAGGCGGGATGGGTGGTTAGAGCGCGGACGTGGCTGAGCGTGGCCCGATGCGGGATCATCGCTTGCAGTGAGAACCACTTGTCTACCACCAGTGCATCGCCCGCATAGCGGTTGTAGAAATCGGTCAAAGCGTTCTCGCGCTGCGGCACATCGTGCAAGGATAAGGTCGCGAGCGCCGCCATGCGGTCCGTCATGTTGTCAGCATTCCGGTATTGCTCGGCGGCGCGCGCAATCGCCGCGGCTGCGCCGTTTGCCGCCAGGAGATCGAGGGCGGCATTCCGTAAGGCGCGTCGCCCGGCGCTGCCGGCATCGGGACTGTAGCGGCCCCCGCCGGTCATTCGCTCATAGACCGCTGCGAGACTGACGCCGAGACGCTCCCCAAGTTCCACCCGCAGGGCAGTGCGCGCTTGGAAAATGGCATCAGGGTCAATGTCCTTCCCGATCTCGCGCGCAATATCACCCTCGCTGGGCAAGATCAGAGCCAATGCAGCAAATGCGGGCTCCAAGGTGCTGTCCTCAAGCACCGCAACGAGCGCCTTCACGAGCCTGTCGTCTTTGCGCAGCGGTTCCCCAGCCCGAGTGGCGGTGACGTTGTCAAGAAGCAGGCGCATTGAAATGGTCTGCAGCGCTTGCCAGCGATTGAATGGATCGCTGTCATGTGCCGCCAGGAAAGCGAGATCGTCGGTACCGAGATCGGTTATCAGATTGATCGGCGCCGAAAAGTTGCGATTGATCGAAAGTACAGGCCGTTCTCCGATGCCGGCAAACTCAAACCGGGCAGTTCGCTCGGTCAACACGATGGTTTGGTCTTCGAGTGGCCGGCCGTCCGCGGGCTTAAGCGCGAGATCGCGCCCGTCTTTTCCAACAAGCCCGACCGAAAGCGGAATCACCATCGGTGCTTTCGATGGCTGCTCCGGTGTCGGCGGAACAATCTGCGAGCATTCCAGAATGAAAATTTTGCGTGCCGTATCGAAGCGTCCCGCAACCGTTACCTCCGGGGTACCGGCCTGGCTGTACCATCGCATGAATTGGGTCATGTCGCGGCCGCTGGCGTCCGCAAAGCACTGGATGAATTGCTCGACCGTTGCGGCGTCACCGTCGTGCCGGGCAAAGTAGAGATCCATGCCAGCGCGGAATTTTTCCTTGCCGACTAAGGTGTGCACCATGCGCACCAATTCGGCGCCTTTCTCGTATACGGTGGCCGTGTAGAAGTTGTTGATCTCCCGGTATGTTTCCGGACGGACCGGGTGCGCGAGCGGTCCAGCATCTTCGACGAACTGGGCGCTGCGAAGTGCACGAACGTCGGCGATGCGTTTCACAGGCCGCGAACGCATGTCGGCGGAGAATTCCTGATCGCGGAATACGGTGAGGCCTTCCTTCAGGCAAAGCTGAAACCAGTCGCGGCAGGTGATGCGGTTGCCAGTCCAATTGTGAAAGTATTCGTGGGCAATCACGGCCTCGATATGCGCGTAGTCGGCATCGGTTGCGGTCTCGGCACTGGCAAGCACATACTTGTCGTTGAAGACGTTGAGGCCTTTGTTCTCCATGGCGCCCATGTTGAAATCGGACACCGCGACGATCATGAAGATGTCCAGATCGTATTCTCGGCCAAAGACAGCCTCATCCCACCGCATGGCTCGCTTGAGTGAATCCATTGCGTAGCTGCAGCGGCTCTCCTTGCCATGCTCGACATAGATCCGCAGCGTCACGTTGCGTCCTGACATCGTGACAAACCGGTCTTCGACAACGGCAAGGTCGCCGCCCACAAGAGCAAACAGATAAGACGGTTTGGGATGTGGATCGTGCCAGACCGCAAAATGCCGGCCGTCGGGGGTGTCGCCGGCATCGACCAGGTTGCCATTTGCGAGCAGGACGGGTGCCTCAGTTTTGTCGGCCTCGATGCGCGTGGTGTAGACGGCCATGACGTCGGGCCGGTCGGGGAAATAGGTGATCCGCCGGAAACCTTCGGCTTCGCATTGCGTGCAATAGGTGCCGCTCGAGCGATAAAGCCCAGAGAGTTGCGTATTCGCTGATGGATCGACGATTGTCTCAACTTCAAGAGTAAACGGTCTGTTTGGCGGCTGCGGGATCGTGAGACCGCCCGGCGTTGCGATAAAGCTGCCGTCCGGCACCGCAGTCCCGTCGAGCTTGAGCGAAACCAGGCGCAAGCCGTCGCCGTCGAGCACCAGTGGCGCCGCCGCACTGGCCGGGTTTGGCCTGAATAGCAGGGCTGCCCGTACGCTTGTGCCGGTAGGGTGCAACGAAACGTCAAGTGAGACCGTATCGACCAGCCATTCAGGCGAACGGTAGTCTTTCAGCCGGATCGGTTCTGCAGTGTCGGTCCGCATGTGCTGTGATCTATGATGTTCTGCGATTAATTGGAAGAAAGAATGGTGCAACCCATGCACGCCATGGTGCTTGAGCGTCCAGGAACGCCGCTTGTCTTGCGCGAGCGCCCACGACCGGTGGCAGGCTCTGGCGAAATCATGATGTCTGTGACGGCCTGCGGGGTTTGCCGCACCGACCTGCATGTGGTCGATGGGGAACTGCCGCATCCCAGTTTGCCGATCGTCCCCGGTCACGAAATTGTAGGCCGCGTGGAGCAAGTAGGGGCGGGGGTGAAGACATTCAGGGTAGGCGATCGCGTTGGGGTGCCATGGCTGGGCAGCACTTGCGGACTCTGCAGCTTCTGCCGCAGTAACCGCGAAAATCTCTGCGATAGGCCGGTTTTTACTGGTTATACGCGGGACGGCGGCTTCGCCACTCATGCGATCGCGGACGCGCGTTTTTGCTTTCCGTTGATCAGCGCACTCGATGACCCGCAAATCGCGCCCTGGCTTTGCGCCGGTCTGATCGGATGGCGGAGCTATCGTATGGCCGGCGAGGGTGAAACGCTTGGCCTCTACGGATTTGGCGCTGCCGCACACATTCTGGCACAAGTCGCAAGATGGCAGGGCCGGCGTGTCTTCGCATTCACGCGCGCTGGCGATGAGCCGGCACAGCGGCTTGCGCTGTCACTTGGCGCAGCCTGGGTAGGCGCCTCCGATCAATTACCACCAGAGCCGCTCGATGCCGCGATTATCTTTGCACCGGTCGGTCCGCTCGTGCCGATTGCACTTCAGGCGGTGAAAAAAGGTGGCCGCGTCGTCTGCGGGGGAATTCACATGTCGGACATACCGAGCTTTCCCTACAAGCTGCTCTGGGAGGAGAGGCATGTGATGTCGGTTGCAAATCTCACGCGGTCGGATGCGCGGGAGTTTCTCGACATTGCTCCGAGGGCGAATGTGAAGTGCGAGGTAACGCCTTATTCGCTGGCGCGCGCAAACGAAGCGTTGTCAGATCTACGCGACGGTCGTGTGCAGGGTGCCGCGGTCATCGTGCCTTAGGGCCGTCGTTTAGCGCATTGGCTCTGCGTGACCAATCACGCGTTTGATCGGCGGGGACTGCTCCTTGAGCGCACGTTCAAGGGCGTCGACGTTTTCATGGACGCTTTGGACGCTCAAACGTGGATCGACGCGGCAATGAAAATTGACAATTTCGCCTTCGCCGGTCTCACGCACCCGCACGTCGTGCACGTCGCGGATATGCGGGCCTTTGCCGGCCAGCTCGGATAGTGCCATTGCGACTGCCTTGACCCGTTCGGGGGGTGCCTCGCGTCCGGAGGCATCCTGCGGCTGTAGCGGCTCTATGTGGGTTTCTACCTCGACATCGGATCCGAGCTCGGCCGCTATTGCGCTCTCAAGTCCGTCAGCCATTTCGTGCGCAGCCCGCAACGAAAGCTTGCCGTCGACTTCCAGATCAAGAGAGACCGCAAGCCTGTCCTTGAGCTCATGGACGGTGACATGGTGCACGGCCAGCGCCCGGTTGCGCGCAATCACCATGATCCGGTCAAGCACGGTTTCGGTATTGAGCGCGACAGGGTCGGTCGTGATGACCGGCTCGGCGCCAGGTATTTGCTCGCGCAGCGCTGCGACGACGGCCTCTTTGATCGCGCTTACGCGATCGAGCGGCAATGTGCGGCTGACTGCGACCGTCAGATCGATAAATGTCTGCTCGCCTACCGCGCGGGCGCGCACCTGTTCGACGGCGACAACACCAGGGACTCGCGCGGCAAGATTGGTGATTCTTTCGGTTGCTCCCGGCGGCGCAACGTCGGTCAGTGTATCGACTGTGCGCTTGGCGAGCTTCCATCCGGCGACACAGACGAGCACTGCCACAACCAGTGCGGCCACAGAATCCGCCCATGGCAAGCCGAACCGTATTCCGATCAACCCCACTAGCACTGCCAGCGAAGACCATAAATCCGATGAAAAATGGAGCGCGTCAGCTTCGAGTGCGTGACTCGAGGTCTTTTCGGCTGTGTGAGATAGGGCGCGGGCGCGGAAAAAGTCGACAACGATCGAGACGGCGATAACGGCGAATGCCCATACGGTAGCCTCGACGATGTGAGCCTCGTGCTCGACCAGACGCTTGGTCGCTTCCCACACCACAATTCCGGAAAGGAGAAACAACAGAGCGGTCTCGGCAAGGGCCGAGAGGGCCTCTACCTTGCCATGCCCGTAGTGGTGCTTTGCGTCAGCTGGCTTGCCCGAAATTCGCACGGCGACGTACGTCATAACCGTGGCGCCGAGGTCGATGAGAGAATGACCCGCTTCCGATAGAATCGCGAGCGAACCCGTGGCAAACCCAACAATCGCCTTCGCGATCGTCAGCCCCGCGGAGGCGAAGATCGAGGACAATGCAACTTGTTCTTTTTCGCTCTGCATACGGCGCGGTGTAGCGCAAATGCGGACAAAATTCGAGGACCAGCGGCACTTTGCAGTTAGAGCGCGATAGCCTTTCCATCCGCCGCCGCTGAGCGGGTTACTGCATCAAGAATGCGAATATTGGCGAGCAGCTGCTCGCTCGTAAATCGATAGGGCACGCGGTCTTCGAGCGCATCAGCCCAAGCCTCGAAATTCATTCGTACAGTGTTTATGTGCTCGTAGTTCCGTGTGTGCCGGGCGCCATTCGGACCACAATGGACGAAACTTGACGGAATACCCTTGTCTACATTGCCTCCTTCCTGGGTCTCGACCCAACCCTGGTCGCAAACAAGTGTAAAGCGGCCGTAGAACGGCGGAGTAGACAGGCATGTAATGCGTCCACGGGCGCCATTCTCGAAGTCAATTTCGGCACTTACAAAGTCTTCCGATGGTGCCGGAAAAACTTGCGACGCCGTGCGGGCCGCCACGCGCACGGGTTTGCCTGCAAGAGAGACAAACATGTCGCCAAGATGGATTCCGAGTGCCGTCCAAGCGCCGGCCGGGGCGTGGCGGACGTCGCGGCGCCAGTTCGCGGGATCCATCTTCCGGAAATTGTTGTGGCTTACATTGGCGTCCATGTGCAATACACGCCCGAGTGCTCCACTGTCGAACAGACGGCGCATTTCTTCCATTGCCGGCTCGTATCGTCGTTCATGGCCGATACCAAGCACGCCGCCGAACTTTTCGCTTGCCGCCAGGATCCGCTCTGCGCTGGCCGCTGTAAGTGCGAGCGGTTTCTCACAAAAAACTTGCTTACCAGCTTCGAGCGCAGCGATAGCCATTTCTTCGTGCAGAAGGTGAGGGGTCACGACCGCAACCGCATCGAGATCGGCGCGCCGGATCAGGCTCCTGTAATCGTCTACGAGGTCCAATTGGTGCGCGGCGGCAAACGGCGCCGCCATTTTCATATCGATGTCGCATCCGGCAACGGCCTTGAAGCGCGGGCTCTCGGCTAGACAGGTCACGATCTGCTTGCCCCACCAGCCGAGCCCTATAATTCCGATACGGATCATCGGTCGCCTGTCCTCTCGTTTCGTCTTTGAGCTGACAATGCGGGGCAAGCGAATAACCTGCAATAGGCCTGTCTTGGCTCTTCGTTGCGGCGGAGGCATTCGCGACGAGAGCTGAAATCGGCGACCAAATTTTTCAATATCGGTTTGGCAATTGCCCCGATACGGCAAGCGAGACCGAGAGGACCTACTGGCCTATTGAATATCGTGTTACGTTTCGTGCACGATTTTGTTATGGACCCCTGTCGGGTCCTAATGCGGACCTCGCTGTAAGAAGCCCGGTCTCGCGGGCATCTTGGATCTAAAGAGGGGGACAGCCCATGTTTCGCGTAGCGTTGTTTACGCCGTTGGTTGTAGCGGGGATCAGTCTAACAACCCCCGCGTTTAGTCAATCGACCGTTTACATTCCCGCAATTCTTGAATTGTCAGGTGCCGGTGCTGTGTCTGGCACCAATTTCCGCGATGGCATGTTGCTGGCTATCGACGAAATTAATGCGAAAGGCGGCATCCTCGGCCGAAAAATCGAAACGCCGCTCCTTGACACACAAAGTGACGCCGGCACTTCGCGTGCTCAGGTGCAGAAGGTTCTCGACAACAAACCCTACGTAATTCTCGGCCCGGTCTTCTCGGGGTCTGTGCTGGTGGACATGATGCTGACGCAACAGGCGGAGGTCCCAGAGATTGTTGGCGGTGAGGCGGCGGCCATCACCCAGAAGGGGAACCCGTACGTGTTCCGCACCTCGTTCGGGCAGCAATTCAGCATGCCGAAAATTGCAAATTACATGCGCGATGGCATTAAGGCCAAGACCGTTAGCGTGCTGTGGGTGAACAATGACTTCGGAAAAGGCGGCCGTGATAACTTTATCAAGGAAATGGGCGCGCGCGACATCAAGGTCGTTTCCGACATTTCAACAGAATCCGGGCAGGCCGATTTCTCGGCCGACGTCGTCAAGCTCAAGGCGGCGAATGCCGACGCAATCTTTGTTTACCTCAACGAGGAAGAAAGCGCGCGCTTCTTGCGCGAGGCGAGGAAGCAAGGCATCAACAAGCCGCTGATCGGGGAAACGACGCTGCTCGGCCAGAAGGTAATCGACCTCGCCGGAGGAGCGGCTAACGGCGTGCGCGGCCATGTCGGCCTCACCATCGATGCCCCTATACCTGCCGTCCAGGAGTTCGCGGAAAAATTCAAAAAACGGTTCAATTACGCCTGCGATCACAATGGAATCAAGGGCTATACCGCCGTCTATTTCATCAAGCACGTGACGGAAAAAATCGGCAAGTTCGACAGCAAGGCGTTTGCAGTGGCTGCGCATGGCATCACCATTACGCCCAAGGACGAGCCTGGCATCCTGATGGAAGCGACCTGGGACAAGAATGGCGACATCGACCGGATAAGTTTCTTGGGCGAGGTCGTGGACGGCAAGCAGAAGATTGTCGAAACCTTGCCCAAGCTCGGCAAATAAGCGGCTTTGAATCACTCCCGTCCTGGCAGGGACGGGAGTCAAAGGCTCTCGCCAATGGCGACCTTTATTCAGCTTTTGGTGTCCGGTCTTGCGACCGGTGCGATCTATGCGTTGATTGCCGTTGGTTTCACGCTCGTATGGCAGACGTCGCAGACGATCAATTTCGCCCAAGGCGAATTTGTCATGTTACCGGCGTTTTTCGTACTGGCCGCCACCAATGCAGGGGCGCCATTCTGGCTGGCGACATTCATCGGCATTGCGCTGTCTGTTCTCGTCCTCGGTATCCTGTTCAAGTTTATCGTCGTCGATCCGATGCTTAAGTACGGCGTCCTCCCGCTGGTCATTTCTACGATCGCGCTATCGCTGTTTCTGAAAGAAGGCGTGAAGGATTTCTACAGTTCGCAGGCACAACCATTTCCGGCGCTTGTGCCAGCTATCGACATTCATGTTTTCGAGGCGGTGATTTCGACCCAGAGTCTGGCTGTGCTGGCAGTCGCTGTCATCACCGTAGTCGCGCTAAATCTTCTTCTTAACGGCACGCGGGTAGGCCGTCAGATGCAGGCAACTGCCCAAAATGTGACCTTGGCACGCATCCTGGGTGTGCCCGTGCGGCGAATGGTGCTCTACACCTTCCTCATCAACGCCGTGTTAGTGGCGATCGCGTCGATTCTGGTGAGCCCGATCTACCTGGCGAAATTCACGAATGGCGAAACGCTTGGCATGGCCGCGTTCATTGCCGCAATCATCGGGGGTTTCAACCAGGTTCGGGGCGCCGTTCTCGGCGGCGTCGTTCTGGGCGTTCTCGACAACCTTTCGGCGGCTTATATTTCCTCGCAATATCGTGGGGCATTCCCGCTGATCATTCTCGTCGCAGTGATACTGCTGCGCCCGCAAGGTCTCCTTGGCCGCGTCGAGGAGCGCTCCGTATGACGCGGTTCGGTATGCTCGTATTTGTCGTTGCCGTGGCCGCCGGGGTCACGGGGCCGTTCCTTCTCAGGCCCTTTGGCCTCTATCTCATTTCGATGTGGGCTGTTCTGACAATCGCTGCAATCGGACTCAATCTCACGCTTGGCTATGCGGGCCAGGTATCGCTGGCGCAGGGCGCATTTGTGGGCATTGGCGCATACACTGCAGCGCTGTTGACGCAGGCCGGGTGTCCTTTCGTGATCGCCTTTGTCGCCGCCGGGAGTTTGTGCTTCATCATCGGATGGATTCTCGGTTATCCGGCCCTGAGGGTACAGCATCACTATCTCGCGTTCGTCACGCTGGCGTTCACCACTTTGGTGTTTCTAGTGCTTCGCAACGAAGAATGGTTGACGGGCGGCATCTACGGCATCAACGGCATTCAGCGCCCGAATGTGTTTGGCTGGTCAACCGCAAAGGCAATCAATTTTTATTTTTTTAGCTTCGGTGTGCTTGCGGCGCTTGCGTTTGCCACTTGGTGGATGTTGCGTTCGCCGTGGGGTCGCGCGTTCGTCGCACTGCGTGAAAATCCCATCCGCGCGGCTTCGCTCGGCGTCGATACCCGCCGCTATACGCTGATGGCTTTTGCTATCGGATCGAGCCTCGGCGGAATGTCGGGCGCTCTCTATGCGCCGCTGGTTCAGTTCATTGAGCCGAACTCTTTTTCGCTCGGTCTGTCGTTCAGCCTCCTCCTAATGGTGATCATCGGCGGCAGCGGCTACTTCTTCGGGCCGTTCGTGGGCACGCTGATCGCGGTGCTGCTGCCTGAGTGGTTGCGCGTCACGGAAGGGTACTACCTGATTGTCTACGCGGCGGCCGTCATGGCGATGATGGCATTTTGTCCGGCGGGTCTGCTCGGGCTAATCGAACGGTCAGCCCGGGCATTGGGTGGACGGCGCAGGCCAGAGACGACGCAGGCTCTCGTCGGAGGCGCCGATTCATGAGTGCCGTGCTGCAGGTTTCCAACATGCGCAAGACATTCGGCGGTATCACCGCGGTCGATAACGTGTCGTTCGAAGTTCACTCTGGTGAAATACTCGGGATTATCGGGCCGAATGGGTCAGGAAAATCCACGCTGTTTAATTGTGTGCTCGGTCAATTGCAGCCGAGCGCGGGCGAGGTGCACGTCGATGGCAGGCCGACGACGGGCATGCGGCCTTGTGATCTCAATCGTCTAGGAGTCAGCCGGACATTTCAGCTACTGCAGGTTTTCCCCCAGCTCTCGGTGCGCGACAACCTGATCCTTGCCGGTCAGGAGCATCAAGGATCGATAACATCGCGTCTTTTTGGTCGTGCCGACGCGGGGGTTGGGGATGCCGCCGGCCGAATGATCGAGTTCTTCGGTCTTTTACACTTGGCAGACGAACCAGCCGGATCGCTAAGTTACGGCCAGCAGAAACTGCTCGATGCCGCAATGGCCTTCATGGCCGGACCACGGCTGGTGCTGCTCGATGAACCCGCCGGCGGAGTAAACCCGACGATGCTCGGCCACCTGCGTGAACGACTGCGGGCCTATCATGTCGAACAAAGTGCGACTTTCGTCGTGATCGAGCACCAGATGGAATTTGTCATGGCACTCTGTACGCGGGTGTTGGTGCTTGCCGAAGGACGGCTTATCGCGGAAGGCACGCCGCGCGACATCCGCCAGAACCCCATCGTTATCGAGGCGTATCTCGGACATTGAAAGTCATGAGTCCGGCAGACGTAATTCTTGTTCTTGACCAAGTTTTCGCCGGCTACGGGAAAATGACGATTCTCAACGGCACGGCCGCCCGTATTCCGGCCGGTGCGATTACGACCGTCATTGGTCCAAATGGCGCCGGCAAATCAACAATGTTCAAGACGATTTTTGGGTTGCTGCCGGTACGAAGCGGCACAATCAGTTTCGGCGGTCGCGATATGACAAATTGTACACCACGGCAAATGCTTGGTGCGGGCGTCGTCTATATCCCGCAAGGCCGCAACATCTTTCCCGAACTCAGCGTCCGCCACAACCTGGAGCTCGGAGGCGTGAGTTTGCCCGACCAGACCGTACTTGCGGGTCGTGTCGACAAAATCATGCATCGGTTCCCGATGCTGGGCGAGAAAGCCGAGGCTCAGTCATCCACCTTGTCTGGTGGGCAGCAAAAGCTGCTCGAGGTGGCCCGGGGGCTTCTGCTTGATCCAAAACTGATCCTGATCGATGAGCCGTCAATCGGGCTTTCGCCACTGATGGTGCAGGAAGTGTTCGGGATTATCAAAGCGCTTCGTGACAGCGGGATCACCATTCTGCTGATCGAGCAGAACGCGAAGCAAGCGTTGCAAATTTCAGACTACGGTCTTGTGCTGGAACAGGGGCGAGCGCGCATCGAAGACACTGCCTCAAAAATCCTCGCCGACCCGCGCATCGCGCAGCTCTTTCTCGGCGGCGGCCTGGCTCAGCCGGAGCTTCACTCATGAGCGTAAACAGGGTGTTGCTTGGGTTGATCGGCGCCAACATCATGGGGTCGCTGTCGCCGCCGCTGTTTGCCGATGCATTCAAGTCTGCCGGGGTCGACGGTTATTATCATTTGATGGACGTCGATCGGTTGCCGGGACGGCGGTTGCCGCAGTTGCTCGATGCAATGAAGATGGTCGGTTTTACCGGAGCCAATGTCACTTATCCGTTCAAGCAGGAGATCTTGCCGCTGCTCGACAAGGTAGATCTCGAGGCTGCACAGGTCGGCGCGATAAACACTGTCGCGATTGCGCCGGATGGCCGCACCACTGGGTATAATTTTGACCGGCGCGGTTGGCGCCGTAGCTTCGAAGAAAGTCTCGGAGCTGGCGCTGCTCTCGGTGCGACGGTCGTGCAGGTCGGGGCTGGCGGGGCTGGCCACGCAGTTGCGTTCGCTTTGATGGACCTTGGCGTCGCGCTTCTGATCGTGCATGACCGTGACGCAGCCCGCGCTCAGGCGCTTTGCAATAGCCTCGCCAATCACTTCGGCGCAGCGCGTTGCCGCGTCGCAATGGACCTGGAACGCGAAATCGCCGCGGCTGGTGGCGTTGTCAATGCGACCCAAACAGGGATGCGCGGCTTCCCCGGAAATCCAGTACCGGTGTCGGCGCTCACGTCGGTGCATTGGGCCGCCGATGTCATCTATACACCGGTCGATACCGAATTCATCAAGGCCGCTGCCGCCAAAGGTTGCCGGATCCTGAGCGGCAGCGGAATGTGCGTGCATCAGGCGGTCGAAGCGTTCCGGCTATTCACCGGAATCACGCCCGACGTTGCTAAACTTCATCGAGTCTTCAAGGCGGCTTACGAAGCGCGTGAGGCGGCATTTGTCGCTGTCAGCTGATAGAATGCCATCAAGTACTCAGGAAAGATTTGACCTTTCCCCATAGTGGTAGCGGTGTTCGTACCAGCCGGCTCAATGAGCCGGTCGAAACATCAACGTTGTGCGCGGCCTGCAGTGCAGCCAGTCGATCATCGCGACGTAACGTTGTGGCCGCCACGGATGTTATCTCGGCAAGCATTTCCTGGAACGGCCAATCGGCACGGGGCGCCGCTCGCCACACCTTGTGGAGCTTGGGCAGATCGCGGTCGAGTCCTTTGGACGCCATCTGATAGCCACACGCCATCAAGCCATTCGCCTCGTCGGTCGTGAATGCATCTAGATCGGTCCGCATCTCTGAAAGCGCGCGCTGAAAGTCCTTGCGTACGCCCGAGGGCGAGAGAGGCGCGCTTTCCAGGATGGATGCTTCATGGGAAAAGCGCAGCCGGATAACGTCGGCATCGAGGCCTGCTTTCATATGGATAAATGTCAAACCGCGAAGCAGGCCGGAACGACGACGGGACTCCAAATCCGCGAAATTAGCCAGGCGCACGCGTTCCATGAGCGTGTTTACAAACCGCAAGGTCGACGTCCTCAGACCCTTCAGACCCGGAACAGGCGCCGGCTCCAGCATTAGCTGGGCACAGGCATCGCTGACGATGATCACATTGCAACCCGAGGCAAGCAACGACACCGAGCCTTGGTTGTCATGCACTGCGCCATCGACAAGCGATATCTCGATGCCTTGCCCATAGTATTGACCGATGCGCAACGGTGCGAACACCATCGGGACGCAGGCCGAGGCTGCTACGGCGCGAGCGAGTCTGATTTGCCAGCCCGTGCTCTTGTCGTACTTGGACCATTCCAGCCTTGGAATGCTGTCGGCCGACTCGTGAATGGACCAGGGTGACTCACCCATCCAAGTCGGTGTGAAGCGCCAGGCGTGTCCGGTATTGACCGTTGTCGCATTTAGGATCAGCGCCGGGACCTTGTGAGCCCGCAGCCAATTGTGTTTGGCAGGGTTGAACTCCTCGGATCCGGTCAGAGCCGCATCGTGATCTTTCGGACTAAAGGCGAGTTGATCCATTTGGATCGGACCATCGTCGGGCCAGAGTGGTCGATAGAAGTATTCTTCAAGCGCATCCGCTATTTTTTCCGGATCCAAGACCCCCCTTTTGTCGCTCAGGAAGCGCCAAACCACCTGTGCCAGA